>Ga0126312_10003172_pt1 | contig 11065 bp, 12 predicted proteins | sample Plot104A_FD_92537 | JGI IMG/M metagenome (GOLD analysis project Ga0126312, IMG submission 92537) | Serpentine soil microbial communities from UC McLaughlin Reserve, CA, USA - Plot104A | ecosystem: Environmental > Terrestrial > Soil > Grasslands | place: USA: UC McLaughlin Reserve, Lake County... | reverse complement strand
CACGGTGCGGACCGTGGGGAGCCCCTGGCGGCTCGGGTCGAACGGGGAGCATCACCGCCCGGCGCCCGTGCTCGGGGCCGACACCCGGGCGGTCCTGGGAGAAGCCGGCTACACGGAGAAAGAGATAGACGCACTCGTCGAGAAGGGGGTGGCATGGACGGGCAACGCGACGGTTCGGCCCTGATCGTCGAGCAGCGCCGGGCCGTACGGTACCTTACGCTCAACCGCCCCGAAGTACTCAACGCGAGGATCGTCGACCAGCTCGTGCCAAGCACTACCCATGTTTATAAAGCGCCCGATAGCGCAATAAATAACAAAGGGAACCAAGGGGCGCGTTAGCCACAGTAAAGCGACGGAAGGAGGAGTGCATGTCAAGCACAGCAAGCGCGCGGTTAGGAGATCTTAGCCCCCGAGCACGACACGCCGTACGGGGAGCCTGGATGGGGTTCTTCGTAGACATGTTCGACATCTACCTGCCCATCGTGGTGCTGGCCCCGGCCATAATCTACTTCGTCTCGCCGCAGATGAACGAGGCCACGACCGCCATCGTGAACGGTTCGATCTTCGCGGCGACGCTGCTCGGGCGGCCGATCGGGGCTTTTATCTTCGGACACTTAGGGGACACGATAGGGCGTCGGCGCACGACGATTATCGCCGTTAGCGGCTTCGGGGTGGCGACGCTGCTTATCGCCTTCTTACCGGGGTATGCGCAGTGGGGAATCGCGGCAGCCATTATTTTCATCCTCCTGCGCTTCATCGACGGCATCTTCCTCGGTGGGGAGTACACCGCGGCGAGCCCGCTCGCGATGGAGTACTCTCCAAAGGAGAAGCGGGGTTTCTTCGGGGCGTTGATCATGACCGGCTACCCGCTGGCGTACGCCACCATCTCCCTGATCACCCTGATCTTGGTTCAATTAATACCGGCCGGGGGTCTGAACTCCCCCTACGTGCAGTGGGGCTGGAGGATACCGTTCGTCATCGGTGCCCTGATGGCCTTCGCCCTCGTCTACTACTATGTCACCTCCGTGGCCGAGTCGGAGGTCTTCGAAGCGGCCGCCGAGTCCGAGTCCGAAGGGGGCGGCAGATCCCCCATCATGGAGTTATTCAAGGGACCGAATCTGTCGAGCTTCCTGCAGGTCTTCGTGATGATGAGTGGCTTCTGGCTGACGCTGTACACGGCAGCGGCCATGCTACCGGGTCTACTCACCTCCGAGCTCAAGCTGTCCCCAACCAACCTTACGATTACGCTGGTCATCGCCTACGTTATCCTCGCAGCAGCCTACATCGCGGCGGGCGTTATCGGCCAGAGAATCGGACGCCGCCTATTCCTGATAGCGGCATCCGTCATCATGGCGACCGTCGGCACGTTCCTCTACTACGTGCTCGTGGGCACCGCCCCCCAGAACCTCTTTGCAGTGATCGTTCTCGTAACGATAGTTACGGTACTGATAACGTGGGTGTGGGCCCTGGCGACCGTCTACATCAACGAGCGTTTCCACACCGGAGTCAGGGCCTCTGGCTTCGGCATCGGCTACAGCCTGGCGGTCATTCCGCCGGCGTTCTACGCCTTCTACCAGTCGGGACTGGCGAGCTTCATGCCCTTCAAGTACACGCCGCTCCCCCTGCTGGTGATAGGAGCCCTGCTGATCCTTATTGGGGCTGTCTGGGGACCCGAGACGAAGGACGTGGACTTCGCGGAGGAGCCGGAGGTAGAGGCTGCTCGGGAGCACGCCGCGAGTGAAGTGTCCGCGAATGGCGGTTCGCGAACAGCGCGCGACGCGGACGCCCGTAGCAGATCTTAAGGAGGAACGCGACGAAACACGGAATCAGCCCCGAGGAGACACCCTATTTACCGGCGCATGTCGCAGGTCACCAGAGCCGTGGATATGCTCCTCGGGGCTCTCGTCCCTTGGTTGGCAAGTCAGAGACTCGACCGGGTTCCTAGACGCCGATCCCGCTGGTGTAGCGGTCTCCCATCAGGAAGATTGCTCCGCAGAGAGGCCTCACGGAGAAGGTGCGGGTCTTCGCCGTCGTCACCAGAGATAGCGGTACATCTTTTGTAGAGGGAGGATGACGATCATGGTGGTCGACGACGGGTTGCCCAAGGCGACCGACTACTTCTCGCTCGACGAGTTGCTAACCGAGGAGGAACGCGACGTCCGGGATAAGGTTCGATCTTTCTGTGATGCGGATGTCGTCCCTGTAATCAATAGCTATTGGCAAAATGAGGCGTTTCCATTCGAGCTGCTGCCCAAGATGGCGGCGCTCAACGTTGCGGGCACTACCATCGAGGGCTACGGATGTCCAGGAATGAGCCCTACGGCGGCGGGCTTGGTCAGCAGGGAGTTGGCCCGCGGGGACGGCGGCCTGACCACTTTCTTCGCCGTGCACTCCGGGGTCGCTATGACCTCGATCTCGATGTTGGGGTCCGAGGAACAGAAGGATAAGTGGCTCCCGCCGATGGCGAGGATGGAAAAGATCGGGGCCTTCGGCCTCACCGAGCCAAACCACGGCTCCGACGCGGCGCTTTTGGAAACCGCGGCGCGACGCGAGGGCGATGAGTACGTCATAGACGGCTCCAAGCGTTGGATCGGCAACGCCTCCTTCGCCGACGTCACGGTGATCTGGGCGCGTGAAGAGCACGGCAAGGTGGGCGCCTTCCTGGTCGAGAGAGGCACACCCGGGTTCGAAGTCACGATCACGACCGGCAAAACCTCTCAACGCACCGTTCTGAACACAGACGTCAGACTCGAAGGCGTGCGGGTGCCAGCGGAGAACAAGCTGGCGAACTCGAAGGGCTTCGGAGATGCCGTAATGGTGCTGACCCCAACGCGCCACAACGTGGCTTGGGAAGCCGTGGGGCACGCGATATCGGCCTACGAGTCAGCACTCGCGTACGCTAGGGAGCGAGTGCAGTTCGGCAGGCCCATAGCGTCTTTTCAGCTCGTCCAGAGCAAGCTCGCCAACATGCTTGCAGACATCACGGCCATGCAGACGCTCTGTTTCCGCCTTAGTCAGCTCCGGGCGCAGGGCAGGATGACGATCGGGGCGGCCTCCCTGGCCAAGATGCACAACGCCCAGAGAGCGTACCAAGTGGTGGCGGACGCGCGGGACATACTCGGGGGTAACGGGATATTACTCGAGTACCACGTCGCCAGGCACCTGGCCGACATGCAGGCCGTCTATACCTACGACGGCACCGATACCGTCCTGTCGCTCGTCGTGGGGCGGGAGATCACCGGACAACAAGCCTTCTCCTAGTGGAGGGGATATATGATTAGGGAGGCTGGGCGATGGGCAACGGAGGCTTTTTGGATGCTGGTGGAGCGGTTCGATGGACAGCCAACCATCTTTCACCCAAGCCCCTCCGGCTCTAGAGGCCATCATAAGAGATCTCGGCGGTCTCTTCGATCCCCCTGCACCCTCGGTCAGGGGGAGTCGCTCTGCCGCTCGAAATGCCATCGGAGGGAAACTATGACACCAAAGCTAGGTTGTGTCGGGCTCGGCAACATAGGCGAGCCACTGGTAAGACACCTGCTCCTGGCGGGGTATGAGGTGCTGGTCCACGATAAAAGAGCGGAAGCCGTCTCCAGGCTCGACGACACCCTCGCCGAGCCGGTCGGGGACCTGAAGGGCCTTGCCTCCGCCGCCGACGCCGTTCTGCTCTCCCTCCCGAACTCGACCGTCGTGGAGGAGGTCGTCCTCGGTAGGGGTGGCCTGGTGGAGGGACTCTCCGTCGGCAAGGTCCTAATCGACACGTCGAGCTCGAGACCGTCCTCGACGCGGGCCATTGCAAAGAAGCTCACGGAGAAGGGCGCCGACATGCTCGACGCCCCGGTGAGCGGTGGCGTGCTGCGGGCCAGGGAGGGAACTTTGTCGGTGATGGTCGGGGGCAGGCGGGAAGTCTTCGAGCGGTGCTCCGCGATCCTCGAGGCGTTTGGCGGCAAGATCTTCTACGTGGGCGACCATGGGGCCGGGCACCTGGTCAAGTCACTCAACAACCTGCTCTCGGCGACCACCCTCGCCAGTGCCGCAGAGGCACTGGTCCTGGCCCAAAGGGCCGGTATCTCCCCTGAGACGTTCGTGGAGGTGATAAACGCAAGCAACGGGCGCAGCTACTCGACGGAGGTGAAGCTACCCCGCTATGTCCTCGACGGGTCCTTCGACGACGGTTTCGCCCTCGGGCTCATGGTCAAAGACCTCAAGATCGCCCTCGAGACCGCCGAGGAACTCGGGCTACCGATGTTCGTGGGCTCCACGCTGGGACAGATCTGGCAGGCCGCCAACGCGCAGGGGTACGGTGCGGAGGGCCATACGGCTATCTACGCCTTCCTCGAGGAACTCGCCAGACCAAAGAAGGAGTCGTAATGGGTAGAGAGTCGTCCACCGAAGCTAGCACCGGGCCACGTCCGGCGCTCGCCCGGGCGGCGTTTCCGGAGGGGAGCTGGTTCGAGGCTCTGGGCGAGGCGGTCGCGGCGGATGCCGAGATGGCGGTAATAGGGCGGTGGTGCACCCTCGATCTGGCCCTGGTGGCCGACGGGGAAATGGTCCTGCTGCGCCTGCGGGAGGGCCGTATCTCCGAGGTCGTCCCGAACCCCGGCATAAGCTACTCCTGGAGCGTGACGCTACGCGGCAATAGAAAGGACTGGCTGACCTTCTTGCAGCCGGAGCCTCCCCCCTTCTACAATGACCTGCTCGCCATGAACAGCCGTATCCCGTCGTTCTCCATAGAGGGCGACCGTGCGGCGTTCGTGCGACACCTGCGCACCTTGAGTAAGTTGTTCCACCTCGCGCAGCTGATGGGTAGCCATGCCTGAATTTGATCCGATCACGGGCCGGTACGCGTACCTGGACGTCGCAGGCGCCCGCAACCGCGTCTACTTTGAGGAGGCTGGGGAGGGCCGGCCGCTCCTGTGCCTCCATACCGCAGGGGCCGACTCACGCCAGTGGCGGCACCTGCTCTGCGACGCAGAGGTGACCGGTAGGTGGCGGGTTCTCGCCTTCGACATGCCCTACCACGGACGATCGACGCCGCCTGTGGGCTGGTGGGAGAAGGAATACCTGCTCACTACCGAAACCTACGCGCGTACGGTAATGGCCTTTTTGCGGGCCCTAGACCTGGAGCAACCCGTGGTGCTCGGATGCTCCATGGGTGGTGCCGTCGTGCTCGAGCTAGCGAGCAGGCACTCCGCGGAGTTGAGCGCCGTGATCGGCCTTGAAGCCGCGAGCAAGATAGAAGACCGCTTCTCGGACTGGACGGTGATACCGGACCTGGACGGCTCGATAGTGGCTGCCTCTTGGACCTACGGCCTCATGGCTCCCCAGAGCCCGGAGGCAGCCCGCCGGGAAGTGTGGTGGACCTATGCCCAGGGCGGCCCGGGCACCTACCGCGGCGACACATTCTTCTATAGCGTCGACTGGGACTTCCGCGGACGGGAGGAGAAGATAGACACCGCCACCTGCCCGGTCCACCTCTTGACCGGGGAGTATGACTATGCCTGCACGCCGGAGGAGAGCGCTGCAACCGCGGCAGCCATACCCGACGCGAAGTTCACGAAGATGCGCGGTATCGGTCATTTCCCGATGGCGGAGAACTACCCGCGGTTCAGGGAGCACCTGCTGCCGATACTCCGCGAGCTAGAAGGGCTGCTCGACGGCCCGTGACCTTTGCCCAATACAGGAAGGAGCGAACACAGATGGCGACCCAGGAAGAGAAGCAGGCGTACATAGACGAGATGGTGAGGAAGCGGGGCTACGTCCTCGACTACCACAAGGTCATGGCCGCCCATGACTACGAGGTCTTGCAGGCCGCCAACGGCCTCGTGAACGCCGCCTACCTCAAGCAGCGGCGCCTCGACCGCAAGACGAAAGAGCTTATCTTCATAGCGAGCCTCACGGTGATGCGGGCCAGCAAGGGGCACATCCAAAGCCACATCCAGGTAGCTCTGGACCTCGGCCTCTCCAAGGAGGAGATTCTCGAGGCTATAGAGATCGCACTTCCCGAAGCGGGTGTGGTCGCCTTCCAGGAGGGTTTCGAGGCATGGAGGGAGGCGGTGGGTGCCGAGGGCATCGAGCCAACCGTCGCGGCTCACCAGGGTGGCTCCGGCTCAGAGGATAATCAGGACTAAACTTCGTACTCCGAGTGCCGGCGCTCGGTGATAAACATGTGTCCGGGGCTGTGGGTGACCATGAGCGGGGGCCTGGCTTTCATGGCCACCGCTTGGGGTGTCACCCCACAGGCCCAGAACACGGGCATCTGGCCCCGTTCGATCCCGACCGGCTCTCCGAACTCCGGCTTCGCGAGGTCCCGAATCCCCAACGCTTCAGGATCCCCCACGTGTAGCGGGGCCCCATGCATAGAGGGGTAGCGCCCCGTCACGCTTACGACCAGCGGCAGCTCCTCCGGCTCGTAGGGTCGCATGCTCACGACCAGCGGCCCTGAGAAGGGCCCCGATGGGACGCACTGCCTGTCGGTTATGTACATGGGGACGTTGCGGCCCTGGTCTAGGTGCGCTACTCTCAGGCCCGCCCCGAGCAGCGCCGCCTCGAACGTGAAACTGCACCCGATCAAGAACCCCACGAGGTCGTCTCGCCAATGGCGTAGTATGTCCTGCGGCTCCTCCATTAGCTCGCCGTCCTCGTAGACGCGGTACCTGGGTACGTCGGTCCGCAAGTCCGCGCCGGGGGCCGTGGTCACAGGCTCCGGTGAGCCCGCCTCGGTGACCTCGAGGATCGGACACGGCTTCGGGTTCCTGACGCAGAACTTCAGGAAGTCGAAGGCGAACTCCTCTGGCAGGAGGACGAGGTTCGCATGCACAAAACCATGCGCGAGCCCGCTGGTTGGCCCCGTATGTTCACCGTCGCGTATGCGGGCGCGTACCTCTTGTACCCGGGTGCTGTCTGTCCTTAGTTTCTGCTCCATGAATCGGTACCTCCTTGATTCGCAAGATACATAAATCTTAGCGCAATGAAAAGAGCATTTTCGACGGGCAACCCTCAGGCGATGCGGGCCGCTACCTCATCAAGGCCCTTTTTAGCCGCCGGGTAACGCTGCATAACCAGAGGATCATGGCCCGGCACTACATGGGCGGGTGAATCCGCCAGGGAACGCACGACGTCGAAGGCACCGTACATCTGCGCGAGTTCGCTGACGATGCTGTAGGGACGATCTTCTTCGATGTTCGCGTAGAAGTGCGTGGCGTCCGATGCCAAAACTACGAAGCCCCGAGCGGTCTTGACCCGCACCACTTGTAGCCCCGACGAGTGTCCACCCGCCCAGTGAACCTCGATGCCAGGCACGACCTCCTCGCTTCCCGCTACGAAGCGCAAACGACCCTCAAAGTTCTCCCTTACCAGGTACACCACATCGTCTGTCTCCACAATATTGCGGAAGTGTTCCTTGCCCGCGTAGCGACCGGTCCAGAAGGCCATCTCCGCCTCCTGCACTACGAAGGTGGCCTCTGGGAACTTGTCGAGGTTCCCAACGTGGTCGTAGTGGAGGTGGGAGAGAATCACATAGGGAACCCGCGCGCAGTCGATGCCAAGAGCCTCCAGTCCCTCGGTGGGGCAGCGCAGGTGCTTCCGTCCGCGGCGCGCCGCTACCTCGGCGGTGAAGCCCGCGTCCACGACGATCGTGCGCTCGGGCGAAACCACCGCCCATACGTAGTAGTCCATCGGCATGGGAGCGTCGTGCGGATCGCCCCCGTAGAAGTGCTCCCCGCTGCGTGCCTCGCGCGTCGCGTACTTGATGGCATAGACCTGGAATGGCGATCCGCCACTCATGTCATAACGCTCCGTAGCCGCTGCTCAAACGGATACCTTCTTGAGGGGAAATCTCCTTCGCCTCTGGCGAGCCTCGAAGAAGCCTAGCATACGAGCGGCGTTCGCAACAGGCGACTCCGCAAGGAGCGTTAACGTAAGGGCGTGGCAACAGACCATCGCTAGGCGATGCGGGTTCGGTGAGGAGGATGAAGGACCGCAAGCATATCTTCGGAGAACGCCTCCGCCTCTTCCGGTTCTAGGGTGGCCGTGGTGACGCGCACGGCGGGTGGCGCGGTCAATCTATGCGCTTCACCAGCGCGGACCGCCCACCCCCTTTCGAGAAGCCCGGCGACGACAGAGCTCTCCTGGGTGACCGGTATCCAGACATTCAACCCGGAGGCACCGAAGGCCGTGATGTTTCGCAGTCGCAGCGCCGCGATCAACGCCTGCCGCCGAGCCGAGTAGGTACGCGCAGCTTGCGTCACCAGAGCGTCGACGCCCGGATCGTTCCATAGCGCCGCTACGAGCCGTTGCAGCACACCGCTGATCCAACCGGCGCCGAGGGACATCCGGCCTTCGACACGGCTGACGGTGACCGGGTCCCCGGTGAGCAAAGCCACCCGCAAGTCGGGCCCGAGGGTCTTCGACACCGAGCGTACGAAAGCCCAGCGAGACCGCCGATCGACGAGCGTGCCGTACGGAGCGTCAGCGCTCAGACCCAGGTGGTCATCCTCGACCACGGTCACTTCCGGGGCCGAATCCAGCACGGCGCGCAGGTCCGCCGCCCTGGCCGGCGTGATGAAAGCGCCCGTGGGGTTTTGCGCGTGCGGCGTCAGCACCACCGCCGAGACCCCAAAGCGCAGAGCCTCCGCAAGCGTGTCGGGTATCATGCCCTCGTTGTCCACGCGGACCGGGTGCCGTTCGAACCCCATCGCCGCGAGCAGGTCCAGTACGCCAGAGTAGCCGGGGTCCTCGACGGCGACCCGGTCTCCCGGTCGCAGGTGCGCCTGCAGAACCCGCTCGATACCGTCCATCGCACCCCCCACCACGGTGAACTCACTGCCGTCCAGGCCTATCTCCTCCAGCCGGCTACGGGCCGCAGCCGCGAACTCCCCTACGACCAGCGGTTCCCGGTACAGGCGCGTCCGCATAGCCACCAACCGGAGCGCCTCTTCGAGATCGGGCAACAGCCGGGGATCGGGGTTGCCGGTGGCAAGGTCGCGCGTGCCCACCGGAACCGGGGCCTCGGACCGGACCCTCAGCGGCGGACGGAGGCTCACGGTGGTCCCGCCGCGCGAGCGCCCCGTCACTATGCCCCGAGACCGTAGGTCTCGATAGGCTGAGGCTACCGTAGCCGGACTGACTTCGAGCTCCACCGCCAGCCGCCGAACAGAGGGCAATCTCTCTCCCGGCTCAATATCACCAGTCCTTACGGCAGCCTCGATGCCGGACGCTATCTCTCTTGCGGACCTTCCAGAAAAGTTAAAGTGTGCTAATATAGAATTCACATCTGTACTATAACAGATATCGAGAGACGAAACCTTGTGGGGAGGTCGCGAGAACCATGTCGTTACGGTACAGCCCATCGGTGGCGCGCCTCACTCCCTACGCTCCTGGTCTGAGTGCTCAGGACGTGGCGTCCGAGTTTGGTATCTCGCCTTCGGAAGTCGTCAAACTGGGCTCGGGGGAGAATCCCTTCGGGCCTTCTCCTGCGGCTGCACGGGCGATCTCCGAGGATCTCGGCTTGCTCAACAGGTACCCGGAGTGGACCTCCGCCGAGCTCGGCCGGTCGAAAGGCATGCAGGATCTAATAGCTTTCGACATGGGCGGGACGACCGCGAAGGTCGGGGTGATCCAGGACGGACGACCACGCTTGGCGCGGGAGTTCTATGCCGACCGCTACGTCGGCGGGGATGATTTGGGCGGGTATGCCATCAGAAGCCCTGTCATAGACCTCGCGGAGATCGGGGCTGGCGGAGGGAGCATCGCGTGGCTCGACCCCGCCGGCGTGCTGAAGGTCGGTCCCCAGAGCGCCGGTTCCCAGCCAGGACCAGCTTGCTACGGACGGGGCGGCGGGTCCCCGACTGTCACAGACGCCCACTGCGCGTTGGGCACGTTGCCCTCCGACTCCTCGGAGGGAGAGACTCCGAGCCTGCGGCCCGACCTCGCACGCGCTGCCATCGAAGCGCAGATCGCCCGCCCGCTTGGCTGGACCGTAGAACGATCCGCGCACGCGATCCTGGAGATTGCCACGGCCAACATGGCGGAGATGGTCAGGCTCGTCACGGTGCGGCGGGGGTTAGATCCCCGCGACTTCGCGCTCTTGGCTTACGGTGGCGCCGGCCCTCTTCACGCGGGCGACATCGCCAGGGAGGTGGGCGTGGAGAAAGTGGTCATTCCGCCCTATCCGGGCATGTTCAGCGCCATCGGAACCGTCATGTGCGAGGTTAAATACGATCTCGTCCAGAGCCTGCTCCGGAAGGTCGATGTTCTCGAACCAGAGGGCGTTCGAGAAGCCTTTCGTAGGCTGGAGCACCGGGCCCAGGGTCTCCTGGCCGACGAAGCAGTCCCGGTCGACCCGGAATCGGTGCGTTACTCTCGCCATCTTGACCTTCGTCATGAGGGACAGCTGCACGAACTGGGCATAGCTTTGCGGCGGGACGGGATTCCTTCGCACGCAGAGATTGAAAAGGACTTCAGAAACGCTTACGAGGACAGCTACGGGTACCGGCTACCGGGAAGCGCCGTCGAGCTCGTAAACGTACGCCTGGAAGTCGTTTTCAGGCTTTGGAAGCCCGGGTTCTTTCCGAAGGATGCCCAGAGAATAAGGACCCTGACCGAACGCGAGCGTGCGATAGCCGAGGCGGACGGATCAGAGGTGCAGTGGCGTGTCCTGGCACGCCACGAGCTGGTTCCGGGAGAGGAGGTCTACGGACCTACATTGATCGAAGACGAAGGATCCGTGGTCCGGGTTCTTGCGGGCCAAAGCGCCCGGCGCGGCGATGAGGGGGTGCTCATCGTTGAGGAGAGGCGGTAGCGCGAAGGGATCCATCCTCGCTTCTGAGGTCGGCTTGACGCCCCTGGAGGTCGTTCGCGGTGCACTGGGCGCTACGACGGAGGAGATGAAGAGCATCGTGATGCGGGCCTCATTCTCGCCACTTTTAACGTTATCCGGCGATCTATCCTGCGCGGTCCTGGACGGTAAGGGGCAGGTTGTCACGCAAGGGAACGACATCCCTGTGCACCTGGGCGCCATGCCGTTCACCGCCCAGGGTATTCTGTCCAAGATTCCAGCGGAGGACAT
>Ga0126312_10003171_pt1 | contig 11065 bp, 6 predicted proteins | sample Plot104A_FD_92537 | JGI IMG/M metagenome (GOLD analysis project Ga0126312, IMG submission 92537) | Serpentine soil microbial communities from UC McLaughlin Reserve, CA, USA - Plot104A | ecosystem: Environmental > Terrestrial > Soil > Grasslands | place: USA: UC McLaughlin Reserve, Lake County... | reverse complement strand
GGTGGGGGCGGCGGAGGCGGTGGGGGCGGCGGAGGCGGTGCGGGCGGCGGAGGCGGAGGGGGTGGTGTCGGCGGTGGCGCCGCGGCGGAGGCAACGACCGCCGTCGCACGTGAGGTAGCCGCCGTAGAGCCATTCTTGTTCGTCGCGATGACCGTGACACGCAGGGTTTTCCCGACATCTGCTGGAGCGACGAGGTAGCGCGCATTTCTGGCTTCGGAAATCGCCGCGCATGCCGCGCCGCTGGAATCACAGCGCGCCCAACGAAACGAGTAACTCCTCGTGGGGCCAGTCCATGTCCCCGGGTTCGCCACTAGCGACACTCCTTCGACTGCGGCTCCGGCAATGGACGGCGGTGTCAAGAGGACCGGAGGGCTCTTACCCGGGGAGAGTCGGCCGTCAGCCGCAGTGGCAGACGTGATCGTTAGGAGGGCAACTACAGCGAGGAGGTGTGAGTTGCGGAGGTGAGAGATGCGGCGGCGAGAGACGCGGCGGCGGCGGCGTCGCATACAACTGATGTATCGGCGGCGGTTTACGGATTCTTTACCCCCTTTTCGCGAAGCGGCAAGCGGCAACCCCCTCCGCCTCGAGGACCCGGCAACGTCCGCTTCCCCCCGGGCGGGATTCGGGATGCCCAGGACAGCAGAGATTACGCGGAAGACGTCGACGCACCCGATCGCTCGGGACGGCGTCGACCGGCGCACCGGACGTAAAGTCGCGCTTGAACCCGGCGAACGCGCCCGGCTACGCGGCTCGCGCTTCGTCGCCTAGTCACAATCCGTAATCGGGGCGTCCGCACACTCCCTGACTGCCGCGATGCTGTGTCTGTTGCAGCACGAACTATCCTCTGCGGATGCATTCCTCCAGCAGGGCTAGCCAATGCTGACCGAACGCTCCACTGCGAAGGAAGCGCTATGGAGGCATCGTTACGGAGTCGTGGCCGCCTTGGACTGGGTGGTCTGCCTACGTTACGCAGCCTGGTTCTTCATGGCGCTCGGCACGGCGCTTCGCGTCCTTGAGTACGTTGCGAATCGCTCACTTTCGATCGACGAGTCGTACCTCGCGCTTAACCTGATCGAGAAGTCGCCGTCGGAGCTGTACCGTGGTCTCGACTTCAATCAAGCGGCGCCGATCGGATTTCTGGAGGCGGAGAAGCTCACGATCGCCATCTTCGGCCGCGACGAGTACGCGCTCAGGCTGCTGCCGCTCCTTGCGTCAATCCTCGCGATGCTCGTTTTCTATCGCGTCGCCCAGAAACTACTGCCCCCCCTTGCGGCGACCACCGCCGTCGCTGCGTTTGCGCTGCTGGATCCCCTCGTCTACTACTCGGCAACGGCGAAACAGTACGCATTCGACCTCGCCGGCGGGGTGGTGATTCTTGCGCTCGCTCTGGTGCTCGAGGGCCGTCCGCTTCGGCGCTTGGATCTACTAGCGCTCACCGCGTTCGGCGGCGTCCTGGTGTGGTTCTCCCATGCCTCAGTGTTCGTTTTGGCGGGTTTCGGCGTATTGTTGGCAATACGTTTCATCGGCGACCGTGACTGGAAGAGCACGGCGGCTCTACTTGCGATGATCGGCCTGTGGGCTGCAAGCTTCGCCTTTGAGTTTCTGCTTTCAAGGTCGAACCTCACTCGGATCCTTGACTCGTTCGGAGCGGGGGACGACGCGGTGCTGACGCCCGGCCAAGGCGGCGCTTCTTGGTTCGACCGCGCTACCGACCGACTCCGATACCTCTTCGGCTTAGAAGACACGGCGTCCGGCCAACCAATCCTCGGTTCGCTTCCCTCGGGCGTGAACCAAGGCCTCACGGTGATGATTTTAATCGTGGTGGCTGTCGGCTTTGTCTCCCTGCTTGGTCGAAGGCCGCAGATTGCGTTGCTACTTGCGATTCCCCCGGTATTCGCGGTTCTGGCCTCGGCTCAGGAGCAGTATCCGCTCGTCGGCAGGACCCTGCTGTTCGTGCTGCCTTCGGTCGCGCTCTGCATCGGAGAAGGTGCACAGGTCCTGCTTTCAGCGGCCACGCGAAGGAGCTTGACTCCGATCGCAGCGGCCGCCGTCGCATGTTCCCTTGCTGTGATCGCGATCCTCCCCGCGATTCACGCCCTGCACCCGAGAAAAAATCAAGAGATGAAGCAGGCGTTGAAGTACCTCGGCCTTCATCATCGGCGCGGCGACACGCTCTACGTTTCGATGCAAGCGCAGTACGCACTCGCGTACTACCACCTCTGCGGCTGCTCGTCCTTCGACGCCAGGGCGGTCTGGCCGTTTTCGATCACGCCGGGCGGGGGTGACGGGCGCGTCCATGCCCTCGAAACGCGATCACCAAAACTCATAATCGAAGGCAGTCCGCCAGCGCATGACGTCCGTTCTGCTGTCACTAATTCACTCATCGGTCGGGCGCGAGTTTGGGTTCTCTTCGCTGAAGCTCCTGACTACGAGAAGAAACCTCTCCTCGACGACCTGGACAGATACGGAAGGCGTCTGCAGCACTACCGGGCGTCAAGCCGGTCCTCCACCGCTGCGTCGCTCTACCTGTATGACCTCCGCGGTCGGGCGACGAAGACGACGCGGAACAATGCGGCCCCGGGGGGCGCCTAAACGGCTGGAGTAGCCTTGACGTTCTGGTCGACCGGAGGTGCCGGGGCCGGAAACGCGAAGGCCGAGCTATGCGGCATCGACGAGGGAATCTCCAATGTGACCCCGCATGCGGTCGAATGCATTACCGCGCAGCTGCGAGACTCGTCCCTCGACGACGCCCAGCGCGGCGGCGAGCTCAAGGTTCGAATATCCCTCGAGGTCCCTCATTTCGACGATCAGACGCGTGCGGTCCGGGAGTCGTGCGCTGGCGCGGCAAACGGCGTCTCGGAGCTCAAACTCCTGAATGTCGTTATGGCCGTCTTCGATCAGATCGGCGACCTGCCGCGAATCCCCGACCGCGGCGCAGCCATTGATAGCCGCGTCTAGCGGCACAGCCTCGAGAGGGACGATCCAATCGACGTCGTCATCGTCGAGCGAAAGTCGCCCCTGGTCGTCTTCGATCACCTTTGCCCGCTGGTCGCGGGTCAAGTAATCGAAGCGGCGGAGCTCGTCGCGCATCTCACCTAGGATCCGGACGAAAGCGAACTTCCAGAATGAGCGGTCGCTGCCGGTGAGCTGATCATCGCCGCCACCCCGCTCCGGATCCCAATCCCGTGCGGCTTTCGCGAGACCTTCGAGCGCTGCGCTCTCGAGGTCGGAGATCTCTGCACGCCGTGCTCGCCGTCCGTACCACCCGGCGATGCGAAAAGCCCGGTTGATGTGCTCCTGCGTCAGCTTGAGCACGTGTTCGAGTGAAGCAGCAGCATCGGACGACTGACATATCCACCGAGACCGGCGCAGTGCGGAGCTCCAGACGACACGCGGTGGCGTTCTTATCAGCCGATCGCGAGCCGTGCGACTTTCTTCGCACTGCTTGTGAGCTTTCACAGGCTTTCGCTAGATTTCCTCTCCGAGCTTGTGCGAGGCGGACGAACCGCTATAACCCGTTCATCACCCGCGGAATCCCAAGTCGAACCCGTCCCGTGAATGGCCTCCATGTCCCCTTCGTGGACCTGTGGCCCGCGAACGGCGCCGTGAAGCGGCGCGTTCTCGACCGAATCGGCCAGACGATCGATCGAGGGGACTTCACGAACGGACATGCTGTCGAGGAGTTCGAGCGAGAGCTTGCCGACCACTCGGGGCGCCGCCACTGCGTCGCCGTCTCGAGCGGCCTCGATGCGCTCCGCTTGTCGCTCGTGGCCTCTGGACTCGCGCCGGGAGCTGGAGTGATCGTCCCAGCAATGACGTTCGCGGCGACATTCGAGGCGGTAATCCAGGCGGGTGGAACTCCCATAATCGTCGACGTTGCCGAAGGGGACTACAATCTCGATGTCGGCGCGACCCAGGTTGCCGCTGCGGAGGGCGTGACGCACATGCTCCCGGTCCACCTGTACGGACAGTTGGCGGACATGCGCGGACTGTCGAGCGTTGCGGAACGGCACGGCCTGCAGATCATCGAGGACGCGTGCCAGGCGCACGGGGCTCGCCGCGACGGCGTGGCCGCCGGGAGCGCGGGACGAGCGGCAGCTTTCAGCTTTTACCCGGCAAAAAATCTCGGCGCGATGGGCGACGCGGGTGCGCTCGTAACGGACGACGAGGAGCTGGCGGAGCACGCGCGGGCGCTTCGCGTTCACGGGGAGACGGGCAAGTACCACCACGAGTACGTCGGCTACACCGCGCGGCTCGACACGATCCAGGCGATCGTCTTGCTGGAGAAGCTTCCGCTGCTTGAGGAGTGGAACCGAGAGCGTCGAGCAGCTGCGCAGTTCTACACCGACGCTCTTGCCGGGCTGGAGCACCTGGGTCTGCGGCTTCCGCCCGAGCCGACAGGAAGCAATTCGGTCTGGCATCTGTACGTCGTGCGGACCTCGAACCCGCAGCAGCTCGCAGCCTTTCTCGCGGATCGGGGCATCCAGACCGGGCGGCACTACCCGGAGCCGCCGCATCTGGCGCCGGCGTATCGGAACCTCGGCTTTGGCCCAGGCGATTTCCGTGTAGCGGAGGCACTCGCGAGTGAAGGCCTCTCGCTCCCCTTATACCCCGGCATCAGCGAGGCGCAGCTCGCGCACGTTTGCGAGGCAGTGCAGGACTACTTTGGCGTGGGCGCGCGGCGGCGGACACTGGTCGGCACGGGCTGACTCGCCACTCGACCCGGAATATCCTCATGCCTTCGCACCAGGTCTGTTTCGTCGTCGGCGCCCGGCCCAACTTCATGAAGGCTGCGCCCGTCTATCGGGCGCTTGCCGAGCTCGAACCGGACCTCGAGCTGTTGCTCGTGCATACCGAACAGCACTACGACGCGGCGATGTCGGCTGTCTTCATCGACGAGCTGGAGTTGCCGAAGCCCGACGTCTTCCTCGGGATCGGGTCCGGAACGCACGCAGAGCAGACGGCGAGGGCGCTTGTCGGCGTCGAGCAAGTCCTCTTCCAACAGCATCCGTTGCTCGTCGTCGTCGCCGGTGATGTCAACTCCACGCTCGCAGCCGCGTTGGCCGCATCCAAGCTCCAGATCCCCGTCGCGCACATCGAATCGGGCCTTCGAAGCTTCGACGAGACCATGCCTGAGGAGGCGAACCGGCGTCTGACCGACCACCTCAGTCAGATCCTGCTCGCCCACTCGCAGGGGGCTGCGATCAACCTTCGGCGGGAAAGCATCGACCCCGATCGGATTCACGTCGTCGGAAACACGATGATCGACTCCGTTCTCCGCTACCTTCCCGCTGCGATCGCACGGCACCCCTGGTCGAGCCTCGGAATCCAACCCGACCGATACGCGCTCGTAACGCTGCACCGTCCAGCGCTCGTCGACGATCCAGAGCTGCTGTGCCGGATGATGAATGCCCTGGGCGGCCTTGCTCGTCGGCTACCGATCGTCTTTCCGGTTCACCCACGTACCGAAGGGCGGCTACTCGAGGCGGGGCTGGATCCCGAGCGTCTCGGCGAGAAGGGCATCAGATTGTGCTCGCCGCTCGGGTATCTCGATTTCCTCGCGCTCGAGGCGAAGGCGGCGGTTGTCTTAACCGACTCCGGCGGCGTTCAAGAGGAGACGTCGGTCCTCGGCGTCCGTTGTTTCACCTTGCGCGACACGACGGAGCGGCCGATCACGGTCGAGTGCGGGACGAATACCGTCCTAGGCGTGGACCCTGAGCAAGTCCGCCGGATCCCGCAGATACTCGACGAGGAGGAAGATCGGGCCGTTCGGGAGATTCCCCTCTGGGACGGTCGGGCCGGGCGTCGGGCGGCGACCGTGATCGCGGAGTCCCTAGTCTCTCGCGGGCGCCAATCGCGCACCGATGTGCCGCTCCGGGCAGCGGGGCAGGCCATGACACAGAAGGTGGACGCCGAGTAATTAGAACGTGCGCCTGCTCGGTCGATCACGAGGTGGGCGCCGACAGGCGAGATGACGCCGACCTACGCGATCGTCGGGTTGATCGAACTCTGCGCGCTGCTACGCTCAGGACGGGTTCCGCGAAGACGGGCAGCCCAGGCTACGTGGGGACGCTTGTCCAAACGTGCCCACAGACGAAACCTTTACGACGGAAACCTTTATGACAGAGACTTCTGCTCACCGGCCGACAACATTGACGGACTACCTCACGATCCTGCGGCGGCGGAAGTTGATCATCATCGCCGTGCCTATCGTGGCAGCGCTCGTAGCTTTCTTTTACTCGTCATCGCAGCCTTCGGTCTACCAGGCTCAGGCACAGGTACTGGTCCAACGATCGGACGAAGCCGCGTCTGACCCAACGCGGTACCTGACGACGCAGGCGCGCGTCGCGCGCTCGTCCAAGCTTGCCGCCCGCATCGCGGCGGCAAAAGGAGTTCCGCGCATGACCGCCGGTGAGATTCTCGCGGACTCGAACGTCAGTGCGGACGCCGAGGCTGACCTACTCAACATTTCCGTGTCCTCTGGGAACCCTCGCGATGCCGTCGTCTTGGCCGACGCCTATGCCCGTGAGTTCACCGGGTACAAGATCGAGCAGGACACGGCTCCTATCGATAGAGACCTTCGAGCTGTGAAGGCGCAAGCTGCAGAGCTTCGGAAGCGTGGTGGGACGGCGTCGATTGTTTACCAGACACTGATGCAGAGGCAATCTGATCTCGAGCTAGAGAGGCTCGCCGCCGAGCGCAATACGCGCGTTCTTCAACCGGCGACCGGCGCGGTCAAGGTCGAACCTCGCCCGCGACGGGCTCTCATGCTCGGCGGTCTTCTCGGTGCTGTACTCGCGCTCGGACTCGCGTTTCTCGCCGAGGCGCTCGATAGACGAGTCCGCACCGAGGGCGAGATCCAGGAGCTACTTGGGCTCCCGCTCCTTGGACGCATTTCGCGGCCGCCTCCCTCGCTGCGGAAGACGAACGGACTGGTGATGCTCGAGGAGCCGATGGGCGTTCAGGCCGAGGAGTTCCGGAAGCTTTGGGGGACGATCGAGTTCGTCAACATTCAGCGCGGAGCCGCATCCCCCACGATCATGTTCACCTCGGCGGCGCAGCGTGAAGGGAAGTCGACGACGATCGCCAATCTCGCTGTCGTGCTCGCCCGGTCCGAGCGGCGGGTCGCGCTCGTCGACCTGGATCTACGGCGACCATTTCTCCACACCTTTTTCGGTGTCCAAACCGAGCCCGGTTTTACGGATGTCGTCGTGGGTCGCGAAACCCTTGATCGTGCAGTACGCCACCTGCCGCTGCCAACGGCCGGCGGGTTGGAGTCGCTTGGCGAGAGAAATGGCCAACCTTCTGCGCCCTCCGGCGTGCCCAATGGTCCACGGGAGGTCGAAACGACCCTCCAGTTCCTGCCGTGCGGAACGATTCCGCCAGCGGCAGGGGAGTTTCTTGCAGGGGAGCGGGTCTCGGCCCTTCTCGATGCGCTCCGCCACCAATTCGACGTTGTACTTGTCGACGCACCGCCGATCACGGTGGTTGGCGACGCCATGACGCTCAGCCCTGCGGTCGACGCGATCGTCGTCGTTACTTCCTTCAGCATCGAGCGCCCGCTCGTTGACGATCTCGCACGCGAATTGAAGAACTGCCGCGCTACCACGCTCGGCCTCGTGTTGACCGGCGTCGCACTCAGCGACCCATACGCGCACGGGTATCGCTACTACGACCACGCCTCCCGGCCCCGGGTCCCTCCCACGACCGGACGCGCTCGACAGCCACTGTTCGGAGGACTGTTGCAGAAAGCCCAGATCGGGATTGACGCCCGGCGCGCAAGGCGGGACGAGGGTCCAGTAAGCGCTGATGGGGAAACCGGCCCCCGCGAGGACATTGCTCATGGGGGCGGACGGGACTGAGCGCCTTCACATCGCGGCGCCAGAGCCGGCGCAGCTGCGGTCGGCCCCAACAGCGCAGAACGGTTCCGGGATAGCACCGCCGGGAGACGTTCCCCATTTCGGGACGGCCGGGCAGGCGTTCGTTCGGCCCGCGTGATCGCGAAGGCCTTGGCGTCCGGAGCTGACCACGCCGGCCTCGCCGCGGCTCGCAGCAGATCAGACACCAACGCCTTGCTCAGCTGACCTCGATCGAGGACTGCCTCGCCTCGCGGTCATCCGGCCGTCCCCCCCAAAGGTTCAGCTTTTCTCTCTCCAGGTTCAGCTTTTTCTCTCTCCGCGCTCTTTTCTCTTGAACTCCAAACATTCGCCGCCTACATTCACCTTGGACATTTACTGGAGGAAAGGGGATGAGCGAGGTGTGCGGGAATTGCGGCTGGGCCGCGCATGCTGCACCACACGAAATAGGAGCACGTCGCGCGCATGCGGGGGCGTGGTCCACGCCACTCTTCAGCGCAACGTCCCTTGTCCGCCGCCCGGTCGTGATGAACCTTGCCAACCGGCCCGGCCATGGACTCTAGAAGCAGGATCGTCTCCCACGCCTCGTCGCCGTCGCCAGCCGCGGCGTACACATCACGCGCACTCGCTCTCAGTCACCCACCCCCCGAGCCAACCGGAGGCGGTGCAACCACGCCGAGTCCCGCGAGCGAGGGGCGCCAGGTGCGGCGCACCCGCCGCGGGTGGCTCGTTCGGCGAATGCTGCTCGCCGCTGACGTCGCAGGTCTCACCCTCGCGTTCACTGCAAGCGAGCTGCTGTTCCGGGGAAGCGGCGCTGTCGACGAAGTCGGAATCGCCCTCGAGTCGGTGATCTTCGTACTGGCGCTGCCGGCGTGGATCGTCGCGGCGAAGCTCTACGGCCTCTACGACCGCGATGAGGAACGCGCGACGCATTCCACCGCCGACGAGGTTATGAGCGTGTTCCACCTGATCACCGTCGGTGTCATCGTCTTCTACGCGACGTCGTGGCTCGTCGGGCTCTCCCGGCCCGACCAGGCCAAGCTGTCGACGTTCTGGCTACTGGCGTTCCTCGGTGTCGTTACATCGCGTCTGGTCACACGCTCGCTGGCTCGGCGCCATCCGGCGTACATCCAGAACACGGTCGTCGTGGGTGCCGGCGACGTTGGGCAGTTGATCGGGCGGAAGCTGATCCAGCATCCGGAGTACAGGATCCGTCTCGTCGGCTTCGTCGACGCTCATCCAAAAAAGTTGCGCCGCGACCTCGAGGAGGTTCAGATCCTCGGCGGGCCCGATGAGATCGTCGACATCGTCCGCCGCCATGGCATCGACCGCGTGATCATCGCGTTCTCGGAGGACCTGCCCGAGCAGATGCTGGAGCTCGTCTTCGCCTTGCGTCAGTACGACGTCCAGGTCGACGTCGTGCCGCGGCTCTTCGAGGCGCTCGGGCCAAACGCGGCGCTCCACGGGATCGAAGGTCTGCCGCTAGTCGGGCTTCCAGCGCCGCGCATTCCCCGCTCCTCGCGCCTGCTCAAGCGTTGTCTCGACATCGTCGGGGCGTCAGTCCTGCTTGCCCTTGCGGCGCCGCTCATGATTGTCATAGGCGTCCTCATTCGCCGCGACTCTGCCGGGCCCGTGTTCTTCCGGCAACAGCGTGTCGGGATGGACATGCGGGAGTTCACCCTCCTGAAGTTCCGGACGATGCGGACGGGAACCGACGAAACGCCACACCGTGAGTACCTCAAAGAGATCATGACCGCCGATGCGCTGCCGTCGTCGAACAACCTCTACAAGCTCGAGCGGCCCGAGATCACGCGCGTCGGCAGGTGGCTACGGAAGACCAGCCTGGACGAGCTGCCCCAGCTTCTGAACGTCCTTCGTGGCGATATGTCGCTCGTCGGACCGCGTCCTTCGATTCCCTACGAGCTCGAGCTGTTCGCGCCGCACCACTTCGAGCGGTTTCTGGTTCCGCCGGGCCTCACCGGGCTTTGGCAGGTCGAAGCGCGCGCGCACTCGACGTTCCGCGAGGCGCTCGACCTCGACGTGATGTACGCCCGCGGGTGGTCCTTTGGGCTCGATCTCCGCCTGCTCCTGCGAACTCCGGCGCTGCTTGTTCGGGGGACGGAGACGGGCTGATGGAGACGCGCCACAGAAGGAACGGCTCTGCACCGGCTCGTATCCGGGTCGGAGTGGTTGGGCTCGGCTACTGGGGGCCGAACCTCGTCCGGAACTTCTCCGAGTCGCCGATTTTCGAGGTTGCCTGGGCGTGTGACGTGCGGCCCGAAACCCTCGATGCGGTCCAGAGGCGCTACCCGGGCATCGCCTACACGACCCAGGTCGAAGACGTCCTGCGCGACCCCGACGTCGACGCCGTGGCGATCGCGACGCCCGTTTCGACGCATTACAGCCTGGCAATGTCGGCCTTGGTGGCGGGAAAGCACGTCTTCGTCGAGAAGCCGCTCGCGGCCTCGACCGAGGAAGTCCTCCACCTGACGCGGGTTGCGGACGCGAGCGACCTCGTCCTCATGCCTGGCCACACGTTCGTCTACAGCCCTCCTGTGACGACGATCAAGCGCCTCATCGACTCCGGCGAGCTCGGCGAGATCTACTTCGTCTCCTCCAGCCGCGTGAACCTCGGCCTGCACCAGCCGGACGTCAGCGTCGTCTGGGACCTGGGCCCGCACGACTTCTCGATCTTGCGCTACTGGCTCGGCACCGTTCCCGACGAGGTCTCGGCGATGAGCCGGGACTGCGTAGTTCCCGAGCTGCCTGACGTCTGCTTCATCAACCTCCGGTATCCGTCGGGGACGGTCGCTCACGTCGAGCTGGCATGGCTGTCCCCCAGCAAGTTGCGGCGGACGGCAATCGTCGGCTCGAAGAAGATGGTTGTCTACGACGACACATCGGGCGAGTCCGTCCGGATCTTCGATTCCGGCGCCACGATCCCCGACCCCGAAACCTTCGGCGAGTACCAGCTCAGCTATCGAACGGGCGACATCGTCTCACCACGTGTCGAGGCGACGGAGCCGTTGTCGCTCGAGCTGACGGATTTCGGCGCGGCGATCCGCGAGAGGCGCCGGCCGCTCTCATCGCCGGAGATGGGCCTCGACGTCGTTCGCACGATCGAGGCGGTCGAGCGGTCGCTAACGCACGGCGGGATTCCCGTTCCAGTTCTCGCCCCCGCCACGGACGTGGTCGTCGACGAAACGCTC
>Ga0126312_10003170_pt1 | contig 11069 bp, 13 predicted proteins | sample Plot104A_FD_92537 | JGI IMG/M metagenome (GOLD analysis project Ga0126312, IMG submission 92537) | Serpentine soil microbial communities from UC McLaughlin Reserve, CA, USA - Plot104A | ecosystem: Environmental > Terrestrial > Soil > Grasslands | place: USA: UC McLaughlin Reserve, Lake County... | reverse complement strand
ACGACCCTCGCGCTTGAAGAAGGAGCCGGGGATCTTGCCCGCGGCGTACATCCGCTCCTCGACATCCACCGTCAGCGGGAGGAAGTCGACGTCGCGCAGGTTGCCCGCCGTGGCGGTGGACAGCACGCGCGTGTCGCCGGCGGAGACGACGACAGAACCGGAGGCCTGCTTGGCCAGCTTGCCGGTCTCGAAGGAGATCTCAGTTCCGCCGATCTCGACGGACACCCGAGTCGCTTCAGGCATGTATTCCTTTCCTTGCCCGCTCCTCGTGAGCGGGCCCTCTGCATCATTTGACGCTTCGGTAGTCGTTGCATCCAGAATAGCTGCCCTGGGTACGCCCGCCGCCATGAGCTCGCGCATCGTCGTCTTCGGCGCCACCGGCTACACGGGCCGCCTCGTCGCCGAGCGGCTGGCGGCGCAGGGTGCGAAGCCGGTGCTGGCGGGCCGCGACGAGACCCGGCTCGGCGAGCTCGCCGGGCGCCTCGGTGGACTCGACATCGTGCGCGCCGACGCCATGCGGCGCAACTCGGTCTTCGAGGCCGTGCAGCCGGGCGACGTGCTCGTCTCCACCGTCGGGCCGTTCGCCAAATGGGGCGATGCCGCCGTGCGCGCGGCGATCGCCGCGCCCGGCTCCGTGTACCTGGACTCGACGGGCGAGCCCGTGTTCATCAGGCGTGTGTTCGAGGAGCTCGGCGGCCCGGCGGGCCGTGCCGGAACCACGCTCATGCCGGCGATGGGGTTCGACTTCGTCCCGGGCGCGCTGGCCGGCGCCCTCGCGCTGCGCGAGGCGGGCGCTGCCGCGGTGCGGGTCGACGTGGGCTACTTCTCGCTCGGCGCGGGCCGCGACGGGGCGAGCGCGGGCACGCGCGAGTCGCTGGTCGGCGCGACGCTCAACGACAACCACGCCTTCCGCGGCGGCAGGGTGCGCACGGTCCGCCCTGCCGAGCGCGTGCGTTCGTTCGAGGTCAAGGGCAAGCAGCGCACCGCGATCTCGGTCGGCGGCGCCGAGCATTACACGCTGCCGGCGGCGTTCCCCGGGCTGCTCGAGGTCAACGTCTACCTCGGCTGGTTCGGCGCGCTGGCCAAGCCGCTGCAGGCGGGCACGCTGGCCGGGACCGTCGCGCTGAAGCTGCCCGGGGTCCGCAGCGTCCTGCAGGCCGCGGGCGAGCGGCTGGTCTCGCTCGCGGGCGCCCCGGAGGCGGGCACCACCCCGGACACGCTGTCCTGGATCGCGGCCATCGCCTGCAACGCGGCCGGCGAGCCCTTGGCCGAGGTCCACCTGACCGGCACCGACGGCTACGACTTCACCGCCTCGTTCCTGGCGTGGGCGGCGCAGCGCGCCGCCGGCGGCAACCGCCCGAAGGTCGTCGGCGCGGTCGGGCCGGTCGAGGCGTTCGGGCTCGACGCGCTCGAGCAGGGCTGCGCCGCCGCCGGGCTCACGCGGCTGCGCGACGGCGACGCGGCCGCCGCTGCCTGAGCGCCGGCGAACGTCAACGGCGGCTGGGTAGGGCTGGTGAGGTCGTCCCGGCGCGAGTGGGGACCTTTGACCCCGCTATAGCGTGCAAACGGTCCCCACCCAGGACGGGCGGCTCCCTCACCTCCCTACCCAGCGCCGTTGCCGTGAGCCCTGCGCGGGCTCAGCGCCCTAGCCGCCGGAGCAAGCCACCCACGCCGAGCAGCCCGCGGGCGACAACCCCCGTCGGGCGGAGCTCGCCGTCCGCGGTGAGCTCGAGCGGCGGCTTGGGCGGCCGGTGGAAGAGCTTCCAGCGCGCCTTGTCGAGCGCCCGCGCGGCGGCGAACACCTGCGGCTCGCGCAGCGGCCAGACCTCGCAGCGCTCGCGCGAGCCGGTTGCGTCGAGGATGCCGTTGACGGCCCGCCGGGCCGCCTCGTTGGCGGCCTCCATCGTCGCCAGATCGGTGTGGGTGCGCACGTAGTCCGAGGCCAGGAACAGGTTCGGGATCCGCGTCGCGGCGTCGGGCCGGTCGGCCCACGAGCCCGCCGTGTTGACCAGCAGCGGCTCGAGGTTGGCGGCGCCGGTCGGGTTCGGGAAGACGATCGCCGGGTCCAGGAAGCGGTCGACGACGGTGGCGGCGCCCAGCGCGCCGTCGAGGTGGTCCTCGAGCTGGGCCCAGACCTCCTCGAAGATCTCCTCGCGGCTGCACAGCTGGGCGACCTTGCCCGTGCGCCGGCCCGGCCGCTGCCACTCGGAGACGTCGATCGAGAGGATCCCGCGCGTGCGCCCGTCGCCGCGCTGCGAGAGGTCCACGCGGGGCCAGAACTGCTTCTGCGAGATCGAGGTCAGCGCCCACTCGGAGTCGACGTAGATCGCGTGGCCGTTGACGAGCGGGATGTCGCGGTCGAGGTAGAACAGCACCCCGTTCATCCAGCGGGTCACGAGCCGGTCCAGGCCCTTCAGCCGCGGCTCGGCGGCGCGCAGCGCCGGCGAGGCGAGCTGGCGCATCACCTCGACCGGCAGCGCCGCGACGTAGTGGTCGGCGCGTACCGTCCGCCCTGCGACCGTCGCACCGCTCACCCGGCCGCCGCCGAGGTGCAGCGCCTCGACGGGCTCTGAGAGCCGCAGCTCGACGCCGCGTGCGGTCAGGTGCTCGACCCACGGGTCGATCCACACCTCGCTGGTCGGCGCGTCGAGCACGCGGTCGGCGCGCCCGCCGGCGCGCGAGAGGTCCTGCAGCAGCTGGATGAGCACGAGCCCGCCGGTGCGCGCGCTCATCTCGCGCCCGCGCGCGGCCACGAGCGTGCGCGTGAGGCCGTCCGCGAGGAAGCGCTGGAACGCCGCGCTGCGCCGCTCCGCGCCGGTGTAGTCCCACCAGCTCTGCAGGTCCCACTGCTGCTCGCGGCGCTCGTCGCAGCTCGTGAGCAGCGTGAGCAGCCGCTCGATCAGCACGGCGTACTCCTGCGGCGGCACGCCGACCTGGGTGGCCGCCTCGCGCAGGAAGCGCGCCAGCACCGCGAAGTCCTCGGCCGACTCGGGCAGGTGCGCCGGGGCGATGATCTCGTTCGGCCCGCCGGCTTGGGCGAACAGGATCCGGGTCGCGCCGACGAGGTGGTCGCGGACCGTGCGCCCTGCCAACGGGATGCGCCCCATCGTGTCCGGGAGATGACGGTAGAAGCCGGGAAAGAAGCGGAAGCCGTGCTCGCCAGGAAGGTCCGCGCGGCCGCCGGTACCTGAGCCGGCGTACGGAATGCTGCGCGCCTTGCCGCCCGGCGCGTCGCGCTGCTCGTACACCGTGACGTCGAACCCGCGCTCCACGAGCTCGTGGGCCGCGCTCAGCCCGGCCACGCCTCCGCCCAGCACCGCCACGGTGGTCATGCGAGGACGCTACTCCGTACCCGGTGCACATGTTCGGCCATCACGTGCTGCGCCGCGAGCAGCGGCTCCCCGGGCCGCCCGCGGCGGTCTTCCCCTTCTTCGCCGACGCCGGCAACCTCGAGGCGATCACGCCCGCCTGGCTGGCCTTCCGGATCGTCACGCCGCGCCCGATCGAGATGCGCGCGGGCGCGCTGATCGAGTACCGCCTGCGCCTGCACGGCGTGCCGGTCTCGTGGCTGACGCGGATCGAGGAGTGGGACGCCGATCCCGCCCGCCCCCGGTTCGTCGACGCCCAGCTGACCGGTCCCTACCGGCTGTGGCACCACACGCACGAGTTCGAGCCCGACGGCCTCGGCGGCACCGTCATGCGCGACACCGTCCGCTACGCGCTGCCGTTCGGGCCGCTCGGCGAGGTCGCGCGCCGGCTGTTCGTGGCGCGCGACCTCGAGGCGATCTTCGACCACCGCGAGCGCAGCGTGGCGGCGCGGCTCACTTGACCGTGAGCGTGCCCTCCATGCCTTCCGCCCGGTGGTCGCCGACCGGGCAGTAGAAGGTGTACGTGCCGGCGTCGAGGTCGGCGGTGACCGAGGTCTTGGCGCCCGTGACGGTGTCGGACTTCTCCTCGACCCCGTTGCCCTCGATCTCGACGGCGTGCGGCGTGCTGTCCGACAGGTTGTCGAAGTCGATCGTGACCGTGCCGGCCTTGGCTTCCAGCTTGGACTTGTCGAACTTCAGCGAGCCGTCGGCGGGTGCCGAGAGCGCGAGCTGCTCGCCTCCCCCACCACCGCCGCCTCCGCTCCCGGACGCGGGCGTCGAGGTGGCCGCGCCGCCGCCCGAGCTCGAGGACTCGTCGTCGCCGCCACAACCGGCGAGGGCGAGCACGAGGACCGCGGCGAGGGTTGCGAGTGATCGGATCATGGGGACTCCTTTCAGAGCTTGGCCTGGAGGACGTCGGTCTCGCTGGAGCGGCTGCGGCGCACGACGCGGATCGCGTCGTACTCGCCCCGGCGTGCGGCAGTGTTGAGGACGACATAAGCGCGTCCGTGTGAGTCTGCGCGGAACGTGCCGGCGCTGGCGCTCCAGCCGGGCGCGTCGCAGTGGACCTCGTAGACGATGCCGGGATCGCGCGGGAGCCCGCGCACCCACAGCTGCATCTTGATGCCGGCGTCGCCGCTGGCGAGCACCGCGCGGCCCTTGGCCGTCGCGCCCGCCACCGGCTTCAGCGCCACCTCGAAGCCGCCGGGCGCGCTCTCCTCCCCGCCGCCGAGCGCGATCACCAGCGCGACGGCGATCACGGCCAGCGCGGCGGCGGTCGGCAGCAGCACGCGCGGGCGCAGGAACCTGCGGCGGCGTGGAGCGCGGTGCGGCCGCTCGCCGGCGATCGCGTCGAGCACGCGCTCCTCGAGCGCCGGCGCGGGCGGCCCGGCCTCCGCCATCGGCGCTGCGAGCGCCAGCAGCCGCGGCAGCCCGGCCAGGCTCGCGTGCTCGGCCGCGCACTCGGCGCAGGTCGCCAGGTGCTCGCGCACCGCCGCCGCCTCCTCCGGCTGCAGCCCGCCGAGGACATAGCCGCCGAGCTCCGGCCGGACGTGGTCGCAGCCCGTCATCTGATCCCCATCTCCTCGAGTACGAGCCGCAGCGAGCGCAGCGCGTACCAGGTGCGGCTCTTGACCGTCCCGACCGGCAGCTCGCAGCGCTCGGCGATCTCGCGCATGCTCAGCCCCTGGAAGTGCGCGAGCCGGATCACCTGCCGGTGCTCGGGCGTCAGGCGATCGAGCGCCGCCACCACCTGCCAGCCGAGCATCGCCTGCTCGATCGTCGGCCCGCCCTCCCCTGCGTCGGCCTCGCTGGGCGCGTGCAGCGCGAGCGAGGGGCGCACGGAGGCGCGCCGGCGCATGTCGATGATCGCGTGGCGGGCGATCTGGTAGAGCCAGGTGCGCACGCTGCCGCGCCTGGCGTCGTAGGTGGCGGCGTGCCGCCAGGCGCGGGTGAACACCTCCTGCACGACCTCCTCGGCCGCGCCGCGCTCGCCGAGCGCGTTCAGCGCGAAGCCGTACAGCTCGCCGGAGTAGGTCCGGTAGAGGGCGCGCATCGCCTCGCCGGTCTCGTCGGCGCGGACGCGCTGGATGAGCTGGACGTCGCTGGGTGCCATGGAAGCGCGGGGTTATACGCCTTCAAGCTGACCTTGGTTCGGGCGGGCGTCAAGCCTGGCGCAATGCCTCCCACAGCGCCGGGACCGGCCGGCCCGCGTGCGTCAGCCCTTCCGAGAACAGCGTCGGCGTCGTGGCGACGCCCGCGCGGATCCCGCCGCGGAAGTCCTCGCGCACCCGCGCGGCGACCGCGTCGGAGCGGCGGTCGGCGTCGAAGCGCGCGAGGTCGAGGCCGAGCACTTCCGCGCGCGCCCACAGGTGCGGGTCCTCCAGCCGCCCCTGATCGGCGAACAGCGCGTCGTGGAACGGCCAGAACGCGCCTTGGCGCCCGGCCGCCTCGGCCGCCAGCGCGGCGGCCTGCGCGCGCGGGTGCGAGGCGCGCACCGGGAAGTGCCGGAACGTGACGCGGAGCTCGAGCTCGTGCAGCCGCGCCTCGAGCGCCGCGCAGAACGGGCACTCGTAGTCGCCGTAGACGATCACCGCCCGCGCGCCCTCGGGGCCCCGCACGTGGTCGGCGGGGCCGGGCTCGGGCGGCGGTGCGGAGCTGAGGTTGCTCAGACGCCGACCGCGTCGAGGGCGTCGAAGATCAGGTTCGCGCCCGGCAGCTCCGCCGGGCTGGAGGCCTGGTGGCCCCAGAGCACGACGCCGTCGGGGCCGGTCATCACCAGCGCCCGCTCGGGGAACCCGCCCGGATGCAGCACGCCGAACGCGCGGCAGGCCGCGCCCTTGGGCTCGAAGTCCGACAGCTGCGCGATCGTGATCCCGAGCTTCTCGCGGAACGCCTCCTGGGACCACGCGGAGTCGCAGGAGACGCCGTAGAGCGTCACGCCGCGGGCCTCGAAGTCCTCGAGGACCTCCTGGTAGATCGCGAGCTGCTCCGTGCAGACGGGCGAGAACGCGAAGGGATAGAAGACGAGCACCGTGATGCGGCCCAGGAGGTCCTCCCGGGTGAAGCGGTTCCCCTCATGGGTGCCAAGCGAGAACTCGGGCGCAGGCTGCCCGGCCTCGATGGGCGGCATCGCTAGCGGCGCAGGCCGAGCTCGCGGATCAGCGAGCGGTACCCCTCCAGGTCCTTCCTCTGGAGGTAGTTCAGGAAGCGGCGGCGGCGCCCGACCAACATCAGCAGGCCGCGGCGGGAGTGATGATCGTGCTTGTGCTCGCGGAGGTGCTCGGTGAGGTCGTTGATGCGGCGCGTGAGCATCGCGATCTGAACCTCGGTGGCCCCGGTGTCGGCCTCGTCCTTGCCGAACTTGGTGACGAGCTCGCGCTTTTCGTCTGCGGTCAGGGTCATGTGCGGCGCTGCACGGTAGCAGGAGCGCCTTCGACCCGGTCACGGCCGCCCCGCTTGGCCTCGTAGAGCGCCTCGTCGGCTCGCCGCAGCAGTTCCTCGGGCGATTCTCCGTCCCACGCGGCCCAGCCGGCGCTGATCGTCACCGCCAGCTCGCCGCCGTCGTGGTGGACGGCCAGGGCGGCCACCGCGGTGCGCAGCTTCTCCGCCGCCGTGGCGGCCGCATGGGCGTCGGCGTCGGGCAGCAGCGCGAGGAACTCCTCGCCGCCGAGGCGCCCGAGCTGATCCTCCGCGCGCAGGTGCTGGCGCATCGAGTTCGCCACCGCCGCGAGCACGCGGTCGCCCGCTGCGTGCCCGTGCTCGTCGTTGACGTACTTGAAGTGGTCGATGTCGACGATCGCGACCGACAGCGCGCGCTCGTGGCGGCGCGCGGCGCTGACCGCGGCCGCGAGCTGGGTGAGGATGGAGCGGCGGTTCGAGAGCTTGGTCAGCGGGTCCTCGAACAGCATCGCCTCGAGCCGCTCGGACTGCACGACGAGCTCCTCCTGGAGCACCTTCGTGCGCCCGGCCGCATCGACACGGGCTACGAGCTCGGCGTCGGAGACGGGCTCCACGAGGAAGTCCTGGGCGCCGCCGCGCAGTGCCGACACGGCCGCGTCGAGGTCCAGGTCGTGGCGCTCGAGCAGCACGACCGCGCTGCGGTAGGCGTCGGGGTCGCCCTTGAGCTCCGCCAGCAGGTCCTGGCCGTCGTCGCGGCACAGCTCGACGTCGACGAGCACGACGTCGGGCGGCCGCTCGCGGCAGGCGTCAATCGCCTCGGCGGCGGTCGCGAGCGCCCGCACCTCGTGGCCGACGTGCGAGAGCACGCGCACGAACCGGCTCAGCGTCCCGGGGTCGGCATGGGCGATGACCACCTGCATGTGCTCCACGACTACCCATGGTGCCGCGCCGGTACCCCGCCCGCCGGTGCATTGGGGTCTTCACCCCAGCGGCTTGGCGAACCAGTGGTGCGCGTGCGGCTCGTCGTTGAAGCGCTCGATCTCCTCGTACCCGGCGGCGCGGTAGAGCCCGATCGCCTCCGTCAGCGCGCGGTTGGTGTCCAGCCGCAGGGTGCGCACGCCGGCCTCGCGGGCGTGGCGCTCGAGCTCGGCAAGGAGGCGGCGGCCGAGGCCCAGCCCACGCGCCCGCGGCGCGACCCACATCCGCTTGGCGTCGGCGACGCCGCCGCCGTGGTGCCAGAGGACGCCGCAGCCGACCGGCTCGCCGTCGAGGCGGGCGATCAGGATCAGCCCGCGCGGAGGCGCCATGTCGGCCGGCTCGAGCCGGATCCCGGCGGCCTGGTCCCAGCCGTGCTCGAAGCGCTCGTCGATCTCCGCGAAGTAGGCGGCCAGGCACGCTTGCGCAGCCGCGCCGGCGGGGTCCTCGGGCGCGACCTCGACGAGCCCGGCGGTCAGCAGCCGCTCGACGGTCGCCATCGCCTCGATCAGGCGCTCGCGCTGGCCGTCGCCGAGGGGCGCGAGCAGGGAGCCGGCGAGGGCGTCGCTCGCGCGGTCGAGGCGCGCCCGCTCCTCGCGCCCCGCGTCCGTGAGCCGTACGGACCGCACGCGCCGGTCGGCGCTGTCGGGCGCGCGCTCCACGAGCCCCTCGCGCTCGAGCCCGGCGACGAGCCGGCTCAGGTAGCCCGAGTCGAGGTCCAGCCGCGCGCGCAGGGCGCGCAGGTCGGTGTCGGCGGCGCCGATCTCCCACAGCGCGCGATTGGCGCCGAGCGGGCGGCCGGTCGCGAGGTAGGTGTCCTCCAGGGCGCCGATCCGGCGGGTCACGAGCCGGTTGAATGAGCGGACCTGCTCGACGGCGTCCATATCTCTGACTTTAGTCAGAGAGTCAAGCCGCGATGCGCCGGGCCTCGTTGACGTCCCGGTGCATCTGCTCGACGAGCGCGTCGACGCTGTCGAAGCGCTTCTCGCCGCGCAGGCGCTCGAGGAACTCCAGTCGCAGCTCCTGCCCGTAGATGTCGCCGTCGAAGTCGAGCAGGTAGGCCTCGACGAGCAGCCCGCGGCCCGTCTGGAATGTCGGGCGCACGCCGACGTTGACGGCCGCGACCCGGCGCTCGCCGCCGACCTCCGCGCGGCAGGCGTAGATCCCGTGGTCGGGCACCACGAGCGCGTTGTCGGGCACCAGGTTGGCGGTCGGGAAGCCGAGCGTGCGGCCGCGCTTGTCGCCGTGGGCGACCGTGCCGCGCATCTGGAACGGGGCGCCGAGGAAGCGGGCGGCCGCGGCGACGTCGCCGACCGACACCAGCCCGCGGATGTGCGTCGAGGAGACGATCTCGCCGTCGACCTCGACCAGCTCCGCGACGCGCGTCTGGAAGGCGTCCTGCGCGCGCAACAGCGTGGTGTCGCCCTTGGCGCGGTTGCCGAAGCGGAAGTTCTCCCCGACCGAGACGGTGCGGGCGCCGAGCCGCTCGATCAGCTCGCGGTCGATGAACTCCTGCGCGGTCTGGGCGGCGAAGGAGCCGTCGAACGGGATCACGACGAGCTCGCGCACGCCCAGCGCAGCGATCAGGTCGGCCTTGATCGCCAGCGGCGTCAGCAGCTTCGGGGCCGAGTCGGGCGCGACCACGAAGCGCGGGTGCGGCTCGAAGGTCAGCACGGTGTCGGCGCCACGGATCACCTCGCGGTGGCCGATGTGCACGCCGTCGAACTCGCCCACGGCGAGGTGGCGCTCGCGCGGCTGCGCATCGGGGAGCCAGGTGACCGAGAGCGTGGCCATCAGCCGCGGAAGCCTACGACGGGTTTCAAGACGCCCGGCTCACGGGGCTCCGCGATCGCGATCAGGCCGTCCGCGTCCGTGAGCCGCACGTAGGCAGCGGCCGCACTCGCGGGGCCGTCGTCCGCGCTCGTCGCGGCGACCGCTACGCCGTGGCCCGCGCCCGTCGCGGCGATCGCGACGCCGTGGCCCGCGCGGCGGGCGTCGTCGCCTTCCAGGTGGACCTCGGGCAGGAAGCCGAGGGCATCGCGCAGCGGGACGATCCGCTCCTCGTCGGCGTCGGCGACCTCGAAAGGGCCGATCGCGGTGCGGCGCAGCTCGAGGCAGTACGCGTCGCCGAGGTCGGCGACCAGCGAGCGCACGTAGGTGCCCGAGGAGCACTCGATGACGAGGCCCGCGCGGTCGTCCTCGCGCCATTCCTGCTCGAAGCGGGTGACCGTCACCTCCCGCTCGGCGGTCTCGACTGCCTCGCCGCGGCGGGCCTTCGCGTAGGCCCGCTCGCCGCCGATCTTGACGGCGCTGTAGGCGGGCGGGCGCTGGCGCAGGACGCCGGTCGGCAGCGCGAGCGGCTCCGGCGGCATCCGTCCCTCTGCCAGCTCGCCCTCGGGGTCGCCGGTGGTCGAGGTCCAGCCCAGCCGCGCGACGGTCTCGTAGCGCTTGGGCAGCGCCATCAGGAAGCGCTGCACGCGCGTGGCGCGACCCACGAGCACGAGCAGGAGCCCGGTCGCGAACGGATCCAGCGTGCCCGCGTGGCCCACCTTCACGCCGCGGCCGAGCCTCCGGCGCGTACGGGCGACGACGTCGTGCGACGTGATCCCGGCCGGCTTGTCGACCAGGATGACCCCGTCCGTCAAAGCTGGCGGGCGAGCTCGGTGCGGAGGACCTCGACCAGCTCCGGGAAGTCCAGGTCGGTCGAGAAGCCGGCGGCGCGGCGATGCCCGCCGCCGCCCAGCGAGCGCGCGATCCGCGAGACGTCGACGCGGCCGTCGGTGGCGCGCAGCGAGACCTTGCGGCGCGGCGGTTCGTCCGTGAGCAGGTCGCGCACGAGCGCGGCGACCGCGGTGCCCTCGACGGAGCGCAGGTGGTCCACGACGCCTTCGGAGTAGCTCTCGTCGGCGCCCGTCTCCCGGTAGTCCTCGAGCGTGAGGTGCGTGACGGTCAGCAGGCCGCCGTCGTAGCGCTCCACGTGGGTCAGGCCGCGCGCCAGCAGCTCGAGCTTGCCCTGCGGCATCCCCTCGTAGAGGCGCCGGAAGATCCCGTGGCCGTCGACCCCGCCCTCGAGCAGCGCGGCCGCCATCTCGTGCGCGCGCGGGCCGGTGTTGTCGTACATGAAGCGGCCCGTGTCGGTCACCAGCCCCACGTAGAGCGCCTCGCCGATCGCCGGCGTGAGCTCCACGTCGAGCTCCTGCATCAGGTCCCAGACCATCTCGGCCGTGCACGACGCGATGCCGTCGACCCAGTTGACCGTGCCGAAGCGCGTGTTGTCGTGGTGGTGGTCGATGTTGAGGATCCGGTGGTCCTCGTGCTTGAGCTGGT
>Ga0126312_10003169_pt1 | contig 11071 bp, 10 predicted proteins | sample Plot104A_FD_92537 | JGI IMG/M metagenome (GOLD analysis project Ga0126312, IMG submission 92537) | Serpentine soil microbial communities from UC McLaughlin Reserve, CA, USA - Plot104A | ecosystem: Environmental > Terrestrial > Soil > Grasslands | place: USA: UC McLaughlin Reserve, Lake County... | reverse complement strand
TGATCCAGGCAGCGCCTGCGGGATGCCGTAAGCACCGGAGCTGGGGTTGGTTGCGTGCACGTCCCAGTTGCTCTCCCGCATGCTGATGTTGTCGGAACAGGGAAACTGGTCCGCCCCATAGCCATATTTGTTCAGCAGAATCTGGCGGGCGATTTCCCGAGGATCTCCGGTACCCGGCAAGTAGCCTCGATTCGCCATCGCCCTACGCCTTTCAGCAGCTGCTTCGGCCTCCGCCGTTGCCCTTTCTGCTGCTGCCTTGAGCGCCTCCGCTCTAGCCCGTGCCCTCTCCGCCGCCTCCCGTGCGGCTGCCGCCTTCAGCTTGGCCTCTTCGGCGGCCACCGACTTGCCGTGCCGAGCCAAGGTCTTGGCCCTGCGGGTCGCCAGCTTCGCGACAGTGGCGGTGAGCTTGGCTCGTTCGGCGCCGCGAGCAGCCGCCTCCTTAATTTCGGCTCGAGCCGCGGCGTCAGCTAGGTCGTGCGCCGTAACCGGGCCCGAACTCGACGATGAGGCGGGCGTGGCTAACACCGGCTCGGCAATAGCTAGGCCCTGACTAGATGGACTACCGAGTCCCGCAATCGCGGTAGTAACGACGAATGCTGTGAAGCCGACCCCCGCGATGGTGTGTTGCACCATTCGACGCACGGGACCAAACCCTGCCACAGCGCGTTATCGAAATGAAACCTTCGTTAGACCAGTTGTGCGAGTGGTTTGGTCACCGAAATGAAACGGCGATTTCTTCCAGCATTTCGGTCACCAACGCAGCTATCGGTGACCGTTCGGAGCGGTGCAACGTGACGTGGCCGAACAGCGGATGGCCTTTGAGCTTCTCGACGACTGCAACAACACCGTCGTGCCGACCGACCCTGAGGTTGTCGCGCTGAGCGATGTCGTGAGTCAAGACCACTCGAGAGCCTTGCCCGATACGGCTAAGCACGGTGAGCAGCACATTGCGTTCCAAACTCTGCGCTTCATCCACGATCACAAACGCGTCGTGCAGCGAGCGACCGCGGATATGAGTGAGTGGCAGAACTTCGAGCAATCCGCGCTGCAGCACCTCCTCGATCACATCCTTCGAGATGACGGCGCCGAGTGTGTCGAACACCGCCTGTGCCCACGGAGCCATCTTCTCGCCTTCAGTGCCCGGCAGGTAGCCAAGCTCCTGCCCACCGACGGCATACAGGGGCCGGAACACGACCACCTTGGAATGCTGATGGCGCTCGACAACTGTCTCCAGACCGGCGCACAAGGCCAACGCGGACTTCCCCGTGCCAGCTCGGCCGCCCAGGGAGACGATGCCGACACTGGGATCGAGAAGCAGGTCGAGCGCTACCCGTTGCTCGGCCGAACGTCCGTGGATTCCGAACGCATCCCGATCGGCCTTGATCAACTTCAGCTCCTTGCCAGGGGTCACCCGACCGAGCGCGGAACCACTGGTGCTGATCACGACGACGCCGGTGTGGCAGGGCAGCTGGCGGGCTTGATCCAGGTCGAGCGTGCCGGCGTCGTACAACTCATCGAGCTGAGCTGGCTCGACCTCCAACTCGGCCATGCCTGACCACTCCGATTCGATGGCCATCTCGGCCCGATACTCCTCGGCGGCCAGCCCGACGGAGGAGGCCTTGACTCGCATGGGCAAATCTTTGGAAACCAAGGTCACGCTTCGACCCTCGGCCGCGAAGTTGAGGGCGACGGCCAAGATCCGCGAGTCGTTGTCGGCCAGCCGGAATCCGTCCGGCAGTGCCGAGGAGTCTGCATGATTGAGCTCGACGTGCACTGTGCCGCCGATGTCGTTGACGGGCATCGGGGCATCCAGACGACCGTGCAGAAGTCGTAGGTCGTCGAGGTGGCGCAGCGCCGTCCGAGCGAAGTAGCCCAACTCGGCGTGGTGTCGCTTGGCCTCCAGTTCCGTGATCACGACCACGGGCAGTACGACATCGTGCTCAGCGAAACGGCGGAGAGCGTGCGGATCGCTAAGCAGTACGGAGGTGTCAACGACATAGGTACGGCGGCTTGGATCCGAAGACACGATCTGCCCTTCTGTGCAGCCGCACGCCCCCGCGCCCGGCCCCACTCGTCAAGTGGTCGGCCGGGTGGGTCGTCGGATCGAAGACGATCCGAGCGAGCTGCCCGTCGGTTGACGGTGCATCCAGCGCCTCCCGGGCGGGGCGTACTTCCGCGTCCGCAGTACGACGGTACGACGCCACCGGGGGGTGACGAAAGCGCCACGCCGCGATTCGAACCCGAGGCCTACCGGCCGAATCGGCGCTTCCGCTGCCCGTACGATCGCAGTGCCCGGATGAAATCGACCTTGCGGAAGTCCGGCCACAACGCTTCGCAGAAATAAAACTCGCTGTGCGCTGACTGCCACATCAGGAAACCGCTGAGCCGCTGCTCACCTGATGTCCGAATGATCAAGTCCGGATCTGGCTGACCCGCGGTGTAGAGATGCTCGGCGATGTGCTCGATGTCGAGGGTCTGCGCGAGTTCCTCGATCGGCGTGCCGCTCGCGGCGTGCTCGGCCAATAGCGAACGGACCGCGTCACGCAATTCGTGCCGACCGCCGTAAGAGACCGCAATGTTGACCTGCATGCCGTTCAGGTGAGCGGTATCGCGATCGGCTGTCTTCAAGATTTCCGCAGATTCTGCGGGCAGCAGGTCGAGCGCACCCACCGGGTGGACCCGCCAGCGCCCGGTTGCGGCAAGCTCGACCACCATGTTTTCGATCACGCCGAGCAGAGGTCGGATCTCCTCCGCGCTGCTTCGCGAGAAGTTGTCGGTGGATAACACCCACAAGGTGACGATTGGGATCTGGAGCTCGTCGCACCATTCGACGAACTCCTTGAGCTTGTCGGCTCCGGCCTGATAGGCGGCGACCAGCGGCTGGCCGGGCGCATTGGTCCGCGCCCAACGCCGGTTCCCGTCGGCCAGCACCGCCACATGCCGCGGCAACCGCGATCGATCAAGCTCGGCGATCAGCCGGTGTTCATAGGTGGCGTAGAGCACACTCGATGGGTGGAAACGGTCCAGTAGTTCCCGAAGCCGCTCGAGTCGGGCCACGATGGGCAGCGTATCTCGTGCGGCCGGCCAAGGTGGGCGCCCTAGCCATCGACCGCAAAAGCAATCTTCGACTTGAGCGGACCCATGATCATCAATTAGCGTCGAGCCTACCCGCGCGTAACTTACGGCCGACGAGTCCCGATGTGGAGTCCGAGATGAGCAGGACGGTCCAGACCACCGCCGGCGCCGATCCATCGCCGGAGCAGCAGCCACCCGACACCATTGACCAGCTCATCCGCCAGGTCAGGCCTCGGTTGCGCGGCTGGCTGCATGCAGCCGCCGCGCCGCTTGCCCTCGCGGCCGGCATCGTGCTGATGAGCCTCGCACCCACGGCCGCCGGCGCCGTCGGCAGCGCGGTTTTCTTAGCCGCCTCCGTGCTCTTGTTCGGCACCAGCGGGATCTTCCACCGGTTCACCTGGGGACCGCGGGGGTACGCGGTGCTGAGCAGGCTTGATCACGCCAACATCTACGTCTTCATCGCCGCCACTTACACCCCCTTGGCATTGCTGCTGCTGACCGGTCCCTCACAGATGGTCCTGCTCGGTGTGATTTGGGCTGTTGCGTTGAGCGGATTACTGTTTCGGCTCTTCTGGTTTGGTGCGCCTCGATGGCTCTACACCATGCTCTATGTGGTCATCGGGTGGACTGCGCTTGGCTGGTTGGGCGAATTTCTCCAGGCCGGTAGCCCAGCCGTGCTGCTGTTGATCTTTGGCGGCGGCGTGTGCTACACGGCCGGAGCTGTCGTTTACGGAGCCCAGCGACCCGATCCCTCCCCTCGCTGGTTCGGGTTTCACGAGATCTTTCACGCCTGTACGATCGCGGGCTTCGCGTGCCACTACGTGGCGATCTCGATGATCACCTATGCGGCGGCTTGAGTCCGGAGTTGCGCGGCGAGTTCCTTGGCAGTGGTCACTGGGAGCTTGCAGACAAAGTGCTGGCACACATAAGCAGTCGGCCGCCCTTCCACCAAGGGCCGGTCGGAAAGGAGCTCGAATCCAGGCTGATCCGGCTTACCGGCCAGAATGACCGAGCCGGCCGTGGCCTGCCAGTACGCCGTCCGTACCAGCTCTGCCCGGACCGGGTCGTCGCCCGCACCCACAATGGCGACTTGCAGTGGCAGGTGATTCGGTGTCCGGCTGATCGCGTCGGCCAGCAGCCAGCCGGCGAATCGGGGTGCCCGAATGATCAGCTGACCCGCGGTGTCGGCAGCCTCCACGGCCCGAGCGGCGTATGCGTCCTCACCGGTGAGCTGGGCGAATGTGTGGAGAGCGTGCACGGCTGCGCTCAAGCCGGAGGGCGTGGCATTGTCTGTCGGATCACGCGGACGGGCGTAGAGCTGCTCGGCGTCGGCAGCAGTATCGAAAAACCCGCCCGTCCCGACGTCGAACTGGCTCAAGATCACGCTGACCAGTTCCCGGGCCCGCTCCACCCAAACCGGTTCTGCAGTTGCGGCGGCGAGTCGTACGCAGGCCTGGGCCACTGCGGCATAGTCCTCGAGGATGCCAGGTGCGGACCCCACCTGCCCGTCGCGTGAAGTCCGGCGAAGCCTGCCATCCACCCAGTGCACTCGCCACAGCAGTTCGCCAGCCGTTCGGGCTGACTCGAGCCATGCCGGCTCGTCGAAGACCATTGCGGCGTCGATCAGTGAGGAGATCAGCCAGCCGTTCCATGCGGCAACCACCTTGTCGTCACGAGCAGGGCGAGGCCGCCGTTCCCGTACCTGGAACAACCTGACACGGATATCGGCGAGCCGTTCGGGGTCCGGATCGGCCAGCAGCTGAAGGGTCGACATGCCGTCCTCGAAGGTGCCCTGCTCGGTCACCGCGAAGACCTCCGCAGCCCAGGCGCCATCCTCAGGGCCTAGCGCGGCGGTAAGCTGCTCTCGGTTCCAAACGTAGAAGGCGCCTTCCCGATGACGCCCACGATCATCGAGGGAATCAGCGTCCAGGCTGGCGGCGAAGCCGCCTTGCTTGGTCTGCATCTCGCGAAGCAGCCAACCAACCAGGGCAGCCACCACCCGCCGAGCCTTTGGCGCTTCCGTCCGCCGCCACCAGTGAAGATAGACACCCAGCAGTAGAGCGTTGTCGTAGAGCATCTTCTCGAAGTGCGGCACGGTCCAGCGCTCGTCGACACTGTAGCGAGCGAAGCCGCCGCCGAGCTGATCATGAATGCCACCGCGGGCCATGGCCTCACAGGTCTGGCCGACCATGATCATCGCTTCCGAGCTCCCCTCCCGAAGCAGTGCCTCCAGCACCATCGAGGGTGGAAACTTCGGAGCGCCTCCAAATCCGCCGTGCACGGGATCGTAGGAGCGCTTGAGCTCGGCCATCACGGCGGCCAGGTCGAGATCTGCCGATCCACCGCCGTCAAGGCCAAGCTCGGCAAGCTGGGCAGTGATCTTGGCAGCGCTCTCGTCGATCTCGGCGCGCCGCTCCTGCCACGCCTCGGCGACCGCTGCCAGCACCCGCGAGAAGGACGGCATACCGTGCCGCGGCGTCCGTGGAAAGTAGGTACCGGCATAGAACGGCCGCCGATCAGGAGTCAGAAACACGCTCATCGGCCATCCGCCATGACCCGTCATAGCCTGGGTCGCCTGCATGTAGATCGTATCCACGTCCGGTCGCTCTTCGCGGTCGACCTTGATCGGCACGAAGTGATCATTGATCAATTTCGCGGTCGTTTGATCCTCGAACGATTCATGGGCCATGACATGGCACCAGTGGCAGGCCGCATAACCGACCGAGAGGAAGACCGGCACGTCGCGTGCCGACGCCTCCAAAAAAGCCTCATCGCACCATGGCCACCAGTCCACCGGGTTGTCAGCGTGCTGCAGCAAGTAAGGGCTGGTCGCTGTGGCCAGGCGATTGCGGCCGGTCATCCCTCGACTCTATGCGGCGCCCTCGGGCGGCTTCGGCCCCGACACGTTCGCCGAATTCGTGGGCGGCTCCTCCGACCGGTCTACGTCGATCTTGCGAAACTGGCGCAACATGCTCAGAATCAACAGAACCAAGGCGACGGCGAGCAGGAGTACGACTAGCAACGCTGCCCATCCGGGCCGCACCGTGCTCGGGTCGATGTCGAGGGCGACCAGGAGGGTCATAGCGTCACTCTACGCGCGGGCCATCGCTCGCGACTCGACGGCGATACCTGCGAAAAGGTCGTCCTCAGGAAGGGTTGTGTCGACCAAACTGCGCACTAGCTGCCAGTCCTCGGTTGGCCAGACGGCCTTGTGCACGTCGAGTGGCACTGAGAACCATGGCCCTTCCGGATCGATCTGGGTGGCATGGGCTAGGAGTGCCCGGTCCCGCACATTGAAGTACTTGGCGCAGGAAACCCGGGTGGTCAATCGAGCGGCATGCTCGCGGTCGGGAGGCCACTCACGGAGCCGCTCGGCATACGGGGATTCCAGTCCGCGTTCCCGCATGGCCCGATCCAGCGCCACTATCCGCTCGCGATTGAAGGCGAACTGGTAGTAGAGCTTCCTGGGCTGCCACGGGTCGCCAAGCCTGGGGAAGGCCTGAGGATCCGCGGCCGCGTCGAATGCCGCCACGCTGATCTTGTGGCACATGATGTGGTCGGGATGCGGATAACCGCCGTTCTCGTCATAGGTCGTGACGACGTGCGGCCGGAAGCTGCGGATCAACTCGACCAACGGCGCGGCCGCGACCTGGATATCCAGCCGGGCGAAGCAGCCCTCGGGCAGCGGTGGCGGCGGGTCACCATCGGGAAGACCGGAGTCAACGAAGCCTAGCCAGACCTGCGTGATACCCAGGATCTCTCGGGCGCGGTCCATCTCCTGGCGGCGGATATGGCTGATATTGGCCAGGATGTCCGGGCGATCCATTGCCGGATTAAGGATGGAGCCCCGTTCCCCACCGGTGCACGTCGCGACCACCACGTCGACGCCCTCAGCCACGTACTTGGCGGTGGTAGCGGCGCCCTTGCTTGACTCGTCGTCTGGATGAGCATGGACGTGCAGCAGCCGCAGGCGTTCGCCCTCTGCGTCGGTGCGCAGCGCCGGCCGAGTCATAGCGTTCATGGTGGCACCTTCCGAGCGTCGTCAGATCGCTGCGCCGCTGTCTGGACCAGCGAGTCGAGCAAGCTCGGCTTGCGAGCGAGCGAGGAAGACAGCGGCTTGACAGCGCGATCGCGGAAAACAGGCGCAGAATGTCGAAGTGACCGAGGAATCACGGGAGGCCGTCGCGGAGCGGCTCCGGCGTCGCTACCCTCGCCCGCGCCTGCCGCGCCCGGTCCTCGTCGTGATCGTTGCCCTCGGCGTGGTGGTGGCAGGATGGTGGCTGGTACCGACCGCCTGGCAACAGTCCCATCCACCAGCCGCTGCCGAGGTCACCGAGTTCCAGTTCGAAAGTGACACCAAGATCAACATCACGTTCAGGGTTGATCGCTCGGATCCTTCGATCCCAGTCAGCTGTCGGCTCGTCGCTCAGGCGAGCGACTTGCAGGTTGTTGGAGAGCAGATTGTTGTCGTACCACCAGGGGACGTACGCCAGATCGAGCTCAACATGACCTTGATCACATTGCGGCGCGCAGTATCGGCTGAGGTCCGTGGTTGCCGCGCTGCGTGATGTTTCGCGCAGGATTTGACCTCCGACCGCTTGTTAAGATTGTCGGATGTCTGAGAACTCGTCACAGGCGATCTGGCTGACCCAAGAGGCGTACGACAAGCTCAAAAACGAGCTTGATCACCTCTCGGGGCCTGGGCGTGCCGCGATCGCGCAGAAGATTGCTCAAGCACGAGCAGAGGGTGATCTGAGCGAAAACGGCGGTTACCACGCCGCGCGTGACGAGCAGGGTCATCAGGAAGCACGAATCCGCCAGCTCACTGACATGCTCGGGCGGGCCCAGGTGGGACAGCCACCGACCGCGGCCGGTGAGGTAGCTCCGGGCACGCGGATCACGGTTGCCTTCGACGGTGACGAGTCCGACACCGACACTTTTGTCCTGGGATCACGAGAGCTGCTGGGCCTTGATGAAGGCGTCGATTCTACGAACGTTTACAGCCCACAGTCCCCGCTCGGCGCCGCGATCCTGGGCAAGAGGGAAGGCGACGCTGCCTCCTATGTGGCGCCGAATGGGCGCTCGATCAACGTGAGGGTGATCAAGGTCGAGCCGTTTTAGGTCGTCGTGCCTAGTCGAGCTCGGATAGCAGTGCCTGAGCTTCGACCGGCGTGAGCGCCCCGGCCGCCACTTCGGACAGCACTTGGTCGCGGGTTAATCTCGGACTGGGCCCTGACACGGCCCCGAGTCCTAGCTTCTCCAACAACTCGACGAATCTCTGACGTGCCGTCGGGTAGGACACGCCGAGGTGCTTCTCGACCTCCCGGAGGTTGCCCCTGGAGGCTAGGAAAACGCGCAGTAGTTCGGTGTCCTTGTCGTTCAGGGCGCAGAACTCGCAGGATGCGAATACCCCGGCCAGTTCGGTGCCGCATGAGCCACAGCCAAGCCGAGTCACGGCCAGCTGATCACCGCAGACCGGGCAGTCGCGCGGCGCACGGTATAGCGCCCTCCCGGGATCTGCTCGAGGGTTATGCTCCCGGCTACTGCGCGAGCGCTCGCTCACGGAGTGCCGGCTTCAGCCTGGGATCTCGAACCGACCTGCACGGCGGCGTAAGCCATGACCACTTCGATGTCCAGCTTTGCGCTGCCGTTCCCCATGACAACCTCATCGCCGGCGCCGGAGTGACCACCGGTCCAGTTGACTTTGCCGAGTTGTGCCTCACCTTTCACTGTGACGTCCGAGTCATCCTGCAACGTGATCGACAGCGATCCGGATTCGGCACGGATGCGGTTGCGGCCCGTTCTGAAGGATCCGGAAATGGTGGCCTGGCCCGCTTGGATGAGAGCGTCGTTGATCTCGGTAACATCCAGCAGCTTGGCACCGCCCGCGGTGACGCGGACCTTGCCGAGGTGCGGTAGCCGCTCGGTGTTCAAGCTGCCCGCTGTCAGCTCAACATCAACCACGAGATTGGGGTTGACCCTCAAAAAGAGCTCTTTACCAAGGCCAAGGGCCCGAAAGTCGTCCAAGGTGCGGGGAGCGCGAAGGATGCTGAATCCGTCGAGTGAGGCGCCTAACTCACCATCGCTAGCCACTTCGAGAACCGAGCCATTTCGCCGCAACACGTGCGGGCCGTCAGCCGACAACGTCGCAACGGAGGACTCGCCGACAATTCGAACCCGGCGCCCGATGGCCCGGATCGAAACCCGTTCCACCCCGTTTGTGTTGACCTTCCGCACTGGCTCGTTGGCCGGCCCTGGCTCCGGTTCAGGCTCCCGGATGCTCTGGCGGCGATAGGTGGCCGGCTCAGGCTCATCCGTCTCCGAGGCCCAGGCATCCGCAGCCAGCTCCTCGTTCGTTGGTTCGGCGTTGACTTCCGACTCCGATTGCCCGACTGCGTCTTGCGCCGCTGTGCTCTGTGCGGCCTTGATGGCGTCGATCCTGCGGGACGCCTCGGCGGCATCGATGCGTCCAGCGGCAAGGTCCTCCAGGATGGCGGTCATTTCTGGTGTGGTCATATCACGAATGTAAAACCGGACTTTCAATTATGGAAGGTCGACGGCCTCAGGCAAGGGTTCATTCCGGGTTTTTCACTAGGTCGGAGCTGGGTCGAGGGTCAGCGGCGGGTGGTCTGGATGTGTGACGGCCAGTGCAGCTGAACCCCGAGCGAGCCCAGGACGGATTGAAACTCGGCGAGCAAGATCGGCCGCTCGCGCACGGCTCGAGGTGGCACACCGCGGCTCATGCTGAAAGCTGCGAGCGCGCCGGCAGACTCTCCCACGTTCCACTCCACCGGATGCAGACGAAAACAGCCATTGGTGATGTGAGTAACTCCTAGCGCCTTACCAGCCGCAACCAGATTCTCCACGCGGCTAGGCAGCAGGGCGCCCAGCGGAATCTGGAAGGGATACGTCGGGATGTCCAGGTATCCGTGCCCGCTCGTGCTGGGATGCAGGTCGATGCGATAGCAACCGACCCCAACGGTGTCGGGGAAGTCCTCGGCTCGGTCGGCTCCGGGTCGGGCCGTCACACCGACATGCTGCTCGACTACCCGAAACACACTCAAAATCCGGCGGCTTTCCCGGATGTACGGCATTTCGGCCAGACCGTCTGCCGTGCCGAGGATGTCAGGACACAACCGAAGCCAGGGATACCCGGCACCACCATCCGGCCGCGGCGCCTCGGCCTGCAGCCAGTGGACGAATGACAGCGACAGGTCACGGGCGGATTGCCGGGCCCGCTCGCCTTGGTCGGCAGCCACGCCAAGCAGAGGAGATAGCCAGTAGTCAATCTGGGGCCAATTGACCAAAGTCACATCGGTAACGTCAGGCGAGCGGTAATGCCCCGCGTACCGAATCCGCCGGAAAGTCCACAGGCCCTGTTGCTCGGGATCGAATAAAGGGCGCACCAAAGGCCGGCCGGTCTCCGGCTCCGCTGTTGCCCAGCCCAACTGCGGTCCCGGCCAGTGCGGTGCTTGGTAGCTTCGCCAAAAGTCGTACGAGTGGGGGCGATCGATCACATGCTCCTCGCCGGGGCGAGCTTCCAAGGCGCAGCACCAGGTCACTGCCTGCTGGTTGTTCGGGTCAGCGCGCTCTGGCGCGTGCAGTTCCCCCGTCTCACGGGCGCTTTCTGCGCCGACCAGATGCTCGCATCCGGTCAGCGGCAGCAGGTCCCCCTCCTCGGTCGCATCGAGCACAATCGGTGCACTGACCGTCCAACTGTCGCCGCCGAGGCCGCCGAACGTCACGGCCCGTACCACGTCACCGTCAACCTCGGCAGCAACCGGCGCGACTTGGGTAAGAATCCGCAGCTGGCCGGAACGCTGCCAGGGCGTGAGCATCTCCGACACCTCGTGGAGAAAGACCGGCGGTTCGCCGCTGAGGCTGCTGACCCACGCCTGGCCCGGGTTGAACGCTGTCTCGGCCAAGGCGGCCTCGGTCAGCGGCCGGGTCTGGCGATAGTGCCGCCGCACCCGCTCTCGGAGCTCGCGATAGCTTC
>Ga0126312_10003167_pt1 | contig 11074 bp, 11 predicted proteins | sample Plot104A_FD_92537 | JGI IMG/M metagenome (GOLD analysis project Ga0126312, IMG submission 92537) | Serpentine soil microbial communities from UC McLaughlin Reserve, CA, USA - Plot104A | ecosystem: Environmental > Terrestrial > Soil > Grasslands | place: USA: UC McLaughlin Reserve, Lake County... | reverse complement strand
TCACCTGCGCCGGATTGAAGAAGTGGAGGCCGAGGAAGCGATCCGGCCGGCTGGTGGAAGCGGCCTGGTCGATCACCGGCAGCGAGGACGTGTTCGTGGCGAACACCGCGCCGTCCTTGACCGTGACGTCGACCTCCTTCCACATCTCGAGCTTCAGACCGAGGTCCTCGGTGATGGCCTCGATCACCAGGTCGCAGCCGGCCAGGTCGGCGTAATCGACGGTGCCCTCGATTCGCCCCCGCACGGCGTCCGCGTCGCCTTGCCCCAGCTTCCCCCGCTCGACTGCGCGCGTGAGCTGCTTCTCGATCCTCCCGAGCCCCGCGTCGAGCCGCTCCTGGTCGACCTCCCGGACTACCACCTCGTAGCCGGCCTGGGCGCTCACCTGGGCGATGCCGTGGCCCATGAGCCCGGCGCCGAGCACACCAACCCTGCTGACCTCCATATATTCATTCCCTCCGTCGTCGAGCGCCGGGAGCCTATATGCCACTGGTCCGAGTCGAGGACCGCCACGCGGTCCGCCACATCGTCCTGAACCGTCCCGAGAAACGAAACGCGCTGAACCGGGAGCTGATCGAGGACCTCGGGGCGGCGATCGAGCAGGCGGCGACGGACGACGCCGTGAAGGTCGTGGTGCTGGGCGGCGCCGGCCCGATGTTCTCGTCGGGCATTGACCTGAGCGACCTGCGGGCCCTGTCGGAGAACCCGGAGGGGCTGCGCCGCTACCGGCGCCCCATCCTCGCCTGGTGGAACCTGCTCGAGGAGATGCCGAAGCCCACGATCTGCGCCATCCATGGAGCGGCACTCGGAGGCGCCTTCGAGCTGGCGCTGGCCTGCGACTTCCGGGTAATGGCGGAGGATGCGCTGGCGGGGATCATGGAGGCCAAGGTCGGCCTGCTGCCGGACGTGGGCGGCTGCTCGCGGCTGCCCGCCCTGGTAGGGCTCGGCAACGCGAAGGAGCTGATCATGACCGGCAAGGCGATCGACGGCCGCGAGGCCCACCGCATCGGCTTCGCCAACCGAATCGCGCCGGCGGGCGAGCTCGAGGCCGCGGTCGACGCGCTGGCCGGCGAGCTGCTCGCCTGCGCGCCGCTGGCCGTCGGCCTGGCCAAGCGGGTGCTGGACGCCGCCGCCAAGCCGGCGCTCGCCGCGACGCTCGAGCAGGAGGTCACCGCCCAGTCGGTGCTTGCCGCCAGCGAGGACTTCGCGGAGGGCGCGCGGGCCTTCCTCGAGAAGCGCGAGCCGGCCTTCGCCGGCCACTGAGAGACTGGGCCCAGAAAGGCGACGAGCCCGGCCGCCCCGGGCTCGTCGTTGGCCAAGGCGGGTCGGGGGACCCTGGAAGCCGATCCGGCCTTGGCGTCTCTGCCTTGGGCTGTACCCGGTGCAGCCGTCGTAAACACCCTTTCGTGAAGAGCGCCGCCGGGGCGGGTCGTCAGCCCGCCGGCTGCATGTGCGAGAGAAGCTCCCCGTCGACCGGCGTGTGCACGGCGTAGCCCGCCGGCTCCGCCATGAACTCGGGCTCGTCCGACCCGAGGCGCAGCGGCAGCTGCGCGTAGGTGTCGGGGCCGAGAGCACCGGGCAGCCCGCGAGCTGCGCCGCGATGGCACGGTGCACGTGGCCCCCGACGAGCCGGAGCACCTGCCGGTTGCGCTCGACCACCTCCCCAAGCGCGCGCCGGTCGGCGACGGGTAGGCCGATCCGGTCCATGGCCGGAACGCCCGTCTGCACGGGCTCGCCGCCTTCGCCGGGCATGCCGAAGCGACGTCGCAGCGCGTCGCCCGGCCATTCAGCGGCGGTGCCAGTCGACCGGGCCGGCGGTGAGCACGTGGCTCCCCAGCGGGCGTCCGAGCACCTCCTGTGCCTGGCGGGCGCAGGCCACGAGCTTGTCCAGGTCGATTCCCGTCTCGTGCCCCATCTCGTGGAGCATCGAGACGAGGTCCTCGCTGGCGATGTTGCCGGTCGCCCCGGGCGGCACCGGGCAGCCGCCGAGCTCGCCGAAGGACGACTCGAACGAGCGCACACCCGCCTCGAGCGCCGCCAGCACGTTCGCGAGCCCCTGGCCGCGGGTGTTGTGGAAGTGCGCCGTGAGCTCCGCGTCGAGCTCGGCCTCCTCGAAGAGCTCCCCCACCTGGACGGGGTTCGCCATGCCGGTCGTGTCACCGAGGGCGATCTCCTCGCAGCCGGCGTTCACGAGCCGGCGGGCGATGGCGAAGACCCGCTCGCGCGGGACCTCGCCCTCGTACGGGCAGCCGAAGGCCACCGAAATCACCCCCTCGCAGCGGATGCCCTCCTCGCGGGCCCGATCGATGACGCGCTCGAGGCCGGAGAGCGACTCCTCGATCGAGCGGTTCACGTTCTTGCGGTTGTGGGTCTCGGACGCCGAGAGGAAGAGGTTCACCTCCTGGAAGCGGTCACGCAGCTCGAGCGCGTTCTCGAGCCCCTTCTCGTTCGGGATCAGCACCGACACGGAAACGCCCTCGGGAATGCTCACGCGGCGCAGCACCTCGGGTGCATCGGCCAGCTGCGGGATCACGTCTGCGCGCACGAAGCTCGTCACCTCGAGCCGGCGCAGCCCGGTGCGCGCGAGCATGTCGATCAGGCGCACCTTGTCGTCGGTGGCGATCACCTCGGGCTCGTTCTGGAACCCGTCGCGCGGGCCGACCTCGCGGATCTTGACCATGCTCAAAGCATCGCAAGCCCGCCCGAGACCCCGAGAGTCTCGCCGGTGACGTAGGAGGCATCCTCCGAGGCGAGAAAGGCGATCGCCGCGGCCACCTCCTCGGGCGTGCCGGGCCTGCGCATTGCCGTCGAGGCGACCATTCCCTGCACCAGACGCTCGCCGAGCTCGCCGCTGGCCGCGGTGCGCTCGAGCATCGGCGTCTCGATCGGGCCCGGCGCCACGGCGTTGCAGGTCACTCCGAAGCGGGCCGCCTCGCGGGCGATCGTCTTCGTAAAGCCGATCACACCCGCCTTGGCGGCCGAATACGCCCCGGACAGCTGCGAGCCCACTCGCCCCGCCTCCGAGGCGACGTTCACGATTCGCCCGTACCCGCGCTCCTGCATGCCGCCGAGCACGGCGTGCGTGACCGACATCAGCCCGCGCAGGTTCACGGCCAGCACCGGGTCCCACTCGTCGGGCGTCGTCTGCGCGAAGAAGCCGCCCTCCCCCGCGACTCCTGCCGCGTTCACGAGCGCGTCGACCGGTCCCAGCCGGCGCTCTGCCGCCTCGGCGCAGGCGCGCACCGAGGTGTCGTCGGTCACGTCGAGCTCGAGGCCGATGCCGTCGAAGTCGCCGGCCACCTCGCGGGCATGACCGCTCTGCAGGTCGGCGACGGCCACTCGCATCCCGTCGCCGGCCAGCCGCCGCGCCGTGGCGGCGCCGATGCCGCTGGCCCCGCCGGTGACGAGAGCGACCCTCATTGGGCGCCGGACCCTAGCCGGTACGCTGCACCGCCCGTGGAGACCGTGCCCATCATCGGCGGCACCGGCGCGCTCGGGTTCGGGCTGGCGCTGCGGCTGGCGCTGGCGGGGACCCCGGTGGCGATCGGCTCCCGCGATGCGGGCCGCGCCGAGGAGGCCGCCCGGCGGGTCCGCGAGCGGGTGCCGAAGGCTCCGGTCGAGGGGCTCGAGAACACCGCGGCGGCCAGGCGTGGTCCCGTGGTCTTCTTGTGCGTCCCGTTCCGGGCCCAGTCCGAGAACCTGACCAACCTGAAGGAGGCGCTGGCGGGGGGCCAGGTGCTGGTGGACGCGACCGTGCCCCTGGCCGCCGCGGTCTCGGGCAAGGCCACCCGGCTGCTGGGCGTCCCGCAGGGCTCGGCGGCGGAGCAGGCCCAGGAGATGGTCCCCGAGGGAGTGACCGTCGTCAGCGCGCTCCACACCGTAAGCGCCCCGGTGCTCGGTGAGCTGGAGGCCGACCTCGACGAGGACGTGCTCGTCACCGGCGACCGCAAGGACGCAAAGCGCCGGGTGGCGGAGATCGTCGCCCGCATCCCCGGCCTGCGGCCGGTGGATTGCGGCCGGCTCGAGACCGCGCGGCTCGTGGAGGGGCTCACACCGCTCCTGATCTCCGTGAACGTGCGCCACAAGTCTCACGCCGGCGTGAAGCTCACCGGCCTCCCGGAGGGGCTCTGGTAGCCCTCCTCAGCGGCGGCACGGGCGGCGCAAAGCTCGCTCGGGGTCTGCTCGACGTGGCGGACGAGCTGGTGGTGGTGGCCAACACCGGCGACGACTTGGAGGTCTACGGCCTCCACGTCTCCCCCGACCCGGACCTCGTGACCTACTGGCTGGCCGACGAGATCGACGAGCGCGGCTACGGCCTGAGAGGCGACACATGGCGGGTGATGGACGCACTCGAGCGGGCCGGCCGCGACGCCTGGTTTCGGCTCGGCGACCGCGACCTCGCCATGTGCCTGGTTCGCACGGAGCTGCTGCGCGGCGGCGGGCGGCTCACCGAGGCCCATGCCGGGGTCGTGCGGGCGATGGGGGTCACCGCCGCCGTGCTGCCGATGTGCAACGAGCCCGTGCGCACCCGCGTGCGCGCGCGCGGCCAGTGGCGATCCTTCCAGCGGTTCATGATCGTCGACCGCGCCGAGGGCCCGGTCGATGACGTGAGCTTCGCGGGCGCGGCCGAGGCGACGCCCACCAAGGACGTGCTGGAGGCGCTATCGCGCGCTCAGGCGATAGTGATCGGGCCCTCGAACCCGATCGCCTCGATCGGCCCGATCCTGGCCCTCCCCGGCATGCGCGAGGCGCTCGCGCGCGCCGTCGCGCCGGTCGTGGCGGTCTCGCCGTTCCTGGGCGGGCGGGCGGTGAAGGGACCCACGGAGCTCTTCTGCGCGCAGGCCGGGCTCGAGGTGGGCGCAGCCGGCATCGTCCGCGCCTATGAGGGGCTGCTCGACGGCATAGTGGCCGACGAGCCGGCGGACGGCCTGCCGGCGCTCCAGGGGGACACCCTCATGGACTCGCCGGAGGCGCGCCGGCGCGTGGCGGCGATGATCCTGGAGTTTGCGGCGTCGCTCGCCGCCTGAGGCCTCGCGCGAGCGGGGATCGGCGCTACAGTCGGCGGAGTCCCGACTCGCGTCCCGATGCGGACCATCGCCATCCTTCCGGTCAAGAGCTTCGACGCCGCCAAGCAGAGGCTGTCGGGCATGCTCGGCGGCGGTGCCCGCCGCGCTCTCGCGCTCGCCATGTTCTCGGACGTGATGGCGTCGCTGCGGCGCGTGCAGGAGCTCGACGGCGTGGCCGTGGTCACCGCGGAGCGCGTGGCCGAGGACGCCGCGTTGCGCCAGGGGGCGGACGTGCTGCGCGACGGTGCCGAGGCCGGCCAGTCGGCCGCCGCCGGGATCGGCATCCGTCATGCCGTCGAGGCCGGCTACGAGCGGGCACTGCTGGTGCCGGGCGATACACCGCTCGCCGACCCGGAGGAGGTCGCCCGCCTGCTCGCCCGCGACCTCGACGTGGTCGTTGTGCCCGACCGCCACGGAACCGGCACGAACGCGCTCCTGCTCCGCCCGCCCGACGCGATCGCCCCGAGCTTCGGGCCGGGGTCGCTCGAGCGCCATCTGGCCGCGGCCCGGACCTCAGGCGCGAGCCACGCGGTGGACGCCGTCTCCTCGCTCGTCCTCGACGTGGACACCCCCGACGACCTCGCGCAGCTCGCGGCCCGGCTCGAAGAGCGGCGTGGAAAGGCGCCCATGACACGCGGCGCGCTGCGCCAGCTGGATCGCTCGAAGGCGCGCGGCCCGAGCGCCGAGCGCCGGCCGGTTCACGCCTAGGGAGCACGAGTGCAGCTCACGCCGCTCCGGGGACTCCCCGAGATCGAGCGGGGCGCCGACCTCGCCCGCCTGCTGGCGGGCGCGTGTCCGCGGGAGCTCGCTCGCGGCGACGTGCTCGTCGTGGCGCACAAGGTCGTGTCGAAGGCGGAGGGCCGCACCCGGCGTCTGGCGGACGTGCGCCCGGGCCAGCGCGCCGCCGCGCTTGCCTCCGCGCACGGCAAGGACCCCCGCCTCGTGCAGGCGGTGCTCGACGAAGCGGTGGAGGTGCTGCGGGCCGACCACGGCGTGCTGATCTGCGAGACGCGGCAGGGACTCGTATGCGCGAACGCCGGGGTCGACCAGTCGAACGCCGCGCGTGAGGGCGAGCTGATCCTGCTGCCCGAGGACCCCGACGCCTCCGCCCGCCGGCTACGCGCGGGGCTGCCCGGGCGCCCCGCCGTCGTGATCAGCGACTCGTTCGGGCGCTCGTGGCGGCTGGGAGAGACGGACGTGGCGATCGGCGCCGCCGGGATCCTTGCCCTGGACGACTGGCGCGGGCGGCCGGACTCGCACGGCCGCGAGCTGCGGGTCACCGCGATCGCGGTTGCCGACGCCGTGGCGGGCGCCGCCGATCTGGCCCGGACCAAGTCGTCGCGCGAGCCCGTCGTCCTGGTCCGCGGCCTCGAGCGCTTCGTCACCGAGGAGGACGGGCCGGGGGCGGCCGCTTTGCGCCGCCCGCGCGAGCTCGACCTGTTTCGCTAGGCGGCGACCGGGAGCTCGTGGCGGCGGCGGATCCCGTACAGGGTGTCGCGCTCCGCGGCTGGCCGCCCGGCCCGGTGCGCGGCGGCGATCAGGTCGGGGGGGTCGAGCTTGACGCCGTGATAGGAGCCGGCCAGGCGGCTGATGCTCTCCTCCATGAGGGTCCCGCCCAGATCGTTCACGCCCCAGTCGAGCGCCTCCGTGGCCGCGTCGAGGCCCATCTTCACCCAGCTGGCCTGGAGGCTCGGGATCGTCTTGCCGAGTGCCACCCGGAAGACCGCGGTGTGCTTCAGGTTCTCCTCGCGCGAGATCTCCTCGATCCCGTGCGTGCGACCGAGCAGCGTGTGGAAGGGGATGAACGAGAGCGGCACGAACTCGGTGAAGCCTCCCGTGCGCTCCTGCAGCTCGCGCACCACGCGCATGTGCTCGGCGAGCTCCCACGGCTCCTCGATGTGTCCGAACATCACGGTCACGGTCGAACGAAGGCCGGCCGCGTGCGCCGCCTCGATGATCTCGACCCAACGCCCGACGGGCAGCTTGTTGGGCGAGATGCGCTCGCGCACGCCGTCGTGCAGCACCTCCGCGGCGGTTCCGGGTACGGAGCCGAGTCCCGCTTCGCGCAGGCGGGCGAAGACCTCCTCGAGCGGACGCTCGGCGGCCAAGTGGTCGATCTCCATCGGCGAGTAGGCGTGCAGGTGAATCTCCGGCGCGATCTCCTTCGCCAGCCTCAGCCACCTCTCGTAGTCCTCGATCTTCCAGTCGGGGTGGATGCCCGACTGCATGCAGATCTCCGTTGCGCCGTAGTCCACCGCCTCACGCACGCGCCTCACGAACTCGGCCTCCGAGTGCTCATAGGCGTCCGGGGAGCGGCGACCCTGGCCGAACCCGCAGAAGGCGCAGCCGACGACGCAGACGTTCGACACGTTGATGTTTCGGTTCACCACGAAGGTCACGGTGTCGCCGGCGAGCTCCGCGCGCAGCGCGTCCGCGGCCTGGCGGAGGTCCTCGATCGCCTCGGAGCGGGTCTCGGCGAACAGCGCGGTGAGCTCCTCGGGGGCGAGCGAGGCGCCCCTCGCGGCGCGCCGTACGGCGCCGGCCACGAGGTCGCGCCGGATCGCCCGCTCCTCGCGCCGCCCCGAGCCGCGGCGAGGGATGAAGCTCCAGTACTTCAGCTTGATCACGTCCAGCACGCCCTGCTCGAGCCAGCGCGGATCCATGTACTGCGGGTAGACGCACAGCCGCTCGCTCAGCGCGAAGCCGCGCGGCTTGAGCCGCTTGCGCATCGCGTGCGCCGGAGGAAATGGGTGCTCCGGCGAGATGTGGTCGCCGTTCGCCGAAAGGCCACCGAGGTCTGTCGCGCCCTCCCCGACGAGCGGCAGCCACCAGTCCGAAAGGTTGGGCGGGATCTGCACCCCGACGTCGGGCATCAGCCTTCTACACTCGCGCACCAGCACGCGCATGTCCTCGAGCGTGATCTCGGTCGCCCACGCCGGCAGCGGCAGCGGTTCGCCGCCCCTGCCGGCTCGCTGCGCCTCGTCGGCGATCTGGGCTGGCTCGGCCCCGTAATAGCGCGGGTGGGGTACGAAGTTCTGGAGGATCACCTCCTGGAGGTGCCCGTGCTCGCGCTGGACCTCCGCGAGCGCCTCGAGGGCGGCCAGCCGCTGCTCGGGGGACTCCCCGATCCCCACGAGGATGCCGCTGGTGAAGGGAATGCGGAGCTCGCCCGCCTCCCGGAGCATGCGGAGCCGCGCCTCGGGATGCTTTGTCGGCGACCCCCGGTGGACCGTCAGGTCGGGGTTCACCGACTCGAGCATCAGCCCCTGCGAGGCCGTCACCTCGCGCAGCCGCCGAAGCTCCTCGCGCGAGCAGACGCCGATGTTGGTGTGCGGCAGCATCCCCCGCTCGAGCGCCCGCTCGCACGCCCAGGCGACATAGCCCACGAAGTCGCGATGACCGAAGCGCTCGAGCCGCTGGCGCACGCCGGGGTGCTCGTCGGGCGCCTCGCCGGTGAGCACGAGCAGCTCCTTGGCGCCGCGCCGCGCCGCGTCGTCGAGCTGCCGCTCCACGTCGTCCGGCGCGTACAGATGCGGCGTGTGCGTGGCGAAGGCGCAGTACTTGCAATAGCAGCGGCACGTGCGCGACAGCGAGAGCGTGTAGTTGCGCGAAAAGGTGACGCGCCGCATCGATCTCGCAGTCTACGGGCCTACCCCACGGGCTCCATTCCCTCGAGCCCCTTCTTGCCGGGGGCGATGAAGAGGTTGAAGTAGGCCGTCGCAGCGGCCAGCCCTCCCAGTATCGGCGCGAGCACGTACACGAGCAGGAACGTGCCGGCTCCGTCGAACTCGCCTGAGACGAGGTCCGGGCCGAAGGCGCGCGCCGGGTTGAGGCTGCCTCCGGTGAGCGAGCCCATGATCATCACGGGCAGGCCGAGGCCAACGCCGATGGCGAGCGGGCCAAGCGCCCGGTCGACCCTCGGGTCGAGCGCCACCCCGACGATCGTGAAGATCAGGAAGAAGGTGCCGATGAACTCGGCGAGCATGCCGAGGCTGTCCTTGCCGCCCAGGTTCTCCGACACGGCCGGCGCGCCGTAGTTGACCGCGGCGGCGTTGCTGAACTCCTTGAGGAGCAGCTTGGTGAGCAGGGCGCCGGCTACGGCGCCCGCCAGCTGCGCGACGATGTAGATGACGGCGTCGGGGGGCCTGATCTGTCGCAGGGCGGCCATGGCCACGGTGACCGCGGGATTGAAGTGTGCCCCGCACACCACCGCGAGCGTCTGCACCAGGATGAAGAGGATGAAGACGTGCACCAGCCCAATCACGCCGAAGTCGATGAACGGGGTCGGGTTCCGCGGCGATGGCGGTGTCACGAACAGCGAGACGACGGCCGTGACGAAGAAGACGAGCATCAGCGTGCCGATGAACTCGGCGAGGTACGCGGCAGGCCCTCGGTCCTCCACTAGCAACCTCCCTGGTCGATGGGCGTGGGCAGTCTATGTACTGGTCCTGACGGTGGTCGGCTGCGGCGGCTCGGGCGGGAGCTCCACCGACGAGATCACGCTGGCGCTCGACTTCACCCCGAACGCGGTCCACGCCCCGATCTACGCGGCCGTCCGAGAGGGCCTCGACCGCCGCCATGGGATCCGTATCCGTATCCGCCCGCCGGGCCCGGCGCCCGATTCCCTGAAGCTGCTGGAGGCGGGCAAGGCCGACGTGGCCATCCTCGACATCCACGACCTGGGCCTGGCGCGCGAGCGCGGCGCGGACGTGGTGGGCGTGGGCGCGCTCGTCCAGCGTCCGCTGGCGGCGATCATCGCCCGGCGCGACGTCGGCCGTCCGCGCGACCTCGAGGGCCGTCGGGTGGGCGTCTCGGGCCTGCCCTCGGACCCGGCCGTGCTGCGAGCCGTGGTGTCGAACGACGGCGGCGACGCCCGGCGGCTTCGACAGGTCACGATCGGTTTCGCGGCGGTTCCCAGCTTGATCCAGGGGAAGGTGGACGCGGTGCCGGCGTTCTGGAACGCGGAGGGGGTGGTGCTTCGGCGGCGCGGTGTCCCGACCCGCGAGTTTCGCGTGGACGACTACGGCGCTCCGCGCTACCCGGAGGTGGTGGTCTTCACGACTCGACGGATCCTCGCGAGCCGCCGCGGCGACGTCGACGCGGTGGTGGCCGCGCTCCGCGATGGGGTCCGCTCCGTGTTGCGCGACCCGGAGCCGGCAGTACAGGACGTCGCCCGCGCCTCCGGCGCCGAGCCGGGCCTGGTCCGCGCCCAGCTCGACGCCGTCTCACCCGCGCTCCGGCCACCGCTACGCCTGAACCGCCGCGCCCTCGAGGGCTGGGCGAGCTGGGATGCCCGCTTCGGCATCCTCAAGCGCCGGCCCGACGTGGAGCGGGCCTTCGCCCTGCGGTAGGCGGTTGATTCCGAATGAGGAACCGGCCAGCTAGCCCTCCGCACCCCAGGGGTCGTCCACGAGGATGCCCCACGCTCCGTCGGGGCGGCGGCGGAGCACGTCCGCGCTGACGCCGCCCATCTCGATGGGGCCCTTGCCGCTCAGCGTCCAACGGTTCACCACCAGGGCGATGTCGCCCGCCTCGGTGACCTTGACGAGCTCTCCGGTCATACGCGGCTCGAGAGCCGCGAAGCGCTCGAGCGCTACCCGGATGGCCTCCCTGCCCCGAACCTCCTCGCCGGGCGCCGGCGCGAAGGCCGCCTCCGGCTCGTAGAGGGCGAGCGCTTCCTCGATCCGCCCCTCCTCCATCAGCCGGGCGAAGGCCTGCACCACCGCGCCCGGGCTGTCATCGCTATGCACGTCCAGGGGGCTCTCATCCCTATGCACGTCCAGTGGCCTCTCATCGCTATGCACGTCCACTGGCCTCTCATCGCTCTGCACGTCCAGGGGGCTCTCATCCCTATGCACGTTCATCTCCTTTCGTTCGATATCTGACTACGTCCCGGCACGGCGCCGACGCAGACGTATGGCCCCCGAGCGCACGTAGGGCGCCCGAGCGGACGCGTCCGACCGGGCCGGCTCACAGCTCCATCACCTCGCCGAGCGCGCGCTCCAGGTCGC
>Ga0126312_10003166_pt1 | contig 11077 bp, 10 predicted proteins | sample Plot104A_FD_92537 | JGI IMG/M metagenome (GOLD analysis project Ga0126312, IMG submission 92537) | Serpentine soil microbial communities from UC McLaughlin Reserve, CA, USA - Plot104A | ecosystem: Environmental > Terrestrial > Soil > Grasslands | place: USA: UC McLaughlin Reserve, Lake County... | reverse complement strand
GAGCTCACCTCGGGCGAGCATCGGCTTGAGCAGGTTGGCGGCGTCGACCGCGCCCTCCGCGGCGCCGGCGCCGACGATCGTGTGAAGCTCGTCGAGGAAGAGGATGATGCGGCCCTCGCCCTCGGCTACCTCCTTCAGCACCGCCTTCAGCCGATCCTCGAACTCGCCCCGGTACTTGGCGCCGGCGACCAGCGCGCCGATGTCGAGCGCGATCACGCGCCGGTCGCGCAGCGACTCGGGCACGTCGCCCGACACGATCCGCTGCGCGAGGCCCTCGACGATGGCGGTCTTGCCCACGCCGGGCTCGCCGATCAGGACCGGGTTGTTCTTGGTGCGGCGCGAGAGGACCTGGATGACGCGGCGGACCTCGTCGTCGCGGCCGATCACCGGGTCGAGCTTGCCGCTCTCCGCCGCCTCGGTGAGGTCGCGCCCGAAGCGCTCGAGCGCCTGGTAGCGGTCCTCGGGGTTCTGGTCGGTCACGCGGTGCGGGCCGCGGACCTGCTGGACGGCCTCCGCGAGCTGGTCGCGCGAGGCGCCCGCGTCGATGGCCGTCTCGGCCGCGAGGGCGAGCAGGAGGTGCTCGGTGGAGACGTACTCGTCGCCGAGGCCGCGCGCCTCCTCCTCCGCGTTCTGCAGGAGCCGGATCAGGTCCTGGCCGAGCGCGGGGGCGCTGGACTGGCCGCTGACGGTAGGGAGGGCATCGAGCGCCGCGCCCGCCTGCCGGCGGACGCGCTCGGGATCGGCGCCCGCCCGGCGCAGGACCGGCACGACGATGCCGCCGTCCTGCTCGAGCAGCACGACGAGGAGGTGTTGAGGCACCACCTCGGGGTTGTGACGCGCGCCCGCGAGCCGCTGCGCGGCGGCGAGCGCCTCCTGAGACTTGATGGTGAAGCGATCAGCCTGCATAGAAAATCTAAGTCGTAGTGTATCAACCCGACTTCGCTGGGCAAGGGGTCTGACCCCTACGTCAGTCGTCGACGGCGATCTTGATGGTCTTCCTGTGCGTGACCTCGCTCGTCTGGAGGTCGCGGAAGCCGACGACCAGCTCGCCCACGCCGGGCGAGTTCGCCTTGAGGTGGAAGACGGATCCGTGCACGCCGTCCTCGTCCAGGCGGTCCTGCCCCTCGAGGTCGACCTCCTGCGGGGTCTCCACGAACGGCATCAGCATCAGGTGCGGTGGCACCACGGCCGCGCGCAGGGACTCGAGGTCGACCGTCTCGCCTACCTTGAGCCGCAGCTCGTCGACATCCTCGGCGCGCGCCTTTTCCATGCTCCCGAGTCTAGGCCGCGGCGGGAGCGGGCGGCTCGACGACCGACACGGTGAACCCGTATTTGAAGCAGGTCCGGATGTAGTCGTAGTGGAAGTGGGCGTAGCCGGCATGCCCCCAGCCCGGGCCCCAGCTGTTCTTCACGATGAAGTACTGACCGGGCCTGTCGTAGCCGACGACGAGCATCGCGTGGCCGCCCTGGCCGACGGGCTGCCCGTTCGAGTCGAGTATCGGCCGGAGCACGCCTCGGTTCTCCTCGTCTCGCCACGAGACCCACGTGCCGATGACGATGTCGAAGCCCAGCGCCAGCAGCGATTCCAGGTAGCGCGTGTTCTTGATGCTCTCACCGTCGATACCGGTGTCCCCGATCAGCTTGTACGTGGTGTAGCCGAACGCGAGATCGGCGAGGGCGGCCGGTGGTGGGCCATAGCCGTCGGCATGCACCAGGTCGTTCACCTGCTCCTGCGTCGGGATGTATGGCCAGTTCTCCTCGAGACAGACCCGCGAGTCCTCGCGCGCCAGCCAGCCCGCCGCGTCGGTGGTGCGGAAGCCGCTGTCCTGATCATGCGGCCTACCCGTGATCTCACAGAATCGCCAGTGTGTGTACTGCTCGGAGAGGTCATCAGGGATGTGCGGCGCCGCCTCGAGCAGCCCCATGGAAGCGTGCGACACGCACGTCCCTCTCTTTTGCTGGTTCTTGACGGGCGACTGCTGCGGGCGATGGTCCACCACAGCCGGGAGGACGGCGTCAGGCGCGGCCGACAGCTCGACCTCCTCAAAGCCGGGATCCCGCTGGAAGTACTCCTGGAGACCGGCGGCACGCTCGTCGATGGGCTCTGCGATTGCCCTGTCCTCGTCGGTGATCTCTACGTCGTAGTCGAAGTCCTCGGGCGGGATGAGAACCACCTCCGCCGGGGGCGGTGGGCCGAGCGCGTACTCCTCCCCGCGGAGCGCCTCCTCGGCCCCGACGGCGGCGACGCTGCCGAAGACCTTGAAGCGAACATCGCCCTGGTCGTCGCGCCGGATGCGTGAGGCGAGGTCGTCGTCCCCGATGGTCTCCAGCCGTGGACGGATCGCCTCGCGAATGTCCGGGTTTAGCTGACCCCATGTATCTGCCATGACTCCACCTCCTTTCAGCTCACCCTCTCAAAGTGGGTCGCCGAGCACAAGTCAGTTGCTGAGCGGTCGGTAGAGCCGCACTGTCCGCGTGCGATCAGCGGGCGGCTGCTGCCGCCGCGCCGCCTGCCGGCGCCGGGCCGGCGCGGGTTCCCACCGGGTCCTGGGAGAGCTTGTTCGCCAGGTAGACCGGGATGATCGAGAGCAGGATCAACGAGAGCCCCACCACGTTGACGACCGGGAGCTGGTTCGGCCGCGCGTAGTTCGTGAAGATCCAGATCGGCAGCGTCTGCTCCTGGCCGATCGTGAAGGTCGTGACGATGATCTCGTCGAACGACAGGGCGAAGGCCAGCAGACCGCCCGCCACGAGCGCGGTGCGGAGCGTCGGGAAGGTCACGAAGCGGAAGGTTCGCCACGAGTCGGCGCCGAGGTCCATCGACGCTTCCTCGAGGGAGGTCCCGCCTCGCCTCAGCCGCGCGACCGCGTTGTTGAAGACGACCACGATGCAGAAGGTCGCGTGGCCCACGATCACCGTGAACAGCGACAGGTCGATCTCGAGCACCTGCGTGAAGGTCGCGTTCAGGGCCATGCCCGTCACGATCCCCGGCAAGGCAATGGGCAGGATGATCAGGAACGAGACCGTGTCCCGCCCGAAGAAGCGGTAGCGCGACACCGCAAGCGCCGCGAGCGTGCCGAGCACGAGCGCGATCGAGGTTGCGCCGAGCGCCGCCCTGACCGAGGTCCAGAGCGCGTCGCGCACGCCCGGGTTGTTGAATGCGCGGTCGAACCACTCGAGCGTGAAGCCGTCGATCGGCCACGCCTGCGAGCGCGACTCGTTGAACGCATAGATCGCGATCACGATCAGCGGGATGTAGATGAACGCGAGCGTGACCGCGGTCCCGATCCTGAGCCCCCAGCGCACGCCGTTCGAGATGTGCATCAGCCGAGCCTCACAGCGACTCGAACGCGCCCAGCCGGCGCGCGATCAGGAGGTACACGATCATGATCGCCACGGGCACCGTGGCGAACGCAGCGGCGAGCGGAAGGTTGTTCGCCACGCCGACGTTGCTGTAGACGACGTTCCCGATGAACTGCGTGCTCGAGACGAGCGTCGGCGCGATGTAGTCGCCGAGCGTGAGCGAGAAGGTGAAGATCGAGCCCGCCACCACCGCGGGGAGCGCCAGCGGCATCACGACGCGCCGGAACGTCATCCAGGGCCGCCCGCCGAGGTCGCCCGACGCGTCGAGCATCGAGTTCGGGATCCGCTCGAGTCCCGCGTAGATCGGCAGCACCATGAACGGCAGCCACAGATACGAGAAGACAAGCCAGGTGGCCACGTTCCCGAAGCCCGGGCCGCTCAGGCCGAACGGGTCGAGCGCCCAGTTCACGATGCCGTCGTGCTGGAGCATGATCCGCCACGTGTAGACCTTCACGAGGTAGCTCGACCAGAGCGGCATCAGCACCGCCACGACGAGCAGCGCCCGGACGCGCGGCGACGCGACCTTCGCCATGTAGAACGCGATCGGGAACGCGAGGATCGCGTCGGTGATCGTCACGAGCGTGGCGATCAGCACCGTGCGGAGCACGATGTTCCGGTAGACCGGCGTCTCGGCCAGCTCCTGGAAGTTCTGGAAGCCCGCCTTGTGGACGATCTCGCCGCTGAAGTCGTCCAGCTGCCACAGCGAAGCGACGAACAGGACCGCGAGCGACCCCAGGTACGCGATCAGGAGCCAGCCGGCCGGCCCCGCCAGCAGCAGCGAGAGCTGAAGGCGGGGCCGGCGCCATAGGTATCTGGCTACAGCTGCCAGCTAACTAGCCCTTGATCTCCGTCCAGGCCTTGACCCACTCGGAGTAGTCCATGCAGACATCCCCGCGGTCGTCACCGCACTCCTTCCGCGGCGTCGTCCAGTAGGCCACCTGGTCGAAGTAGGCCTCGTCGTCGGCGTGGAAGATCTTGCAGTGATCCTTGTTCTCGGTCAGCGCGCAGGACTTCGAGTTCGCCGGAGCCTCCCCGAACCACTCGGCCACCGCGGCGTTCGCCTTGGGGCTGATGATGTGGTTCATCCACTCGTACATGCAGTTCGGGTGCTTGGCGTCCTTGGCGATCATCCAGGTGTCGGACCACCCGGTTGAGCCCTCCTTGGGCAGGATCGCCGCGATCGGCGGCGACTTCTTGTCCGCCTGCACGAGGTTGGCGATCACCTGCCACGTAGTTCCGACGACGGTGTCGCCGGACGTGAAGGCTGCCTGCTCCTTCGTGTAGTCGGACCAGTACTCGCCGATCACCTCGCGCTGCTGCTTCAGCAGGTCGACGGCCGCCTGGAACTGCTTGTCGTCGAGCTCGTAGACATTGTCGATCCCGAGGTCCGGCTTGGTCGCCTTCAGGTAGAGCGCCGCGTCGGCGATGTAGATCGGGCTGTCGTACGCGGTGACCTTGCCCTTGTAGGCCTGGCTCTCGTCGCCGCCCCACACGACCGACCACGAGTCGGGCGCCGGCTTCACGAGCTCCTTGTTGAACATCAGGAGGTTGGCGCCGCGGCCGTGCGGGATGCCGTAGTTCACACCGTCGACGGTGTTGTGCGGCTTGTCCTTCAGCCCGTCGAACACGTCCGCGTAGTTCGGGATCAGGTCGGTGTTGACCGGCGCGACGTCGCCGCCGGCGATCAGCCTGAGCGTCGCGTCGCCCGAGGCCGACACGCCGTCGTACTTGCCGGTCCGCATCAGCGTGACCATCTCGTCCGAGGTGTTGCCGACCTTCACGTTGACGTTGCAGCCCGTCTGCTTCTCGAAGTCGGACACCCAGTCGACGTTCGGGTCGGTGGAGCCGTCCTCGACATAGCCTGCCCAGGCGATCAGGTTCACCTGGCCCTCGCCCTTGCCGACCTTCTGCAGGGCGCCGTTCTCGCTGCCTCCGCCGCCGTCGTCGTCGTCACCGCCGCAGCCGGCCGCGGTGAACGCGGCCAGGGCGAGCGTCAGGACGGCGAACACGAGCCATCGTGTGCTCGCAATTGCGCTCAACTGGGTTCCTCCTCTGGGTTTTCTTCCTGCGAATCCGGGATCGCATAGGCGTGCTCGCCGTGCCAGCCGACGCGCACGCGGCGACCCTTCTGCTCGAGCGCCTCCTGCGAGGACATCTCGAGGTTCTGGCGGACGACCTGCAGCTCGCCGCCCTTGTCCAGCTCGACCACGAAGCGGGTGACCATCCCGACGTACGAGACGTCGCGGATGCGGCCCTCCTCCACGCGGAGCCTGTTCGCGCTCTCGGCGCCGTCCAGGATCCGGACCTTCTCGGGCCGGATCGTGAATCGCTGCCCGTCGCGTTCGACGATGTTGGAGACCCCCACGAAGCCCGCCACGAACTCGTTCGCAGGATGCTCGTAGACGTCCGCGGGCGGGCCGACCTGCTCGACCCGCCCGTCGGCGAACACGGCCAGGCGGTCGCTCATCGTGAGCGCCTCCTCCTGGTCGTGCGTCACGTACACGAACGTGATGCCGACGTCGCCCTGGATCGAGCGCAGCTCGTGCTGCATCTGCTGGCGCAGCTTCAGGTCGAGCGCGCCGAGCGGCTCGTCGAGTAGGAGCACGCGCGGGCGGTTCACGAGCGCGCGCGCGAGCGCGACGCGCTGGCGCTGGCCGCCCGACAGGTGGGTCGGCCGGCGCTCCTCGAAGCCGCCGAGACGCACCATCTCGAGCGCCTCCGCCGCGCGGCGGCGCCGCTCCTCCTTGCTCTTCTTGGCGATGCGCAGGCCGTATTCGACGTTCTCGCCCACGCTCATGTGGGGAAAGAGCGCGTAGTCCTGGAAGACGGTGTTCACGTCGCGCTCGTAGGGAGGGAGGTCGGTCACGTCGCGTCCCGCCAGCTCTACCCTTCCTTCGTCAGGCCGCTCGAAGCCCGCGATTATGCGCAGGCAGGTGGTCTTGCCCGAACCGGACGGGCCCAGCAGAGTGAAGAACTCGTCCTCACGTATGTCCAGGTCGACCCGGTCGACCGCCACGACGTGTCCGTACGTCTTGCGTGCTCCGTCGAGACGCACGGCAACGTCCCCGTTATGGGTCATCCCGGCCTCTTGTACACCCTGGAGTGCCTGCTGTGCGAGTAGTTCGGGTTAATTTGCGCCTACTCGTCGCCCTTGGCGTCCTCGCTATGGCCGGGCCGGCACACGCCGCGCCGATCTCCGCGCACGCGATGGTGCACACCTGCTGCACGGCGAAGCCGATGAAGGAGCGCGTCTTCAGCGAGGCGAAGGAGCTCGGCTCCGCGTACATCCGGGTCGACGTCGAGTTGAACGCGATCTTCGAGGGTCCGAACGGCGCCAAGGCCGCCACGCCGAACTGGAGCGGTCTCGACGAGGTCACGGAGCTCTCGAAGAAGTACGACCTGCCGGTGCTCGGGATCCTGCTCGCGCCGCCGCGCTTCACCTCGGCGTGTCCGGAGCGATGGCCCAACTCGAGCACGTGCCCCGCCGCCGACACGGACGAGTTCGGGGCGCTGGCGGGCGCGGTCGCCGAGCACGCCGGGGACACCATCCGCCACTGGGAGATCATCAACGAGCCCGACGGCGACTGGGCCTTCGAGGGGACGCCCGAGCAGTACGCCGCGATGCTGAGCGCCGCCTACGACGGCATCAAGGCGCGCGCACGGGAGGCGAAGGTCGTACTCGGAGGGCTGATGCGACCGCACGAGCCGGGCTGGCTCGAGCGCGTCTTCGCCACGCCGGGCGCGGGCGCGATCCACAAGTTCGACATCGCGAACATCCACCTCCGCGGGCCGGTCGACGCGGTCGTGCGGCGCTACGGCGAATTCAGGTCCTGGCTCGCCGCGCGCGGCTTCAGCGGGCCGCTCTGGATCACCGAGCTCGGCTACCCGGCCGACCCCGCGTTCCAGGCCGATCCCGCCTATAGGGACGGCGACCCATCACAAGCCGCCTACCTGACCCAGACGCTCGTGGGCCTGGGCGAGGTGGGCGCGCCGCAGGTGTTCGTGACGCTGCGCGACGAGGGCGCGGGCGAGTACGCGAGCGAGGGGCTCGAGCACATCGACGAGGCGGCCCCTTACGCGGTCACGCGGCGCCCGTCGTTCGCGGCGGTGCGCCGGGTCGTGACCGACTGGGACCAGCTGATCGTCTGGCGCGAGGAGCAGCGCGAGAACGAGAGCGACCAGCGCACCGAGGAGGCGAAGGCGGCCCTGTGGGCGAGCGACGCGCGTACCGCCCGCGAGAAGTTCCGCGACGCGCGCCTGCGCGTGCATGCGCAGCAGGACGAGCTCGCCCGGGCTCGCCTGTCGGAGAAGCTGTACGCGCGCCTGTCGCGGCGCCTCGCCCGCGCCCGCGCGCTCCTCGCGGGGCGCCGCACCGTCCTGCTCCTCAAAACGGCCCTGGCTGGCTGGCACTCCCGGCAGGCCGACGAGCGCGGCGCCGCGGTGGCGCTCCTGAAGCAGAGGATCGCCGGCGGCTAGGGCCGGACGGGCGCGTCGCGCTGGCTCAGCTCGGCGACGATCTCCGCCCGCCCCCCGGTGAGCCGGGCTGTAGGACCGCGAGGTCGGACGCCAGAAGCCGGTCCGCCCAGCGGTCGTAGAGCTCGCGGAAGGCGTGCGGGTCGTCTCGAGATGCCGCGATGAGCTCAGCGTCGGTCACCAGAGCCAGTACGCCGTGACCGGCGCCTCGCGTTACGGCCGGCGCCGGATTGGGATGCGCACGCCGCGCTCGTCGTCGCCGCGCGGCATCAGTGCCTGGGAGGGCGGCTCGTATGGCACGAGCTCGTACTTCAGGGAGCGCCGCACGCGCTCGACCTCGTTCTCCAGCTCCTCCTGGACGCGCTGCGCGTGGCGCTCCAGGTTGCGCATCCTGCGGCGCAGCCGCTCGATCTCCGCCTCGAGCTCGAAGACGCGCTCCACGCCCGCGAGGTTCATCCCCAGCTCGCCGGTGAGCTCCTGGATGCGGAGCAGCCGCTCGACGTCCTCCTGCGAGTAGAGGCGCGTGTTCTTCGGCGAGCGCTTCGGCGTGATCAGGCCGCGCGTCTCGTAGATGCGAAGCGTCTGCGGGTGCATGCCGGCAAGCTCGGCGGCCACCGAGATCATGTAGACGCCGCGGCTCGAGTCGGGGCTGTCGGCCATCGGGCCGCTCACCTCCTCTGCGAGAGGAGGCGCTCGCGCGGGTTGCCGTTGATCACCGTCGCCAACTCGTCCACGACCTCCGCCTGCTCCTTCGACAGCGAGCTCGGCACGTCGATCTGGAGCCGGTAGCGCATGTCGCCGCGCCCGCGGCCGCCGAGCTTCGGCGGGCCCTCGCCGCGCAGGCGCTGCACCGTCCCGTGCTGCGTGCCCGGTGGCACGCGGATGCGCTTCGTGCCGGCCAGCGTCGGCACCTCGATCGTGGCGCCGCGGATCGCCTCGGGGATCGTGATCGGCACCTCCACCTCGAGGTTGTCGCCCTTGCGCTTGAAGATCGGCGACTCGGCGACGCGCGTGACCACGTACAGATCGCCGGCGGGGCCGCCGCGCGGCCCGGCCTCGCCCTTGCCGGCGAGGCGGACGCGGCTCCCCTCCTTGACGCCCGCGGGGATGTTCACGCGGTAGCGCTTCACCTGGCGGGTGCGGCCGCTGCCATGGCAGGTCGGGCACGGGTCCTTGATCTCGGTGCCTGTGCCGCCGCAGAGCGAGCAGGGCTGTGAGATCGAGAAGAGCCCCTGCGACTCGGCCTCGACTCCGCGGCCGTTGCAGCGCGGACAGATCGTGGGCTGCGTGCCCGGCTTCGCGCCCGTACCGTGACAGGTCGGGCAGGGCGCGGAGAGCGGCACCGAGACGGGGATCTGGGCCCCCTCGATCGCCTGCTCGAAGCTGATGTGGATCTCGGTCTCGAGGTCGCGGCCGCGCTCGGGGCGCGGCGGGCGACCGCCGCCGCGGCCGGCGGCGCCTCCGAAGAGGTCGGAGAGGATGTCGCCGAAGCCGCCGAAGCCGCCCGCGCCCGTGCCGAAGCCGCCGCCCGCGCCACCGCCGAAGCCGCCGCCCGGGAAGCCGCCGCCGAAGATGCCGCCGGAGTCGTACTGCTTGCGCTTCTCCGGGTCGGACAGGATCGCGTACGCGCCCTGGACCTCCTTGAAGCGCTCCTCGGCCGTCTTGTCGCCGTGGTTCGTGTCCGGGTGGTACTGCCGCGCGAGCTTGCGGTAGGCCTTCTTGATCTCGTCATCGGAGGCCTTCCGGTCGACGCCGAGCGTCTTGTACGGGTCCTTCACCGCGGGCATAGTCAGCCTGAGACCACCACGCGCGCCGGACGCAGGATCGTGCCGTTGGAGCGGTACCCGCGTTCAACAACCTCCAGCACCATCCCGGGCTCTCCGTCGTCTCTCACCGACAGGGCTTCGTGCTCGATGGGATCGAACTTGTCGCCGACGGGATCGAACTGCTGGATTCCGTTGCGCTCCAGGACAGCGATGAGCTCTGAGTGCACAAGACGCACACCCGCGGCGAGGTGCTGCTCACCGTCCTCCGCGGACGCGAGCGCTCGTTCGAGGTTGTCCACCACTGGCAAGAGCTCGCGCACGAGCCCGCTCCTCGCTCGCTCGCCCGCGGCCGCTGCCTCACGAGCAGCGCGCTTGCGGTAATTCTCGAAGTCCGCCTGGATCCGCTGGGCGAGCTCCAGATAGTTCTCGCTCGCCTCCTCGGTCTGCTCGAGGTCTTCGGTCTGCTCGAGGTCTTCGGTCTGCTCGAGGTCTTCGGTCTGCTCGAGGATCTCCTCCTCGTTAGCGGGATCCTCCTCTCCGGAGGGCTCGCCCGCCTCGTCGCGTGACGTGACGGGCTCCTCCTCCGGAGTCAGCTCCTTCTCGGTCTCGAACGCCATCGCCTACGAACGCTCCTCGCCGTCGACCACCTCGGCGTCCACGACCTCCTCCTCGTCGGCGGCCGCGTCGGGCGGGCCCTCACCCTCCGCGGAGGCGCCGTTCCCCGCTGCCGCGGCCTGCTGCTGGGCGGCCGCGTACATCTGCTCGGACACCTTGTGGAAGGCGCTCTGCAGCGCGTCCGTCTTCTGGCGCAGCAGCTCCACGTCGTCGGACTCGAGGTTGTCGCGCAGGTCCTTGATCGCCGCCTCGATCTCCTCCTTCGAGGACGAGTCGAGCTGGTCGCCCAGCTCGCCCACCTGGCGCTCGGCCTGGTAGGCGGCGTTCTCGGCGGCGTTCCGCGTCTCGACGATCTCGCGCTGGCGGCGGTCCTCCTCGGCGTGAGCCTCGGCGTCCTTCACCATGCGCTCGACCTCCTCCTCGGCGAGGCCCGAGCCGGCCTTGATCTCGATCTTCTGCTCCTTGCCGGTGCCGAGATCCTTGGCGCCCACCGCGAGGATGCCGTTCGCGTCGATGTCGAACGTCACCTCGATCTGCGGGATGCCGCGCGGCGCCGGCGGGATGCCGGTGAGCTGGAACTTCCCTAGCGACTTGTTGTAGGCGGCCATCTCGCGCTCGCCCTGGAGCACGTGGACCTCGACGCTCGGCTGGTTGTCCTCGGCCGTCGAGAAGATCTCCGACTTGCGCGTCGGGATCGTGGTGTTGCGCTCGATCAGCTTCGTCATCACGCCGCCCTTGGTCTCGATGCCGAGGGTCAGCGGGGTCACGTCGAGCAGGAGCACGTCCTTGACGTCGCCGGCCAGCACGCCCGCCTGGATGGCGGCGCCGACGGCCACGACCTCGTCCGGGTTGACGCCGCG
>Ga0126312_10003165_pt1 | contig 11080 bp, 13 predicted proteins | sample Plot104A_FD_92537 | JGI IMG/M metagenome (GOLD analysis project Ga0126312, IMG submission 92537) | Serpentine soil microbial communities from UC McLaughlin Reserve, CA, USA - Plot104A | ecosystem: Environmental > Terrestrial > Soil > Grasslands | place: USA: UC McLaughlin Reserve, Lake County... | reverse complement strand
GTTGACCCTTCTTAAGACCTCTCCTGGTGAGTTAGAGGTTTGGGCGACGGCGCGTAGCATGCTGCGGGCGCTGGCCATCACCAGGGCCGCTGGCACGCCCTTGCCCGTTGCGTCCCCCACGACTACTCCCACCCGCCCCTCTTCGAGTTCAAGGAAGTCGTAGAAGTCTCCTCCTACCTCCCTAGCGGGCCTATAGTGGGGAGAGATCTGCCAACCCTCCAGTTCAGGCACCTCCTCAGGAAGCGAGGCTTGCTGGATGCGCTGCGCTACCTCAAGCTCTTGCTCTATGCGCTCGCGCTCGATCCTCTCTTGTTCAAGACGCTGCCCCATTAGTTCTGCGCCGGCCGTTGCCGCGCCCCACTCCTCAGCTATCTTGCCCCCCTCTATGCGGTGGATAGCGATAACTTTGAATTGCACCTCCCTGCCGGTAGGGGCGACGCCCATATACTCCCCTCGATCGTGGGTGAGGTGTACGCTGTAGCGGCTCACCACCTTGTCGCCGGTGGCTACCTGCTCCTCTATGACGAAGCGGCGGTCGGAGAAGGCGGCAGAAACCTCGACGATCGCTCGCTTGAAGCCTTCGCGGCCGGGTTGTTGGCCGGGAAACATGCCGTGGCTGATGAAGTCAGGAGCCATCATCTCTTCGATCGCGTTCAGGTCCGCCTTAATGCGCGCCTCGAAGAAACGGCGGACCAAATCCTTGTTCTCTTCGGCCGAAATATAGAAGTTCTCCTCGCCGCCATGATGCCACCCACTGGCGACCGGCGCATCTGCCGAAGGCTTATTCACCCAATGTCCTAGAAGGACGATTCTCGGAAGCCCCCATTCACTAGCTCGGATCCTTATGCGTTAGGACCGGTGGAAAGGGCAGATTTTCCCGGCACCGGGAGATTTCGGCCAGGCATCTTGCTACACGGTTGGATGGATGTTCAGGTTGCAGAGACTGATGCGCGAGAGGAGGGGGCGTCACCTGGACGCCCCGCCCATGCCTACAATAGCCACAGCTACACCGTGCGAGCGGCAGCACATAGGAGTAGGTATCTAAGGTAATGGGCACCTTGGAATGACCCAGAAGCTCCTGCACTAGCTTAGGGTGTACACCCTTACCAAGCAGCAGAGTAGCATACGTGTGCAAGCTTAGATCGAGGTCGGGATGCGGCGCGCGTCGGCCGCCTCGTTCTCACGCTCGATAGCCCGATCGGCGATGTGCTCGGCTATGTAGCGAGCGTCCTTTCCAACCCCGCCGATCACCGCCGAGGCGAACGTGTGCTGGAAGGGGAGCCCCAGGAAGTACAGGCCCTGTGCGGCGTCCACCACGCCTCGATGCTGGACGGGGTAGCCGTCCTGGCCAAAGACGGGTGGCTCGATCCAGCCGAAGTCGGGCTTGAATCCTGTCGCCCACACCACCGACGCCACCTCCAGCGCCCGCCCGTCGGCGAGTTGGGGGTTGCCATCCACGACGCCCTCGACCCTCGGCACCCGCTCGACGCCGGCCTTGATGAGGTCCTTGGACCTGAACCGGACGAGGGGCGCGCCCCGAGAGCGGTTGAATTCCCTACCCTTCTGCCCGAGCTTGGAGTCGACGGTGAAGCGGCCCAAAAACCACCAGCCGACGAACCACCCGAAGAGGATATGCCTGGGCAAGAGTCTTTGGTGTACTCTGCCGGGCACGCTGCCGGTGTCCCGTCCAGAGAGGTATGTGTGGCGGGTTGCGGCGAGCTCCACGGAGATCTCGGCGCCCGAGTTGCCGGCGCCGACCACCAGCACGGCGCCCTCGGGTATTTGGTAGGGCTTACGGTAAGCGCTCGAATGGAGCTGGGTGATGGAGGGATCCAGCGACTTCGCGAAGTCCGGGATACGTGGTGTGTGGTACGGACCCGTAGCCACCACAACATTCCCAGCCATGTATCGCTCCTCCCCGGCACTTACCAGGTAACCGTCGCCCTCACGTCTCAGAGAATCCACGTGCCGACCGAGGCGCACGGGTAGATCGAACTGCCTGGCGTACTTCTCGAGGTAGTCGGCCGTCTCGTCCTTGGTGGGGAAGTAGCCGCCCGGGAACGGGAAGGGCATGCCGGGCAGGGCGTTGAGGGCGGCAGGAGTGAACAGCCTCAAAGAGTCCCAGCGTCTCCTCCAAGCGTCCCCGATCCTATCTCCGGCGTCAAGGATCACGAAGTCGCGATCCTGCTCTTTCAGGTAGTAGCCCATGCCGAGGCCCGCCTGGCCGCCGGCGATCACCACTGTGTCGACTTGCTCAGTGTTCAACCGCGATCTCCTTTCGATAATCCCCGTCCGTATCTCCGACGGAAAGCTTTGAGCCGTTTCGATCTCGGCGGAACCACGCCGAGCATCCGTCTACTCGCCTCATCTCCCGGAGCTCAGTCGATCACACGGCGGCGAAAACCCTGAATCCCGACCGCGCCAAAAGCCAGGATGAACCCAGACATCGCCGCGGCAACCAGCCAGACATTCATGTGGGGCACCCCCGCGGTCAATGTGCCGCGCAGGCCCTCGCTGATGTAGACGAGTGGATTCGCGAGCGCGAGGTACTTCAACCAGGGGATGGCCGTGAGTGCCGCCCATGGATAGTACACGGCGCTGAGAAACGTCACCGGCAGCACGATGGCGCCGAAGGCGAGCTGGATGTGATCGGGATCGACCAGGGTCCCCACCACCAACCCAACGACCGCGCTCAGGAACGCGGCCAGCAAGCCCACCGCGACGAGCGCGGGGACGTTCGGGTGGAGGTGGATGGCCGTCGCCGGCACTACGGCCGCGATGGGGAAGACCACGGCACCTGCGGCGAGCGCCTGGAGCGCGCCGGCCACCACCTTCTCCACGGCGACCGCCCATACCGGCAGCGGCGCCATCACCCGGTCCTCGATCTCCCTGGTGTAACCGAACTCGATGGCGAACCGGATGGTCACGGCCTGCAGACCCTGCATGAACATCGAAAGACCCACCACGCCGGCCACGAGTAACGTGGAGAACTCGCCGGCGCGATCCGCCCCGCCGACGGCCAGACCAACCTTCGGCAGCACGTAAGTGAACACGAACACGAGCAGCAGGGGCTGCATCAGCGAGCCGACCAGAAACGCCACCCAGTCCCGGCGAAAAACGCGCAGGTCGCGCAGCAGCAGCGCCCGAAACGCAGCGAACGCGGTGGGCTGAGCCGGCGGGTCCCACACGGCACCGCTCTCGCGCAGCACGGCATCGGTCGTCATTCCCTGAGCTCCCTTCCGGTGAAGTTGATGAACACGGTCTCGAGGCTCGGCCCGACCACCGAGAAGTCTGTGATGGCGACGCGCCGCTCCCTCGCCGTGGCGATGACCGCGGCGAGGACCCCCTCGGTGTCTCCTCGCAGAGACAGGTGCACTGTGTTGTCCGAGAGCCGGGCCGCGCCCGCTGCCTCCCGCCCGAGTCGGGCGGTGAGATCGGCAGCGAACTTCTCGGCGGCTCCGCTTACGCCGACTCGCACCTCGGCGTCGCCCCCGAGCGACCGCTTGAGCGTCGGGGGAGCGTCGAGCGCCAGTATCCGGCCGTGGTCCATGATGGCGACCCGATCGCACAGCCGATCGGCCTCCTCCATGAAGTGGGTGGTGAGCAGCACGGTGTGCCCCTCCTCGCGCAACTCGGCGATGAGATCCCAGAGCGCCAGCCGGCTCTGGGGATCGAGGCCCGCCGTCGGCTCGTCGAGGAACAGCACTGCCGGCCGGTGGAGCACGGCTCTCGTCACCATCAGGCGCCGGGCCATGCCGCCGGAGAGGGCGGAGACATCCGCGTCGGCGCGGTCGTCGAGCCGGAACCGTTCAAGCAAGCGACGGGTGGCGGCGCGAGCCTGGGGGGCGCTCATGCCGAAGTACCGGCCGTGGTAGTAGAGGTTCTCCCGCACTGACAGCTTCCGATCCAGGGTGTTTACCTGCGACACCACACCAAGTACGCGTTTGGCCCGAGCCGGTACGGCGACCACGTCGATGCCGTCGACCAGCGCCGAGCCGCGCGTGGGGAGGATGTGAGTGGTGAGCATGCCGATGGTCGTGGTCTTCCCGGCGCCGTTCGGACCGAGCAGGCCAAACACCTCGCCGCGGCGAACGGAGAGGTCGAGGCTGTCGACAGCGGTAATCCCGCCCCGATACACCTTAGCCAGATCCTGGGTCCAGATCAGCTGGTGGCCCTCCTCCGGTCCTCCGTGGTCCTGTTGATCTTCCAGTGCGCCACCCTTGGTTTCCGTTCTTGTGTCCACCTGGCGATGCCTCCTTCTTCCTCGCCGACCTACCGCTCACCCGAGCTCCTCGATCCACTGCGGCTCCAGCCCAAGCCCTCGTCCGCTACGTCGCCGACCAAGTCTTCGTCGGTTACCAAGAAGGCGCTCATGCTGCGGGATTGACGAGCTCCGACGCGCCGTGTTGATATCCGAGACGACCAGGTGCAAGCCTTTGACAGAGCCCGGCAGCGTGTCGACGATCCCAGTCCCTATTGCGATCGAGCAGGACGACCCGGGGGGTGTCAAGTTGCTCGACGCGCATCTCATCGCTGACCCTGTGGTCATTGGTGGCGTTGACGTCAAGGTCCTCATTGAACCCGACCTTCTCGGTGTAGAAGGCCTTCGCGCAGTCCACGTCTGAGACGGGGATCGGCACCAACTCGAGCTTCCAATCCATCGTGCGCTTTCCTTTCGTGTAGATAAGGGCGACCAATCAGATCCCTCCGAGGCGATGGGAGAAGACGCACCTTACCTGCCTACCAAGTTGGATAGTGATAGGTTCAACCAAGGACAAATGGCTTAGGCAGCGCCATAACGAACCTACTTCACCCGGGTCCCGCTAATATCGTATGGGACGTTTCCAGGGCCTTCCATGCCTGGTATCGGCCGCCAGCCACCTGAGAAGGTATTGCCGTCCTCGCTGAATCTACCCTCAAACGTAGACGCTTCCGTCGAGATTCTTAGGACATTGTCCTGAAGATCCCATTGGTATGGAAGCGCGAACGGCGCCACATTGGAGTAGACTAATGAAGAGAAGGCCTCGGTTTCTGGGTCATAACCGATGAGTTCCAGGCTCTGTAACTCAACGCCCGCAAAGTTCATCTCGAAACGCTGTTGGAGGAAAAAGCCGCCCGGCAGCCACTCAAACGTAGTCCGCCCAGATATGTTGTCCTCATCAGAGTCGAGCGTACGACCTTTCATAGTCCATGACCCAACTAATTTGTCCAGGCGCTTGAGGGCGGGATCTGGTGTGGGCATTTGGATTGGTTGTGCGTGATCGTTCTGTGCCATACTAGCCTCCTGATCATTGATTACTGTGCGTAAGCTTGCGGCCATCCTATCGCGGCACTGTTCCAAGCCGGCCTGATGCGATCACCTTTCTCATAGGAACCTCCTTCCTTAGACCCTGCATCCACTAGCCTCCGTATCAGCTATTGAGGCTCTCCCGATAGTTGTTTGCACCGACCACCCCTTCTGCTCCGCGGATCACGGCGTTCTTGTCCTCGAGCAGCACTTCCATTCTCTCCTTTCAATCGAGTTGTCTCGTTCTCATCGGGTGCCTCCTCTCGATGTCCTTAGAATACACTCCGCAGACAAGCCTACCGTTACGGCCGGTGACCGCCATCGGTGTAAACACCCATTTCTTGGGCAACAAAATAAGGTTCCGCAGCAGCCCTCCGTGTCGGTAAACGCGTAGGGCTCGGCAAACGAAGGGCTAGCGTGGTCCTCGACGAGTTCCCTGACAAACGAGAGATCGAACCTCTCCTCCAAGCGGCGGTAGAAGTTGACTTCGGTACGAGTTCTTCGAGCGAGACGTCGCGAGGTAGCGGGGAGAAGATGCGTTCTTTTATGCCCATCTCGGCAGTTTGGACCTCCCGAGATTTATCAGGTTCAGGCCCTCGGCCTGAACACGAGCAGCTCATCCACGGGGACGAACCCCAGCTTGGCCGCCAGGCGCATCGAAGGGGGGTTGGTCTCTTCCGCCGCCCAAACCGGCTCTTTGTCCCTCCGCCGCATCTCGTCGACCATGTATGAGACGCACCGTGAAGCATACCCCCGCCGCCTGTAGCGCCCCAGCGTGTCGATCGAGATGTCCCACAAGCCCTCGGTCTCGTCCGCCGCGTAGCAGAACGACACCGGACGACCATCAGCCAACGCGGCGACCGCGGGTGCGTCCCTAGTAAGGGCAACCTCTAACTCCGAACGCAGCCCTTCAGGGAGATCGTCCGTCACGGCGGCCAGGTCCGACGCCCTGAACGGGCGTACCTCGCCTCCCGCGAGTCGCGGGAGGCGGGAGGCGTCGCCTAGCAGGTGGAGAGTCGCGCGGGTCGCCGTCCAATCCGGCAGGGCGCCAAGGATGTGGGAGGCCCCTTCCGGGGAGGTGAGGAACTCGCCCCCGTCCCGGTTGCGCCTCGCGGCCTCCCTAATGGCATCTGCTGGAGGGCGGCCCACGACGCAGACAGCCCGGTCCTCGCTCTCTTCGAGCTCTTGGGCCACGAACTGCGGCTCGGGCCCTCCCTCTACGAGGCCGAGAACCTCGCATCGGCCCGAGAGCAGCATCGACCTGACATAGAGCCACCTGGGGATATCCGGCAGGGCGTAGGCCAACCGATCCAAGAGCGATTTCGTAGAAGGTACGTCTTTATTCGGGTCGGACATGTCTGCACTCCTTTCTTGTCTAGGCAGTTTCTTAGAGAGTGCGGCCGGCACGTACCCCACCGATTCCCCTCTCCCCGTCTTTCTCATAGGCCCAGAGCGAGTAGAACAGTGCTCCGCCGCGCACGCGTACCTTCAGGTGACCGCCTTCAGCCAGCTCTTTGAGCATCTCGTCGGCCTCCTTCACCGAGAGTGAGGTCTCCACCGCCGCCTGCGCGGGGATGAGTTCGCCCCGGTCTCGCAGAGCCTCGAGAAGCTCCTGCTCCTTGCTGTTTTGCGGAGGTCGCTCCTCCTGACGCAACTGCATGAGGCCGGCGACGCCCTTGGTAAAGGTCTCTAGAGCCAAGAACACTATCCAGCAGAAGATGAGGATCAGCCACCACAGGTCGGTGAACAATACGAGGAGTGCCGCGGCGAGCAGGATTGCGCCTCCCGTCACCACTCCGGTGACCGCTCGCGCCTTGGGGCTCATGGTCTCCACGTCCTCCCCGACATGCGACCCGAGCTCCCGAGAATCACCAGGCCAGCCGTGGTGTCGACGGTGCACCGGCCTCAGGATCCCTCCCTTCTCCAGGGTCATTGCCCTGCTTCGATCCTCGACCGCGGCGAAAGCCCCAAGACCTCCAGGACACGCTCGCCCAGTTCCTCGGGTATGCGGATCTCTTCGTAGCTCATCTGCGACCTCCTTCGTTCGTCAGCGTCCGTTTTCTCCTCGGGTTCGTTCGCGCTCGGTATCTTCCGGCCGATCCGGGCGGGAAATAATTAAGAGGCCTTCCGCGATCAACCGCCCCAGCCGGAACGCCTCCTCCACGGGCAGGATGGTCGCCTCCGGGTGCCTCTCGAGCCATCGGGAGGCCGCCTCCGGGGAGCTAAAGACGTGCGTGTTATTACAGACGACGCTGCGGACGTTGACCAGATTCTGCGCTGCGACGATGGACATCACTGCAGAGGGAGGCTTTACCGTCTCGATTTTAGCGGGCGTCACCTCGCCACGCACCGGCTCGCCGGTGCCCCGACACGGGGACTCAATGCTCGCCGGCCGTCTCAAGAGGACGGGGAAAAGTAAGGCGTCCAGCACGCACCAGGCGAACAGGGTTCGGCCTTCCAATTCCAAACGATGTGGGGTCGGGCGGAGCGTCAGCCCCGCGCCGACAATCCTGCCCTGCCCGTCCCACTCGGCGCTGGGAAACTGGTCGAGCGTAGTTCGCACCTCCTCCGGCGACTTGCCGGAGGCAGCGGCGATCTCCTCCGGAGCTGCCGTCTTGCCCCTGGCCAACAAGTCGAGCGTCGGTGGAACGATCTCGAGAAAGGCTTCCCCAGCCATGGTCCTCATCGGCGCCGTGATACGGGCCGCCAGTTGTTGGAGGTCGCGGGTTTTCATGGGGTGCTTCCTTCGGGGAGTTGGATACTCCGCGAAAGAGCCTATCGTGAGGGCTGGTGCGTGCCATCGGTGTAACCACCCATCTTTGGGCAGGACAACGGGACGCCGCAGCGCCTGCAATGTCGGTAAACGCGTAGGGCTTCGAAGCCGGGGGCTAGATCAGGCCGCAGGTGAGCGCGTAAGCCGTGGCGTTCGCTCTGCCCCGGGTTCCTATTTTTGCGTAGATGTTCGCTATATGGCGCTCGACTGTCCGGACGCTCACGTACAGCTCTTCGGCGATCTCGCCGTTGGTCTTCCCGCCGGCCAGGCGCCGCAGCACCTCCACCTCCCGCGCCGTCAGCCCGTCCGGGTAGGACCGGGCAAGGCGTGCTCTCTCCTGCTCCACCCCGGGTACTCCCGCTTCCTCCTGCACCGTCCGCTCCGCCTCTGTCTCGTTGAGGAACACGTCGATGGCACCAGCCGCCGCCTCGCTATCACCGAGGTAGGGCGCCGTCGCCTCGCCCTCCAGGACGATCAGGCGCGCGTCCGGTATCCGGGGGGCCAGAGAGCGAGCGATTTCGACCGGAAGCCACGGAATGTCGCGCCGGTGGAGCACCAGGGTCGGTGCCTTCAGCTTCGGCAGGAGCTCTGTGACGTCGAAGGTGCCCACCGTGGTCAGCGCTCCCCGCATTGCCTCCGGAGCGACGCTCTCCCGCAAGTGCTCGGCGGCGTCGCGCCCCGCCTCGCCCGCCGACCATCCCAGGGCGATGTGCACGCACGTATCCGTCGTGAGTTCCCAGTCTTGGTCCATCAACCCGAACCACGCCTCCATTCGGGGCGATATCAGGTCCGAGGTTCTCGCCCACGAACACCAGAGAACGAGGCGCGAGATCCGCTCCGGGTGGCGGGCGGCGTACGCGACGGTCACCGGACCCGCATCGGCGGCGCCTAGCATCGCGAACTCGTCCAAGCCCAGCCGATCCACCACCGCCTCCACGTCGGCCACCAAGACCTCTAGCGAGTAATTTGATACCTCGCGCTCGGACCACCCTGTTCCCCTGAGGTCGTGCCAGATGAGCATCCTCTTTTGCGCCAAGCGCTCGTACCAGCGACGGCACTCGGGGATATACCACGACTCGACGTGGCACCACGGTCCTCCTGCCAGGCACACTAGGGGCTTGCCCTCCCCAAGCGTCCAGAAGGCTATGCTCACCTCGTCTGATGAGGTTACGTACCGGATCTGCGGTTCCATTGCGCTCTTCCTTACCACATCCTCATGACATTGTACGTGGTGGCGAACAATACAACGCTGCCCTGCCGCCGGGCAACTACAATGCCCGAGTATGGCGTAACCCTCGCGTTACCGGCTGGCAATACTTGGCTACCACATAAGCACACCTCCGAGACCGGGGCTCGTCACGTGACATCCGTCATATCGAACTTACGATGATCTTCACTACCGGGCGGTCCTGTGCTGCTCCACAGTTTTATGTGCAAACGATGATGGTCGCGAAGAACCATCGCAGAAAGGAGAAGTCATCCATAGAGTTCTGAGTTGGCGCAGATTACTCGATATCGTGGGTCCAAACCCACGCCCATAACTGCCAACCAAGGTTGTGAGACGTTCTTCACTGTGGGCTGCAACATGAAAATCGCCTATGTACGCGGCTTCACCTACCGGGTGTGCTTACCTCCTTCGATCTATTCTTGGCCCAGTTTGTATATAGGAAGGCCAGGACGCGTCGCCGAGCCGGCACCCCTATGTTGTAGTAGCCATCGCTCACCGTCATGTAAGTTGCAACGCGTGGCCGAGGACGCATCTACGGAAAGGACCGCCGGCGGGACCGACAGGAAAGCGTCCTCGCGGGTCTTCGCCCCTGCCGAGGTACACCGCTCTGTTAAGCGCGTCGTGGAGGAGAAGCTGGGGGCCTTCTCGGTAGCCGGTCTTGTGGTAGAGGGTATCTTGGGCGAGGTGGGGGAAGGGTCGGGCAGGTACTCCTACATCTACGGCGTGCCCCTGCACGACTCGGTGGAGGGGACCGTCCTCGAGCTGAACATCCCGCGCAGGCTCGCCGACCGAGCGCGCCGGCTCGAGCGGTCAGGGGTGCGCGCGGGGCGACCTCGAACCGAACGTATACCAAGGCAAGATCTCCTTCAGGCTCGTCGTCCGCGAGATCGAACCCGCGGAGCCCAACGAGGGCGGGGAAGAGCGGGAGGCCGAGAGGAGGCTGTCGGCCCTCCTCAGGGGCTGGAGCAGAGGCGGACGCCGCTTCCCGAAAGCACGCCCCGGCAGCAGGATCCGCGCGACGATAATTTACCCAGTCACCGGCGTCGTGCTCGACGACTTCGCCCGCCAGCTGGGCGAAGCGGGGGACCTCGCCGAGTTTCGGGCCCTGGCAGTGGCGATAAACTCCTCCGAGGAGATTGCCCAAGCCATACGGGCGGCCGAGGGAGAACTCGTCGTGCTTATCCGGGGTGGGGGCTCGCCCCAAGACTTCGAGGCCTTCAATGACGAGCGTGTCATCGAGGCGTGGATGGCTAAGGACACCTTCACCATCAGCGCCCTGGGCCACTCCGGTGCCGTCACCCTGCTCGATCCCCTCTCCGACCTCTCCTGTCCGACTCCGACCGCGGCGGGGGCGGAGGTGAGAGAGCGCTTGCTGGAAGGCATCGAGCGGAGCACCGCGTTAGGGGCAGCCCCCGACGACTCGCGACATAATCGGGACATCAAGCGGCTTAAGCCCGCGCTCGCCGTCGCCTGCGCCCTGGCGGGACTTCTACTTCTGCTCCTCATCTACGTGGCGACCGCGGCCTCGCCCTAGGACACCCACCGCGATAGCGCGGGCCCGCGCTACCGAGCGACCAACCGGGCGATGAGAGCGGTTACTAATTACGTAGTCCACTCCGCTCAGGATCCTAACCAGGACTCCTGCTCTTCTTGTACGCTATGTCCTACTTAGAGGGAGAGGAGAGTGTTTCGTGGAGAGTTGGCGAAGAGCTTGGAAAGGCCCGGGACTTCCCGTGAAGCCCTTCGAAGATATCGAGTGGGTAGAACAACGACGAGAGTTTGTTTCCGGTCT
>Ga0126312_10003164_pt1 | contig 11080 bp, 9 predicted proteins | sample Plot104A_FD_92537 | JGI IMG/M metagenome (GOLD analysis project Ga0126312, IMG submission 92537) | Serpentine soil microbial communities from UC McLaughlin Reserve, CA, USA - Plot104A | ecosystem: Environmental > Terrestrial > Soil > Grasslands | place: USA: UC McLaughlin Reserve, Lake County... | reverse complement strand
CGCGCCTTCGGCACGCTCGGCGAGCTCGGCGTGCAGTCGTATTTCGTCTCCACGTCGCCGATCAAGATCGCCTTCTACGTCGACCGCGGGGACGTCGAGCGCAGCGTCAAGGCGCTCCACGACGCGTTCCAGCTCGCCGATGCGGCCACGGAGCGCGCGCATGCGTGACGTGACGGTCGGCGTCGTCGGCGCGACCGGCGCCGTCGGCCAGGTGACGCTCGAGCTGCTTGCTGAGCGAGGGTACGAGCGCGTCCGTGCGTTCGCGTCGGAGCGCTCCGCCGGCGCGCGTGTCTCCTTCGGCGAGACGGAGCTCGAAGTCGAGACCGCGCTGCCCGAAGCGTTCGAGGGCATCGACCTCGGCCTGTTTTCCGTCGGCACCGAGACGAGCCGCGAACTCGTGCCGGCGGCGGTCGCCGCGGGCGCGGTTTGCATCGACAAGTCGTCCGCGTACCGCCTCGCCGACGGCGTGCCGCTCGTCGTGCCCGAGGTCAACGGCGCACGCGCGCGCGAGCACGAGGGCATCGTCGCCAACCCGAACTGCTCGACGGTCCAGCTCGTCTGCGTCCTGCAGCCGTTGCTGCAGGCGGCGGGCTTACGGCGTGTGCGGCTGGCGACGTACCAGTCGGCTTCGGGCGCCGGCTCCGATGCAATGGAGCGGCTGCGCGCGCTGCAGCCGGCCGAGGGAGACCTGACGATGGACTGGCCGTTCGAGGAGGACGAGTCTGAGGAAGAGTCGAAGCTCCGGGCCGAGACGCAGAAGATCCTCGAGGTGGCCGACTTGCCGTTCAGCGCGACCTGCGTGCGGGTCCCCGTCCTCGTCGGGCATTCACAGGCGATCTGGATCGAGACGGAGGAGCCGCTGTTACCTGAGCAGGCGCGCGCGGCCCTGGCGGCCGCGCCGAGTGTCCGGGTCGTCGAGCCGTACCCGACACCTCGGGAGGCGGTGGGCGAGGACGAGGTCCTCGTCGGCCGGATCCGCCGCGACCCGACCGTCGAGAACGGCCTCGTCGTCTACGCGTGTTGCGACAACCTGCGCAAGGGCGCGGCGCTGAACGCGATCCAGATCATGGATCGTTTGACGCGGATCCCGGTCGGCTAACGCAGGGCGAGTCTCAGCCGACTCGCGCCGGCCCGAACCAGCTCCTCGAGCCGTCGGTGCCGACGATCTGCACCCAGTAGCGTGCAGGCCGGCGTGGCTGGCGATCGAGCCACGAGTACGACGCTCCGCCCACTCCCGCGACGGCCGGCTGCGATGGACGCCGCGGTGATCATTCTCGCCTTCCAGCTCACCTCAAACTCCCTTTCGTGGTGCCGACTACGCGAGCACCCATTGATCGTCGCGGATGATCGGCACTTCGGCGCCGTCTGACGTCACGCCGCTGACTTCGACCTCCGGTCCGCCGATCATGAAGTCGGTGTGGATCAGCGACGCGTTGATCCCGCGCGCTCGGCGGGCGTCGTCGTCCAGGCCCTCCGCATTCTCGACCGCGAAGTCGAGCCCAGACCCGTAGGCGATGTGGCAGGTGGCGTTCTCGTCGAAGAGGACGTCGTAGAACGTGAGCCCGGTCTGGCCGACTCGCGACGTGCCGTCGACGAGCGCGATCTCACCCAGGAAGCGCGCCCCCTCGTCCAGGTCCATCTGCGCCTCGACCGCCTCCTTGCCGGCGGAGGCACGCACCTCGACGACGCGGCCCTGCTCGAAGCGGAGCTCGAGATCCTGCACCACCGTGCCGTTCAGCGGGAGCGGCCGCGTCGAGCGGACCGTTCCTTCGGTGCGCCGGAAGTCGGGAGTCGTGAACACCTCCTCGGTCGGCATGTTCGGGACGTGGCGGCGGCCCCACGCGGTTTCGAACAGCGCGCTGCTCCACCGCGAATCCGGCAGCAGCCCGATCGTGAGATCGGTTCCCGGGCCACGGAAACGGACGGCGTCGAACCGCTGCTCCCGCAGGCCCTCCGCCCGCCGCTCGAGCCGGTGCAGATGCTCGATCCACGCGGCCGCCGGGTCGGGCTCGTCGAGCCGCACCGTATATGCCACCGCCTCCCAGAGCCTCTCGACATCCGGCTCGCCGAACACCTTCGTCGCCCAGCCCTCGTTCGGCCACGCGACGATCGTCCAGTTGTTGAGGCGCTGCACGGTCTGGCGCATCGCGAGCTTGCTCAGCTCGATCATGCGTGCGCGGCCGACGCGTGCGGGGTCGAGGTCGGACAGCAGGTCGGGCTCGGGGTCGCCGGTGATCGCGATCCGGGCCGCGTGCTCGCGTCCGAGCTCTTCCATGCGCGTCAGCAGGTACGGAGGCGTCCACGTCAGCGTGTCCTCCGGCCCGAGCTCGATCAGGGCGCGGCGGACGTGCTGGTCGTAGTACGAGACCTCGACGTACCGCGCACCGTTTTCGTAGGCCGCGCGCGCGAGCGCCCGCGCGAGCTCCGCGTGCTCGAGCGCCGCGCCGATCACGACGATCTGGCCGCCGTCGAGGTTGGCGCCGACGCGGATCGCGAGCTCCGCATAACGCTCGAGCCGGGTCTTTGTCTCTACGTCAACTGCCATTGATCTTCCCTGATGATCGGAATCTCGTCTCCGTCGGTGGTGATCCCGTCGACCTCGACTTCGGGGCCGCCGATCATGAAATCCGTGTGGATGACGGAGTAGTTGAAGCCGTGCGCGCGCCGGTCGTCCGGCGGCACGTCCTGGCCGCCCCGCACCCGCTCGGGGTACGCGAACCCATACGCGATGTGGCAAGTGACGTTCTCGTCGAACAGGGTGTCGAAGAACGTTATGCCTGTGTCGGCGACGCGCGAGTCGCCGGTGACGAGCGCGACCTCGCCGAGATACGCCGCTCCCTCGTCGACGGCCATCTCGCCGCGGACGACGTCGGCGCCACTCGAGGCGTCGACGTGGACCGTTCGCCCCTGTTCGAACACGACCTCGAGATCGCGCACGATCGTTCCCTGGAGCGCCAGCGGCCGCGTCGACCGCACGATGCCTTCGGTCCGTCGCCACGCCGGAGTCGTGTAGATCTCTTCGGTGGGAACGTTGGGAACGTAGCGCCGCCCCCAGGAGGTGGTGTCGCCACCACCCGCCCAGTACGAGTCGGGAAGCAGCCCGATCATCAGATCGGTACCGGGGCCACGGAAGCGGATCGCATCGAAGCGGCGGTCATTCAGCGCCTCTGCTCGCTCCATCAGCTTCTCCGAATGCTCTTGCCACGCAGCCACGGGGTCGGAATCATCGAGGCGGACCGCGTGTTCGACGGCAGTCCACAGACGGTCGACGTCGGGCTCGCCGAACACCGTCGTCGCCCACCCTTCATTCGGGTATGCGAGCACGCACCAGTTGATCGGGTTCGTGCTCATAAGCTCGCCGGCGCGCCGGATCATGTCAACTGGTCGCGCACGCGCCACGCGCCCGCCGTCGAGATCCGCGAGCAGCTCAGGATCCGGGTCTCCCGTGATCGAGATCTGCGCCGCATGCTCGGCCGCGCGATGCTCGACGCGCCGGATCGACCAGGGCGGTGACCAGCTCAGGCTCTCGTCGGGCGCGAGCTCGATCAGCGCGCGCCGGACGTGTTCGTCCCAGTACGTCGCCTCAACGTACTTCGCACCTGCCCTGTACGCGGCGCGGGCGAGTGCACGCACGAGTGGCGCATGCTCCGGAAGCGCGCCGATTCCGAGCTCCTGTCCGGGGGCGAGGTTGACCCAGCTCCGGATGGCGAGCTCGGCATAGCGGTCGAGCCGGCCGTTTCCGTCCACGAGCGCAGCCTACTTGTCGAGCGGCGTCGTCGGAGGCCGGCGAGGAGCGGGCTCAAACGGCCTCACTGGGCGATGAGGCCCAGCCCAAAGGGATAGGCGGAACTGGCCCAACGGGTGTTGTCCCGACCGGCGACCCGCGCTGCAATGGCAGCCGACCGTGATGAAGCGCCTTCTGACGACCTCTGCCTGCACGCTCCTGCTGCTCCCTGTCGGCGCCGCCGCCGCCAGCGGGACGGGACACTCCTCGACGGCCTCCAAGGCCGTGACGCTGAGAGGGACGTTGCGCCTTGTCCACGCGGACAGCTTCGGCAAGGGCGTCTCGACGTCTCGGTTCGTTCTGTTCACGCGGCACCGACGCGTGCGGCTGAGCACCGGCAACGCTTCGATGTACCGCGTGCTCGGTCAGCGCGTCCGGATCAGTGGCCGCGCGACGCCGAGCGGTTTGGCTGTGCAGCCGGGCTCGCTGCGGCTCGTTCGCACCGCCGCACGCCGCACCCGCAGCCTCGCCTCGGTCTCGGGGCAGCAGCGGCTGCTCGTGCTCCTGACCAACTTCTCGAACGACCGCAGCCAGCCGTGGGCCACCTCCGATGTCGCGAGCACCGCCTTCGGCGCGGCGAACTCCGTCGCGGCGTACGAGGCGGAGCAGTCGTTCGGGCGGATCGGCGTGGTCGGGGACGTGCGGGGATGGTTCCAGCTCTCGTTGGACAATTCCGGCTGTGCCTACGGCTCGTGGAGCAGCGCCGCCGACTCGATGGCCAAGTCCGCTGGAATCAACGTGAGCTCCTACACCAACGTGATGTACGTGTTCCCATACGCCGCCGGCTGCGCGTGGTCGGGTCTCGCGTACATGCCCGGCTCGCGCACCTGGATCAACGGCGCCGGGATGACGCCGCGCGTGATGGCGCACGAGCTCAGCCACAACTTCGGCGTGCACCACGCGAGCTCATTGAGCTGCACCTCTGGCGGCGTTCGGGTGGCGATCTCGCCGAGCTGCACCGCGGCCGAGTACGGGGACCCGTACGACGTCATGGGCTCGGCGATCCACCACATGAGCGCGTGGCACAAGGAGCAGATCGGCGCCCTCCCGTCCTCGAACGTGCAGACCGTGACGGCGGCCGGGACGTACAGCGTCGCGCCGCTCGAGCTCACGTCGCAGAGCATTCAGCTCCTGAAGGTGCCGCGCGGCTCGAGCGGGAAGTCGTTCTGGATCGACTTCCGGCAGCCGTTCGGCGTCTTCGACGCCTACGCGTTGGGCGACAGCGTCGTCGGCGGCGTCGGGATCCGGCTGGCGCCCGATATCGGCAGCCTTGTCCAATCGCAGCTCATCGACGGCACGCCCGAGACGAGCTCGTTCGGCGACTCGGCCCTGCCGCCCGGACGGACCGTGAGCGATCCCGATTACGGCGTCTCGATCACGACCATCGGCGTCTCCCCGAGCGGCGCGACCGTTCAGGTGAGCTTCGGCGGATCTGCGCCTCCGCCTCCGCCTCCTCCCCCGCCGCCGCCACCTCCTCCCCCGCCGCCACCGCCGCCACCTCCCCCGCCGCCGAGTGACACGATGCCGCCGTCCGCTCCGGGGCCGCTCGTAGTCAGCATGAGCGAGAAGCCGATGCGCATCGCGCTCAGCTGGGGCGCCAGCTCCGACAACGTCGGCGTCGCCGGGTACCGCGTCTACCGGAACAACACGCTCGTCGCGACGGTGTATGTCCCGGGCTACACCGATTCGCCGCCCGGCAAGAAGGGTGTCTCGTACACCTACTCCGTGGTCGCGTACGACGCGGCCGGCAACGTCAGCGCGCCTTCGAACGCCGCCGCCGTCCGCTCCTGATCCCCCCAAGACCGGAGCCCCGCTCGGGCGGGGCTCCGGGTACTGCCTCGGGAGTGGAACTCGTTACTGCGTCGCGAAGCTGAACGCGCACGGCGTCGCAGACGCAAACGGCACCGTGTTGTTGTTGAGGCCGTCGAGCACGTTCTTCAGCGCCTCCTGCTTGGCCCGGTACGGGCTGGCGGACAGCGTGACGTTGTGACCGAGAGCTCCCAGATCGTTGTTCGCGGCAGTTCGAACCGCTCCGATCGTGGTGAAGCCGGCGGAGTTCGAGATGCCGTAAGCGGTGAGCGACGGCGCGTAGATCAGTTGGCTGTCGCTCAGGAATCCATGCAGGACGTCGAGCGTCGTCGCGGCGAGCTGAGCCGACAGCATGTACGCCATATTGGTCGCCGTCGCGCTCAAGAGCCAGGACTTGACCTGCGCCGCGGTCGTCGGCTGAAACGCGACGCCGGTTGCCGTCACCAGGTTCTGGTTCTGGAGCGCCGTCAGGTCGCCGCCGCTGATCAGCGCCTGGCCGTTCCTGTTCGACCAGAAGCCGAGCGTCAGGCCACCGTGTCCGGAGACGAGACAGATGTTCCCGAACGTGACGTCCTGGTCGCCGGCGGTCAGATCAGCCATCGCCGACGTGGGGGTCGTATGGATCCAGTTCGTCTCGACGGGATCGCTCTCCGACACCGTATAGATCGCCGGATCGAGGAGCATGTTGACCGCCGTGAACGCGAACTGGTCGAACGCATCGCTCTGGATCCGGACCTGCCAGCCGAGAATCTCGGTGTCGGCGTTGTCCCAGAGGCCGTTGGCGTCGGCGTCATAGAACTTCTCGACGGTCAGCCGGTTCTGCGAGAACACGGGCGTGCAGTCCTCGGTCTCCGGGTCGCACGCCTCCACTTTGAAGTTGTCCGTCTTCGTCACGCTGTTCGTGAAGTCGGAGCTCGTGCTGACCCACACCTTGTAGACGCCGCCCGCGTTCGGCGTGTCGTCGTAGCCCTTCGTCGTGAAGCCACTCGAGGCGGTGTAGAGGGTGTCCGTCAGCTGATAGCACTGGACGAACTCACCGTTCAGCACCGTGGCGTCGGCTCCCGCGCTCTTGCCGAGCACCATCGCACCACTCGGATCGGTCACCTGGACGTAGTAGCTCCCGTCGGGAAGACCAGCAGCGCCCGAGTGGGCAGGGCCGCCGTCCAGGTACACGTCGCTCTTGGCGCCGTAGAGGTTGAGGTCGGTCCCGGAGCAGGCCGAGTCAGTCGTGAAGACCGCACCGCTCACCGGCTCGGCCGACGCGACGCCGGCCGTTGTGGCAAAGATCGCGCCGACGATCACCAGTACGAGCGCGAGGAACTTCCATCGTGCTTGCATTGAGCACCTCCTGTGCCCAGCCACGGGCGCGGCGCCAGCAAGCAGGCTGGGTCGCAGTGTGGCCGCAGTTAGATTGTGTTACTTCCGCAGGTAAGGAATCAATAACAGCTTACGGTCGCTGTTACAAATTCCTTACGGAAGTTTCACGTACGCGTGGTGGTCAGGGCCGCTGCGGAGCGGGCGCCGGGACGAGCGACTCAGTCACCACGCGCAGTACCTTCTCGCGCGTGCGCTCGCCCGCCGGCTGCAGCCCGCCGAGCTCGAGTCGCGCCAGCTCGACGCGCCCGGCGCTGCGGACGGCGGCGAAGCCGAAGTCGGCGAGGAAGTCGGTTGGAAAGACCGTACGGTGCACGCGGAACCGCTCGTGCGTCGACTCTCCCTTTGGGTAGCGGTACGCGAACGCCTCCAGCGCCGCGGCGCCGCGGTCCTTGGCGTCCCCGATCGCCGTCAGGAAGAGCGACTGCATCACCCACTGGCTCGAGATGTCGACGAGGTACGCGCAGGTGACGAGCACGGCGTCGTCGGACGGCGGGCCGCCGGGGAGCTCCGCCGCGCGGGGGAACAGCGGCGCCGGCCCGTACTGCATCGAGCCCAGCAGCCGGCTGTCGGCGTCGCAGTACACCGTCCCCCACGCCCCCCAATCCTCCTCCGCGCGGTCGATCCAGCGGCGCTTGTCGACGTCGCGGCCGTGCCTCGACTGCCAGAAGATGCACTCGTGGCAGACGCCGGGAGCGCTTGGCAGCGTCGCCCCGGTGAGGCCCGTGACCCGTGGCGCCATCGCGGCGATTCTAGGCCCGTTGGAGCACGAGCTCCGTCGCCTCCGGGCGCGCGAGGAACCGGAACGGCACGAAGGTCGTCCCGAGCCCCGGCGAGAGGTGCAGCACGCCGCCCGGGCGCTCGTAGAGCCCTTCCACGTACCGCCAGTGCAGGTGCGCGAGGCGGAGCCGCCCGCCTGGGAACGGCAAGCAGATCTGGCCCGCATGCAGGTGGCCTGCGAGCACGAGCTGGAACGACCTTGGCTGCAAGCGATCCACCACGCCGGGAAAGTGGCAAAGCAGGATGCGCAGATCCGCGTCGGGATCGGCGAACCGCTCCGGCCTCGCCGTTCCTGCGGAGTACGAACGCGGGTCGACGCCGGCGACCTGCACGCGGCGCCCGCGGAGCTCGAGCGTCCGCGACTCGTTCGCGAGGAGCGTTGCCGGCGCGAGGTCGTACAAGTGCGCCGGACGCGAGAACGGATCTCGCGTGCTCGCGAAGTCGTGATTGCCCAGAACGGCGTAGCAGTTCGGCAACCGCTCGAGCAAGCGCCGAAGCCTACGGGCACCGCGCTGTCGCGAGACGAGGTCACCGCTGATCAGGGTCAGGTCGGGCTGCCGGTCGGCGACCCAGTCGACGGCGCATTCCACCGCGCGCGTCCCTCGCGAGGGCAACCCGAGATGGAAGTCTGAAAGGTGCGCGACCCGCAGCCCGACGAGCTCCTCCGGCAGCTCCGGGAGCGCGACCGGCAGCTCGCGGAGGCGCACCCATCCGGCTTCGAAGTGCCCCCAGGCGAGCCCCGCGCTCACAGCCGCGAGCGCCGGCTTCAGACCTCTAATTTTTCTGTGACCGGCTCGACCGAGACGACGTGTCGCTTGAAGTTCAGCTCCGCCTCGTCGAGACCCGCCGCGACCCCGATCAACTGCGAAAGGTGCAGGATCGGCAGGTCGAACGCGCGGCCGGTCGCCTTCTTCAGCTTCGACTGCCAGGCATCGAGCGACAGGTGGCAGAGTGGACACGGCGTTACCATCGCGTCAGCGCCTGCGTCCATGGCCTGCTCGATCGGCTGAATGAGCTCGCCGAGCGCGACGTCCTCGCGCGCCTGGATGATCGGAAACCCGCAGCACTTGATCTTGGCGGGATAGTCGACCGGCTCGCCGCCGCACGCCTCGATGATCGCCTCGAGCGACCACGGCCGGTCCGGGTCCTCGAAGCCAAGGATCTTCGACGGCCGCAGGATCTGGCAGCCGTAGAACGGCGCGACGCGCAGGCCCTTCAGGCCGCGATGCGCCGCTTCTTTCAGCCGCTCGTAGCCGTCGCCCTCCGCGATCAGCCACAGCAGATGCTTCACGTCGATCCCGCCGCTGTACGCCGGCACCCCGACGGCCTGCAGGTTCGCGTTCACGCGCTCGAGCAGCGCCGGCTCGTTCTTCAGCTGCCAGTTCGCCTGCCGCAGGTTCAGCGTGCAGACGTTGCAGATCGTCATCAGCGTGTCCGCGCCGGTCGCCTCCCCGTACGCGAGGATGCGCGCGTTCAGGTGCAGGTAGTAGTCAGGCTCGGCTTCGTGGATGTCGCCCGCGCCGCAGCACGTCACCGACCGCAGCTCGTCCAGCTCGATTCCAAGCATCGGGGCCAGCGCCTGTGTCGACGTGTCGAGCTCCTTCGCGGAGAGGGACGCCAAGCACCCTTTGTAATAGGCGACCTTCATCCTTCCGCGTGCGGCGGCTCTGCGTTGGGGTCGATCTCCGGCGCCAGCTCCCGGACCCCTTCCTCCTCGACGAACTCGATCCGGCCGAGCGCCTTCTCGCCCTGGACGATTCCGGCCGCGCCCTCACGCCCCTGCTCCTTCAACAGGTTGTAGAGCGCGCGCGCTTCCTTCACGTCCTCCGCCACGTGCGGCGGGAACGGGATCGGCACCTTTCCGCGCCGAGCGAGCCCGAGCGCGAAGCGGGTCTCCTTCAGCGCCGAGACGACTCCCTGCGTCTTGGGGACAAGCTCGGTCTCGCGCAGCCAGCCCGTCGTCTTCGCGGACGTCACGAACCACTTCGCGTGCTTCGCGCCCATGTCGTGGTCGATCCCCTGGCTGACCGATTCCGCGCCCAACTTCGCGATCGCGTCGCGCGGATCGACGCCCTTCGGGCAGCGCTCGTTGCAGAAGTAGCAGCGGGTGCAGTCCCAGATCCCGTGCTCCTGGTTGTACTCGTTGAGACGATCGACGTCGCCCTTGTCACGCGGATCGCCGACGAAGCGGAAGCCCTTCGCGAGCGCGGCCGGCCCGAGAAAGTCCGGGTCCGACTCCATCGAGTTGCACTCGGAGACGCAGCAGCCGCACATGATGCAGAGCGCCTCCTTGTGGATCGGGTTCATCTGCTCCTGGGAGTAGCGCCACTCCTTCTCAGGCGGCTCCTCGTAGCCCGGCTGCAGCCACGGCTTGACCGAGCGGATCTTCCCCCAGAACGGGTTCATGTCGACGACGAGGTCCTTGACGATCGGCAGGTTGCCCATCGCCGAGATCACCGGGACATGCCCCGCGTCCACGATCGGCTTCATCCGCTCTTTGCACGCGAGCACGGCGGCGCCGTCCATCCGCATCCCGCACGAGCCGCAGATCATCATCCGGCAGCTCTTGCGGTAGGCGAGCGTGCCGTCGACCTTGTCCTTGATCAGGTCGAGCACGTCGAGGAGACATGCCCATTCGGGCGCCTCCACCTCGTACTGCTTCAGCTCCCGCTCGCCCGTCGAGCTGTCGAACCGCCAGATCTTGAGCGCCACCTCCATCGTGCGGGCGCTGTCGTTCGTCGCTTCAGGCGTGATCGAGGTCAATAGGTCCTTTCCTTCGGCTCCCACTTCGTCATCGTCACCGGCCGCCAGTCGAGGCGCGGCCGGCCGTCCTCGTCGAGCGCGACGATCGTGTGCTTCAGGTACTCGTCGTCGTCCCGCTCGGGGTAATCGTACGGACGCGCATGCGCCCCGCGGCTCTCCTTCCGCGCGAGCCCGGAGATGACCATGGAGTCGGCGAGATCGAGCAGGAACCCGAGCTCGAGCGCCTGCGTCAGATCGTTGTTGAAGATCTCGCCCTTGTCCTCGACGACGACGCGTTCGTAACGCTCGCGGAGATCCTCGACGATCTCGCCCTGCCGCTTCATCTGATCCTCGCGGCGGAAGACGCCGAAGTTCACATGCATCGTCTCGGCGAGCTCGTTGCGAATCGACCACGGCCGCTCGCCCTCCGTGCGATCGAGCAGCTCCTTCAGCTCGCGCTCGGCATCACGTTCGAGCGCCGGAGGCACCTCGACGGTCGTGTTCGAGAGCGCCCATTCCGCAGCGTGGGCACCCGCGCGCTTGCCGAACGTGATCGTCTCCATCAGCGCGTTGCCTCCGAGCCGGTTCGCG
>Ga0126312_10003163_pt1 | contig 11082 bp, 9 predicted proteins | sample Plot104A_FD_92537 | JGI IMG/M metagenome (GOLD analysis project Ga0126312, IMG submission 92537) | Serpentine soil microbial communities from UC McLaughlin Reserve, CA, USA - Plot104A | ecosystem: Environmental > Terrestrial > Soil > Grasslands | place: USA: UC McLaughlin Reserve, Lake County... | reverse complement strand
CGAGCAGCACGGTCAGAGGCGCGTACGCGATGGTGCCGGCGAGGGGCAGCGGCCGGCCGCCGAGCAGCCGTGGAGGTGGAGCCGAGGCGATCGCCCCGAACGCCGCGACCCACGCCCGGGCGGCGTCATGATGCGACACGAAGACGACCGTACGCGCGCCGCGCGGATTCCCGGCCTCGGCCACGACGTTGTAGGTCTCGCGCCGGGCCAGGGTGCGGCGCACCAGCCGCCGGTGGCCTTCGAGCTCGTCGACGATCGCGGCTGTCGCGAGCGTCGCCACGACGGCGGCTACCGACCGTCGACGGAGGAAGCCAGCCAGCAGGCCGAGAGCACTCGGCAGGATGAACGGCAGGTGCGTGCCATGGGCGGCTTCCGCCTCGATGCGGGCAGGAGTCCCACTGTCGCCCAGCTGCTCGACGATCCACTCAGCGGCGCGTCGTTCTCCCGGCGAGGCGGAAGGCCGCTCGATGGCGGCCAGCTGTCGGATCCAGCGAAGAGTCTGTTCGCCGCTACGCGCCACGCGCGTAGACCAGCACGTTGTCGCGGTAGTGCCCCAGCGCGTTGTCGTACGGGCCGCCGCAGGTGATGAGGACCAGGACGGGCCGCCGCGCCGGGCCGTAGACGTCGCTCGTGGGGAAGGCGGCCTTGGCCACGCGCGTGACCCCGACGACGGCGTAGCGGTGCGATTCGCCCACCTGGTCGCGGACGACGATCGTGTCGCCCTTCGCCAGGTCCGGCACGTGGGCGAAGACGTCGGGGCCGTCGCGCGAGTCGAGGTGGCCGACGATCACGGCGCGACCGTCCTCGCCGGGGCGTGGGCCGCCGTTCCACCAGCCGGCGCGCCCGAGGGCCGGCAGCGTCAGTCCGCTGGGCCGTGCGCCGAGCGAGTCGACCGGCGCGTCCACGCCCGCGCGCGGGATCGAGATCCAGGCCGGCGGCGCCGGCCGAGCCGTGGCGGCCGACGAGCCGCCGTGCGCGGCCAGCCGCGGCTCGCCGCCGCGCTCGACCACCGGCACGAGCGGCGGCAGGCCCCCGGGCTGGGCGGCCTCGCGGGCGAGATCGGCGGCCATCGCGCTCTGCGGGCCGCCATGGTCCGAGCCGCCGAAGAGCGGCGCCAGCAGCGCGCCGGCGACCGCGGCTATCACCGCCGGAACGCACGTGGCGATCGCGAGCGACCGCCGCCGCCGGCCCGGCTCCACGGCGCCGCCGGCCCGGCTGTCGAACAGCGTCACCTCGCGCGCTCGGCGGCGGAGCACGCCGCCGGTGTCGGCCGCCGGGCCGCTCGAGAAGTCCGGGTCGTTCCGGCTCATCGCCGGCCGGCCAGCGCCCAGCCCGCGGCGCCGAGCGCGGCCGCGGCCAGCGCGAAGAGCAGCGCGACCGTGAGCCGCCCCGGTCCGCGGTCGTCGCCCGCCAGTCCGCCGAAGCCAGTTGCCGGCGCACCCGCGGGCGCGGCCGTTCCGTCGCTGATCGTGACGATGCGGGTGTCCTGGCCGCGGCTGCCTGCGACGACCGCGGTCGTGGCGGTCCCGGCGCTCAGGGGGACATCCGATTTCGTGGCCAGAGCGCCGCCCTTGCCGCCCGCGCGCGTCACCGACACGTCGTTCGTGCCCGGCGGCACGTCCACGTACCCGGTCGCATCTCCGTAGGCCAGCTTCTCGGCCACGACGCGCTCCCCGACGCGAACATCGGGCTCGCCGAGCTCGGGCGCCGCCTGGATGGCGCGCATCAGCGCCTTGCCCTCCTTGGGCTTCTCGTCGCGGTAGAGCCGCAGATCGGCGCCGTCGCCCTCCTTGGTGGGCAGCGCGACGGCCGTGTACGAGGCGTCGTCGTCGAGCGTCTCCTCGGCCTCGGCCAGCGCCTTGCTGCCGTCGGCCGGCGCGACGGTCAGCTTCGCGGCGCCGGCGTCCACCTCAAGCGAGCGGCTGACGCTGCCGAAGGAGACCGCGGCGCCGGACGACCCCGCTCCGTCGACCGACACGTCGAGGGCCGCCGGACCCGCTCCGGGTACAGCGTGTACGAACCTCACGGAGGCCGATCCGAACGCCGAACCGGCCGACGCGAGAAGTAGCATCGAGACGAGGCCGACTGTGCAGCCGACAACCCTCGAGTTACGGCGCAGCGGCATCGAAAGGCGATTCTAGGCATGCCGGTGGACTCCTTCCCTGAATCCTCAGAAGACGTCCTGAACGATCTCGACCCGCTCTCCCGGGCGCTGCTCGATCTGTCCGTGCAAAAGGGCATGAACGACGCCGAGATCGCGGAGGTGCTCGGTACCGACGAGGAGTCGGTCTACGAGGTCAAGGTCGGCCTCCTGCGCAACCTGGCAGCCAAGGTGGCCCCCGACAAGGCCGACGCCGAGCTGCCCGAGCTCCAGGCCGCCGTGGCCGCCGAGCTGTACCCGCCGGAGGACGAGACCGCGGTCGAAGCCGACGAGCTCGGGGACGAGGTCGACGAGGCCGAGCTGGAGACAGAGCCAGAGCTGGAAACAGAGGCAGCTCCGGAGCCGGCCGAAGCCGAGGCCCCGGCGCTCGCGGAGCCGGCCACCGCGGGCGAGCGCAGGCGCCGTTCGCCGCTCGTGTTCCTCCTTCCGCTACTCCTGCTGGCCTGCATCGCCGCTCTGGTGATCGCCCTGGCCGGCGGCTCCGACGACGACGGAGGCGACAAAGCCGAGCCCGCCAAGCCGGCGGCGGAGAACCAGCAGCCCGCTCCGGCCAAGAAGCCCAGGCCGCGCCCGGTCCGCCTGACCGCCGTCGGCTCCGGCGGCGCCCGCGGCACCGCCGCTCTCGAGGGCAACCGCCTGACGCTAAAGCTGCGCGGCCTCCCCGATCCGGACGGCGGCGCCTACCAGGTCTGGCTCTACAACTCCGTGATCGACGCGAAGCCGCTGTTCCGCTCGCGTGACACGAAGGTCCAGGTCGAGGCCAAGCTGCCCGGCAACGCGAACAAGTACGAGTTCGTCGACGTCTCGCTCGAGCCGGCCGACGGCAACCCGAACCACAGCGGCCACTCGGTCCTCCGCGTACCGCTGAAGAACCTCGAGCGTTAGCGCGCCAGCGTCAGCTTCTTGGTGATCGTCCGGGCATGGCCGCCCGGGTCGGTCGCCGTCGCGACCAGCTGGACCTTCACGCGGCGCAGCCGGCGCAGCTTGTTGACCGCCTTGCGCGCGCTCTTCAGATTGAGCGTCACCTGCTGCGCCAGCTCGAGCGCCCGCGTCCGCGCGACCAGCGAACGGCCGAGCTTGTACTTCTTCGCGGTCTTGGCCGGCAGCTGGATGTCGAGCTTCAGCGAGCAGTCCTCGCTGCACGCGGCGTGCACCTTTACGCCCTTGCGCCGCGTACCTTTGCCCTCGGCCACGATGAACAGGATCGGCGCCTCGTCGGCACCTCCGCCTGAACCGCCGCCGCCGGAGCCGCCGCCGCCCGAGCCGCCGCCCTCCGCGCCGTTGCTCGGCGCCACGGCGCGATCCACGAGCTCGCAGTCGTCCGCCACCGTGTCGTCGAAGTCGGCGTTGACCATGTCGCTGCCCGCGCCGCAGGTGATCGTGTCGGGCGCGCCGTCGCGCGCGGCGATCACGTCGTCGCCGGCCTCGCCGTCGAGCACGTCGGCCGCGTCGCCGCCATCGATGGCGTCGCCCTCGGCGCCCCCGCGCAGCGTCTCGCGCCCGTCGCTGCCGTTCAGCGTGTCGCGCGCGCTGCCGCCCTGCACCGCCTCGATGTCGTCGGTGACGTTGTCCTTCTCGCCCGGCGCGCCGTCGTTCGCCAGGTTGTCGAGCGTGATCGTCAGCGCGTCCGTGCGCGAGCCGAAGTCGGCGACGTCGCGGCCATCGCCGCCTACGAACAGGTCGGCGCCCGCGCCACCGTCGAGCGTGTCGTCGCCGGTGCCCTCGAGCCCGGCGTCGTCGCCCCCGTAGAGCTTGTCGTTGCCGTTGCCGCCGCGCAGCGTGTCGTTGCCCTTCATGCCGTAGAACGTGTTGTTCAGCGCGCTGCCCGCCGGGCTGTAGTCGGCGATGAAGTCGTTGCCGCTGATCGTCTTCACGATCTCGACCCGCTGGATGTTGTCGTTCTCGCCGGGCTCACCGTCGCCGAGCAGCGCGTTGTCGACGGTCACCGACAGGTCGCCTGGGCGGCTCGTGTACTCCACGTAGTCCACGCCGGGCCCGCCGTTCATCAGATCCGCGCCCGCGCCGTCGTGGGAGCGACTGCCGACGACCCACTTGTCGTTGCCGCCCTCGCCGAACATCTGGTCGTTGCCGGAGCCGAAGAAGTCCCCGCCGCCGAACGGGAAGAAGGCGAAGAAGGCGTCGCCCATCATGTCGTCGCCGTCGCCGGCGTGGACCGTGTCGTCGCCGTCGAGCCCGAGGAAGATGTCGTCGCCGGACCCCAGCGTGACGTTGTCGTCCCCGTCACCTCCGAACACCAGCTGGTTGATCTGCACGGCCGAGGTGTTCGCGTAGTCGTTGCCGGAGCCGAGCCCGAGCAGCATCGACTTCTGGTCCACGTTCGGGCACTCGGCCACCTTGGCCACGTTGTCGGCGGTGCAGGGCGACTCGGCGGTCATGTTGACCGTCGGCCCCGTGTCGGTGAAGCGGTAGTTGCCCGACGCGACCGGCGCGGTGACCGTCAGGTGGTTGACGTTGTCACCAATGTTCTCGGAGTAGCCGACGTCGGCGAAGCCCGGATTGTTGAGCGCCTTGCCGGCCTGGGCCGACACGGGCGTCAGGGCCAGGAGGGCAAGCGCGAGCAGGAATGCGCGTTTCGTGGCCAGGGCGCCACGCTAACCGCGAACCGCTCGAAGCGCTAGGCGCGTGCGCCCGACAGCATCTCGACCGCCAGCTCCGACACCTCGGTCGGAGTGCGCCCGACGCGCACGCCCTTGGCCTCGAGCGCCTCGGCCTTGGCGACCGCGGTGCCCGAGGAGCCGGAGACGATCGCGCCCGCATGACCCATCGTCTTGCCCGGCGGCGCCGTGAAGCCGGCGATGTAGGCCAGGACCGGCTTGGAGACGTTCTGGCCGATGAACTCGGCGGTCTTCTCCTCCTCGTCGCCGCCGATCTCGCCGCACATGACGATCAGCTCGGTCTGGTCGTCCTGCTCGAACAGCGTGATGATGTCGATGAACGACGACCCGACGATCGGGTCGCCGCCGATCCCGACGATCGACGAGTTGCCGAAGCCGGCGCGGGCGATCTCGTTGCCGATCTGGTAGGTCAGCGTGCCCGACCGGGAGACCAACCCGACGTTGCCCTCGGAGAAGAAGTGGGCCGGGATGATCCCGACGTTGGCCTTGCCCGGCGACAGGACGCCCGGGCAATTGGGCCCGATCAGGCGCGTCTTGCCGCGGCGCAGGTGCGTGTACACGCGCAGCATGTCGTGGGCGGGGATGCCCTCGGTGATCGCGATCACCAGGTCGACGCCCGCGTCGGCGGCCTCGAGGATCGAGTCCGCGGCGAAGCGCGGGGGCACGAAGATCATCGCGGTGTTGGCGCCGGCCTCCGAGACAGCCTCGCCGAACGTGTCGTGCACCGGCGTGCCGTCGACGTCCTGTCCGCCCTTGCCCGGCGTGACGCCCGCCACGAGGTCGGTGCCGTAGCGCTTGTTGTTGCCGCCGTGGAAGGAGCCCTCACGGCCGGTCAGGCCGGCCACCGCGAGCTTCGTGTCGGTACCGACGAGGATGCTCATCCGGCCAGCTCCACTACCTTGGAGGCCGCGCCCAGCATCGTCTCCTCGACGTGCACGTTGGGGAGGTCGGCGTCGGCCAGGATCTTGCGCCCCTCCTCGTCGTTGGTGCCGTCCAGGCGCACGACGAACGGGACGTCGGGCTTGATCTTGTCGAACGCTTCCACGAGCCCGCGCGCGACCTCGTCGCAGCGCGTGATCCCGCCGAAGATGTTGAAGAGGACCGCGGTGACCTTCTCGTTGGAGAGGATGACCTCGACGGCGTCGACGATCGCCTCGGCCTTCGACCCGCCGCCCGCGTCCAGGAAGTTGGCGGGCTCGCCGCCGGCCCGGGCCACGACGTCGAGCGTCGACATGACGAGGCCGGCCCCGTTGCCCAGGATCCCGACGTTGCCGTCGAGCTTGACGTAGGTCAGGCCCTTCTCCTTGGCCATCTGCTCCTGGGGGTCCTCGGCGCCCACGTTGCGCAGCGCCGCGGTGTCCGGATGGCGGTAGAGCGAGTTGCCGTCGACCGTGACCTTCGCGTCGAGCGCGACGACCTCGCGGTCGCCAGTGACGAGCAGCGGGTTGACCTCGACGAGCATCGCGTCCTCGGCGACGAACGTCTCGTAGAGCTTGCCCATCATCGCGCCCACCGGGCGGATCACGTCGCCGGCGATGCCCGCGCCATAGGCCAGCTTGCGGCCGTGGTAGTCGGAAAAGCCGATCAGCGGGTCGACGTGGACCTTGACGATCGACTCGGGGTGCTGGTCGGCCACCTCCTCGACGTCCATGCCCCCGTGCTTGGTGAGCATCAGCATCGGCTTCTTGGCGCTGCGGTCGAAGATCACGGACGCGTAGTACTCCTCCGCGATGTCCGAGGCCTTCTCGATGTAGAGCTCGTGGACCGCGAAGCCGCGGATGTCCATGCCCAGGATCGCGTTCGCGTGCTCCTCGACCTGCGCGCGGTCCTTGGCCAGCTTGATCCCACCGGCCTTGCCGCGTCCCCCGATCAGGACCTGGGCCTTGACCACTACGGGGTACCCCAGCTCCTCGGCCGCCTCGACGGCTTCGTCGACGGTCGAGGCGGGCCGCCCGTCGGGCACGGGTACTCCGTGCTTCTTGAAGAGCTGCTTGCCCTGGTACTCGAGGAGGTCCATGAAAAACCTAGAATGTCGGGCCGCCGTGCCGAGGGGCAGGGGCCTGAGCGGCGCGAAACCTATCGAACCCGTCTAACCCCCCTGAGGAGACCTGTGCCGCTACCCAAGGAGATCCGCTTCGTCACGTTCGACTGCTACGGCACGCTGATCGACTGGGAAACCGGCGCCTACGACGCATTTCAGAAGGAGGCCGACCGGGACGGGTTCACGATCGACAAGAGCGCGCTCGTTCCGCTCTTCCTGAACGTCTCGCGGGAGATCCAGCACGGGTCGTACGAGCTCTACGCGGAGGTCCTGCGCCGCACCGCGGTGAAGGTGGCGAGCGAGCTCGGGTGGGACCTGGAGCCCTCGCGCTCGGGCTTCCTGCCCTCGAGCGTGCCCGGCTGGCCGCCGTTCCGGGAGACGAACGCCCAGCTCGAGCGCTTCGCCAAGAAGTTCGAGATGGGGATCCTGTCGAACATCGACGACAAGCTGCTGGGCGCGACGCGGCGCCATTTCCGCAGCGACTTCGACCTGGTGGTGACGGCCCAGCAGGTCCGCTCCTACAAGCCCGACCCCGCCCACTTCAAGGAGTGCCAGCGGCGGATCGGCGGCAAGAGCGGCTGGGTGCACATCGCCTCGGGCTACGAGAGCGACGTCGAGCCCTGCCTCAAGCTCAAGGTGCCGGTGATCTGGGTGAACCGCCACGGCGAGCAGCTCGAGTCGGGCCAGAAGAAGCCGACCGAGGAAGTCAAGACGCTGCGCGACGCCGCCAAGCTGCTCGGCGTGGCCTAGTGCGCGCGGTCGGCGTCCACCCGGACGCGATCGTCGTCACCAGCCGGATCTGGCAGACCACCGCGACCGCCATCCGGGCGGGCGAGGAGTCGATGGTGATCGACTCGCCCTACTTCCCCGACGAGCTCGAGCTCCTGCCCACGCTGCTGCGCCAGGCAGGCTTCGAGCCGAGCGGCCTGCTCTGCACGCACGCCGACTGGGACCACCTGCTCGGGCGGCTGGCCTTCCCCGGGCTGGCGCTGGGCGCGGGCCAGCCCACCGCCGAGCGCCTGCGCGCCGAGCCGGGCGCCGCCCAGCGCGAGCTGCGCACCGCCGACGCCGAGCACTACGTCGTGCGGGCCGCCCCGCTGTCGCTGGGCTCGTACCAGTCGCTGCCGGTGCCCGGGTTCGTCGAGATCGGCGACCAGGAGATCGAGATGCACATCGCCGATGGCCACACGGCGGACGGCACCGCGTTCTTCGCGCGCTGGGCCGGGGTGCTCGTCTGCGGCGACTACCTGAGCGACTTCGAGATCCCGATGATCGCACCGGGCGGATCGCTCGACGCCTACCGCGCGACGCTGGCCCGGCTGGCCCCGCTGGTCGAGGCCGCGAGCGTGGCCGTGCCCGGCCACGGCTCGCCTCACCCGCGCGACACCGCGCTGCGGATCCTGGACGAGGACGTGGCCTACCTCGACGGCCTGGAGCAGGGCGACCCGAGCACGAAGCTGCCGAAGGGCCGGGACACGGCCAGGCAGCGCGAGATCCACCGGGACAACTTGCAGCGCATCTAGGCTCCGTAGGACCGCGCACACCCCCCGACCGGAAAGGACGCGCCGTGGAACGCAAGTGGTGGACGTTGATGGTCGTCTGCATCTCGATCTTCATGCTCCTGCTCGACATCACCGTCGTGAACGTCGCGCTGCCGGTGATCCAGCGGGACCTCGACGCGGACTTCAGCCACCTCCAATGGGTGGTCGACGCCTACGCCCTCACGCTTGCGGCGCTGCTGCTGACCGCGGGCTCGCTGGCCGACCGCTACGGCCGGCGCCTGATCTTCGCGGGCGGCCTCGTGATGTTCGTGGCGGCGTCGCTCATCTGCGGCTTCTCCACCGATCCGACGATGCTGGACCTGGCCCGCGGCCTCCAGGGCATCGGCGGCGCGGCGATGTTCGCGACCTCGCTGGCGCTCCTGGCGCAGGAGTTCCACGGCAAGGAGCGCGCGACCGCGTTCGCGCTGTGGGGCGCCACCACCGGCCTGGCCATCGCGATCGGGCCGCTGGTCGGCGGTGCGCTGGTCGACGGAATCGGCTGGGAGTGGATCTTCTTCATCAACGTGCCGATCGGGGCGCTCTGCCTGTGGATCTCGATGACGAAGGTCCGCGAGACCCGTGATCCGAGCCAGGGCGGCGTCGACCTGCCGGGCGTGGTGACGTTCAGCGCCGCGCTGTTCTGCCTGGTGTTCGCGCTGATCCGCGGCAACTCCGAGGGCTGGGGCAGCGGGCTCATCCTGGCCCTCCTGGTCGCCTCGGTCGTGCTGCTGGTCGCCTTCATAGCGGTCGAGCAGCGCGTGGCCAACCCGATGTTCGACCTCGGCCTGTTCCGCAAGCCGACGTTCACGGGCGCGTCGATCGTCGCTTTCACGCTGTCGGCCGCGATGTTCGCGATGTTCCTCTACATCACGCTCTACATGCAGAACGTGCTCGGCTACTCGGCGCTCGAGACCGGCTGGCGCTTCCTGCCGCTGTCGGTCGTGGCGTTCTTCGCGGCGGCCATCTCGGGGCGCGCGAGCGAGCGGCTGCCGGTGCGTTACCTGATGGCGGGCGGGCTGCTGTTTGTGGCCGGCGGGCTGCTGCTCATGCACGGCGTCACGGTGGACTCCCGCTGGACCACCCTGCTGGCCGGGTTCATCCTCTCCGGCATCGGCATCGGCCTGGTGAACCCGGCGCTCGCCTCGACCGCGATCGGCGTCGTGCGGCCGCAGCAGAGCGGGATGGCCTCGGGCATCAACACGACGTTCCGCCAGGTCGGCATCGCCACCGGTATCGCGGCGCTCGGCGCGATCTTCCAGGCGCGCGTCGAGTCGAAGCTGCTCGACGTCCTGGCAGGCACGCCGGCCGCGGACCGCAGCGACCAGCTGGCCGAGGCGATCGCGTCGGGCGGGTCGAAGCAGGCGATCGCGTCGGCGCCACCGCAGTTCCAGGGCCGCATCACCGGCGCGGCCAACCAGGCGTTCATCTCTGCCTTCAACGACATCCTGCTGGTGGGCGTCGGCATTGCGGTCGTCGGTGCGCTGTGCGGGTTCGTGCTCGTCCGCCGGCGTGACTTCGTGGCGGCGCCCGCCGCGGAGGGTGCGCCGGCGGCGGCGTGACCAGCTAGCGAGTGGACGGTGGACAGTGGACAGTGGACAATGAGCCGCCGCCCACTGTCCACTGTCCACTGTCCACCAGTTCCTACCTCTTTACCGTGACCGTCGTAACCGGCGAGCCATCGCCATTCCGATCGGCATCGCCGAACCACTGCGCGACGTAGCGCGTGGTCGCACGCACCCGCGTGTCGACCACGAGCTTGCCCGCGGTCGTGATGCCGTCGTCGACCAGCGACCAGCGGGTGCTCCTGCCGGAGCGGGCGAAGAGCGCGACGCGCGCACCCGACACCGACGGAGCCAGCTGGACGGTCAGCCGCACGCGGCCGGCCTTGCGCAGGCGCCTGACCGACGGCTTGACGGTGATCGTCGAGACGTCGCCCAGGTCGCCGCCCGTGTCCGTGCGGAACAGGTCGGCGCCGCGGCCCTCACCCGAGCCGAGCGCGAACGCCGTCGTGCCCGCCGGAGCCTCGATGCCGCCCGGCACCAGTCCGGTCTCTCCGAGCAGCTGCGGACGCCACGACGCGCCGCCGTCGGAGGTGGCCAGCACCCAGCCGGCGACCGTGTCCTCACCCCAGCTGGGCAGGGTCATGTAGCCGTGGCGGGCGTCGCCGAACGCGAGGTCGGTGCCCCGGTTCGTGCCCGTGCCCGCGAGCTCGGTCCACTTGCGGCCGCCGTTGCGAGTGCCCCAGACGCGGCCGTCGGTCGTCAGCGCGAAGCCCTGACGCGCGGAGACGAAGTCCACGCTGCGGTAGCGCGGCTTCTTCACGGGACCGGTGACCGTGCGCCAGGTGGCGCCGCGGTCGTTGGACGTCCACAGCGACGTCGGGCCCCAGGCGAACAGCACCTGGCCGTCGGTCCGGTCGAAGTCCGTGAACGCCGTGCGGCGCACCTTCGCGTTGTCGATCGGCTCGAACGTCGTGCCGCCACCCGACGTGTCGGCCGCGGCGGTCGAACGGAAGATGCCGCGGTCGGTGAACAGGATCGCGATGTTGCGATCGACGGCGTGGATCGCGTTGACGCTCGGGACGTCACCGACATCGATCGGCGTCCACTGCGAGCCGCCGTTGCCGGTGAAGCGCAGCGCGTCGGACGTGTCGATCGAGAACCCGGTGTTGGCGTCCGGGAACGACACGTCGGTCAGATCCTG
>Ga0126312_10003162_pt1 | contig 11085 bp, 9 predicted proteins | sample Plot104A_FD_92537 | JGI IMG/M metagenome (GOLD analysis project Ga0126312, IMG submission 92537) | Serpentine soil microbial communities from UC McLaughlin Reserve, CA, USA - Plot104A | ecosystem: Environmental > Terrestrial > Soil > Grasslands | place: USA: UC McLaughlin Reserve, Lake County... | reverse complement strand
CGGTTCGACGCTCGACGCCGAGGCCGACGGAGTTCCGGCGGAGCTGTCGCCGCTCGGCCTGGTCGTGATCGCGGAGGAGCTTCGGCCGCAAGCGTCCGAGACGGTGGCATTCCTGCTCGCGCAGGGCGTCGAACTGAAAGTGCTCTCGGGCGATCGTCCGCAGACGGTGGCCGCGATCGCGGGGGACGCGGGGGTGCCGTCCCCCGATCCGGTCGATGGTCGCGAGCTGCCCGAGGATGCAGCCTCGCTCCGCCGCGTGGCGCTCGAGTCGTCGGTGATCGGCCGGATCTCGCCGGAGGGCAAGAAACGCGTCGTCGAGGCGCTGCGCGACGCCGGGAAGTACGTCGCCATGATCGGCGACGGCGTCAACGACGTCCCGGCGCTGAAGTCCTCGCGGCTGGCGATCGCGCAGGGCTCCGGCACGGAAATGGCGCGCAGCGTCGCCGACCTCGTCCTCGTGAAGGGCGAGTTCGGCGCCGTGCCCGAGATGGTGGCCGAGGGCCGCAAGATCCTGCGGAACCTGCAGCGCGTCGCGAAGCTGTTCGTAACGAAGTCGGCGTTCGCCTGCGTCCTCATCCTCTCGGTCGGCCTGACGCCGACGGCGTACCCGCTGCTGCCGCGCCACCTCACGCTTGCGGCGGCGCTGACGATCGGGATTCCAGCGTTTTTCCTCGCGCTGGCGCCGAGCGAGGGGCGCTTCCGCGTCGAGGGATTCCTCTTCGACGTCGCGCGCTTCGCCTGGCCGGCGGGCGTCGCGGCCGCCCTCGGCGTCCTGTCGAGCTATCTGTTCGCGCTCAACGTGGCGGACATCGGTCTGGTCGAGGCGCGAACCGTCGCGACAACCGTGCTCGTCCTGGTCGGGCTCTACCTCGTGGTCGCGCTCGAGGCGTCGGCACCGCGACGCGGCGCGGCGGTCTCGATCCTTGCGGGCGCCCTGCTCGGGCTGTACGCGCTCGTGCTCGTGACGCCGGCGGTGCGGGACTTCTTCGAGCTCGTCGTGCCCGGATTCGCGGCCGTCGTCACGTCGATCGTCGGCGCGGCGCTCGCGATCGGGAGCCTCTGGCTGACGAGCGACCGCTTCATCCCGGGGCGGCAGGCACCGGCGTGAGCCGCGTACGCTGTACCGTCGACCTCAATGGCTCATCGTCCCGTCGGGATTGCCGATCTTGAGCAGACCGACCTGTCCGAGGTCGACATGCGCGAACGCGTGGCTGACGAAGGGGAACAGCCCCTCGTCGGCGATCTTCACGTCGAAGACGGCGCCGCCACCCGCCGGGACGAGGACGGTCTGCACGCCGCGCTGGTACGTCGACATGTCGCTGTTCACCCACGCGCGGTCGAAGATCGTGCCGACGACGTGGAAGTTGGTGTCCAGCGTCGGCCCCGCCGCGACGACGTAGAAGCGGACGGTCTCGCCGGGATCCACGGTGAGCGGATGGGTGACGTACTGGTTCGCGTACCCGTTGAACGTCGTCCAGTCGGGAAGCATCGCGCGCGCTTTTGTCATGTTGAGCGACGCCGGCTGTGTGATGCCGTCGCCGTCCATGTACCACTCGCTCGCCACGAGCACGTACGCGTGATCTGCCTTCGGCAGCGGCGTCGCCGGATCGACGACGATCGCGCCGTACATCCCGTTCGCAATGTGCGCGAGCACGGGCTTGGTGCCACAGTGGTACATGAAGACGCCCGGGTCGCTCGCCTTGAAGCGGAACGTGAACGAATCGCCCGGCATGACGTCCCGGAAGGCGACGTTCGGTGCGATGCGCGCTGCGTGGAAGTCGATCGAGTGCGGGATCGACCCGCCGTTCGTCAGCGTCATCTGCACCGTCTGGCCCTCACGGACGTGGACGATCGGCCCCGGTGCGCCGTGCCCGTCGAACGCCCACGTGCGGTAGCGAACGCCGGGTGCGATCTGCACCGTCATGTCCTTCAGCGTCATGTGTACCTTCACGAGCGGCCCGGCCTGCAGCGGCGGGAGCTTCGCGTCGGCGGCAACGTGCGCCTTGGCGAGCGCATCAGCGTCCTCCGGCACGTTCCCGGCGAAGCTGGCGAGAGGCAGCGCTTGCCCGCCGTGCGCCGCGTGCGCCGTCGCCGCGGCCGGAGCTGCCGCCCCGCCGTTGTCGTCGTTCCGCGCCGTCGCCAGCGAATCGAGCGCAAACACGACTGCCGCGAACGACGCCACGAGCGCGACGACCATGATCGCGAAAAACCCTTTGATGACCATTTCCTGCTCGAACCTCCTCCGAGATAGCCTCAACCGAGGCTACGAGGGAAGGTCTCGAACCGAATCTGGCCACGACCGTAGATCGGATCGTGGTTTTTCCACAATCACCATGAACGAGCAGCAGCGATTCCATGTCCCAGGCGGCGCAGCGACCGCGCCGGCCTTGGCGGCCGGCGCGCGGGCCGTCGTCCTCGTCGAAGGGATCTCGGACCAGGCGGCGGTCCACGCGCTCGCCGCGCGCCGCGGGCGGCAGCTCGAGGCTGAGCGGATTGCCGTCGTGCCGATCGGCGGCGCCCAGGCGATCGCGCGCTTCCTGAACCTCTACGGCTCGCAGGGGCTCGATCTCAGGCTCGCGGGGCTCTGCGATGCAGGGGAGGAGGACGACTTCCGCCGTGGAGTCGAACGCGCCGGGCTCGGCTCCGACCTCACGCGCGCGAAGATGGAGCGACTCGGCTTCTACGTCTGCGTCGCCGACCTGGAGGACGAGCTGATCCGCGCAGTCGGCGTCGCCGGCGTGAAAGCGATTGCCGCCGATCACGGCGACCTCGGCTCCTTTCACACGCTTCAGAAACAGGCCGCATGGCGAGGGCGTCCGGAACACGAGCAGCTTCGGCGCTTCATGGGCAGCGGTGGCAACCGGAAGGTTCGGTACGCGCGCCTCCTCGTGGAGGCGCTCGACCTCGACCGAATGCCCCGGCCACTCGATCGGGTGCTCGCGCACGTCTGAGCGCGAGGCCGCGAGCAACGCAGCCTCGCGTACGCTTTGCGGGATGAGACGGCTCGTCGTCGCCGCTCTCGTCGCAGGGGCGATTCTCTCCGCAGGCGCGGTCCACGGATCCGCGGCGCCCCCGAAGCCGTGGCTGTGGCAGTGCGCGCAGATCCATCTCGCCGTCGCGAAGTTCGACTGCGACGTCCGCCTGCTGCTCGAGGAGGTCGATCGCTCCGGCGACCCGTCGCGCGAGCTGCCGCTGATGGACGTGAAGGCTCGCACCGCCGGGGACGCGCTCGAGGGAAGCTGTCACGCGCTCATGCACGAGGTCGGCCGCCGGTTCGCGCGGCAGCACGGCGTCACGCTCTCCACGCTCCAGCAGTACATCCCGCGCTCGAACGACCCGACCTGCTCCGCCGGCTTCGGGATGGGCCTCGTGATGGCGCTCGGCCCCGAGCTGATCCGCGACGGCGGCGCGGGCGCGCTGCGGACGTGCCTCGCCCTGCCGACGCGCTATCGCACGTACACGTGCGTGCACGGCATCGGCCACGCGCTGATGCGCGGCTTTCACGGCGACCTTGCGAGCGGCGTGGCCGGGTGCCGGAAGCTCCGCATCTACGCCGCCGACTGCGCCCAGGGCGTCTTCCACGACTACTGGATCGCGCTCCGCGGCGCCGACGGCACCGAGAAGCTGAACGACGTCGAGACGTCGCCGCGCGCGATCTGCAACGGGCACCTGTTCTACGTGCGCCCATGCTGGTACCGCTATTTCCTGGAGCTGCCGGGACGTCCCGCGGCGGAGACGCCGGCCGACGTGGTGCGTCCGTGCGGCGGCCTGCGTCCGCTCCAACGGTCCGGCTGCATCGCAGCGGTCGCGGTGACGATCGGAGGCGACCCGTTCGTCCAGCTGGGGATCTGCAGGCGCCTCCGCGCGGTCGACGCCTCGAGTTGCGTCCGCGGTGCCGCGGTGCAGGCCGTCGCGGGCCGGCGGCGTGCACAGGCGCGGCTTGTGCGCGCGTGCACGCGCTTCCCGCGCGCGGCGCGCGCCGACTGCTACGCCTGGCTCGGCCGGACGCTCGCCGTCGTCACGGATGGTCGCTTTCGGTGTGCGTCGGCTGCGACTCCCGCACGGCAAGCATGCGCACGCGGCGCAAGCCGGTCGAAGCGGGCGCTGTTCACGTTCTCGTAGCGATGCGGCGCGTCACGCCGACGCCTCGAGGCATTCGAGCGGCGACGGCTCCCCGCCCTCGCGCCGCGCCGCGGCGAGGTGCTCGGCCGCGATCACCGCGGCGAGGTGCAGCGTCGTCGCGCGTTGCTGCTCGCCGGCCTCGAGATCGCGCTGGAACCGACCCACGGGCGGGCCACGCTACCTTCGCCGCATGAGCCTCGCCGAGCAGCCGGAGCCGACCGACGTCCACCACGACGCCGATCGTCGCGCGCGCGCCTACCGCCGCGCTCGCTTCGTCGTGATCGCACTCGTGATCGGCTACTTCTTCCTCCCGTACGACCTACGGGGGTCGATCTCACCATGGCTTCCGTTCCTCGCCGCGCTCGCGCTCGAGGCGCACTTCTTCCTCGGTGGCTATCTACGGGCACGCCGCGGCGAAGTGGACGCGCCGACGACGGACCGCGGGCCGCAGCCGCACGACATCGCCGAGCTCGGCGGTCGGCCGTGGCGTGAGGCGCGGGCGGTGGAATACGCAGGCGAGGAACACCTCGTGCCCACGCAAGGGCTTACCGAGGAGGAGGCCGAAGAGCGGATCGCCGCCTATCTCGATGATCCCGAGGCCGCCCTCGCTGAGATCGAGAGGGAGGACGAGCGCGGCGACGCGCTGTATCGGCGACCGCGCTATCTCCTGGAGGCCGGCGCGGCGGTTGCGGTCGTCGCCGCGATTCTCTTCTTCGCGTCGCGGCCGCACGGTTGGGAGGCGGTGTCGCCGGAGAATCGCGCCCGCGCGGAGGCCGTGTTCTCGCGCGAAGGGACTCGTATCGCCGGCCACGGCGTGAAGATCGGCTGCGACACGAGCGGCGATTTCGTCGGCTTCGTCCAGGACGCGGACGGGCTGGCGTTCGTCGGCGGCACGCACGCGTACCTGACGCCGTCGATCTGCAACACGCTCTACCAACTCGCCTTCAAGCACCGCGTGCAGTCGTTCCCGCGCACCGCGCGGGCGATCGCCGTCCTCGCGCACGAGTCGTGGCACCTCCGCGGCGTGTCGAACGAAGGCCTTGCAAACTGTTACGGCTTCCAGAGCGGCGTGCAGATCGGCGTCAACCTCGGTCTGGCGGAGAACGAAGCGCGCGCGATGATGCGAGAGCAGCTGGCGACCAACGCGTCGGACGTCGGGCCGAACGGGCAGTACCTCGTGCCGCGCGGCTGCCGTGACGGCGGCGCCTACGACCTCGATCCGGCCTCGAGTCGATTCCCGTAACGAACTCGCGGCAGCCGCGACTAGAGATGCGTCGCCGCCGTGGAGCGCGGCGCAATCTCATAGAGGAGGTCACCAGTGTTTCGACGCTCAATCATGGGCGCGGTCGTCGCCTTGCTCGCGATTGCGGTGCCGGCCGGCGCCGCCGAGGATCAGGGTGCCGTCTACGTGCTCTCCAACTCCGCCGGCGCCAACGCGGTGCTCGCATATGACCGCGCGGCCGACGGCTCGCTCTCCTACTCCGACTCGTACGCTACGGGCGGTCTCGGCCTCGGCGCGGGCCTCGGCTCGCAGAGCGCGGTCACGCTCTCCGAGAACGGGAGGTTCCTGCTCGCGGTCAACGCAGGCTCCAACTCGATCTCGTCGTTCGCGGTCGCGCACGACGGGCTCGAGCTCCGCGACGTCGAGGACTCGCGCGGCATCCGGCCGACGAGCGTCGCCGAGAAGCACGGCCTCGTCTACGTTCTCAACGCGGGCGTGCCGAACTCGATCGCTGGCTTCGAGCTTGACGCGAAGGGCGAGCTGACGCCGATCGCCGGCTCGGGACGACCGCTCGCAGCCGCGCAGACGACGCCGTCGCAGATCGCGATCTCACCGTCCCGCGACGCGATCGTCGTGACCGAGCGCGCCACGAGCTCGATCATGACGTGGGCCCTCGACAACGACGGCGCACCCGGCGCCGCGCAGGTCTTCGCGTCGGGCGGAAACGCGCCGTTCGGCTTCGCGTTCGGCCATCAGAACACGTTGGTGGTCTCCGACGCGGCGGCCCCCAGCGGCGCCTCGTCGTACCGCCTCCACGGCTCGGACGTCGAGACGATCACGCCAATCCTCCCGAGCTCGCGGGCGGCAGCCTGCTGGACGGTCGTCACGAAGAACGGCAAGTTTGCGTACGTGGCAAACGGCGGGACGGGCGACGTGACGGGGCTGGCGGTCGCCGCGAACGGGTCGATCTCGCTGCTCGACCCGAGCGGCGTCAGCGCGACCGTCGGCGGCTCGGCGACGGACGTCGCGCTCTCCGAGAGCTCTCAATTCCTGTTCGTGCGGAACGGGGCGCTCGCGAAGGTCGATGCCTTCGCGATCGCGGCCGACGGTTCGCTCAGCCACACCGGCTCGGTGCCCGGCCTGCCCGCGACCGCGGCAGGGATCGCGGCGAGTTGATCCGGCGAGGTGCGGCCGGCGCTCGAGCGCCGGCCGCACCGACGCGGCCGTCAGACTCGCCGCGTGCTGCCGATCTCGGAGCTCGTGCGCGTCGCGCGGACGCTGGACGGCGACGGTTCGAGCCGGCTTGCGCTCCGTGCGGCTGAGCACTGGGGCTACCGACGCGCCCGATTCGTCCGTTCGAGCGCGAATCACGTCTTCTTCAGCAATAGCAACGGCGGTGCCGGCGACTCGGTGCTGCGCCTCCGGCCGGCCGGGTCGGGCGTGCTCGAGGACGCGCACCGGATCGGCGACCTCGCCGCGCGCATTGCGGCCGGCGGCGGTCCGGTCGCGAGCGCCTGCGCTTCGGGTGAGGGCACATTCGCCGTCGAGATCGGTGTCGGGCGCGCGCGGTACGTAGCGTCGATGTTCCTGCGGATCGACGGCCCCGTCCTCGACGCCGCTTCGGTCACACCCGCGCAAGCGGCCGCATGGGGCCGCGGGCTCGCGCGCCTGCACGACGCGGCGACGCGGCTCGACCCGCCGCCATCACTGCCGCACTGGCGCGAGCTCGTACAGCAGGCCGCGGAAACGCTGGCGGGTGGTCTGCTTGCCGACGCGTCCGCAGGCGTGGCTCAGGAGGTCGCGCGACTCGGCACCGGTGGTGATTCGTTCGGAATCGTTCACGGCGACCCCGAGCTGGACAACGTTGTCTGGCACGTCGGGACGCCGCGTTTCGTCGACCTCGACGACGCGGCGTGGTCATGGTTCGCCGCAGACGTCGCGTTCGCGCTACGGGACTTCGCGCCGCCTGCCGGCGCGCCCGACACGGCTTCACAACCCTCCGCGTCGTTCCTGGCCGGCTACCACGAGATCCGTCCGCTCACGGACGAGGAGCTGACGTGGCTGCCAGTCTTCGGCCGTGCCCATGCGCTCGTGACGCTCGCGCGCCTCCAGCACACGCTCGACGAGCCCGTCGATCCCCAGTGGCCCGACTGGGCGCTCGAGTTGCGTCGTCGCATCGAAGCCGTCGCGGCCGGCCTCGGCGCGGCGTTCGCGGCCTGACCGAGCGGAGGGGCGACTCAGCGCGCCTCGGAGCGCAGCAAGTCCATCAGGAGGCCGTCGTGGAAGCTGCCGTCCGGTCCGCGTTCGTACTCCCTCATGACGCCGACGCGGCGGAAGCCGGCCTTCTCGTACGCCCGGATCGCGCGCTCGTTCCCCAGTGCAGGATCGATCGTGAGGCGGTGGTGGCCGCGCACGTCGAACAAGAACGGCGCGAGGACACGCAGGGCGTCCGTGCCGAGGCCGTGGCCCTGGAAGCGTTCGCCGAGGTACAGGTCGATTCCGGCGTGCCGGTAGTCGGGATCTTCCTCCTCGCTGTACTGGATCGCGCCTGCGACCTCGCCGTCGACCTCGATCACGAGCAGCACCGAGTCGTCCTCGCCGCGCAGCGTCGCCAGGATCTCCTCGCGCGTTTGCGGCTGTCCCCACCAGCGTGCCACCGACGGCTCGGCCAGGATCGCCTGGAGCGTGGAAGCGTCGTCGGCGTGGCCGGGACGCAGCCTCACGCGTTCACCTGTCAGCGTCGGATGCGCGTCAGCCATTTTCTGACGCCGGGAGCGCCGCGGCGAACGCTCCGTATGCGTCGCGCCCATGCAGCACGAACGTCACGCGCTCGATCTCGTCGCGGCGCTCGAGCTCTTCGGCCGTCGTCGCGAGCGCGATCCGCGCCGCACGATCGAGCGGGAAGCCGAAGATCCCCGTCGAGATCGCGGGGAAGGCGATCGTCCTGCAGTCGAGCTCCGCCGCGGCGGCCAGGGCGGAGCGGTGGCACGACGCGAGCAGCTCGTCCTCACCCTCGCCCCCGCCGCGCCAGACGGGCCCAACGGTGTGGATGACGTACCTCGCCGGCAGACGGCCGGCGTTCGTCGCCTGCGCCTCGCCGGTGTTGCAACCGCCGAGCAAGCGACATTCCTCCAGGATGGCCGGCCCCCGGCGCGGTGAATTGCTCCGTCGACGCCGCCGCCGCCGAGGAGCGAGCTGTTCGCCGCGTTGACGATCGCGTCGACGCGCTGCTTCGTGATGTCGCCTTCGACGAGCTCGATCCGCACTGGCCCTCGGCCGCGACTCTACCCAGCGCGGCCCCACCGTTCGTTCGCGGTACCGGGTACGTACCTGGCACCGCTGTGCCCGACCGCGAGCGATCTTGCTGCACGTCGTGGAAACGGCTCTCGCGGTACCTGGCACGTACCGGGTACAGGGTTCTCAGTTTCGGACGTGGCTTCGCGAGCCCGAACGGCAGCAGCCATTGCGTCGTGGCTAGGGTGCGCGCCGGTGCGGATGTGGGACGCCGAGGTCGTCGTCGACGAGGCGCTCGCGCGCCGTCTCCTGCGGCAGTTCCCGGAGCTGCGCGTCGACTCCCTGCACCCGATCGCCGAGGGCTGGGATCGGGCCATCTGGCTCGTGAACGACGAGTGGGCGTTCGGCTTCCCGCGCCGGGCTGTCGTAGTTCCCGGAATCGAGCGGGAGATCAGGTGGCTGCCGCTGCTGGCGCCGCTCCTCCCGCTGCCGATTCCGCGGCCGGAGCTGGTCGGACGCCCCGCCGACGATTATCCCTGGCCGTTCTTCGGGAGCCGCTTCCTTCCCGGCCGCGAGGCCGCCGAGGCCGGCCTCGACGACGCAGGCCGCCTCGCCGTCGCCCTGGAACTCGCGGCATTCCTGCGGCGCCTGCACAGCACCGAGGTCGCCGCCGCGGTCGGTGTCGACGCGCTGCCGCTCGACCGCAACGCCCGCGGCGACATGACGACGCGCGTGCCGCTGACGCGCGAGGCGCTGCGCGAGCTCGAGGCTGCGGGGCTCTGGCGGCCTAGCGCGTCGCTCGAGCGACTCCTCGACGAGGCCGAGGGGTTGCCGCCGTCGCGCGAACGCCCCGTCGTCGCGCACGGCGACCTCCACTTCCGCCATCTGCTGGTCGACGGCGGCCGCGCAAGCGGCGTCATCGACTGGATCGACCTCTGCCGCGCCGACCCCGCGATCGACCTGCAGCTCGTATGGACCTTCCTGCCGCCCGACGGCCGCGAAGCGTTCCTCGCCGAGTACGGCGGCGCCACCGACGAGCAGCTCTTTCGCGCACGGGTGATCGCCCTCTCGCTCTGCGCAGTGCTCGCGCAGTACGCGCACGAGGAGGGACTGACGCTGGTCGAGCGCGAGGCGCTCGACGGGCTCGAGCGCGCGACGATCTGACGAGCGCCGTCCGCGCGTAATCTGGGCGCGCGCGTGGCACGTATCGGTAGTCGAGCGTGACCATGACGGCCGCAGTCGAGGAGGAGAGGGCACAGAACGACGCGCGGCCCGCGCGCCCGGTCCGCCGCGAGCCCGCGTCGCCGTCGATCGCCCGGGAGGTGGCGAAGTTCGTCGTCGCATCGCTCGCCGCGGTGCTCGCCTTCGTCGCGGCGAGCTTGCCCTTCCTGCGGCACCTGGGTCGCACCGAGGCGATCCGCGAGGCGCGCTCCATCGCACGGCTCGCCGCAACGGGAGTGGCCGAGCCGAACCTCGAGAACGCGCTCCTCCGCGGGGACGACGGGGCGATCGCCCGGATGGACCGCGTCGTGCAGGAACGGATCCTCAGCGACACGATCGTTCGCGTGAAGATCTGGACCGCCGACGGCCGCATCCTCTACTCGGATGAGCCCCGCCTGATCGGCGCCCGTTACCGGTTGGGGGAGGACGAGCACGAGGCGCTCGAGGCCGGCGGCGTCGCGGCCGAGCTCAGTGACCTGAACCAGCCGGAAAACCGGTACGAGCGCGCGGAGGGCGAGCTGCTCGAGGTCTATTCCCGTGTGCGTACGCCGAACGGGACGCCCCTCCTGTTCGAGCTCTACGAGCGCTTCGACTCGGTGACCGCGAGCGGCCGCCGGCTCTGGCTCTCGTTTCTCCCGCCGCTGCTCGTTGCGCTGCTCCTGCTGTGGCTCGTCCAGGTGCCGCTCGCGTACCGCCTCGCGCGCCGCGTTCGCCAGGGGCACGCGGAGAGGGCGCTGCTGCTGCAGCGGGCGCTCGATGCGTCGAACGACGAGCGCCGCCGGATCGCCGCGGAGCTGCACGACGGCGTCGTCCAGGACCTCGCCGGTGTCTCGTATTCGCTCGCGGCCTCGGCCGAAGCCACGCCCGCGGTTCCCTCAGATCCGACACTGACGACCAAGCTGCGCGAGGCCGCCTCCGTCATCCGCGCGAGCATCCAGCGACTGCGGTCGTTGCTGCTCGAGATCCATCCACCGAACCTGCGTGTCGCGGGCCTGACGGCGGCGCTCGAGGACGTCGTCTCACCACTGCGCCGTCGAGGGATCGACGTCGAGCTCGATGTCGAGCAGGCGCTGGAGACTGACCCGGAGACGGAAGCACTCGTGTTCCGCGCTGCCCGCGAAGCGATCCGGAACATCGTTGAGCACGCGGAGGCGACACACGTGCGAGTGTCGGTGCGCGACCGCGGCGGGCTCGTCCACCTGATCGTCGAGGACAACGGTGTCGGGTTCGACCCGCAGGCGCGCAGCAGCGCGCGCAGCGGAGGCCACGTCGGCCTGACCCTCCTG
>Ga0126312_10003161_pt1 | contig 11085 bp, 12 predicted proteins | sample Plot104A_FD_92537 | JGI IMG/M metagenome (GOLD analysis project Ga0126312, IMG submission 92537) | Serpentine soil microbial communities from UC McLaughlin Reserve, CA, USA - Plot104A | ecosystem: Environmental > Terrestrial > Soil > Grasslands | place: USA: UC McLaughlin Reserve, Lake County... | reverse complement strand
GATCGGCCTGTCGGGCCAGTACGCCGCGGTCGACGCCTATCTGACCGGGCGCGAGAACCTGCGCATGATCGGACGGCTCTACGGACTCGCCCGCCAAGCCGCCCGGCGACGCGCCGAGGAACTGCTCGAGCGCTTCGACCTGCTCGACGCGGCCGGGCGCCGAGCCGGCAGCTACTCCGGCGGGATGCGCCGCCGGCTCGACGTCGCCGCCAGCCTGGTCGCCGCGCCGCCGGTGCTGTTCCTCGACGAGCCGACGACCGGCCTCGACCCCCACGGGCGCATCGCCCTCTGGCAGCTGCTGGGCGAGCTCACCGCGCAGGGAACGAGCCTGCTGCTGACCACGCAGTACATGGAGGAAGCCGACCGGCTCGCCGACGCGATCGTGGTGATCGACAAAGGCCGCGTCGTGGCCACGGGAACCGCCGATCAGCTCAAGGCCCGGGTCGGTGGCAATCGCCTCGAGCTCCACGCCCCGCAGGGCAACGACCCGAGCGACCTCGCCCGCGCGCTCGACGGGCTCGGCTCCGGGCCGCCGACGGTCGACGCCGCCGCCGGCCGCGTCGTCCTCCCGGTCGATGACGGACCCGCCCTCCTCCCCGAGCTCGCCACGCGGCTGGCCGCCTCCGGTCTCCGCGTCGCCGATCTGGCGCTGCGTCGCCCCACCCTCGACGACGTCTTCCTCGCCCTGACCGGCCATCCCGCCCCGGGGACGACGCGCACGGACGACGTGGAGCGCGACTCGCCGGCCGAGGACGGGCATCGGGCCCTCGCGTCAAGAGGCGCACCGTGAGCGCCATCGCCACCACCGCCCGCGCAGCCGCGCCGGCCTCGGCGCTCGCCAGCGTCGCCACCGTCACCGGGCGCAACCTCCGCCGCGTTGTGCGCGTCCCCACCCTCATCGCCTTTGCGACCGTGCAGCCGGTCCTCTTCGTGCTCCTGTTCACCTACGCCTTCGGCGGCGCCATCCAGCCGCCGGGCGCGGCGCGCTACATCGACTACCTGCTCCCCGGCCTCTTCGTGCTCGCGATCGGGTTCGGTGCCTCCCAGACCGGGGTGGCGATCGCCGACGATCTGGCCAGCGGCATGATCGACCGCTTCCGCTCCCTGCCCATCGCCAGTGCGGCAGTTCTGGCCGGAAGAGTCGCCGCCGACGCCGTCCGCAACCTGTTCGTCGTCGCGCTCATGATCGCCGTTGCGTCCGCCATCGGCTTCCGATTCCACGCCGGCCCGGCCGCGGTACTGGCGGCCGTCGCCCTCGCCGTGGCAATCGGGATCGCGTTCTCCTGGCTCAACCTGCTGCTCGGCCTTCTCGTCCGCAACCCCGAGTCGGCCGGCCTGGCAGGAATCTTCCCCGTCGTCATCCTCGTTTTCACCAGCTCGGCCATGGTGCCGGTGGCCACCATGCCCGGATGGCTCCAAGCATTCGCCAACGTCAACCCGGTCACGGTCTGGGTCGATGCGCTGCGCGCGCTCTGCCTCGGCGGACCCACCGCGACGCCCGTGCTCCAAGCGCTCGCCTGGATCGGCGCGCTCCTCCTCGCCACCATCCCCGCCGCGATCCTCCGCTACCAACACGCAACCGCGTAATGTCGAAGAAGGCCGACCCTCGTCACGACGCAACGTCGTCCCTTGACGACCTAGGCGCCGACAAGGACTAGCGACCGATGTCCGAGGAACGAGAGGACACGGCCTACCCGTTCCTGCTCTTCGTTTCGCAGGCCGAGACGGAAGCGCTGAACGAGCACCTGGCCGAACGGGGCATCGAGGTCGAGCGCGGCGTCGAGCTGGTCGCCTTCACAGCCGGTGAGCAGCACGTCACCTGCACGCTTCGCCACCAGAACGGGAGCACCGAGGGGGATTTGCGGGCGCGCTACCTGGTCGGCTGCGACGGCGCGCACAGCAGCGTCCGCCAGGGCGCCGGAATCCCGTTCGAGGGCGGCCGCTACGGCCCGGGCGTTCGGCTCGCCACCCGGCCCTCATTGACCATCAGCGACAAACGTCCTAGCCTCTCTTTCAAGTGGGCTTCCGCTTCTATCGCCGCAAGTCGCTCGGGAGCAGGCGGATCGCATGCTCGCGTCCGTCGCGGGCGAGGTGGCCGCAATGGCGGTCGATCATCCGAGCTTATGCCGGCCTCGGTGCGTCGTCCGGCGTAGGGTCGGCCCGCAGGCAAAAGTCCCGCTGGACCCCAGGGGGAGAGGGAGTACAAGCATGACGATGAAGCACAAACGGCCGGCGCTCGGCTTGGCTGCGTTGATCGCCGGAGTGGCTGCGGCCAGCACGGTACTCGTAACGTCCGCCGCCGTTGCAGCACCTCCGCCGTGCCAGGCGAAGAACGTCGGGACCGGCGTCGAATACAAAGGTGCGTCCGCCCTCGCGAACGCGATCGTGGCCGCGAGCGCCGGAGACACGATCAGCGTCTGGGGCACGTGCTACGGCAACTTCAGGGTCAACCAGGACCTCACGTTGCGCGGCCAGGGCAAGAACGCGACGCTGGACGGGAACAAGCAGGGCCGCGTGCTCAGGATCGGCGGCGGTACGGTGACCGTTCGCGACCTGAAGATCACCAACGGCCAGACGACGAGTTTGGGCGCCGGAATCTACGTCGCGACGGCCGCGGTCTTGATCAACGTCCTCGTGACTGGAAACACCGGTGATCCGAACAACTTCGGCGGCGGGATCGAGGCCGATTCCGGTTCGAGCCTGAGGCTCGTCAACTCGACCGTGAGCGGAAACACCGCCGGCGGCTCGGGCGGCATCGACATCTTCAGGGCGAAGGTGTCGCTCACCAATTCGTCGGTGACCGGCAACCACGCCACCGGCGCAACGACCGACGGGTGCCTCTTCGGCGGGGTGTACTACGCCTGCGCCGGCGGCGTCTGGAACTACCACGGGACGCTCGCGCTTACCAACTCCGTCGTTAGCGGCAACGACGCGGATTACCGTGGCGGCGGAATGAGGAACGACGCGTCGCTCGACGGCGCCGGGAACCCGACGGACGGAATCACGATCCTGGCCGGAACGAGTGCGATCAGGTCCAACAGCGCCGGCAACCAGGGAGGCGGCATCTGGGCGAATGTCGCGAACGGTGTGTTCGCGGCCGACGGAACCGCGACGTACACCAATCCGATCAGCGGCGCCACGCTCCCCGCGTGGACCGGCTCGGTGTCGGAAAACACGCCGGACCAGTGCTCCCCGACGCTGACGATCGGCAGCACCACCTGCGGGGCATAGCTTCGGGAGCGTTGTGAGGGCCGGCGGACGCGCGCCGGCCCTCGCCGAATCGTCCGGTCTACGGGAATTCCGCGGACTCGGGGTGGAGGTCGTCGCGGCGGCCGTCGCTGCACCTCGGCGGCACGAGGTAGCGGCTGTCGCCGGCGTCGCTCTACGCCCTCATTCGTAGGTTCGTGAGGGGCCGGTCGCACTGCAAGCGCCGCGGCGTTCGGCTCGCTGCCGGCTCCCTCAGGCTAATCAGTGGCGCTCGCCGAGACCGGTGGCGCCTGATCTGGTTCTTTGAGCACGAACTCGCGGATGAGCTTCAACACCGCTTGTGGTTGCTCGTTGGCGAGCAGGTGGCCGGCGTCGGGGAAGCGCACGAAGCGCAGCCGATCAGGCGGAAGTGCCGCGGCCAGCTCTTCGGCGTCCTCGATTGTCACGATCGGGTCGAGCTCCCCCGCGAGTAGCAATACGGAGCAGCGGATCTGGTGGAGGCGTTGGGCAAGGTCGAATGTGAGGAGCTCGCCGCGGATGAAATGCTCCGAGACGTCAGGGCGCCTCGTGACTCGCGCAAGGATCTCGGGTGGGCGTGGCCGCTGCGTGTAGTAGGGGCCGCAGACGCGCAGGTACTCGTCGAGGTTTTCGGCTGTTGGCTCCGCGAAGAAGCGTTCGGCGACCGAGCGCACCTCGGATCCCCCGAGGCGCTCGAACATGGCGATAGCCCGGTCGAGGTGGATGCGAGCGGCGGTGCTCGAGAGGATCAGCTTGGCCGGGTGATCCGGGTGGCGGAGTGCGTAGTTGAGCGCGACGAACCCGCCGAACGAGGTGCCGAAGACGATCGGCCGCTCGATCCCGAACACGTCACACAGTGCCCGCAGATCGTCTGCCCATTGATCGAGGTTCCAGCGCCGACGTGGCCCGTCTTCACTCCGGCCGTTTCCTCTGTGGTCGTAGTAGACGAGCTGGGCGATGTCCGTCAGCGACGGGTAACGCGCCTTGAAGGGTGTGTGGTCGAATCCGGGGCCGCCGTGAACCATGACGATCGTCGGCCGCTCGCGCATCGACATTCCTTCGGGGACGAGCTTTGCACCATCGACGTCGACGAACAGGCGAACGTCACCGACGGAGACGAACACGATGCGCGAGCCTAACCGGCAACGCCTCGTCGGCGCAGCCCTGAGTCTTTCCGTTGGGTTCTTGATCAAGCTCGGCTTCCGCCTCTCCCGAGCACGGTGCGGCGAGTGCTTGAGAGTGCTGGGGGTCGACCCTGCGCCGCGTCGCGAAGGAACAACGTGGTCGGCGTTCGTTCGTCAGCAGGCCGCGAGCATCATCGCCTGCGACTTCTTTACCGTCGAGACGGTCGCACTGCGCCGGCTCTACGTGCTCTTCTTCATCGGGCTGGGCAGCCGGCGCGTTCACCTCGCCGGCTGCACGAGAAACCCGACCGGAGCCTGGGTCCTCCAACAGGCGCGCAACCTCAGCTTCACCGGCCTGTTCGAGCGGATGCGCTTCCTGATCCACGACCGCGACAGCAAATTCACCGCCCGTTCGATGAGGTGTTCCGCAGCGAACGCATCAGCGTGATCCATACGCCGATTCGAGCGTCGCAGGCGAACGCCTACGCCGAGCGTTTCGTCCGCACGTCAGAGCGGGGTGCCTCGACTTGGAGCAAGGCTTGTCCCCCGAGGGATCAACGGCAAGGATCGCATCGCTCGTCGCCCAGGTTGGCCGCGCGCATCGTCCATGGTCGTCATGCGTTCCTCTTCCCTGCTCAGTCGTAGAGCGGACCCATCTCGCCAGCGACTCGCTCGAACAGGAGCCGATCGTCGTCGTCGAACGCATCCATGCTCTCGTCCTCGACATCGAGCGTTCCCACCACGCGGTCGTCGACGATGACGGGCACGATCATCTCCGAGCCCGTTGAAACGAGCGCGGTGAAGTAGCGCGGGTCGTGTGCGACGTCGTTCGAGACGACGGTCTCTCGAGCGCTGATCGCCGCGCCGGTCAGGCCCCGCTCGGCGGGGAAGCGGGGGTGAGCCGGAGGAGCAGGTCCGCTCCATGCGAGGTTGACGACCTCTGCCGCCGTGACCTCGTACACTCCGACCCAGCGGCGGCGGGTCGCGGCGCGTACGAGATCGGCGATCCGCTGGGCCCGCTCGTCTCGCGGTAAACGCGGCTCGGCGGCGGCTCGGACGGCTTCATGGAGCTCATCTGGCATAGACGTCCTCCTGCGTCGTCGGCTCCGCACCGGGGCCTATGGGGGCCGATTCGCGGGCGCCGCGGCTTCTCGACGAGGGCGCTCCCGTCCTCGGCTTGCTCGAACACACGGGAGGGCTTTCGGGTTTGGTCGCGTGCCCGGACGGGTGCGACGCGCGTTTCACCCAGAACTCAGACCTGTCGTTGATTTGGCGTGAACGGAGGGAGGTTGGCCGGTGAGTCGGTGGACGGTTCGCGATAGGTGCGCGTGGTCTGCGAACCCGAGCTCGGCGGCCAGCCGGGAAAGCGAGGGGGCGCCGGTCGCGACCGCCTCGAGTGCGGTGCGGGTGCGGAGCTCGTTGCGATAGCGGGCGAGAGTGATGCCGGTGTGCGCGTGAAAGAGGCGGCTGAGATGCCTTGGCGAGACCGCGAGCTCGCGTCCGAGCGCGATAAGAGTGGTCGCTGGGGCTCGGTTGAGGATCTCGCGAGCGTCGTCGGCGAGGCGGCGTTGCCGCCGGGATGCCGCACTCGCTCGGGATCGTGTCGTCGCGCCGACGGCGTCCTTTTGGAGGAGCCGGTCTGCAAGCCGGAACGTCGCGTCGAGAAGCTCGGAGTCGTCGATAGCACGACTACACGCCGCGAGGAGTTGTCGATGTAAGGCGTCGACCACTCGCGGCGTAGGGATGCGAGCGAACCCGGCTCTGGCCTCACTCGCTTCATCGGGAACGATCTCAGGCGAGAGGGTGATCACGGTGCAGACGTCTCCTCCGTCGCAAGGGTGGTTGATGATCTGCTCGTCGTCTGGGTGCTGGAAGTAGGCGGACGTCGCGTCGAGGAGCGGATTGTCGCCGTTGATTCGCCGGTAAAAACAGCCGCGCCGAACCAGGACAAGCGCAAACGTGCTTGCGGTCTCGGGTTCGGCAGATTCCGTGCGCACTGCATCGCAGCTCACAGTCGCAACCTCAACCAGCGGTGACGCATGAAGGACGGTTCTCCGCAGCACTTCAGGTCAACGGTAGCCGCCGTCGTTGATTCCAAACGTGACCGGAATGTTCAAGCCCGGCGCCGGTCGACGCAGCCATGCTTCCCAGATATGGACAGTCGTACGAACAACAAAATGGCTGCGCTGGCGACCGGCGGGCCGGACCGCGTCACGACAAGCAGTTGATGATGTCCGGGGCGGTTCGTTGGTTCATAGCGGGCGAGAATTCCCCTATCTGTCGGCTTGCGTCGAGAACGTGCTGAGCGTCCCGCGTGGAGCCGCCCTCTACGTTGGTGCTCTGATCGGCCCAGGGCTACTACTCGTCCCGTCGCTCGCCACCCAGACTGCGGGGCCCGCCTCGATCGTGGCCTGGGCCGGGCTGCTTGTCCTTTCGGCGCCGATCGCGATCACTTTCGCAGCGCTCGGCGTCCGGCACCCAGTCTCCGGCGGCGTCTCTGCGTACGTACGCGAGGCGTTCGGCGACGACGCGGCGGCCGTCACGGGCGCATGCTTCTTGACCGCGGTCGTCTTCGGCGCGCCGGCTGTCGCTCTGATCGGCGGCTACTACGTCGCAGACCTCACCGGTTCCGGGGCGTCGGTGGCGGTTGTTGTGGGGCTCGGGATGTTCGGCGCCGTACTTGCCGCGAATGCCATCGGCCTCCGGGTCTCGTCCGGCCTACAGCTCGTCGTGTCGGCGGTGCTCGTCGTTGTGATCGCGGTCGCCGTCGGCGTCGCATTGCCGTCGCGCGCGGCTCACAACTGGACGCCGTTCGCGCCGCACGGCTGGTGGGCGGCGGGCACCGCCGCGACCCTCCTGATCTGGCTCTTTATCGGCTGGGAGGCAATGGCGCAACTGGCGGGTGAGTTCCGAAGCCCGGCGCGCGACCTGCCGCGGGCGATGGCGCTCGCGTTCGCAGTCGTGACCGTGCTCTACCTGGGGCTTGCGGTGGCGACGATCACCGTCACGGCCGGCAGCGGTTCGAAGGTGCCGCTCGCCGACCTGATCGCGGTCGGCTTCGGGCGGGCGGGTCGCGACGCGACGGCGGTGCTCGCGGTCGCGCTGACGATGGGCACGATGAACGTCTACTTGGGCTCATCGGCGAAGCTCGCCGCCGCGCTCGCCGTTGAGCGGGCGCTGCCGGCGTGGCTCGGCGGCGACGCCCAGCGCAGCGTTCCGCGGCGGCCGCTCGCCCCGCTCGCCGTCACGAGCGCCTGCTTGTTGGTCGCGCTCTCCGCCGGCCTCAGCAGCACGAGCGACCTCGTCCGCGCCACGTCGGCCTGCTTTATCGTCGTCTACCTCCTCGCGCTCACATCGGCAGTGCGGATGCTCTCGGGCCGCGTGCGCGCGGCGGCGATCGTCGCGCTCCCGCTGGTCTGCGTCGTCGCCGTCTTCTCCTCGGCGTTCCTACTCGTTCCCGCCGTCGCGGCCCTGCTCTCCCTTGGCTTTCGCCGCAAGGCGTCGTGCCCTAAGGCGGTTCGCTCGTACTCGCCGAGCTGCGTGTAGCTCGCCGTGATCGCGCACGTTGTCGGGTCCGTTGCCGGCGTGCCCTCCCTGACGCTACGCAAACGCTAAGCCCCGCGGCCAGGCTTTCCGGGTCCGATCGAACCGCGGGCATGGCGGTCTCCAGGGAGACGTGGCAGACGTCGGAGTGAGGAGCGCGAACCGCGAACGCACGACGAGGCGACGTTGGCAAGCAGGGCAGCGCCAGTCAGCCGATCCTCGGCGCTGACGCCCGCCGGTAGAGCAGGTGAGACTGGACCAGAATTCGAGCGCACGCCTGCTGGTGCGCTAGTGGAAACCACCGCCCTGCTCGGACCGCGACGTTCGGGCAGTTCGGTGCGCCGGAGATGCTGGCGGCTCGTCGCACTCCTGCATCCTCGCGGCGCCGGCGGCTGCGTCGGCCGTGTCTGCGTCGACCACAAGGGGCGGTGGTCCTGGCGTCTTAGGCTCCGGCCCAGCTCGAGCATCGGGGGCAAGGGCGGAAGGCTTCGCCGGAAGGGCTGCAGACTTCGACCGACGGCCTCCGCCCTCAGCCTCCAGTCAGGCCAGGTCCTCGACCACGAGCACCGGAGCCTGGTCTGCGTCGTCGTCGCGAACGCGAACCACTTGGAGTGTCCTGCCCGCGCCCAGCGGGATCGTGTCGCCGGGACGCCACGAGAGGACGGAGCTCTCGATCGACGGCGGGTCGGCACGCGTCCCGTCCAGCCGCTCGAGCTTGAAGGTGACTGTCTTCCAGCCCTCCTGCCCGGGACCGGAAGGCGTGACGAGCGTATCTGCCGGAACAGAAGGCACCTGGGGCAGGATCTCTCACACACCCACGGTGCCCGCTACGAGATGCTGAGCGAGGCCGCTGATCGAGGGACCGCTTTCCGCGGCGTGCTCGCAAAATGCTCGCAGCGGGAAGAGGTCGACGAACGAGCCAAGCGTCTCAGGCTCCAGCGAGCAATCGGCGGCGTTCCGTCCGCGGACGACTTGGTTCGGGCGCTGGGGGCGCTCACGCGTCAGGCTCAGCGTGACTTCGTCGCTTTCGACCCGGGAGACCGCGCCGATCGGGATCAACACCTCGCGCCGCTCCCATGGGTGACCCTGCTCGAGCACGACGTGGGTGATCAGCTGGTCATCGTCGACGAGGAATCCGTCGACGTCGCCGAGGTGGTGGCCGTTCGCTGACTCGACGGCGCTTGCGCGGCGGATCTCGACCTCGCCCTTGGGGACGCGGTCGTACCTGGCGGCGAAGTCGACGGGCCGCCGGCTCCAGGTCGTACGACGGGTAATACGGAAGCGCGAGCACCTCCTCGATGCCGACGTCCCAGTCCGGATCCTCGACTGGGAATCCGTCGAGCCGCAGGTAGGCGACCTCGTGAACCGGCGGGAAGCGTCGCACCTCCTCGACCGTCGCCCGAAGCGCAACAGCTCCGCTCGCATCGTCACCGGATTCCGCCAGCTCGACTGGAACGAGCCGTGCCAGCCACGGGTCGCGATCGCGCTCGACCACCAGGTGGGTGACACGCCGCGAGGTCGGATCGATCACCACGTCGACGAGCTTCCCAAAGCTCTCGTCCGTGCAGTCGACGCGGCTTCCGAGCTCCAGTCGCATCTTTCGCTCCTTCCGCTTCGGGGGACGAGCGAAGCGTCCATGCCGCCGCTGCCAGCAGGCTGCCATCAGAGGCGCGGACCCTGCCGTTCCGGCGCGGCAGCGGGATTCGGTGGCCGCGGCAGCACGGTGGCAGCGGCGCGCGCGACCGTCTCTCGTGCACCTCGCCACGGATCACGAAGGAGAGTGACGATGAGCGGTGTCACAGAGCCGATGAGCGCGACGGCGACGCGGTGCGAACCGATCCTCATCTGTTACGAGGACTCGCCGGACGCCGTGCGGGCGATCGAGGCGGCCGCGGCGCTCCTGGGCCCGCGCCGCGCCGTCGTCGTCGACGTCCTGCCCTGGATGACGCCGGCAGAGAGCATGGCCGCGACCTCGTCGGTCGTGCCCGGCAACGCTTTCGAGGAGCTCAACGGCGCCGAGGCGCGGCGGATCGCCGGCCGCGGCGCCGAGATCGCACGCTCGGCCGGCTTCGAGGCCGAGCCGCGCGGCGAGCTCGCGAGCGCCACCTGGGAAGGGATCGTCGGCGTTGCCGACGAGCTCGACGCCGCCGTGATCGTAATCGGCTCGAGGGGTCTGATGGGCATGAAGAAGATCTTCGACGCCAGCATCTCGCAGCAGGTCGCCGAGCACGCCGGCCGGCCGGTCCTGATCATGCCCCCGCAGCGCTGATGGCCGTCGCCCGCCAACGCGTGCGGCACCTCTCGCCCGAGCCGAACCCGGCTCTCGTCCGCCACGGCCAAGAGCGCGCGCGAAACGTGCAGAACCGAATCGCCGATCGGATCACGGCGTTCGCCGGATCGATGACCTTCGTCTACATCCACATCGCCTGGTTCGGCTGCTGGATCGGCTTCGGCGTCGAGGACTACCCCTACGGCCTGCTGACGATGATCGTCTCGCTCGAGACGATCTTCCTCTCAACGTTCGTGATGATCAGCCAGAACAGGGCCGACGCGAAGCGTCAGCTGATCGCCGACCAGCAATGGCAGACCGTCCAGGAAGAGGACAGGCAGAGTAGGAACTGCTCGCTCTCTCGCGCCAGATCCTCGACCTACTCCGCTCGCAGAGCGATCGTGCCCCGGCCGTCACGGCAGGCGTCCCGACGGCGAGACGCCGGGATGACGGGAGCAGATCCTGACTCGCAGCGCGCCCGGCCGGATCACGAACGCAAGCGGCGCGTCCATTTCGACCGCCTCGCCGTCGACGCCGGCATGCACGTGTGCTGTCGCGTCGACCGCGAGGTGCGTCGCACTCCAGACCCGGGCTGGAGGATCCACCCTGGGGCGCGGGCGGTCGAGCACGACGATGCCGAGCTTGCCGCCGTCGAGCCGCGGCCGCGTGCCGGGCGCGACGGGGCGGTCGAGCGCGTAGGGGTTGTTCGACACGAGCACCATGGCCGGGTGACGATGCTCGCGGCCGAGGTCGTCGACGAGGCGCACTTCGGGAGCGGCCCGACTTGGACCGAGGACCTCCGCGGTCGTCTCCAGCAGTGTCCGCACCTTCGCGTCGCGGTAGGCGGTCTGCTGGACCGCGTCGCCGTAGATGCCGAGCGAGACGTTGTTGAGAAAGACGCGGCCGTTCACCTCCGCCACGTCG
>Ga0126312_10003160_pt1 | contig 11086 bp, 10 predicted proteins | sample Plot104A_FD_92537 | JGI IMG/M metagenome (GOLD analysis project Ga0126312, IMG submission 92537) | Serpentine soil microbial communities from UC McLaughlin Reserve, CA, USA - Plot104A | ecosystem: Environmental > Terrestrial > Soil > Grasslands | place: USA: UC McLaughlin Reserve, Lake County... | reverse complement strand
TACCGCTACCAGCCGTACGAGGAGCCGCCCAACGTCGGACGCGACACCGTGGTCGAGACGTGGTTGGGGGAGGGGCACGCCGAGGGCGCCTCGACCCGTGACGCGGAGGGCACCTACGACGGCGAGTACGAGTGCATCGCCCTGGACGGCGACGTCGCGGTTGCGCGCGGCCACAGCACCTACTACACCGGGCCGGGGGGGCCGATCGACAAGGTCTACGACAACTGCTACCTGATGCGGTTCGACGCCGACGGCCGCTGCTCGGAGTTCACCGAGTTCTACATGGAGCGCCCGAAGGTGTAAGCACCGGCCAGCTAGCATCCCGCGCCATGCCTGACGAGGGAATCTTCTACGACGCCGATGCCAACCCCGATGCCCTGAAGGGCAAGACGATCGCGATCCTTGGGTATGGATCGCAGGGGCACGCGCACGCCCTCAACCTCAAGGACTCCGGCCACGACGTCGTCGTCGGCCTGCGTCCGGATTCCTCCAGCCGAGTCGACGCGGAGGCCCAGGGCCTTGAGGTGCTGGACATCGCGGACGCCGCGAGCCGCGGCGACGTGGTGATGATCCTGCTCCCGGACGAGAAGCAGGCCGAGGTCTGGGAGGCCGAGATCCGCGACGGGATCGCCGAGGGCAACCTGCTCATGTTCGCGCACGGCTTCGCCATCCACTACGGGCAGGTCGAGCCGCCCCCGGGGGTCGATGTCGGCATGGTCGCGCCGAAGGGACCGGGCCATCTCGTCCGTCGCCAGTACGAGGAGGGGCGCGGCGTCCCGTGTCTCATGGCGATCCACGAGGATGCGACCGGCGGCGCCCCTGAGCTGGTCCTCGCTTACGCGAGCGGGATCGGCGGCGGGCGGGCCGGGATCATCGAGACGAGCTTCAAGGACGAGACCGAGACCGACCTCTTCGGCGAGCAGTCGGTGCTGTGCGGCGGCGCCACGGAGCTGGTGCGGGCGGGATACGAGACCCTCGTCGAGGCCGGGTACGACCCGCGCCTCGCCTACTTCGAGTGCTTGCACGAGCTGAAGCTGATCGTCGACCTCATGTACGAGAACGGCATCCAGGGCATGCGCTATTCGATCTCGAACACCGCCGAATACGGCGACATGACGCGCGGCACCAGGGTGATCGGGGAGCCCACGCGTGAGGCGATGCGGAAGATCCTGGCCGACATCCAGTCGGGGGAGTTCGCCAAGGAGTGGATCGCCGAGAACCGGGCCGGGGGCGAGAGCTTCCAGCGGATGCGCGACGAGGCAGCGGGGCACCAGATCGAGCAGGTCGGCGGCGAGCTGCGCGGCATGATGCCCTGGATCGACGACTAGCGTTCCTCGGCGCCATGGCCGACTTTCGCCGCTGGGGCGAGAGCGAAACCGAAGCGGGGACCCTTCGCGGGGCGGGATTCACGCGCCGCAACACCCGCCGCGCGATTCTGGCCTTCCTCCGCAACGGGCTCGCTGAGGGGGAGAGGGTGGAGGAGTTGCGCAGCGTCACGTACCGGCTGCAGATGGGCTTTCTGGCGGTCACGGACCGGCGTGTGGTCGCGGGGATGTCCTGGGCGTTCCTACCCTTCGTCAAGCGCCGGCGGGCGATTGCGCTGCGGATGCTCGAGCCGGTCGAGGTGCGCCGGCGCCCGTGGGGGACCGGCCTCACGCTGCGCGGGGGAGGTGAGCGCCTTCGAGTCGGGAATCTCGAGTCCGAGCCCGCCGCGGAGCTGAGATCACGCCTGGATGCCATGGCTACTCAGGCACGGGCGACATCAAATCTCGATTTTCCGCCGCCGAGCCCAAGTATGGTGCGCGGCATGCAAGACACACCAGCCGCTCCGCCACCGCCCGACGCCCCTGCGCCGTCGCCGCCTCCGCCACCGGCTCAACCGCCGGCTGGCGCCGGGGACTACCCAGCGCAGGGCGACGCCACTCGCCAGGAGGAGTACAACCGCTTCCTGCCGTTGGTCAAGTGGCTGCTCGCGTTCCCGCACTACATCGTCCTGCTGTTCCTGCTGATCGGGGCCGCGATCGCAATCTTCATCTCGTTCTTCGCGGTGCTCTTCACCCGCAAGTACCCGCGCGGGCTCTTCGACTACGTGGTCGGGGTCTTCCGCTGGGCGTGGCGCGTGAACAGCTACGTCTACCTGCTCGTGGATCCATACCCGCCGTTCTCGCTCGGCGAGGAGCCCGACTATCCGGCCCGCCTCTCCGTCGCGTACCCCGAGGACGGCATCGACCGCTGGCGGCCGCTCGTGCAGTGGCTCCTGGCGATCCCGTACCTGATCGTGGCGGGAATCCTGAGCTACGTCGCCGCGATCGTCGCCTTCATCGGGATCTTCGTGATCCTGTTCACCAAGAAGCTGCCCGAGGGGATGTTCAAGCTGATCCTCAACCCCATGCGGTGGCAACTCCGCGGCAGCGCCTACGAGCTCTGGATGGTGGACGAGTACCCACCGTTCGAGTGGGACTAGCTACTCGCCCAGCACCTTGATGACCAGCCGCTTCGGGCGGCGGCCGTCGAACTCGGTGTAGAAGACCTGCTGCCACGGTCCCAGGTCGAGCTTGCCGTCGGTGACGGGCAGGACGACCTGATGGTGGACGAGGAGGTTCTTCAGGTGGGCGTCGCCGTTGTCCTCGCCGCCGGCGTGGTGTCGGTAGTCGCCGGGATCGGGGGATAGCTGGTGGGCGACGTCGTTCGCCGGCTCCTTCCAGCTCGGGGGCGCGACCTTGTCCAGCCACTCGAGCGTGTCGGCGTGGAGCCCGGGCTCATCGTCGTTGACCCAGACGGCCGCGGTTATGTGCATGGCGGAGACGAGCGCCATGCCCTCGGCGATGCTCGATTCGTCGACGGCGCCCTGGACGTCGTCGGTGATGCGCACGAACTCGCGCCGTTCGGCGGTCTCGAAGGTCCGGTAGACGGTGTGGGACTTCACCCGCGCTCAGGCGTCGGGCCGCGTGCCCTCGGGGATCGGTTGCCCCCGCTTCGAGACCTCGGGATCCTGATCCTCCGGGGCGATTCCGTCACGGCCCACGTAGCCGTCGGCCGCGCCGATGACCACGTATGTGGCCGCCTCGGGGCCGAAGTTGCGTATCCCGCGAAACGTCTGCGGGGCGACCCAGGCCATCCCACCGGGGCCGAGCGTGTGCTTTGACCCATCCCCGAACTCGATCTCGATCTGGCCGGAGTGGACGAAGTACAGCTCCTCCTGCCGCTCGTGGGCGTGGTGACCGGTCTCGTAGTTCGGCGGGAGGACGATCGCGTTCGCGCCGAAGGCGGTGACGCCGAGCTGCTTTCGGATCTTCCGGAATCCGTAACCTTCGCCCAGCCCGTCGAGGCTGGCGACCGCATAGCCGTCACCCTCGACCGGCGCGGAAACCTCTTCCTGGCCCATGCCGGGCACCCTACTACTCGACGTTCGGAAACCGATGGCCTCGCGCGCCCCCACAACCGAGATCGACGCCGTCATTCCCGACGCGCTGAAGCCCTCTGACGGCCGCTTCGGCAGCGGCCCGTCCCGGGTCCGCCCCGAGGCTCTGGCAAGGCTCGCCGAGCGCTCTGACGTGATGGGCACCTCGCACCGCCAGCGGCCGGTGAAGGACCTCGTCGCCCGAATCCGGGGCGGGCTCGCGGAGCTGTTCGCCCTTCCGGGCGACTACGAGGTGGCGATCGGGAACGGCGGTACGACGGCCTTCTGGGATGCAGCCGCCGCGTGGCTCGTCCGCGAGCGCCCGCTCCATCTCAGCTATGGCGAGTTCTCGAGCAAGTTCGCGAAGGCGACGCAGGGCGCCCCCTTTCTGGCGGACCCGATCCTGATCGAAGCTGCGCCGGGGGATGCGCCAGAGCCGGTGGCCGACCCCGCGGCGGATGTCCTGGCGTGGGCCCACAACGAGACCTCCACGGGCGTAGTTGTCCCGGTCGAGCGCCCGGCCGACGCCGGCAACTCACTTGTCCTCATCGATGCAACGTCGGGCGCGGGTGGCCTGCCCCTGGACCCGGCGCAGGCGGACGCCTACTACTTCGCCCCGCAAAAGACCTTCGGCTCCGACGGGGGCATCTGGCTCGCTCTCCTGAGCCCCCCGGCCGTCGAGCGGATCGCCGAGCTGGACGGCGCCCCCGATCGCTGGCAGCCCGCGTTCCTCTCACTGCAGGTCGCGCTGGAGAACTCGCGCAAGGACCAGACCTACAACACACCCGCCGTCGCGACACTCCTGCTGCTAGCCGACCAGGTGGAATGGATGCTCTCGAGCGGTGGCCTCGACTGGTGCGTGGAGCGCTCGCGAGCCTCGTCTGAGCATCTCTACGGGTGGGCCGATGGCTCCGAGCTCGCATTCCCGTTCGTCACCGACCCGGCGAAGCGCTCGCCCGTAGTCGGCACCATCGACTTCGACGAGGCGGTCGACGCGAAGGCGCTCGCGGCCACCCTGCGCGCAAACGGGATCGTCGACACCGAGCCGTACCGGAAGCTTGGGCGCAATCAGCTTCGTATCGGGATGTTCCCGACCATCGACCCCGCCGACATCGAGGCGCTGACCTCCTCGCTCGACTGGGTGCTGGAGAACGCGGACGGCGTGGTCGAGGACAACCGGGGCTAGCGATGGCCGAACGCACGCTCATCGACCCGGTCCCCCGGGTCCTGGTCAAGGAGAAGATCGCCGACGCCGGCGTCGCGCTGCTACGGCGCGACTTCGAGGTCGAGCTCGGCCTCGACTGGGACGGTGACCAGCTCTCCGAGAGGATCGGCGAGTTCGACGCGATCCTGATCCGCTCCGCCACGAAGATGACCGCTGAGCTGATCGAGCGCGCCGAGCGGCTGCGCGTGATCGGCCGCGCGGGAACCGGGGTCGACAACGTCGATCTCGACGCGGCAACCCGGCGGGGGATCATCGTCGCCAACGCGCCCGAGTCGAACTCGGTCGCGGCCGCCGAGCACACCCTCGCGCTCGTTCTCGCGCTTCATCGCAACGTCCCGCAGGCCCACGGCTCCCTCGTCTCCGGCCAGTGGGAGCGCTCTCGCTTCGGCGGCAACGAGCTCTACGGGAAGACGCTCGGCGTGATCGGCTTTGGCCGCATCGGCCAGCTCGTCGCGCACCGGGCTCAGGCCTTCGACATGGAGGTGATCGGCTTCGACAAGTTCGTGGCCCCCGAGCGCTTCCGTGAGCTGGGGGTCGAGGGCCTCGAGACCACCAAGGAGCTCTACGAGCACGCGGACGTGATCACGATCCACCTGCCGAAGACGCCCGAGACGGTCAATTGGATCGACGCCAAGTCGATCGCCCAGATGAAGGAGGGCGTGCGGATAGTCAACTGCGCGCGCGGGGAACTCGTCGACCTCGACGCCCTGCAGGCTGGGCTCGAGTCGGGGAAGGTCGGCGGCGCCGCCCTCGACGTGTTCCCGCAGGAGCCGTTTACCTCTCATCCGATATTCGAGCGCGAGGACGTTGTCGTCACCCCTCACCTGGGCGCGTCGACCGCCGAGGCTCAGGATCGCGCCGGCACCGACACCGCCGAGCAGGTGCGGGCGGCTCTCACGGGCGGCGTGGTCACGAACGCGGTGAACATCCACGCACCGTTGCCCGAAGCCCTCGTGCCGTTCGTGCCGCTCTGCGAGCGGCTGGGCCGCCTCGCTCAGGGCCTCGGCACAGGCTCCATCGGAAGGGTGCAGGCCGGCTTCCGCGGCCGCATCGCCGAGCACGACACCCGTCTCCTGGGGACCTCGGTCTTGGTGGGAATCCTCTCGGGCCACACCGAGGAGCCGGTGAACCTCGTGAACGCGCCCTCGATGGCCGAGGAGCGCGGGATCGAGCTGACCGAGACAACCGACACCACCTCCGAGGACTTCACCGAGCTGGTCACCGTCCGAATCGGAACCGGAGACGGGGAGGTCGAGGTGGCCGGGACTGGCGTGGGGCCTCGCAACGTCCCCTATCTCGTCTCCGTGTGGGGAGCGCGCTTCTACCTGCCGTTCGACGGGCACCTTGCGGTCCTGCGCTACACCGACCAGCCCGGAATGATTGGGCGCGTCGGGACCTTCTTCGGCGAGGAGGACGTGAACATCGTCTCTGCGGCGGTCGGCGCGGAGCCGGACGTCGAGACCGCGGTCATGGTGCTGACGACGGACGCCCCAGTGCGCCAGGAAACCATCGCGAGAATCCTCGAGCTCGACGGCTTCTACGAGGGCCGTGCGGTAAGCGTCTAGCGGATGCGCGCGGTCGTCATCCCCCGGCACGGGGGCCCGGAGGTGCTGGAGGTCCGGGAGCGGCCGGATCCGCCTGTGGGACCGGGGGAGATCCGGGTCGCGGTCCGGGCGGCGGGCGTCAACTTCGCCGACCTCATGGCCAGGTCGGGCACCTACCCGGACGCGCCGCCGCTGCCGTCCGTGATCGGCTATGACGTCGCGGGCGAGGTCGAGTCGGTGGGGGAGGGGATCACCTCATTCAAGGCCGGCGACCGCGTGCTGGGCGGCACCCGCTTCGGCGGCTACGCGGAGCTTGTGACGGTCGGCGAGGGCCAGCTCCTGCCGCTGCCCGAAACCCTCAGCTTCGAGCAGGGGGCCGGGTTTGTCGTCAACTACTCGACCGCGTACGCAGGACTCGTGACCATGGGTGGGCTCAAGCCCGGCGAGCGGATGCTGATCCATGCGGCCGCCGGAGGGGTGGGAATCGCCGCGACGCAGGTTGCCCACCGGATCGGGGCCGAGATCTTCGGCACCGCATCGGCCTCCAAGCACGACGCCCTGCGGGAGCAGGGCGTGGACCATCCGATCGACTATCGCTCCCGGGACTTCGAGGCCGAGGTCATGCGGATCACGGACGGCGAGGGCGTCGACTTGATCATGGACGCGATCGGGCCCACCAGCTTCCGAAAGGACTACCGGCTTCTGCGACAGGGCGGGCGCCTTGTCATGTTCGGGCTCTCCGAGGTCCAGACCGGGCCGACGCGCGACATCCCCGCGCTCCTTAAGGGGCTCGCGGGGATGTACGGGGCGACGATGCCGTGGTGGAAAAGCCTCGCGGTGATGAACGAGAACAAGGGGGTCTTCGGGCTCAACATGCTCAAGTGGTGGGACCGCGAGGGCCTCGATCGGGTGATCGCGGCGCTGGCCGAGCCGCTTGCCGCTGGCGAGCTCGTGCCGGTCGTCGCGGCGTCTTTCCCGTTCGATGAGGCGGGCGATGCCCACCGCTACCTCGCCGAGGGCAAGAACATCGGCAAGGTCGTGCTGGTGCCGTAGGGTTGTCACGTGCGACCCAGGATTGCGATTGCGCTCGCATTGATTCTCAGTCTGGCGACGGCCTCGATCGCCTCGGGCACGCTTCTCGGATCGGTGCGGTACACACCCCCGAAGATCACGCTGGTGGATCTCCCGCAGACGGGATCTCAGGAGGACGTCGTGGTCAGCAAGCAGGGCGCCGAATACTCCTTCGCCCAGCCGGCTGGCCTCGGTCCGCATGCCGACTCGGAACCGGGCTGCTCCAAGAACACCACCAACGACTTCCGCTGCCCGGTTGCCGGGATTAAGAAGATCGTGTTGAACCTCGGCGAGCTGGACGATGGGGCCGCGATCGACCTCGGCTCGAAAGCAAGGAAGGTCGAGCAGATTCTCAGGGGCGGTAATGGCACCGACACGCTGACCGGCGGACCCGGGTCGCAGACCTCCTATGGCGGTGCCGGAAGCGACAGCATCGCTGGCGGAGCGGGACGCGACTTCATCGACGGCGGGGGCGGCACCGATACCTGCGACGGTGGCCCCGGGCGCGACAGGATCAGGCGCTGCGAGTAGCCGCCGTCAGCTGACTTAGCCTGAGCGCCATGAGCTGGATGCTCCTCGCCAGCATCGGCAGCGTCTACGAGCGGGCGATCGTCGACACCGGCCGCCAGGCCGAGTTCCTCTTCTTCGTCGCCTTTCTTCTGAGCTTCGGCTTCATCCGCACCTCCGCGCACCTGATCCGCGCCCAGGTCAGCTGGTGGCCGGGGAACGTCGAGGTAGGCGGCACCCATATCCACCATCTGGTGTGGGGCATCTGCCTGCTCCTGATCTTCGGCTACATCGGCGTGGCGGTCGCCCCCGGGTCGCCATGGCACGAGATCGTCGCGGTCATCTTCGGAATCGGCACGGGGCTGACCCTCGACGAGTTCGCGCTGTGGCTCAATCTCTCCGACGTCTACTGGTCCGAGAAGGGCCGCCGCTCGATCGACGCGGTGATCGTCGCCGCCTGTGTCTCGGGGATGGTCCTGGTCGGCTTCGCGGCGTGGATCGATGTCGCGACCGAGATCGAGGATGCCGTCTTCGCGGTCGTGGGCTTCTTCGGCGTGACCGCCATCGTCTTCGCGGTCGTGAACGCCGCGAAGGAGAAGTTCGGCATGGCGCTCGCCAGCCTGCTCATCTGGCCGGTGGGTGCGGTGGGCGCATTCCGCCTCGGAAGGCCGCACTCGCTCTGGGCGCGCCTCTTCTACCGGCGCGAGGCGAAGCGGGCTCGCGCCGGCGAGCGCTTCCCCGGTCGAGCTTGACCCTCTGCGGCCGGCTGGTACTCTCCGCCGACCGAATGGCCCACCGGCTCGACAGCCTGGCGCTTCTCCTTCTCCTCCCCCCCCGGGGGGAGTAGCGCTGGGCGGCGCGTCAGCCGCGAGGTAAGAGGTCAATCGGTTTCCAGTGAGAAGGAGGGAGTCCCATGAGCGGCTCCGACGGCAAGCACTCAGCACCCGATCAGGACCGGGTCCATATCTTCGACACCACGCTCCGCGACGGCGAGCAGTCGCCGGGTATCTCGCTCAACACGCAGGAGAAGGTGGAGATCGCGCAGCAGCTCGCCCGCCTTGGCGTGGACGTGATCGAGGCGGGGTTCCCGATCACCTCGCCCGGTGACTTCGAGGCTGTGCAGGCGATCTCGAGATCAGTCGAGGGGCCTGTGATCTGCGGCCTGGCCCGCACCCACAAGGCCGACACCGATGCGGCATGGGGCGCGATCAAGGACGCGGAGCGCCCGCGCATCCACACGTTCATCTCCACCTCCGACATCCACATCGAACATCAGCTGCAGACGACGCGCGAGGACGTGAAGGGCCAGGCGAAGGCGGCCGTGGCGCAGGCGAAGTCCTACTGCGAGGACGTGGAGTTCTCGCCGATGGACGCGACTCGCGCCGACCTCGAGTTCACCGCGGAGGTATGCGCGATCGCGGTGGGCGAGGGGGCGACGGTGATCAACATCCCGGACACGGTCGGCTACACGACACCTGAGGAATACACCAGGTACTTCGCACGCCTGTACGAGCTGGTGCCAGGACTGGGCGACGTGCGCGTCTCGGTCCACTGCCACGACGACATCGGCCTCGCGGTGGCCAATTCCTACGCCGGGGTGCTGGCGGGCGCCCGCCAGGTGGAGTGCGCCGTCAACGGGATCGGCGAGCGCGCCGGCAACTGCTCGCTGGAGGAGATCGTGGTGCTGCTTCGTACTCGCGGCGACGTGCACGGCCTGACGACGGGCGTCGAGACCAGGGAGCTGGCGAGGACCAGCCGGATGGTCACGCGCTTCACCGGCTACCAGGTGCCTCCGAACAAGGCCGTCGTGGGTCGCAACGCGTTCGCCCACGAGTCGGGTATCCATCAGGACGGCGTGCTGAAGGAGCGCACGACGTTCGAGTGGATCCCCGCGGCGGAGGTCGGTGCGGAGCCCGAGCAGATCGTGCTGGGCAAGCACTCCGGCCGGCACGCCCTTCGCGAGGCGCTGGAGCAGCTGGGTTTCAAGGTCGAGGGCAATGCCCTGAACCAGGCCTTCCAGCGGTTCAAGGAGATCGCCGACAAGAAAAAGCAGGTGACCGCGCTCGACCTCGAGGCGATCGTCTCTGACCAGGTGCGTGAGAGCGGCGAGCGGCACGACCTGGCGTGGTTCGAGGTCGAAGCGGGGTCGCGGCGAGAGCCTCGGGCCAAGGTCGCGATTGGGACTCCCTCGGGCGACGAGATGGTCGGCGAGGCCTCGGGTGACGGCCCGGTGGACGCCATCTTCGGGGCGATCCAGAGCGCCGTGGAGGTCGAGTGCGAGCTTCGCCAGTACACGGTCTCGGCCGTCACCGAGGGCGGCGACGCGCTGGGTGAGGTAACGGTGATGCTGCGTGCCCACGGGCGCCTGGCGTCGGGCCAGGGCGTGGCGACCGACATTCTCGAGGCGTCGGCCCGCGCTTACGTCCGCGCGCTGTCGAACGCGCTCGAGGGCGCGGCGATCCGCGAGGCCGAGGGTGTCACCGCCGAGGCCGCCTCGGAGCCAGCCACGCCGGGCCCGTAGGCTGACATACACACGTGAGTGATATGCCGAAGACGCTCTTCGACAAGCTCTGGGACGCCCACGCGGTCGACGACGGCCTGCTCTACATCGATCTGCACCTGGTCCACGAGGTCACCTCGCCGCAGGCGTTCGAGGGACTACGGCTCGAGGGCAGGAGGGTCCGCAGGCCTGACCGGACCGTCGCGACCGCGGACCACAACGTGCCGACCGACGGTACCCCGGTCGCGAGCCTGATCGCCGACGCGCTCTCCCGGACCCAGGTCGAGACCCTCGAGCGAAACTGCCACGAGTTCGGCGTGCCCATCTACTCCCTCGGCTCGGATCGCCAGGGGATCGTGCACGTGATCGGCCCGGAGCTCGGGCTCACCCAGCCGGGCATGACGATCGTCTGCGGCGACAGCCACACCTCGACCCACGGCGCGTTCGGCGCCCTTGCATTCGGCATCGGGACCTCCGAGGTCGAGCACGTCCTGGCGACCCAGTGTCTGGTGCAGCGCCGGCCCAAGACCATGCGGATCAACTACGCCGGAGGGCTTGCCCCCGGCGTGACGGCCAAGGATCTGATCTTGGCCACGATCGGGAAGCTCGGTACCGGCGGAATGGTCGGCCACGCGGTCGAGTACGCAGGCCCGGCAATCGCGAGCCTCACGATGGAGAACCGCATGACCGTCTGCAACATGACCATCGAGGGTGGGGGTCGCGCCGGGATGATCGCGCCGGACGAGACCGCCTTCGAGTGGATTTCCGGACGGCCCGCGGCGCCCGAGGACTTCGACGCGGCGGTTGACCGGTGGCGGGAGCTGCCGACCGGCGACGGT
>Ga0126312_10003158_pt1 | contig 11094 bp, 9 predicted proteins | sample Plot104A_FD_92537 | JGI IMG/M metagenome (GOLD analysis project Ga0126312, IMG submission 92537) | Serpentine soil microbial communities from UC McLaughlin Reserve, CA, USA - Plot104A | ecosystem: Environmental > Terrestrial > Soil > Grasslands | place: USA: UC McLaughlin Reserve, Lake County... | reverse complement strand
CGTCTCGCCGTTCATCCGGCGGACCATCGAGCCGCCGTAGCAGATCAGGGGGTCCAGGGTCGCGAAGCCTAGCCTCTCGGCGTGCTCGCGGGCCCCTTCGAAACGCCTGCCAGTGGCGACCACAAGCCGCATCCCACGCTCCCGGAGACCATCCAGGGCGGCCACGGTCCTGTCCGTGATTCTCAGGTCCCGCCGCAAAACGGTCCCGTCGAGGTCGAAAGCGCCCAGCTCGAAGGGCAGTCCGTTCTTCGTATCGCCGTGCTGCGTGCTCAAAGACGAACCTCTCAAAAAATCGTGGAGCCGAGGGGAATCGAACCCCTGACCTCCGCCGTGCAAAGGCGGACTGCCCATATTCTATCCTGTCCCACTACGTCTTATTATCTTGCTTACTCACGCGGTTTTCGCCTCTGGGAAGTAGCCTCTTGTCCCACTCCATACCATCTCGTACCAGCCCGGTTGCAGTTCGGTTGCAGTAAGCTAGATGCGCCACGCGCCGGTAGGATGTCCCGCGTTACAATGGGCCCTTCAGGGAAGTAGCCCACTGCCCTAGGGGACTGACAACCGCCATGACGAAGCTACAGGACCTGCCGGAACAAGAGTTGGCAGATCTGCTCGGTCTGCCCCTGGTTAAGGCGCGCACGTGGCTCAAGGTGGCACAGTCGGTTGCCGAGGATCCGCCATGGCTTGAGGATTGGTTCGGAGACTTTGAGTCCGCAACCTCCCTTCGACGCTCCTCCGTGAAGGACCTCATGGAGCTCCCCGTCGAGGAAGTAAAGCGGCTGAAGAAAACCGGAGAGTTCTACCGCCGCTACCCATACTTCAAGCGCAAGGCACCCACGGACGCGAAAACTCGTCTGAAGTATCTGCGCGACCTGCTGCGCGACGAGGTGGAGTTCGAGGCGAGGTACCCGGCGGCCTACGAACTGTTGTTCGAGCGCTCCCGAGCCATTAGCGGGCTTCCGCTGCCCTCGTTCGACGTGCGGGTTCTAAGGAACGATCCCCAAGGATCCGTGCTGCCCGCTGGATGGTTCCAGGACTGGAAGAGATCCCAGGATAGCGGAGACGCCTTCTCCGTAACGTTCGAAAGACGAGAAGACGTAGACAAGGAGGTAGATCAGCGCTTCGCCCCGTTGGACCTCGGCCACGTACGCGGCGTCTTGCTGGCCATCCTGAGCAGGGAGGAATACGCGGAGCGCGTAGCCACGGAGCTGCATGACGAGGCCGTGCGCGAGGAGCTTGGAGCGCCCGCCTTAGCTCAGGTGAGGTTGACCGACCTCCGTCTGGCCACGGCACCCGAGCTGGGGGATACTGCCGCTCTTAAGAAGACAGTGCGGCCGCTGCTCGCCTCTTTGAAGAGGCCTATCACGCCGAACCAGATCCTACGGTGGAAGTGGGATCTCCTTTGGGAGGGGGAGGAGACGAGAGGGCAACAGTCCGAAGAGGAGAGAAGGAAGATCGTGAGGGTCTCTTTCTCCGCCGCGGCCCTGCTGCTGTTTCTGGACTTCGACATGCCGGACATCGAAGGCGCCAGCTCCTTGCGGCTCGCGACGCACGTAGGCGAACTCGCCCAGATCATCCGCATACTGTCGAAGTCCCTAGATGCGAACGCCAGAAAGCTGCAGAAGTTGCTCGCGTACAGAGATCAGCATCGTCCCCCCACGCCTGGCCAGCAGTTCTACGATGCTCTCGTCGACTACCGCATGGGCAAAGAGCCGCACAAGGTGGCCAATGGCCTCGGCATGAGGCCCTACAAGAGCAGCCCCTCGAAGGCGGGGGGCGACGACTGGGGCGGGACCAGGGGATGGAAGAGTAGGCTGGAAGAGAGGCTCGAACAGGGAGCTCGGATCGAGGAAGAGAAGTATCCGCGTGCAGCGTCGGTGTTCAGGCACCGTGACAGACCGCGGATCGCGCGCAAGGCCCGGTTGGCGTACCGCGCCTACGAGGAAGAGACCGGGCTACGTCCCGAGGAAGAGTACTCGCCCTGGCCCAGGGTCGGGCAGAGGATACGCGTCAGCGCCTCGACCGATTGGGGTCTCGAGGTAATCGAAGCCTACGTCCAGCTAGGATCGTGCCTTAAGCGAGGGCTCAAACCCTTCCCGACCCATTCGGACTTCGACACCTAACGCCAAACAAAACTCCCTCCCATTAAGTCGAAGAAACTCGCAGTTCCAGGGAACACACCTGCCGCTACGCACAGAGACAATATGGGTGTGAATGGTACAGGCAGAGAGGAAGTTCCCATGGAAGACGAACCCCGGTTCTTGACCGTCCCGGAAGCCGCCCAGCTGCTACGGATCAACCGCGGAAGGGCCTACGAGATGGCCAACAACGGCACGCTGCCCGGTGTGATCCGCATAGGTCGGACCATAAGGGTAGACAGGGAGCGGCTGATCGCAGGGCTGACCGAGGACCACCGGTTCTCGCCGCGCCTCTGACTAGAAACAGAGAGGCGGCAGGCATGCATAGAAGGCTTAGTTAAGAAACGGTCGCTTCGACGCTGTTCTGGGTTACCTCCTTAAGGAGAACAGAACCCGACGCGAAAGGGCAGCCGTGAAGCAAATCCGATGGAACGATGATCGAGGCGAATGTCACCACAGAAGCACATCACTCCCCCATCTCAGGGAACTACGCCAGAGCAGAGGACTGACCCAGAGGGAACTCGGCAGGCTGGCGAAGGTCTCTGCCGGCACCCTTTACCGGCTGGAGACGGGTCGATGAGGAGCGTACCCGAGCACCATACAGAAGCTAGCGTAGGCACTCGGTGTCGCCCCCACGGACCTTGTGCGCGGGCACCCCCGCGAGTAGGCAAAAGGGCGGTCGTAGTGCCCTCACACTACGAACGCCCGAAGTGTCCTCTCACGTCGGCTGACAGACCAATCACAAGGAGGAACTACCTTGAAGAATAACTCAAATCAGAAAGACACGAAGCCGTCTACCGATGAACGTAACGGCGCACCGAACGCGACTGGCCCCGAGAATCCCGAGGAGCTTCTCGGGCACAATCTCAGTCCAGAACACCTGCGGATCTTGCGTGACAAGTCGGGCATCTCTCCCGAGGTGATCCTCGAGAGGGGCTACTTCACCGCCTCGGATCCAGGGCAGCTCCGCAAGCTAGGCTTCGCGGAATACCAGCAGAGGACGCCGGCTCTTATTATCCCTATCCAAGGGGTGGACGGCAAAGTGGCGTACCACCGCTCCCGCCCAGACCAACCGCGCGAGGACCATTCGAAGCCCGGCAAGGTCCGCAAGTACGAGCAGCCCGCGGGTGTGCGCGTAGCGTTGGACGTCCCCCCGGGAGCCCGTGCTCAGATACGCAAGTCGAAGATACGCCTCTGGGTCGTCGAAGGGGAGAAGAAAGCAGACGCCCTGGTAAGCAAGGGCGAGTGCGCCGTATCTATCTCGGGCGTGTGGAACTGGAAGAGGAAGGGATTGCCCCTCCCCGATTGGGACTACGTCCGACTCGTCGGCAGGGAAGTCTATATAGCCTTCGACTCCGACGCCGAGCGCAAGGTGGAGGTGAAGAGGGCGCTCTTGGCGCTGGCGACCTACCTCAAGGGAAGGGGCGCCAAAGTGAGAGTCGTCAAGCTCCCCGACAAAGAGGACGGCTCCAAGCAGGGTCCTGACGACTACCTCGCGGCGGGCAGTTCGGTCGAGGACTTGGTGGAGCTCTCCGAGACGGTCGCGGCCACAGAAACCGCGGATCTTATGTGGCCTGTCCTGGCCGAGGAGGCCAATCACGGGCTGGCCGGAGAAGTGGTCCGGCGGATGGAGCCCAACACCGAGTCGGACCCTGCTGGCCTGCTCGCCACGTTCCTCGCCACGGTGGGCAACGCCATCGGCCGCGGCGCCCACTTCCTTATCGAGGACGACGAGCACTACTGCAAGGTTTGGCCCGTGCTCGTTGGGAAGACCGGTAAGGCGCGCAAGGGCACGGGCAAGAAGCGGATAGACCGCCTGGTCCGCGAGGTCGACCCAGACTGGCACGAGCTGTGCACCGTTACCGGCCTCTCCAGCGGTGAGGGTCTGATCTACAGGGTCCGCGACGCGGTCTACGTAGACACAGAAGAGGGTCCGCAGTTGAAGGATCCTGGAGCCGAAGACCGACGCCTCCTGGTCGAGGAGCCCGAGTTCGCCTCCGTTCTCGTCGTCGCGCGGCGGGAGGGCAACACGCTCGGCATGGTCCTCCGCAACGCTTGGGATAACCGGGTGCTCGAGACCCTGACCAAGAGCAACCCCATGAGGGCCACCGACACCCACATAACCGTCGTCGGCCACGTCACGGAGAATGAGCTTCTGCGGCATCTGACCGAGGAGAAGCTGGGCGCCGGCATCGGCAACCGCTTCCTGTTCGTCTCCGTCAGGCGCTCGAAGGTGCTGCCGCACAGCGGCGACAGGGACGTCTTCTCGGAAGACCTGATCCGGCGTCTCCGGGAGGCCATCGCCTTCGGGAAACAGTGGCGCGAGATAGAGCTATCCGAGGAGGTCGAGGAGTGTTACGGCTTCAGCTCTACGGAGCTCTGGGAGGAGGTCTACCCCGACCTCTCCTCGGGCAGGCCGGGGCTCTTCGGGGCGGTGGTGGCCCGGGCGGAGGCACAGGTGCGCCGCATCGCCACGCTCTACGCCGTGCTGGACCTTTCGGAGGAGGTGCAGGTACCCCACCTGCTCGCCGCCCTGGCCGTCTGGCAGTACTCCGAAGCGTCCGCGCGCCGGATCTTCCGGGACCGCACGGGAGATGCCCTAGCAGACGAGCTCCTCGACGCCCTCAAAGATGCCGGAGACCAGGGCATGACCCGTAGCGAGATCTACGACCACTTTGGCCGCAACCAGCGGCGCAATCGACTCGGCGTAGTGCTGCGCGATCTCAGGGCCCAGGGCTGCGCCCGGGTGGAGAAGGAGAAGACGGGCGAGCCGGGCCGTCCTACGGAGAGATGGTTCCTGGGTGATGGGCACGACGAACCCCCGACCGATTAACGCGTGTTTTCGCGTACCCCTATAACCGCGACTTCAGGAGGACCAATGACGACATATAGACCCACGGACTATCTGCAGAAGGCCAAAGAGCTGCGCGCCCGCCGCCTCGCGGACGCACCTCAAGCTACATCTTTGCCCGACCGGGGCGACCCGGAGGTCGTGCCGAGTACGGGCCCCCTCACCCCTGTCGTTAAGGCTACGCGTAAACACGCGTTAATCACCACGTCTGACCAAGTGGCAGAGTTAGCGACCTCCTTAGCGGGCGTCAGCCGCGTCGCGCTCGACCTGGAAACTACTGGCCTAGATCCTCGTCGACACCGGATCAGGCTCCTTACCCTAGCGACCAAGCGTGGTACTTGGATTGTCGACTGCTTTGAGATCGACCCGCGCCCCCTCTTCCCGGTCCTCGCCCAGAAGGAGCTCGTAATCCACAACGCCCTCTTCGATCTCGGTTTCCTCTGCCAGATAGGCTTCGAGCTGGCGGAGGATGGCAAGGTACTCGACACGATGTTGTTGTCGCAGCTGCTGGAAGGCCTGCGCCCGAAAGACAAGGAGGACGGATGAGCCCGCAGAAGAAACAGCGGAAGGCGACCCCGCACAGCCTCGCGGGAGCGGCCCGGCGAGAGCTCGATATCGAGCTCGACAAGGAACACCAGAGTAGTGATTGGAGCGGCGAGCTGTCCCACGGCATGCTCGAGTACGCCGCTAACGACGCCCTCGTCCTGCCCCCGCTGGCGGAGTCGTTAATGGCGAAGGTGATAGACGCTGGCCTGGAGAAGGTCTCGGACATAGAGTGTCGGGCGCTCTCTGCCATGGTCTGGATGAAGAACGCTGGCGTGCCGTTCGACGTACAGAGGTGGGAAGAGCACCTCAAGCGGGTGAAGGGCGATATGATCCGGCTGGAGAAGAAGCTCGCCGAGCTCGCGCCTGGCCACCCCCAAGGGCGGGCGTGGAATCGGAGGTCCCCCAAGCAGGTCATGCAGGTCTTCGCTTTGGTAGGGCTCAAGCTCCCGGATACCAGGGAAGAAACCCTCTCACGCTACGACCATCCCCTGGCCAAGCTCCTCCTCGAGTACCGTAAGGTAGCGAAGCTGGTGAGCCACTTCGGCCCTAATCTCCTGAGGTTCGTGGGCGAGGACGGCAGGATCAACCCTAACTGGCGCCAGATCGGCACCGAGACGGGCCGTATGAGCTGCTCCAAGCCCAACGTCCAGCAGCTCGCGCCCGAAGTGCGTCGAGCCGTACGTGCTCCCGAGGACCGCACGTTGGTGTGGGCAGACTACGCCCAAGCTGAGATACGAATCCTCGCTAGCGCTTCGGGCGTCCCCTCGTCGCAGCCTTCAGGGCCGGCAGTGACCCTTACAAGGCCACTGCGGCAAACATCTTCGACATTCCCGAGGATGAGGTCACAGGTGAGCAGCGCGGCGTCGCCAAGGTGCTTATCTTCAGCTTCATCTTCGGCGCGACCGCTCGTGGCATAGCCAGGAACCTGGAAACCACCCCGGAGGAAGGTCGCCGCCTCAAGCAACGATTCTTCGCCACTCACCCTGATATCGCAGCCTTTCTCAGGACGACCGGCAAGCGAGCCCTGGAGAAGGGCGAGGCACGCACCCTTACAGGGAGGTTGCGGCGGTTTGGGAATGTATCGCTCATGAGCCGCAAAGATACGGGTTATGTAGTGCGGCAGGCGATGAATCACCCCATGCAGGGCAGCAGCTCCGACAGCCTCAAGCTAGCCCTCGCCCTGCTCTACGAACGCCGTCACGAGTGCCCCGGGGCGGTGCCTATCATCGCTTTGCATGACGAGATCGTGGTTGAGTGCGACGAGGAGGACGTCGAGGCGGTAGCGCTCTGGTTGGAGAAGGCGATGATCGACGGGATGTCCGAGGTCCTCGCCCTCGGCGCCAGTGGGGACAATCGTGTCCCGGTCGGAGTGGAGGTCAAGAGCGGCAAGACATGGGGCGACGGCCTGCCCTGGTCTTCGCCGGCCTCTGAATATGCTGAAGAGGAGGAACCCGCTATGGGTACATATTTCGACGACGAGCCGGTGCCCGTTAAGGTCTACATCGACTACCGCGACGCCTCGGTAGACAATTACCCCTCAATCTTCCTCTGCGACAAGTGCGCTGAGGAGCTTGGCCCTGGCGTAGAAGAACTCACCACACTAAAGTCGGGCGAAGAAGCTGAATGCAAAGAGTGTTTACTTAGAAACGCAGCTGCCATGCGCTTATCAGAGTAAGCAAAGAGTGCGTGCCAACTTTAAGCTCCCGCTGTCGAGATCAGAAGCGCTCGACAGCGGGGTGAGTAGGTCCGTAACGCCATGCCGCATACAATTCCGGCCGCTCCGCAGGGCTGGCATGTATGCGTAAGGAGCGATGGACGGCCGAATTAATGCGTATTAACGCGTGCCCTATACGCTAATCCCCACGCGCGGGCGTATCATGTTCTATGGACCAGTCGATCATCTGGAAATAGCCTGGTAACCGGTGCCGCTACGCCGTCGTACTACTTCCCGTAGGATCTCCCTTCGGATAGGAAACCTCGGAGAAGGAGCCATAGACATCTCCCAGTTACCCGGCTTTAACGCCACGCGTAAACACGTGTTAATTGTTGGGCACTGACCGAGCGGTAGGGTTAGCGTCCCTTATCGAGGCCGACATGCTCTGCCTGAAAGCACCGGATGGTATGGACACTCTACCGACCGTGGTAGCGTCGGGCTTGCGAAGGCCTAAGAGATCCCAACCCATGGATCTGATTGTCGGCTTAAGGAGTCGACTACGCCGAGGTGACCGCTCAGGGGTACCGTGCTGACGCCATTTGAGCCTCCTGCCACAGCGGCTTGAAGCCTTTGAACACCCTCTCCATCGCCTCCTTGAGTCGGACCGGGTCTCTGAGAATCTCCGCGTCTTTCTCCCTATTCAGCAGCCTGCCGACGAAGATCCAGTCGGCTACCTTCGGTCGAATCAACCATCTCAACACGTTGTCTGTAGGGACGTACTTGAGGTTGTCTCGGCCGGTCTTGCCCTCCGGGCACCACTCCACCTGCAACGAGTTCTCTTGTGCGAACCGATCAAAGCCCTGCTGATGTTGCCTCAAAACCTCGCTGAACGCTCCGTACGCTGTTTGGACCCGTGGCGGATCACCGTACATCTTCGGGGTGAACTCGAAGCCCACCCCGACCCGAAGGTAGTCGGGGAAGAGACCGACGTTGAACTGGGCTTCGTTGCGGCCGCCGGTGTTGTAGGTGTACCAATGCTCGTAATCCACGGCGAAGTCCTCAAATGCCAGGCTATCCCTGATACGGGGATTTAAACTACGGCGGATACGCTGGATGTCGCTAAGGCAAGAACCGTGGTTGAGGAAAGAGTGTAGATCCCTGACAAAAGGAGTGGCCCGCTTCCTTACTTGGTGCTTAGTTGCACCCTCCAAGTCCCGGAATTGAGATTCGGTTACCGGAGGCGGTAGTTCGGACAAATCGGCCCCTCTCTTCCAGACCCCAGCAGCACTTCGCCTGCTAGCTCCCCTTGACGAGAACCAATCTAGAATACTTGGCGTTCAGGATCAACCCGTAGCCGTGATATCCAGAGGATGAATCGGGCTAGTGGGCTGTCACGCCCCCTTGCGCCGCTTCTTTAGAGCGGCCCGCCAGCGCTCAAATAGCGCGAGGCCACCGGGGCGACGGATGATCCTCAGGGGGCACCGTCAGATTCCTATACCTTCCCTCCCACTAACACCTCCACGGTGACGCGGTCCAGCCTCTTCCAAGTAGCGCCCCCTATCGTGGCCCTCGTCTCCACTACAGCCTGTTGCGATGAGGTTGGCCGATGATACATTTTCCTCCCATGAGAGCGTATTCGGTAGACCTCAGAGGGAAGAAGTCGATGCCGTCCTCAGGCGTGGGATGTCCAAGGAGGAGGCCGCCCGTACCTTCGGGGTCGGTTCCTCTTCGGTCAAACGCTACGTGAAGATGGCCCAGCAGGGAGAGTCGCTGACTCCTGGGAAAGCGCCGGGCAGGGAGAGCAAGTTCGGCCAGATCGGGATGAAGTTGCTCGAAGAGGACCTGCATTGTCGTCCGGCACTCACCTACGAAAAGAGGGCAGAGTTCCTCGAAGGAGTGCTCGGCGTGAGGGTAAGCAAGTCCACCATCTGTCGGACGATTGGCCGCTTGGGTTACACCAGAAAAAAAGGAGCGTGGGTGCGAGTGAGAGACGAGTTCTTGAGAGCCGCCTGGCGGCTGATGGTTGCCAAGAAGGTGGAGCCCCAGCGGCTGGTTTTCGTCGACGAGATGGGTACCAACACCTGTCTTGCTCCTCCTTACGCCTACTCCCCGAAGGGACATAGAGCCTATGCGAGAGTGCCGCGCAACCGAGGAAGAACACCACGTTGCTTTCGAGCATAAGTCTGGAGGGGATAGGACCTTCCCTGGCCGTCGAAGGCGCCACTGACCGCGAGGTCTTCGAAGCTTACATAGAGCACATTCTGGTGCCTGCGCTCTTCCCTGGTCAGGTAGTAGCGATGGACAATCTCACTGCCCACAAGGGCGGGAGGGTCAGGGAGCTCATCGAAGGGCAAGGCTGCGAGCTATTGTACCTTCCGCCCTACTCTCCCGACTTCAACCCGATCGAAGAGGCCTTCTCGAAGATCAAAGGGCTTCTACGAAAAGTTGAGGCCCGGACCCGTGAGACCCTGCTTGAGGCGATGAGGGTGGCGAGCTCGGCGGTTAGTGCCCCGGACGTGGAGTGCTTCTTCGAGCATTGCGGCTACCGTCAGCCAGCCCAACTACTATGAGATAAGTTGTAAGAGAGAAGATGTTCGTATGCACTCGACGAAAAAATCTTCGAAATCCTGGTTGCCTGGCACCGAGTCTTCTCCTTTCGGTTGGGCGGATCTGGTGGTTATCCCCCTAATCGTAGTCCTCTCCGTGCCGCCGCTCATGTGGTTCGGACACCACTGGACGGTTATTGGCAACGATGCCGCCCGGTACCTGCTCGCCGGCTCGGAGCTCGTCTCCGGTCAAGGCCTCGAGAACCTGAACGGCGCTTCGGAGTTCAATGGCGCACATGGTCCTGGTTTCCCCGCCCTGATCAGTCCCCTGATCCTTCTGTTTGGGCGCGACACGGAGGATCTGGTGTGGGCAGTACGCCTGATGGTGCTAGTCAACCCGTTGTTAGCATACTTCCTAGTCAAAAGGATCTCGAGCCCGGCTGCCGGGCTGATCGCTGCAGTGCTGGTTACCTTGCTCGGTTACGACGTGAAGACTCCAGATGCACTTAATATAGACGCTCCACTGCTGACGTTCTACTTGTTGACGCTACTGGCTCTTCTGGCGGCCATAAAGAGAGACAGTTCTCCGCTCGCTTTGCTCTCGGGTCTGCTCCTCGGAGTTTCCATACTGACCAAAGAGACGGCGCTCACGAATCTGCCCCTCGGCCTGCTTGCCGTCCTGTTGCTCGACTGGGATCTGCGCAGGGCTCTCTGGCACTACCTTGGTGTGGTTCTCGTGTGCCTGCCGTGGTGGGTCTGGGCGTGGTCGGCAAGCGGAGAGGTGTACCTGGTGAACCGTTTGCCCGTCCCATTTCAGGTCCCGGTCCTGATGGCAACTGTGATCTTCCTAGGCGTTGCGGCAGCAGCGTATGCCTCCGGGATGGGCCCCCGCTTCCTGGCCGACGAGAGTCGGCGCCGGTGGACCGGCTGGTTTGTGGTAGTTTCGTGGACCATCTCGCTAGCTGGCTTGCTGCTTGCCACGGCAACACACGCGCTGAGCAAATTGTCTCTCGAGGCCTTGAGGCTGTATCTCATCCATCTCCTAGCACCCAGCATCGTCGTCGTGCCTACGCTGCTGGCGGTCGTCGGGTACATGGTCTGGAAGGCGCTCCGGCGGGATGGACCGTGGAGGCTCTTGGCGCTCGCGCTGCTCTTCCAGGTGCCTGTCTGCTTGCTGGTGACGGTGGAGAGCTGGGCCCCGCGCCAGTTTCTAGTTCCCCAGACGCTACTGTTCTGCGCCCTGGCCGCCCTCGTAGTGGATGCCTGCGAAGTGGCGTTGCGCAGGCGTGGTTACTCCGGGTGGCTAATAGGGGCCATGGTCGCCGCTCCATTGGCGATCTTGCTGCTGGCAGCCTCCGT
>Ga0126312_10003155_pt1 | contig 11099 bp, 9 predicted proteins | sample Plot104A_FD_92537 | JGI IMG/M metagenome (GOLD analysis project Ga0126312, IMG submission 92537) | Serpentine soil microbial communities from UC McLaughlin Reserve, CA, USA - Plot104A | ecosystem: Environmental > Terrestrial > Soil > Grasslands | place: USA: UC McLaughlin Reserve, Lake County... | reverse complement strand
TCGTGTGCAAGCCGGTGTGCTCCTGGGTGAGCTCGACCGCGAGACGCAGCGGCTGGGACTCGCAGTCACCACGGGCATCGTCACTCACACCGGCGTCGCCGGCCTGACGCTTGGGGGCGGCCTGGGTTGGATCATGCGCAAGTACGGGCTGACGATCGACAACTTGCTAGCGGTGGACCTCATCACTGCCGAGGGCAAGTTCGTGAAAGCCAGTGCGACCCACAACGCCGACCTCTTCTGGGGAGTACGCGGCGGAGGTGGCAACTTCGGAATCGTGACCGAGTTCGAGTTCCGGGTGCATCCGTTGGGGCCCGAGGTCTTCGCGGGACCGATCTTTTGGCCGATGGAAGATGCTGCGAAGGTCCTCCGCTTCTACCGCGACTGGATCGCGGACTGCCCGGATGAGCTGATGACAATCGTCGTGCAGAAGCGAGCGCCGGCACTCCCCGTGGTGCCCGCTGAACTGGTCGGCAGGCACATGATCGCCGTCGCGGCCTGCTACGCCGGCCCGGTGGAAGCCGGCGCGCGGGCCCTTCGCCCCTTGAAGTCGTTCGGCAAGCCGCTGCTCGACCTGTGCGGGCCCAAGCCGTACCTGGTTCATCAGTCGATGTTCGATCCCAGCTTCCCGCATGGCTGGTGGTACTACGTCCGGTCCTGCGACGTCGCCGAGCTCAACGACGACCTGGTAGACATCGTCGCCGAACACGGCCGGCGGATCGTGTCGCCGATCACGGGCATGGCCCTGTGGCAGATGGGTGGAGCGGTTGCCCGCATCGGCGAGAACGACACCGCCTTTCATGGACGCAGCGCCGGCTTCACGCTCAACATCAACGGCAACAGCCAGACCGCGGACGGCTTCGACGCGGAGCGCGACTGGGCCCGTGCGTACTGGTCGGCGCTTTCGCCGTATCACACCAGCGTCTACGTAAATTTCCTGATGGACGAGGGCCAAGAGCGCATCAGTCAGGCATACGGAACGGCAAAGTATGACCAGCTCAAGACGCTGAAACGAAAGTACGACCCGGACAACTTCTTCCGGCTAAACCAGAACATCCAGCCCGCCTAACCTCGCTCATCCACGAGCTGCCTCCGCTCAGCGCCGCATCGCTCCCATTCACGCATCGCTCCCATTCATCGGCACCACCGCAAGCAGCCCGATGACAGGACAATCAGCCTGGCGGTAGCTGAAGCACCACGAGAGCAGTGCCTAGCGGCGGGCGAGCGCCTGCGCTATCGGATCCGGCCGTCGCTCCCACCAGCGGTCCACTTCCGAAGGGTCAGCGCAACACGCCAATCGGTATCAGGCCAAATCGAGGGCGGTGCCGTCCAGGTCCATCGCACGCAAGCGCTGGAATCCAAACGGAGTTAGGACCCACCACTGCGCATCATCGTAACCGTCGGGAGCGATGGCGGTCATCCGGTTCATGGTTCATAGGACCCCGTCGCTGCCGCGGGTGTGGCCATAGTGCTCTCCACCACCACGAGCGCACCGAACCGCCCTGGGTTCGTCGGAGGGTGTGTGGTTTAAGCGACCTCCTGGTCGGGGGCCTGGGTTCTAGCCTGCCGGTGGTGTTGTTCGAACTCAATCGGGGGCAGGTGCCCGATCGAGGAGTGGAGCCGGTCGGTGTTGTACCAGTGGATCCAGCGGGCGACTTGCCATTCGAGGTCTCGCCGGTCGGTCCGGGCCGGGCCGGCCAGGTTGATCGCTTCGGTCTTGAACAGCCCGATGGTCGACTCGCACAGGGCGTTGTCTAGGGCGTCGCCGGCGGTGCCGATGGAGCCGGCGATCCCGGCGTCGAGGAGTTCGGCGGTGAAGGCCACCGACACGTATTGCGACCCGGCGTCGGAAGGATGGATCAACCCCGCGGCGACCCACTCGTGCTCGCCGCGGCGGCGGACCTGAAGCGCCTGCCGCAGGGCGTCGGTGACCATCGCAGTGTGCTTGGTGGTGGTGACCCGCCAGCCGAGGATGCGGCGGGAGAACACGTCGACCACGAACGCGACGTAGACGAACCCGGCCAACGTCCACACATATGAGAAGTCGGCCACCCACAGCCGGTTGATCCCGGTGGGCTCACGCCAGCCACGCTTGACCAGATCAGGATGCCGCGGCGCGGGCTGGTCGCGCTGGGTAGTCACGGTGCGATGCTTCCCGCGGACGGTGCCGGCGATCCCGCCGATCCTCATCAGCCGGGCCACCTGGTCACGGCCGATGTCGTGGCCGCCGCGGCGGGCCGCATGCCACAGCTTCCGGACCCCGTAGACCCCCCGTTGTCCTGCCACAACGACCGCAGCGCGTTGGCCAGGTAAGCAACATCCAACTCGGCCGCAGTGAGCGGAGCCTTGCTGCGGGCTTAGTAGCTGGACGGCGCGATCGCGATCCCGGCCTCGGCCAGGACCGCACAGACCGGCTCGACGCCGAACCGACCCCGATAGGAGTCGATGTAGTCCACGATCACTTGAATCGGCGGTCGAACTCCGCCCGGGCGAAAAACGCGGCCGAAGTCTTAAGGATCTCATTCGCCCGCTCCAACTCCGCCACCCGCCGCCGCAGCGCCCGGACCTCCTCCGATTCCGCCGACCGCGGCGCCGGGCTGCGCCCGGACTCGACCCGGTCCCGTTCCTCCGCCCAATTGCGCAGCGTCTCCGGATTCAGATCCAACAGCGCGCCCACATGCCGTCCAGCGCCCCGCTTCGACTCGCCCAGCTCGGCCAACCGCTCCCGATACATCCGGACCGCCCGCTCCCCGAAACCCCTGCTCATACTTCCTCGGTACTGACATGTGCTGAATCCTCCTGTGTCGGATCAGCACCCTCCAGCATTTCCAGGGCGGCCAGATCATCCGAGACCTGACTCTCAACCCAGCCGTCGATTACCAAGCCAGAACCCTCCCCAACCCCCGACCAAAGCCGAAGTGAGGGTTCGAAGTGTCGCTATGTCTTACGGCATCACACTGGTGCGCGAGGGGGGATTTGAACCCCCACGTCCTTGCGGACACTGGCACCTGAAGCCAGCGCGTCTGCCGTTCCGCCACTCGCGCCCGGGCCGCGCTTAAGCCGCGCGATCCAGCCGAGAAAGGCTAGCACGCGCGCAGTCCGGCCATTCCCTAAATCGTTGCCTCCAAGGAGGCAGTCCGCCGCCCGGACTTCGTGATCGGCTGCCCACTGCGAGCGACGGATACCATCTAGGGTGGCCTAGGGAGGAGGGATATGGGCATCTTTGCGCGCTTCGAGAAGAAGGTCGAGGGCGCTGTCAATGGCGTCTTCGCGCGCGCGTTCAAGGGTGACGTACAGCCTGTGGAGATCTCCGCGCGGCTGCAGCGCGAGCTTGACGCCGAGGCCAAGCTCATGTCGCGCGACAAACGCCTGGTGCCCAACGAATTCCAAATCGGGCTTTCCCAGCACGATTACGACAAGTTATCGCCCTATGGCAAGGCGCTCACCACTGAGCTGGCGGGCGAACTCCGCAATCATGCTCAGAACCTGGGCTACGTCTTCAACGGCCCTATCAAGATCATCCTGCAGCTGGACAGCAAACTCCCCACCGGACGCTTCACGCTGACGTCCCGAGCTGTGGCCGGCGTTGAGGCGGAACGCCCACAAGTGCAGATGCCGCGGCCGGCCAGCGGTCGCCAGCTCGTACTCGAGGTCAATGGCACCAGACACCCTCTGCAGCCGCCAGGGATCACGATTGGCCGTGGAACAGAGGCAGATCTGCGGATCAGCGATCCAAGCATTTCCCGATTGCACGCCGAGATTCGAGTAACCGAGTCAGGCGACGGCCAGAAGATCGACATCATCGACCTCGGTTCGACCAACGGGGTCACGGTCAACGGACAGAAGGTTTCGCGTTCCTTACTCGGGGAGGGATCACGGATACAAATCGGCGCCACTCGAATGCTTGTGTACGCACCTGCCGGGCGTTGAGCGCTCCATGTCGGAGATCGCTCTTACCGTCATCAAGGTGCTCTTCTTGGCCTTGCTCTGGCTCTTCATCTTGTCGGCCGTTTCGGTGATTCGCAGCGACCTGTTCGGCCGCACTGCCCCTGCATCCGAACAGCAACCGCAGGAGCTTGAATCACCACCTCCCCCCCAGCGCCGCGAAAGACGCCAGCGTGGTCAGCCACGAGTGCTTTCGATAACGGAGGGCAACCAGGCGGGAATGTCGGCAGAGCTGGCCGGCGGAATGATCATGATCGGCCGGGGTGCTGATTGTCAGTTGATCTTGGATGACGACTACGTCTCGACGCGCCACGCACGTGTGGCCAGCACCGAGAACGGTGTCTACATCGAGGATCTCGGCTCCACCAATGGCACCTACGTCAACGGCCAGCGGATCACCGCGCCCACCATCATTACGCTTGCCGACACGCTCCGCATCGGCAAGACGATCTTGAGGCTGGAGCCCTGACCGTGGCGCTTTCGATGAAGATCGCCAGCCATTCGGAGACCGGCTTGGTTCGCAAGAACAACCAGGACTCCGGGTACGCCAGCCCGCAGCTGCTGGTGGTCGCCGACGGCATGGGTGGCGCGGCGGCAGGAGATCTCGCCTCCGCCGTTGCAATTGACGCCATCCGCCGGGTAGACAGGCCCACCTCAGGCGACGAAATGCTTGAAGCCCTGGCCGGCGCCATCCACAAAGCCAATGACCGGATAGCTGACCTCGTCGAAGCCGACCTCTCGCTCGATGGGATGGGCACCACGGTCACAGGTGCCCTTTTCGACGGCACGCAGCTCGGACTGGCACACATCGGCGACAGCCGGGCGTACCTTCTTCGGGACGGTCATCTGGAGCAGCTGACCCATGATCACAGCTGGGTTCAGTCACTGATCGACGAGGGCAAGATTGACTCCGACGAGGCGGCGATGCACCCGCATCGCTCACTGCTGCTGAAGGTGCTCAATGGTCAGCCGGCCAATGACCCCGACCTGAGCATGGTGCCGGTGGCAGCTGGCGATCGGCTGCTGTTCTGCAGTGACGGCCTCTGCGGACTGGTCGACGATCCGGTGATCGAGGAGCTGCTCAAGACGGGGGAACCAGCCGATGCGCTCGCCTGCCTGCTACAGGAGGCTCACGCCCAGGGCGGCATAGACAACATCACAATCATCGTGGCCGATGTCATCGAGGATGAGGCGGGGGACTCGTCGGAACCGGTCGTGCTAGGCGCCGCAGCCCAGCGGTCCATCCCGCCAGCGGATACCAAGCTCCGGGCGGACGAGGTTGAGGACACCCTGGTCAGCGGCAGACCGAAGGCGATTTCACCGCCTCCGGAGCACGAGGACGAGGCCCGCTACAACCCTCAGGCCCCGCATCGGCGGCGCTATGTCCGACCGCTGGCCGGCCTCGTTGTCGTCCTGCTGCTCGCGGCGGCGGCGCTGGGCAGCGCCTACGCGTGGACCCGGACGCAGTACTTCGTCGGTGTCGACCAGGACAATGTCGCCATCTATCAGGGGCTGTCCGAGGGCCTGCCGGGCCTCAAGCTCTCCCGGGTCTATGAGGTGCAACCGCTCGCCGTAGGCGATCTGCCGCCCTACTACCAGGAGAAGGTGCGGGCCAATATTGACGTGTCCAGCCTTTCCTCGGCCCGTCAGACGATCGGTGAACTGACCGAAGCAGCGCAGCGCTGCGCCACTCAGCCCGCCGTCAAGCCGGCGGAGCCCACCCTCAAGCCGAAGGCGCCCACCGTCAAGCCGAGGGCCTCCGCCTCGGCGACTCGGCCATCAGGCACCCGGTCAGCTGCCCCCCTGGCCACACCGAACCCGAGTTGGCTGGCGAGCTCGCCCGATGTCACGCAGAATCCGGAGCAGACCTGCTGATCATGGGAACTGCATTGCCCCTCACCGTGCTTCCTCGGAAGCGTCGCGGCGTCGAAATCGTGCTGATCTTGTTCGCGCTCGCGATCACACTCGGCGGCTACGCGATCGTGGATTACAACGTTAGCGGCGCATTGTCGCCTCTGTTCGGCACCGTGGCGGGCGTCTGCGTGGGGCTTGCAGCGCTCGCCCACACCGCTGTTCGATGGCGCCTGCCGTACGCAGATCCGGTGATCCTGCCGTGCGTGATCTTGCTGAACGGCCTTGGCCTGATCATGATCCACCGGATCGACCTGATCAATTCGCCCCCGACCGACGGCGCCCGCCAGCAGTTGATCTGGACCGCCCTTGGGGTGATCTTCTTCATCCTGGTGGCGGTGCTGCTCGGTGATCACAGGCCGTTGCAGCGTTTCACATACACGCTCGGCCTGGCTGGTGTTGTGCTGCTGTTGCTACCGCTGGTCCCCGGGATCGGGACGGAGAAGTTCGGCGCTCAAATCTGGATCCAAGTGGGCCCGTACAGCTTTCAGCCGGCGGAGGCCGCGAAGGTTTTGCTGTCCATCGCATTTTCCTCCTACTTGGTAGAGAAACGGGATGTGCTCGCCCTGGCGGGTTACCGGATTCTCGGCCTTGACCTCCCGCGGGCACGCGATCTCGGACCAATCCTTCTGATTTGGCTGCTCAGCCTGGCGATCCTGGTATGGCAGCACGACCTCGGCACCTCGCTGTTGTTCTTCGGGCTTTTCGTCATGCTGCTCTACGTCTCCACCGAGCGGGCTGGTTGGGTCGTGCTGGGCACCCTCCTGTTTGCCGCCGGCGCCTACTTCAGCTACCTCAACTTCAGCCATGTCCGGCTGCGGGTAGCTGCCTGGCTGGACCCATTTTCGGACTACGACGCCTACTACCAAGTGATCAACGCGCAGTTCGGCATGGCCTGGGGCGGCTTACTGGGTACCGGCCTTGGCCTGGGCCGGCCGGGACTGACCCCGCTCGCCAGAAGCGACTTCATCGCGGCCGCGATCGGCGAAGAACTTGGCATGGTCGGCTTGATGGCCGTCATCATGGTCTACGCATTGATTGTGGTACGCGGCTTGCGGACCGCTCTGCAGTGCCGCGATCCGTTCGGCAAGCTGTTGGCAGCCGGCCTGTCCTTCGCTTTTGGGCTGCAGGTGTTCACCATCATCGGCGGAGTGACCCGGTTGCTGCCGCTGACTGGATTGACGACTCCGTTTCTGTCCCAAGGCGGCTCGTCGCTGGTTTGCAACTGGATAGTCGCCGGCCTGCTAATGGTGATCTCGCACCAGGTTCGCAAACCCGTGGCGACCGTCACTAATGTCAGCGCGACCGATGAAACGCAGCTCGTCAAGGTGGCGCCTTGAACAAGCCAATCAGGCGAGTCGCCTTGGTGGTCATGATCATGTTCGGGCTGCTGTTGGCAAACGGCACATACATGATGATTTTCCGGCAGTCTGCGCTCGCGGCCGAGCCACAAAATCGTCGGGTGCGAGACGCCGAGTTCGCCCAGGACCGCGGCTCGATCCTCGCGGCCGGCAAGACCGAGATCGCCACCACGCGACCCAGCAAGGACCGCTTCAAATACCAGCGGGTCTACCCCCAGGGCATGCTCTACGCGCCGGTGACGGGCTACTACTCATATGATCGCGGCCGCACGGGTCTGGAGCGGAGCTACAACGCAGAACTGGCGGGCACTGATGATGCGCTGTTCATCCGCCGGCTGGTCGATCTCGCCACGAATCGCAGTCCGCAAGGCGCCAGCGTGCAAACCAGCATCCTTCCCGACGCTCAGCGGGCGGCCGCCCGGGGTCTGGGCTCCCAAAAAGGTGCCGTCGTGGCGCTCGACCCGAAGACTGGAGCGGTGCTGGCGCTGGTGACCTCGCCGACGTTCGATCCCAACGAGATTGCCAGCCACGACATCGAGGCAGCCGGCGACGCGTACGACCGGCTGGCCAACGACCCGACGAAGCCGCTCTCCAACCGGGCCGCTCGCGAGATCTACCCGCCGGGTTCCACCTTCAAGCTGGTGACGTCAGCTGCTGCGCTGGCGGACGGGGAGACGGCGGACAGCCTCGTCGATTCCCCGGTTCGGCTCAAACTTCCGGGCACTAACACGTACCTGACGAACTCGGCCCCCTGCGGAGGAACCAAGATCACTCTGACCGAGGCGCTCAAGGTGTCCTGCAATACAGCTTTTGCCAATCTCGGTCTCGACCTGGGCCAGGACAAGCTGCGGGCGCAGGCCGACAAGTTCGGTTTCGATCAGCGGCATCTCGATGAACTTGGCGGTGTCGCCAGCAAGTTTCCCGACGAGCTGAACGATGCCCAGCTCGCGTTGAGTGCGATCGGGCAGTACGACGTGGCCGCCACCCCGTTGCAGATGGCCATGGTGAGTGCGGCGATCGCCAACGACGGCGTGCTTATGGATCCCTATCTGGTGAGCATGGTGCAGTCACCAGACCTCAAACCGATCTCGACCACAAAGCCCAAGGTGCTCTCCGAAGCGATGTTGCCGGACAACGCCAAGCAGCTGCAGCAAATGATGGTGACAGTTGTCGAAGAGGGCACGGGTGTGAACGCCCAGATTCCAGGCGTGACCGTCGCTGGCAAGACCGGTACGGCCCAGTCAGATCCGAAGCGCAAGCCGTTTGCTTGGTTCACATCGTTTGCGCCGGTTGAGGATCCCCAGGTTGCTGTTGCGGTGATCGTGGAGGACGCCTCCATTCCACGTGAAGATATCGCCGGCGGTCGGGTTGCCGCACCGATCGCTCGAGCCGTGATGAAGGCGGTGTTATGAGCAGATCATTTTCGTCGCAGGCAGCTCCTATCGGACAATGGCTCGGGGTATAGCGGGGCCCGTCCCTCTGGGACTGGGTTGAGAGAGGAAAGTCGACATGATTGGCGACCCTGTGATCGTCGGCGAGCGTTACCAGCTCGGCGAGCTGCTCGGCCGCGGCGGCATGGCCGAGGTCCGCAAGGCCGTGGACACTCGGCTAGGTCGGCCTGTGGCGATTAAGCAGCTGCGCACTGATCTTGCCAGCGACCCGACCTTTCAGGCCCGATTCCGCCGCGAGGCGCAGTCCGCGGCCGGCCTCAATCACCCCACGATTGTTGCGGTCTACGACACAGGCGAGGAGCCCGATCCGGCCACCGGGGTGCCGGTTCCCTACATCGTGATGGAACTCGTCGAGGGCTCCACACTGCGTGACGTACTGCGCGACGGACGTAAGATCCTCCCGGAGCGGGCGCTCGAACTCACGGCCGGCGTGTTGGACGCCTTGGCCTACAGCCACAAGGCCGGCATCGTGCACCGCGACATCAAGCCGGCCAATGTGATGCTCACCCCGAACGGTGGGGTGAAGGTGATGGACTTCGGCATCGCACGGGCAGTGGCCGACACGTCCGCCACCATGACCCAAACCGCAGCGGTGATCGGCACCGCCCAATATCTTTCCCCGGAGCAGGCGCGCGGCGAGACCGTTGACGCTCGGAGCGACATCTACTCCGCCGGCTGCCTGATGTACGAACTGCTGGTGGGACGACCGCCGTTCGTCGGCGACTCGCCGGTAAGCGTTGCGTACCAGCATGTACGAGAAGCGCCCGTGCCGCCCAGCCAGCTTGACCCTGTGATAAGACCAGATATTGATGCCATAACGCTGAAGGCTCTCGCTAAAGATCCGGCTCAGCGTTATCAGTCGGCGCGGGACATGAAAGCCGACATCAGCCGCGTGCTGGCCGGCCAACAAACAACAGCAGTTGTGCCCAAGGTGGCGAACGCCGAGACAGTCCCGGTCAATGCAGCGACGGCCGTCGCGGCGCCCGTAGCGGTTCCACCGCCCGACCAGCCAACGGATGAACTGCTGGAGGAAGAAGAGGAGGAGGGTAGGAGCCGCGTCGGTCTCGCGATTCTCATCGGCAGCCTGATCGTGCTGTTGCTGGCAGTCGGCGGATATGGGCTGTGGCGGCTGCTGACATCCGAAACCCCCCAGGCGGTCGAGCAGGTCGAGGTTCCCAACGTTTTGACCTACACCGAGCAGCAGGCGGTCGACCGGCTAGAGGAAGTCGACCTAAAGGCTGAGGTCAAGCACATCAGTGGAAATCGGGACACGGCCAAAACCGTAACTGCCCAGGATCCCGTTGGTGGTGTGCAAGTGCCGATCAACAGCACGGTCGCGATCACGGTCAACGACGGCCCGAAGACCGGCAAGATTCCCAGTGGTCTTGTTGGCAAGAAGGTCGACGAGGCAGAGGCGACCCTGGAGAAGGCCAAGTTCACAAATGTCGTTGCTCAAGCGGCCGATGACGAGCCACTCGACGCTAAAACCGATGAGGTTCTGACCGTCACTCCGGGCGAGGGTTCCACCGTTCCGTTGGACCAGAGGATCATCCTTCGCTACGCAACCGGGAAGTCCAGGGTGCCCGTACTGACTGGAAAGACACCAGCACAGGCCGAGTCCGATGCTCGGGCCGCCGGCTTCACCAACTTCAATCGGGAAGAAGCGATCAGCGATGAAACGCCCGGTGTTGTATTCGCGCAGAGCCCCAAGGCCGGGGAGATGGTGAGCAGGAGCACGAAGATCACCTACAAGGTCGCCGTGGCGAAGCCGGAGCCGCAGCCCGAGCCGCAGCCGACTGCCACTGTCACCACTACCCAGCAAGCGCCGGCCCCCCGACCTACTCGAACTCCAACTCCGGAACCATCGCCGACGCCCACCGAAAGCACCCCTTCCTAGCAGGAGCCGGTACCATGGCCGGATTAGAACACTTGATCTAATCTGTGTTAGCATGGCGCCATGTCAATGGCCATCCAGACTTCTCTCTTCGACGCCGCGCCAGAGGTTGTCTTACTGTCGCTGCCCGACGGAGTACTTCGCCAGGAACTCGGCAGAGGCGCCTGGGTCGACCTCTTTCCCGGATGGATGACCGGCGCGGATGGCCTCTTCGACACGCTGCTGACGAAGGTGGATTGGGTTGAGGAGCGCCGACAGATGTACGAGCGTGTGGTTCTCGTGCCGCGGCTGCTGCGGTTCTACGACGAGCACGAGGAACTGCCCGATCCAGCTCTAACTCGGGCGCGAGCGGCGCTCAATGGCCACTACGAGGCTGAATTGGGAGAGCAATTTCGGACGGCCGGGATGTGCCTCTACCGCGACGGGCGGGACTCTGTGGCCTGGCATGGCGACACAATCGGTCGGGGTAAGTCGACTGACACCATGGTTGCGATCGTCTCGCTCGGCTCATCTAGGCACTTTCTGCTGCGTCCCCGAGGT
>Ga0126312_10003154_pt1 | contig 11101 bp, 12 predicted proteins | sample Plot104A_FD_92537 | JGI IMG/M metagenome (GOLD analysis project Ga0126312, IMG submission 92537) | Serpentine soil microbial communities from UC McLaughlin Reserve, CA, USA - Plot104A | ecosystem: Environmental > Terrestrial > Soil > Grasslands | place: USA: UC McLaughlin Reserve, Lake County... | reverse complement strand
CGGCCTCGCCATCGCCGCTGCGATCAAGGGCTACAGCTGCATCTTCGTGATGCCGGACAAGATGAGCCAGGAGAAGATCTCGCTCCTGCGCGCCTACGGCGCCGAAGTCGTGATCTGCCCGACAGCCGTCGACGCCGACTCACCGGAGAGCTACTACTCCGTCTCGGACCGCCTGGCCGAGGAGATCCCCGGCGCTTTCAAGCCCGACCAGTACTCGAACATGGCGAACCCGGACGCGCACTACGAGCAGACCGGGCCGGAGATCTGGGAGCAGACAGCGGGCGAGATCGACGCCTTCGTCGTCTCGGTCGGGACCGGTGGGACGATCTCAGGCGCCGGGCGCTACCTGAAGGAGCGGAACCCCGACCTCGTGATCGTCGGCGCCGACCCCGAAGGCTCGGTGTACACGGCAACCGGGGAGGGCGACGTCCACCCCTACTTCGTCGAGGGCATCGGCAAGGACACCTGGCCGCGGACGATGGCGAGGGACATCGTCGACGAGTGGATCCGCGTCTCCGACCGCGACTCGTTCCTGATGGCACGACGGCTCGCGCGCGAGGAAGGCCTCCTCGCCGGCGGCTCGGGCGGCACCTCCGTCTGGGCGGCGCTGGAGATCGCGAAGAAGCTCGACCCGGGCGCGCGGATCCTGACGATGATCCCCGACAGCGGCCGCAACTACCTCTCGAAGTTCTACGACGACAACTGGATGCTGGACCACGGCTTCCTCGAGCGACGCGCGCCGGTCCCGACCGTCGAGCAGGTCCTCAGCTCCAAGCGCACCGAGGAGCCCGATATCCCCGACTTCGTCACGATCGGGTCTCAGCAGAAGGTCGGCGAGGCGATCGACCTGATGCAGCGCTACTCGATCTCGCAGCTGCCGGTCGTCCGCGACGGGGAGGTCGAGTCGCTCGCCGACGTGATCGGCTCCCTGCAGGACCGCGACCTGCTCGACCGCGTCTTCAAGAACGCGGACGCGCTCCACGAGGACGTCGTCGCAGCGATGCAGCCGCCGCTCGCCGCGATCGACGCGGGCGAGCCGCTCGACGAGGTCTTCTCGACGCTCACGGGTCAGCGGAACGCGGTCGTCGTCGCGCGCAGCGGTCGGCCCGTTGGCGTCCTCACCCGCACTGACCTGCTCGAGTTCCTCGCGCACAATCGGTAGTTGCGCGTCGCGCTCCTCTCCGACGTGCACGGCAACGGCGTGGCCTTCCGCGCGATGCTGGCGGACGTCGCGGAGCAGGAGGTCGACGGCGTGGTCTGCCTCGGCGACCACGCTCAGGGCGGCCCCGAGCCGGGCGAATGCCTCGACCTCCTCCGAGAGCTCGGCTGCCCGGCCGTCTACGGGAACTCCGACCACTTCCTGCTGACGCTCGACTTCGGTGAGGAGGAAGTCACGCAGGCCCAGATCGAAAACGCGCGCTGGGCGCAATCGCGGTTGTCGGACGACCAGCTTGCGTTCCAGCGGAGCTTCACTCCGACCGCCGAGCTCGAACTCGGCGAGGGCCGAACGCTTCTTGCCTTTCACGCAACACCACGGTCGCGGGAAGAGCTTGTCGGCCCGTGGATGGAAGAAGCTGAGTTCCGCGCGCCCTTCGAGGGCCTCGGGGCGACGATTTACGCGGGCGGGCACTCGCACCAGCAGTGGGCACGGCGGCTCGGGAACGCCTACTACGTCAACCCGGGCAGCGTCGGCCTTCCGGTCGACCATCTCCAGTCCGGGCCGACGCGCGCGGAGACGCAGGCGGAGTACGCGATCCTCACCGTCGACGGTGGCTTCTCCGTTGAGTTCAGACGTGTCCCGTTCGACCCGGACGAGGTGATCCGCTCCGTCGAGGAGAGCGGAATGCCGCATCCGGAGGACGCCGCCGGCCCCTGGCGTCAGCGCGGCACGCCGACGTAGCGGAAGCCGAGCCCCGGAACGTTCTCACCGTCCACGGGGTACGGCCGCCACTCGAAGAACCGCTCCTCGAAACGGGCATCGAGCGCCGGCCGCATCTGCGCGTAGCCGTGGAGGTCGGCGTGCTCCTCCTCCCACTCCCGCGTCGTCGGCTCGTAGCGGTCCCACGCGAACTCGTTCAGGATCAGCGGCCCGCGAACGAGACGCGCGAGCTTGTCGAGCACGCCGACGAGGTCCTCGACGTGGTGGAGCGAGCGGCTGGCAACGATCGCGTCGAACGGATCCGCCTCGTCGAAGACCTCGATCGTCGTCCGCCGGAAGATCGGGCCTCCGGGCGCCTCGGGGTCCACCGCGACCATCTCATAGCCCTCGGCCACCAGCGCGTACGCAAGCTCACCCTCGCCGCACCCGACCTCGAGGACGCGCGCCGGCGGCGCGGGCAGTTGCGAGAGTACGAACTGGGTGAGGTCGGACATCGAGGTAACGCGGGAGGACGCGAGGAGGATCGCAGTTCGCGCGCAATTGCTCGACGGATCGGCGAGTGGCGTCGTGGAGATCGTCCGCCGCCTCGGCTTCCTCCAGCTGGACCCGATCTCGACCGTCGCGCAGCCGCAGCACCTCGTCCTCTGGAGCCGGCTCGGCGCGTTCGACCGCGCTGAGCTCGACCGCCTCGTCTGGGAAGAGCGGAAGCTCTTCGAGTGGAACGCGTTCATCTGGCCGATCGAGGACCTGCCGCTGATCCGCGCGCGCATGCGGGAGCCGTGGGGCCCTTACAAGCGGCAGCGCTGGGCAAAAGATTTCCTCAAGGAGCAGACGAAGCTCAGGCGCTACGTCCTCCGCGAGCTCGAGCGACGCGGGCCGCTGCTCTCGCGCGAGCTGGAACATCCCGATGCGCGGGCGGACGAGCGCTACGTCTGGTGGGGGACGCGCGCGCAGCTGACGTGGATGCTGGAGCTCCTGCACCGGCGCGGCGTGATCGCGGTCGCGGGGCGGCGGGGTGGCCAGCGGCTGTGGGACCTGGCGGAGCGCTGGTTGCCCGAGACGGAGACGGTGCCGCTGGCCGAGGCACGGCGCGCGCTCGCCGAGAAGCGCTTCCGCGCGCTCGGCGTGAAGCTGGAAAGGGGACGCTGGCTGGCGCATCCCGAGGCGGACGCGCGGCCGGTACTGCGACGCACCACCTTCCTCTCCCCGTTCGACCGCCTCGTCCACGACCGCGATCGGGCGGAGGCGCTCTGGAATTTCCGCTACCGGCTCGAGATGTACGTCCCGAAGTCGAAGCGAGAGTACGGCTACTACGTGCTGCCGGTCCTCTACGGCGACCAGCTCGTCGGCCGGATCGAGCCCGTCTTCGAGCGCAAAACGAGCGTCTTGAGGGTGCTCAACGTCTGGTGGGAGCCAGATGCTCGACCGGTGCCGCTCGAGCAGCCGCTGCGCTCGCTCGCGAAGCTGGTGGGTGCCGAGCGGATCGAGAAGTGAGCCAGTACCACTTCGAGCCCGGTACGTACCTCGAAAGCATGCGCGCCGACATCCCCGTGTTCGACGAGCTGCAGGAAGAGACCGCCTCCGCGACCGAAGGCATGGAGGTCCGAGACCTGCTCGAGCTCGGCGTCGGCACAGGGGTCACTTCGCGGGCGGTGCTCGAACGCCACCCGCGAGCCCGTCTCGTCGGAATCGATGAGAGCGAGGCGATGCTGGCAGCCGCCGACGTGGAGGGAGACCTGCGCGTCGCACGGCTCGAGGACCCGCTGCCGCAGGGCCCGTTCGACCTCGTCGTCTCCTGCCTCGCCGTCCACCACCTCGACCGCGACGGCAAGCGGGACCTCTTCCATCGGATCGCAAAGGTACTCGTGCCCGGCGGGCGCTTTGTCCTCGCCGATGTCGTCGTTCCAGAGGACGACGCCGACGCGGTCACGCCGACGACGCGGGGCTTCGACCGCCCGGACCGGCTCGTCGACCAGCTCGTGTGGCTCGACGAAGTCGGATTCGACGCCGACACGACGTGGCGCTGGAAGGACCTCGCCGTCGTCCGCGCCGAGGCTCGCCGGTAGCATCGAGGCATGGATTTCGAGACCCGGGCGATCCGCGAGGGCCAAGAGCCGGACCCGGCAACGGGCTCGGTAATTGTCCCGATCTACCAGACGTCGACGTTCGTCCAGGAGGCGGTCGGCGTCCACAAGGGCTACGACTACGCGCGGGGCGCGAACCCGACTCGGACAGCGCTCCAGCTTTGCCTCGCGTCACTCGAGAGCGCCGAGCACGGCGTTGCCTACAGCTCCGGGATGGGCGCAGCCACGACGCTGATGCACCTCGTCCACCCCAGCGAACGGGTGGTCTGCGTCAACGACGTCTACGGCGGCGTCTATCGCCTCTTCTCGCAGGTGTACGAGCCCAAGGGCTACGAGTTCGAGTTCCTGGCCGTCGACACCATCAACGGATCGTTGCGCGACCACCTCGACGAGCGGACGCCGATGGTCTGGCTCGAAACGCCGACCAACCCGCTCTTGAACATCGTCGACATTCGCGCCGCCGCCGAGGCCGCGCACGACGCAGGCGCGATGGTCGTCGTCGACAACACGTTCGCGACGCCGTACCTGCAGCGACCGCTCGAGCTCGGCGCCGACATCGTCCTGCACTCGACCACGAAGTACCTCGGGGGGCACTCCGATGTCGTCGGCGGCTTCGTCGCGACGAACGACCCCACCGTCGCGGAGCGCCTCTACTTCCTCCAGAAGTCGCTCGGCGCCGTCCCCGGCCCGTTCGACTGCTGGCTCGTCCTCCGCGGGTTGAAGACGCTCGCGATCCGCATGCGCCAGCACTCGGAGAACGCGAGGCAAGTGGCCCAGTACCTCTCGACCCATCAGTCGGTTGAGTCGGTGCTCTACCCCGGCCTGCCGAGCCACCCGGGCCACGAGGTCGCGCGGCGGCAGATGGATGACTTCGGCGGGATGATCTCGTTCCTGCTGGAGTCGGAGGAGGCGGCGGTCGAGCTGGTGGCGCGCACGAAGGTCTGGCAGCTCGCGGAGAGCCTCGGCGGCGTCGAGAGCCTGATCGAGCACCCGGCGCGGATGACGCACGCCTCGACGGCCGATGCTCCGTTCGCCGCGCCGAGAAACCTCGTGCGCCTCTCGGTCGGGATCGAGTCCGCGGGCGACCTGATCGAGGATCTCGAACAGGCGCTCGTGCGTTCGCCTGCGGCGGCGGAACGCACGTAGGCCCGCCGGTGTAGAGGTGGCGATGCCCACCTCGAAAGGAGCCCGACGATGAAGCGCCTCCTCCTGATCCTCGGCGCGGCTGCCCTCCTGCTACCGACGAGCGCCCTCGGCAAAGGGCCGACGAGCGCCTCGATCGACGGCCCGGGCGGCGGCGGCGGAATCACCTTCAGCGGCGACGGCGAGTCGGGCGGCACACCGCTCGGCGACCTCGCCGACCAGGCGGGGTTCTTCCCGGCGGTGTTCGTGCGCCAGCCGGACCCGATGCTCGACGAGCGCCCCACAGGCGACCTCGGGCCGAAGTACACGGTCACGTACACGGTCCCGGGGCCAGACGGCGAGACCTGGAAGCTCGAGCAGGACCTGTATCCGTACGCAGCCTCAGGGCCCGTCACCTACATGACGCCGGGGCAAGAGATCTTCGAGATCGGCGGCACCCGCGGCGGCTGGTTCCAGGCCGACTCGCGGCTGAAGGAGACGCTCGTCGCGGCGGGTTTGCCGAAGACGGCGCCGTCGGGCTCCAACGAGCGCTGGTCGCTGCCGACCCTGACGCTGAGCGCGATCGCGGTTCTGCTCTTCATGGGCCTGGCCGTGTTCACCGTCCGCCGCCGCGGGCGGCCAGCCGCGACAATGGCCGGATCTCCGAGCTAATCGATCTCCACCATCTCGGCGCCGAGCGCGTCATCGGCTGCTACCTGCTCGAGACGGAGGACGGGCTCGCGCTTTTCGACTGCGGCCCGTCTTCCGCCGTCGCCGCGCTCGAGCACGGCCTGGCGGAGCGGGGGCTGACGCTGAGCGACCTCGGGCACCTGCTCCTGAGCCACATCCACCTCGACCACGCGGGCGCCGCGGGGACGCTCGTCCGCAAGCACCCGGGCCTTCAGGTGCACGTCTCCGAGATCGGCGCGCCGCACCTCGCCGACCCCTCACGGCTCGAGCGCAGCGCGCGGCGCCTCTACGGCGACGCCTTCGACGAGCTCTGGGGCGAGCTGGCACCGGTGCCCGAGCAGAACCTCCACGTCGTCGGCGACGACACCGTCGGCCTGGAGACCTTCCCGACACCCGGCCACGCGAGCCACCACGTCACGTACCTCGATCGCGACGGCACGTTGTACGCGGGCGACGCGGCCGGCGTCCGCATCCAGCCCGACGACTACGTCGCGCCGCCGACGCCGCCGCCCGAGTTCGACCTCGTCGCCTGGACGGAGACGCTCGACGAGATTCAACGGCGCAAGCCGAACCGGCTCGCGCTGATCCACTTCGGCGTCGTCCACGACGCGGAGCCGCACCTCGCGCAGCTCCGGCGGCGACTGCAGACATGGGCGGCGGACGTCCTCCCCGAAGGGGAGTGGATCGCGAGACGAGAGAACGAGCTCGCAGCCGAGGCGAAGGATCCGGGCATCTACGAGCGGGCGATGCCGCTCTGGCAGTCCTACGCCGGCCTACGCCGCTACTGGGACAAGACGGCCGCCTCAGTGGCCAGCGTCGCCTCCCGGTAGGCGCGGACATAGTCCTGCACCATCCGCTCCGGCGAGAAGCGCTCCTCGACGTAGCGCCGGCATTCGAGCGGATCGAGCGCGTCCGCGGCTTCCAGCGCGCCGGCCATTTGGCGGTAGCTCTCGACGATGATCCCCGAGCGCCCGTGTTCGATCACCTCCGGGACCGCGCCGCGGTTGGTCGCGATCACGGGCGTGCCGCAGGCCATCGACTCGATCATCACGAGCCCGAACGGCTCCTCCCAGTCGATCGGGAAGAGCGTCGCGCGCGCGTCCTGCAGCAGCTCGACCTTCGCGCCATGCGAGACCTCGCCCAGGTACTCGATGCCGTGGATCCCCAGGTGCGGCTCGACGAACTCCTCGAAGTACTCCCGCTCTCTCGCCTCTTGCATCTTGCCGGCGATCTTCAGCGGCAGCTCGCGCTCCATCGCGACGGCGATCGCGCGATGGCAACCCTTGTCCGCGCTCATGCGGCCGAGGAAGAGCAGGTACTCGCCGGTATGGGGCTTGCACGGATATGCCGAGAGCTCGAGCGCGTTGGGGCAGTTCGCGATCCACGGGAGGTCCGACTTCGGGCGCCGCTGGTTGATCGAGAGCGAGACGAGCTTGAGGCTCGGGACGAGCGCGGCCGCCTGCTCGTAGATCTCACCGGCGTCGCCGACGAGAGGACCGTGGACGGTGTGGACGACTGCCGTGTCGACGAGGCCGGAGAGCACGAGCCCGGTCACGCCCGTGTGGTCGCTGATCACGTCGAACTCGTCGGCGCTCGTGTAGCAGGCGAGGGCGTGGTGCAGCTCCCAGTGCGAGCGGCCGATCCACTGGCTCGGCGCTTCTTCGTAGACGTAGGAGAGCTTGGCCTGTGTCCGCGAATCGCCGGAGGCGAAGAGCGTCACGTCGTGGCCTGCCTCGACGAGGCCGTCAGCGAGCAGCGAGACGATCCACTCGATCCCGCCGTACCCCGACGGCGGGACCGGGAACCACACCGGGCTGAGTACGGCGACTCGTAGCTGCTCTGCGTTCATGCCGGGTTTACCTGGACCGCGCTGTCCTCGATCCTGATTTCCCACGTTCGCTCAAAAGCACGCACACCCGACAGTCTGAGGGAACCCGCCCACGCGGGTAGCTCCGGCGGTGCATAGCTCTCGAGCGTGCTCTGGCGCAGGTCCGGCTGCAACCCGAGCAGGAGCTGGAGCAGGAGCACCGGCGTCCCCGCCGCCCACGCCTGCGGACGCGCCGCCGTCGGGTACGCGATCGGGAAGCGCGTCTCGGTGCGCGGCATCCCGGCAAACACCTCGGGGAGCTGATAGTCGAAGTGCCGCGCGGCCGTCAGCATCTGGCGGATCACTCGGTGCGCCTCGGGCCAGCGTCCGTAGCGCGCCAAACCCCAGGCGATCAGCGAGTTGTCGTGCGGCCAGACGGTGCCGTTGTGGTACGCGAGCGGGTTGTAGCCCCGGTCCTCCGTCGACATCGTCCGCACCCCCCAGCCGGACCAGAGGGCATCGCCCATCAGGTGGTCGACGACCGCGTCCACGCGCTCCCTCGGGACGATCCCGCTCCAGAGCAAGTGGCCGATGTTGGAGCAGAGGGAGTCAACGCGCTCGTGATGCGCGTCGAGGGCGAGTGCGTAGTAGCCGTTCCGCTCCTCGATCCAGAAGTGCTCGTTGAACCTTGCCCGCAGCTCCTCGGCCTCGCGGTCGAGTCGTTCGGCGAGCTCGCGGTCTCGCCAGACCTCACGTGCCAGTTCGGCCATCCGCCGCTTGGCGTCATACACGTAGCCCTGGACCTCGCAAGGCGCGATCGGAGTATCGGCCAGCCGACCATCCTTGAACCGCTGGGAGTCGTGCGAGTCTTTCCAGGACTGGTTGTCGAGGCCGCGGCGGCTGCGCTTCTTGTACTCGACGAACCCGTCACCGTCGAGATCGCCGCGCGTGGCGATCCACTCCAGTGCGTGCAGCGCGCTGTCCTTGAAGTCCCGGACGAGCGCGACATCGTCGGTCCAGCGCCAGACCTCCGAGAGCAGGATCAGGTACAGCGGCGTCGCATCGACGGTGCCGTAGTACGCGCCGTGCCAGGTGCGAGCGGCCTTCCCGCTCCTAACCTCGTGGACGATCTTGCCGGGCTCGGCGTCTCGCACCGGGTCGTCGACCGTCGCCTGGAGCTGGCGAAGCGCCTCGAGCGCCGTGACAGCGAGCTCGGGCCCGAACAGGAGCGTCTGGAGGCAGGTGATGATCGTGTCGCGCCCGAAGACCGTCATGAACCACGGCATGCCGGCGGCCGGCAGTTTTCCCAGACCGCCGTCGCTTCCGCGCATTCGGAGCGACGCGAGGTCGGAGACGGAGCGCCCGAACGACTGGCCGAGGTCGTCCCACGTCGCGCGCAGCTGCGGCACGCGCAGATGCCAGGCCGCGAGCGACTCGCGCACGCGCGCGATCTCGTCGCCGAAGCGGCGCTCGGCGAGCCGCGGCATCAACTGCTCGCCGTCCGAGGAGGGCACGATGTCGAGGCGCAGGTCCCAGCGCTCTCGTGGCTGGAGCTCGATTCGGTACGTGACCCGCCCCTGCTCGACGCGTCCCGGCCGCGAGAGGATCACCTGCGTCTGCGCTAACACGCCGGTCCCGTCAGTGAGGAGAAACTGATTGTTCGGCTGATCGAAGTGCGCCTCGACCGCCGGCGGGAGCGGCTCCGCGTGCGCCGGGTCGCCGAGAGCGAAGTCGTAGTCCTTGACCGCGAAGATGTCCGCGAAGTCGGACGCGATCTCGAGCGCGAGGTCGAACGCAACGGGCCGCATGCCCTGGTTCTGGACGACGAGACGATCCTGCATCGCCTCGCCGATGAAGCGCTCCCGGATGATCGAGAGCTCGTCTTGCTCGAGCCCGTCCACCGGCGGGTTGCGGAGGTAGAACGCGGCGGAGAAGTAGTCGACCTTGCCCGACGAGAGCAGCAGCGGTCGGCGGCCGTTGATCGTCAGCTGCAGCATGGAGAGGAAGCGCGTGTCGTCCGTGAAGAAGCCGCTCGTCGGCCAGGCGCCTACGTCGCCCAGCTCGTCGCAGATGCAGAAGGTCGAACCCTCGAGGATCGTGATCGCCATTACGCCTCTTGACGGAGGATGCGCGCACCCGAGCTTTGTGCAAGTGCCTTGACGACCAGCTCGTCCACGTTCACGTGCGGCGGTCGCGTGAGCGTGAAGAGGACGCACTCCGCGATGTCGTCAGGGCTCAGCGGCTCGACGCCCTCGTAGACCTTGGCCGCTGCTGCCTCGTCACCGCGGTACCGCACCCGCGAGAAGTTCGTCTCGACGAGCCCCGGGTCGACGGTCGTCAGGCGGATCGGCCGGCCGAGCAGGTCCTCGCGCAGGGCGTAGGTGAAGCCGCGCGCCGCGAACTTCGAGGTGACGTAGAGGGCGCCGCGCTCATAGGCTTGGCGGCCCGCAACCGAGCCGATGTTGACGATGTGTCCGCCCTCCTGGAGGTGCGGCAGGCACAGGCGCGTCATGCGGATCAGGCCGTGCACGTTCGTCTCGAGCACAGCTTCCTCTTCGTCCTCGTTGCTCTCGTCGAAGAGGTCACGGCCGAGGGCGAGTCCGGCGTTGTTGACGAGGATGTCGAGTCTTTCGAGCCGGTGCACTGCGCTGGCGACGAAGCTGGCCGCGCTCTCGGCGTCGGTGACGTCCAGCTCGAGCGTGACGATGCCCTCGCCGAGCTCGTTCAGCCGATCGAGCCGGCGCGCTCCGGCCGCAACGAGCGCGCCTTCCCGAGCCAACGCCCTCGCCGTCGACGCGCCGATTCCACTCGAGGCGCCGGTGACGATGGCCCTCTTCCCGTCGAGCGCCCCCACGGGCGCGCAGCTTACGGATTTAGCAGACTGGGTACATCAAGCCCGTCCGCCCAGAAGGAGGCCTGAAGAATGTTTGCGCGAGTCGTCCGCTACCAGATCCCACAGAAGCGTTTTGGCGAGGTGGTTCCGGCGTTCCGTGAAGCGGTCGAGGGGTTCCGGGAGATCGAGGGCAACAACGGCGGCTACCTGCTGATCGACCCGGACAACTGCACGGCGCTCACGGTCACCCTCTGGGAGACCCGGCAGGCGCTCGAGGCCAGCGAGATCCGCGCGAGTCGGCTTCGGAGCCAGGCAGTCGACGCGGTCGACGCCGAGATTCAGGCGACGGACCGCTGCGAGGTCGCGCTGGACTTCAGCCAACCTGCAACCGTCTAGCGAAAAAGGAAGAGCCCCGGACGGATCTGCGGCCAATCCGCCGGGGCTGACGTAGTCGTCGGCCTGACGCCCGCCTGCCTGCACCCCACTTTCGAGGGATCCGGCTGGGCGATCACGTGCTGATGGGCGGTGCCGGGCTCGAACCAGCGACCCCCTGCTTGTAAGGCAGGTGCTCTCCCAACTGAGCTAACCGCCCGCACTCTAAGGGTATCGGCGAAGAGTGCGAGTGCCCCCAGCGGGATTCGAACCCGCGCTACAGCCTTGAAAGGGCTGTGACCTGGACCGCTAGT
>Ga0126312_10003153_pt1 | contig 11102 bp, 13 predicted proteins | sample Plot104A_FD_92537 | JGI IMG/M metagenome (GOLD analysis project Ga0126312, IMG submission 92537) | Serpentine soil microbial communities from UC McLaughlin Reserve, CA, USA - Plot104A | ecosystem: Environmental > Terrestrial > Soil > Grasslands | place: USA: UC McLaughlin Reserve, Lake County... | reverse complement strand
GACGCACGAGCGCTGATCGTCGAGTTCGGCGACCACGTCCAGGCGGAGCTCGAACGGACCGGCGAGATCTTCGTTCCTTGGGCAGAGCGCCTCACGCTGTGCTGGCTGTGCCGCCATTTCGACGTGGACGGCGCATTCCGATCGCTCCTCGACGAGAGCGAGCGCTGGACGAGGAACAACCCGTGGGTTCCGCTGATGCGGCACATCTTCGACGACGAGTTCGCCGCGGCCGCAGACGCGGCCGAGCGACTGCTGCTGCTGCCGGACGCTGCCTTCCTACGCTTGCAGGGAGGCGTTCAGCTCGACCGCGCGCTCGATTTCTACCGGCGCGCAGGCGCGACGAAGTACGCCGCGGACGCGGAGGCGCTGCTCGCGAAATCGGCGTAGCTGCTAGAGGTTTCCGCGCATCGCCTGCTCGCGCTCGCCTCGCGCCGCTGGCCGGCGCCCCGAGGTGAAACCCGCGCTAGAGATTCCCTCGGAGCGCCTGCTCCCTTTCAATCGACTCGAACAGCGCCTTGAAGTTGCCCTCGCCGAAGGTGGTCGCGCCGTGGCGCTCGATCACCTCGAAGAAGACGGTCGGGCGGTCCTGCGCCGTCTTCGTGAAGATCTGCAGCAGGTAGCCGTCGTCGTCGCGGTCGGCTAGGACGCGCAGCCTGCGGAGCTCCGAGTAGTCCTCCGCGATCTCGCCGACGCGCACCTCAACGTCGTCGTAGTAGGCCTCTGGCGTGTCGAGGAAACGGACGCCGCGCGAGGTCATCGTCTCGACCGTCCGCACGATGTCGTCGGACTGGAGCGCGATGTGCTGGACGCCGGGGCCGTGATTGAACTCGATGTACTCCTCGATCTGGCTCTTGCGCTTCCCCTCGGCCGGCTCGTTGATCGGGAACTTGATCTTCCCGCTGCCGTCTGCCATCACCTTCGACATCAGCGCCGAGTACTCGGTCTGGATCTGGTCGTCGCCGAAGTGGACGATGTTGGTCATCCCGAAGACCCGTTCGTAGAACCCGACCCAGTGGTTCATCCGCCCGAGCTCAACGTTTCCGACGACGTGGTCGATCGCCTTCAGCCCGACGCCGGCGGCGCCGCGACCGTTCTCGGAGATCCACCGGTAGCCCGGCGCGAAGGGCCCAGCGTAGTCGGCGCGGTTGACGAAGCTGTGCACGGTGTCGCCGTAGGTCCCGATCTGCGCCACCTCGAGCGACCCGTACTCGTCCTCGAGCCGGTGCGGCTCCGACAGGCCGCGAGCGCCCCGCTGCACCGCCTGGCGATATGCCTCGGTCGCGTCGGGGACGGTGAGCGCGATGTCCTTGACTCCGTCGCCGTGCCTGCACACGAAACGCGAGGCCTCGTGATCCTCGCGCAGCGCGGTCGTCAGCACGACGCGGATGTCGTGCTGCTCGAGCACATACGAGGCGCGGTCGCGGACGCCTGTCTCGGGCCCCGCATAGGCGGTCGGATGGAACCCGAACGCGTGCTCGTAGAAGTAGGCGGCCTGCTTCGCGTTGCCGACGTACAGCTCGAGGTGATCCCACCCGTCGATCGGCATGAAGTCACCCGCCATGGAGCGAATCCTAACGCCGTGCGTCTGCGGGGGATGGCTCGACGCCCGCACCGAGCTCGTCTGCGAGCGTAGGCTCGTCGAGCGCCTTACGCAGCGGCACCTCGTGGATCCCGAAGATCACGATCAACAGCACGACCACGCAGAGCGCGGACGCGGCCAGGAAAGCCGGCCGGAGCGCCGACGCGAGGTCGTCTCGCAGGGCAGGCGGCAGCCGGTGCGCAACCGAGCCCTCGGCGCTGACGCTCGGCGGCAGCCCATGATTGACGATCACGCCCATCAGCGTCACGCCGAGTGTTGCTCCGATCTGGCGCGAGAACTGCGTCAGCGCCGTGGCGGACCCCATCGAGGCGATCGGCACCGAGTTCTGGACCGCGAGCACGAACACCTGCATCATCAGCCCAAGGCCGATCCCGACGATCACCATGTTGCGCGCAGCTTCGCCGCTCGTCGTCTCGGTCCCCATCCGCGACAGCAGGAACAGGCCCGTTCCCAGAACGATCGGCCCGACGATCGCGTTCGGGCGGTACCGGCCGGTGCGGGAGACCCACTGCCCGGCGAGGAAGCTGGTCGTGACGGCGCCGAGCATCAGCGGCGTCAGCACGACGCCGGAGGACGTCGCGGACGTCCCGATCACGCCCTGCACGAATAGGGGCACGAACGCGATCGTCCCGAACATCGCCATCCCGACGAGCGAGACCGCAGCCACGCCTGCGCGGACGTTGCCGCGGCGCAGGAGGTCGAAGGGCAGGATCGGCTCCGGCACACGGCGCTCGACGAGCGCGAACAGCAGGAGCAGGACCGCCGCGACCACGAACGCCCCGATCACCTGCGGCGAGCCCCACGCGTACTGGCGACCCGCCCAGACCAGCGCGAGCAGGAGCGCTGCCGTCCCGCCCGCCAGCAACACGGCGCCGCGATAGTCGATCGAGTGCTCCCGTCTCTGGGCGCGCTTCGGCATCGTCAGCGAGATCACGAGCAGCGCGAGCGCGCCGACCGGCAGGTTGACGTAGAAGATCCAGCGCCAGCTGGCGTGGTCGACGATGAGGCCGCCGAGCGCCGGCCCCGCGATCGAGGCAGCGGCCCACGTCGCGCCGATCAGCCCCTGGTAGCGGCCGCGGTCGGCCGGCGGCACGACGACGCCGATCGTCGCGAGCGCGAGCGGGAACAGGCCGCCGGCGCCGAGCCCCTGGACGGCGCGGAACAGCACGAGCTCCGGCATGTTCTGCGCAAGACCGCACAGCGCCGAGCCGGCCAGAAAGATCACGATCGCGACGAGGAACAGCGGCCGCCGTCCGTGCACGTCGCCGAGCTTGCCGTAGAGGGGAACGGTGACGGTGCTCGCGAGCATGTACGAGGTGACGACCCACGAGTAGCTCGTCAGGCCGCCGATGTCGCCGACGATCGTCGGGAGCGCGGTCGCGACGATCGTCTGGTCGATTGCCGCGAGCAAGAGCACCGTGTTGATCCCGGCGTAGATCGCCAGCACGCGGCCGATCGTGAACCGGTAGCCCGGCGGCTTACGTGCCAGCCAGGCACGCAGCGCGGCCGTCACGGCCCGATGCCCTCGCCGCGCCGCTGCCGCGCCATCACGATGCCGGCGCCGATCGCGATGCCGCCGACGACCTGCAACCACGAGATGTGCTCCGACAGGAGCAACACGGCGAAGACGACCGCGACGAACGGCTGCAGGTTCGCGAACAGCGTCGCGTGCGACGGCCCGACCCGGTCGAGCGCCTTGAACCAGAGGATGTTCGTCAGCACGAGCGGCCCGAGCACCGCGTAGACGAGCAGCGCCCAGATTTCCCAGCCCAGGTGGAAGTCTTGGCTCGCGAGCTGCGGCGCGGCGGTCGCCGCAACCGCGACCCAGCCCAGCACGAGCACGATCGCGCTGATCCGGTATGGCGAGTAGCGCCGCATCAGCGGCGCGATCGCGACCGAATACGCCGCCCAGGTGGCGGCCGTGGCCACGCCGAGGAGGTCTCCCTTGATGTCGCTCTTGACGCCGCCCGACCCGGTCGCGACAAGCGTGACGCCGACGAACGAGAGGGCGGTCGCGGCCCAGAACCAGCGGGAGACGCGCTCGAGCCCGAACGCCATGGCGATGAGTGCCGCGAAAATCGGCGTCGTCCCCAGGATCAGCGCAGTCGTCGAAGCGTTCGTGAACTTGATCGCGTAGACGTAGCTGAGCTGGTTGAGCCAGATTCCGACCGCTGCCGCCCCGACGAGCAGCACGACGTCGCGGCGGCGCACGCGGAACGACCCTTCGTAGCCGTACGTGAACGCCGCGAACAGCGTCGCGGCGATCCCGTACCGGACGCTCGAGTAGGCGAGCGGCTCAAACCCGTGCTCGAGGACGTAGCGCGTAACGGTGAAGTTGAGCGCCCAGATCAGCACCGTTGCGACCAGCATCAGCTCGGCGCGGCGGTCGTGGCGCGGGCGCGTCAGGGTGGCTTCGGCCGCACGCGCAGGCGGTGCCGAAGTCTCTACTCGAGCCACGTCGCGAGCGTACCCAGGCGGTTAGGGTTCAATCGATGGCCGAGCCGACCCGCGCAGACATCGACGCGCTCGTCGGCCCCGCAACGCCGCATTTCGCTTACCAGCTGCGCGCGCGCGTGTGGGAGCTGATCCAGGATCTGCCCGCCGACAGCGACATCCGCCGCTACGGCGAGGAGAAGCTGGAGCTGCTCGACCGGCTCGGGCACGCGTCGACGAAGGCCGACGACTCGCCCACCGAGTCACGGCGGCGGATCGGCTGGGAGCAGATCCCGAGCTCGGCGCCTGCATACGAGCCTCTGCCGCCGAAGCGATGACGATCGAGGGCGGGTCCGTCTTTGTGACGGGCGGCTCGCGCGGAATCGGGAAGGCGATCGCGGTCCGGTTCGCGGAGTTGGGAGCGGCTCGCGTGGCGATCGGGTACCTGCGAAACGACCGCGCGGCCGACGCCGCCGCCGAGGACCTGCGAGCGCTGGGCGCGGAGCCGGTGCTCGTGCGCGGCAACGTCAGCGGCGAACGCGTGCTGAGCCAAGTGGCGGAGCTCGGACCGCTCGATGCACTCGTCCACAACGCGGCGACGGGCGTGATCCGGCCGGCGCTCGAGGTCGAGCCGAAGCACTGGGACTGGACGCTGGAGGCGAACGCGCGCGCGCTGCTCTCGCTCGCGCGGGTCGCCGCGCCGTTGATGCAGCCGGGCTCGTCGATCGTCGGGATCTCGAGCCTCGGTGCAACGCGCGTGCTCGAGAACTACGTGCTCGTCGGCACCTCGAAGGCGGCGCTCGAGTCGCTCGTCCGCTATCTCGCCGTCGAGCTGGCGCCGCGGGGGATCCGTGTCAATGCGGTCTCCGGCGGAGTAGTGGAGACGGATGCGCTCGAGCACTTCCCGAACCGGGAGCAGATGCTCGAAGCTGCACGCACGCGCACGCCGGCGGGCCGAATGGTCGAGGCGCGGGACATCGCAGACGCCGTCGCGTTCCTCTGCTCCCCGGAGGCCGAGATGATTCGAGGCCAGACGCTCGTTGTGGACGGTGGCTTCTCGCTCTTGGCCTAACGATTCGGTTCGCGGTGCGCTGGGTACAGCAGTCGCATGGGATTCGTTATCAGCCTCCTGCTCATCGGTGTCGGAGCGATCCTCACCTGGGCCGTCACCGATAATTCGGACAGCATCAATCTCGACGTCGTCGGCGTCGTCCTGATGGTCGTTGGCCTAATCTCGTTCGTCCTCACGCTGTTCTTCTGGGAGTCGTGGTGGGGCGCCGGCGCAGTCCGCCGGACGCGCTACGTCGAGGGCGGCGATGCGTATGCGCGCCGGTCCGGCTACGGACCACGCCGCCGCGGGTACGTCGTCGAGGAAGAGGAAGCGCCGGCCGCGCCTCCTCCGGGCCCGCCGCCGCCTTAGGCGAGCCGCTCCAGCGCCTCGTCGATTTCCTCGTCGCCGATCGTCAGCGGCGGCGTCGCCGAGATCAGTGAGCCGTCCTCCCCCGCCGGAACGACGATGACGCCGCGCCCGAGCGCCTCCTCCGCGTCCCCCGGCTTCGCGCGGAGCAGCCCGGCGCCGTGCCACCCGGCCTGCTCGAAACGGTCGCCGGCCGTGCGCACCCGCTCGAGCAGCCGCGGTACCTCCTCGAGCACCACCAGCGCAGCCGCACAGGCAAGCGGACTGCCGACGTGCGTGTGCGTGTAGACGTCCTCCTCGCCGAGCTCCCACACACGCTCGAGCCCGCGGCGGAAGAGCGCGGCCGAGAGCGGAAGGCCGCCGCCGAGCGCCTTCCCGGTGCAGAGAACGTCGGCGAGGTCGCCCGAGCGCCAGAGGACGCCGGTCCTGCCGAGCCCGCAGTAGATCTCGTCTGCGATCAGCATCGCGCCTGCGTCGTCGCAACGTTCGCGCAACCGGTCGAGGAAGCCGTCCGGGGGGACGCGCGCGCCGCCGCGCCCCTGGACCGGCTCGACGATCACGCAGCCGGCGTCTTCGGGCAGCGGCCCCGGATCGTCGCCGAACGGCCGGCGGTGCACCGGCCCGGGCAGCCAGGGCCGGAACGGTTCGCGGAAGCGCTCGAACCCGGTCGCGGCGAGCGCGAGCAGACCCGTTCCGTGGTAGGCGCGCTCGAACGCGACGATCCCGGGTTTGCCGGTCGCCAGCAGCGCCGTGCGCAGCGCGATCTCGACCGCGTCCTCCCCCGTCACCCCCAGCTTGGCCGGCCGTCCGAGGCGCTCGCGCAGCCTCGTCGTCACCTCGGCCTCCGCCAGATCGCCGAGCGCGTGGACGACTGGTTGCTCGGCGATCGCCCGCTGGATCTTCGGGTTCCGGTGCCCCAGCGCCGCAACACCGAAGCCGCCCGACAGGTCGAGGTACTCGCGCCCGGCCGCGTCGCAGACACGGCACCCGTCGGCGCGAGTCCAGATCAAGACCCGTTCGGGGCGAAGAGCCGGTTGATCGTGTCGCTCGCGATGTAGCCGGCGATCTTCGGGTTCTCCTGCAGCCTCCGCATCGAGTACGCGTACCAGTGCTTGCCGAACGGGACGTAGATCCGCAGGCGATGGTCGTCGCGGACGAGCCTATCGCCGCGCAGCTCGCGGACGCCCAGCAGCATCTGGAACTCGTACTCCTCGCGCCCGAGACCCTCGACCAGCGCCAGCGACTGCTCGAGCAGCCACTCGTCGTGGGTTGCGATCCCGACGTACGAGCCGCACGCGAGCAGCAGGTCGAGCGCGGCGACGAAGTTGTCGCGGACCTCCTGAAAGTCCTGGAAGGCGATCAGCGGCGGCTCGAGGTAGATCCCCTTGCAGAGCCGTACGTTCGGGCGCAGGTCTTTTAGCGACCGGATATCGCGCAGCGTCCGCCGCAGCCGTGCCTGGAGCACGACGCCGACGTTGTCGTGGCCACGCTCGCGCAGGTCGCGGTAGATCCGCAGCGTGTCCATCGTGCAGCTCGAGTCCTCCATATCGATCCGGACGAAGTTGCCGCTCTCCGCCGCGTGCCGCACGACGATCTCGGCGTTCTCGAGGCAGAGCTCGTACGACAGCTTGAACCCGAGGGCCGTCAGCTTGACGCTCACGTTCGAATCGAGCTCGCGTTCCTCGATGATGTCGAAGACGTCGTCGTAGGCGCGCACGACTGCGCGCGCCTCCTCTTCGCTGTCGTGCTCCTCGCCGAGGACGTCGATCGTGGCCATCTTCCCGCGCTCGTTCAGCCCGCTGACGACGCGGCAGGCATCCTCGACGGTCGGACCCGCTATATACCGGCTCGAGATCTTGCGGACGATCGGCTTCGGGACACCCGGAAGCATCCGGACGATCGCTCGATCGAGAACACTGGCCACCGGCGGCGCGATTCTAGTGCGGCGGATCGGGCGCGCGGACGGTCAGGACTCGCGCATGAAGCCCTGGCGCGCGGCGGAGACGAGCGCCACCGCCTCGGGGAAGAGCACCCGCATCGCGTCGCGGAGCTGCAGCGCCTGCTCGTCGGACGTGCCCGAGACGTCCATCCGCTTGAGCGCCGCGCCCGTGAGCTCGACTGCCGTGTTCAGCGTCAGCGTTGCGAACTGCTCGCGCTGTGCTTCGGCAACCGACTCGGCCTGCTGCGCAGCGAACTCGCGGATCCCGCGCATCAGATCCTCGGGGTCTCCGCCGAAGGAGAAGCCTTCCATGGCTCTAGCTTACGTGCCGGCGGAGCCCCAGCTCGGCATTGAGTACTGGTCGCCCTCGAGCAACAGTCGCGGCTTGCCGCCGCCGCTCGAGACGACCCAGATTCCATCCGTATCGCCCCGCGTGTCAGCGAAGGCAATCGAGGTCCCGTCGGGGGACCACGCCGGATGCACGATGTCCGCGGAGGCAGCGAACGTTCCGACGTCCGTGATCACACGGGGGTCTCCTCCAGCCTTGTTCACGACCTCGAGCGACGTCGGATTCCCTTTCTCGGCTGTAAGTCGCGCCAGGTCGGACCGCAGAAAGGCGACCTCCTTTCCATCCGGCGACCACGCAGGCGCGAAGAACTGCTCGAAGTGTTTGTCGTCAAGCGGACGGAGGCGAACGAGTACTCGCTCCTTTCCCCCGTCGGCGTCGACCGTCACGAGCCCCACGCCGGTGCGGACGAAGGCGATCGTCTCGCCGTCCGGCGACCACGCGGGCCGGTGAGCCAGACCATGCTGGTCCCGAAGAAGAACCCTTTCGCCGCTGCCGTCAACGCCGACGGTTCGAAAGCCGTCCTCGCCGGCGAACAGGAGCTCCTTCGAATCGGGGCTCCACGCGAGCTGCTCGCTGAACGTGACCACGTCGCCGATTTGATGCACGTTGCCGCCGTCGCGGTCCATGACGAAGAGATGGCTCGCGCCTTGATCGCCGAATAGCCGCTCGAACGCGATCAGCCGGCCGTCGGGAGACCACGTCGGGAAGCTGTCGCGCTCGTTCGTCGTCAGCGAGTGCAGGCTGCCGTCGACGTCGCGACGGAAGATGCCGCCAAGGCCGCCGAACTTCGCGACGAGGATCGGGCCGTTCTCAGGCGACCCCGATCCGCCGTCGCCGCCGGCCGACCCGCACGCCGTCAGGCACGCGAGCGCGAGCAGCGCGACCAGCGCGAGGCGCGGCACGGCGCTGATATTCGCACGGCACTCACGCCGCGACAACCTCCGCGCCACGACGAGTCATCGGCGCCTCACACCGCAAACATGCCCTTCTCGAGCCACCCGCCGCCGTCGATCGTCAGCACGGCGCCGTTGACGTAGGAGGCGTAGTCCGAGACGAGGTAGGCGCAGGCGTTCGCGATCTCACCGGGCTCGCCGAAGCGTCCGAGCGGGATCTTCGCGAGCAGCGCCTGCCGGATCGCCTCGTCCGGCCACAGTCGCTCGCGCGTCTGCGGCGTATCGACCGGACCCGGCGCGAGGGCGTTGACGCGGATCCCGTGGCGCCCCCACTCGACGGCGAGCGTGCGCGTCAGGTTGACGACCCCGGCCTTCGCCGCTGCGGAGTGGATGGTTCCGGGGCCGCCGGTCCAGGCATAGGTGGCGACGACGTTGACGATCTCGCCTCCGGCGCCGCGCGCGAGGAGGCGGCGTCCGAGCTCCCGTGAGCAGAGGAACGTCCCGTCGAGCACGATTCCGACAACCGCGCGCCAGCCGTTCGGCGACAGGTCTTCCGCCTGGACGAGAAAATTGCCGGCGGCGTTGTTGACGAGCGTCGTCAGCGGCCCGAGCGCATCCTCGGCAGCCTCGAACGCCGCCGCGACCTGCTCCGGATCGCGCACATCGCCTGGAACGGCAACAGCACGCTTGCCGATCGCCGCCACCGTCTCCTCGAGCGGGTCGCGCCGCCTCCCCATGACCGCGACACCGGCGCCGAGCCGCGCGAGCTCGAGCGCCGTCGCGCGCCCGAGCCCGGTGCCGCCGCCTGTGACCAACGCGATTCGGTCCGCGAGCGTCCCCTCCGGGAGCATTACTCGAGCTCGCCTCTGTAGTTCGCGACGACGTCGTCGGCGACACGCTCCACCGCGTCGATCGCGCCCTTCATCGCCTCGGCGAACGGCGAACCGCCCTCGCCGAGCGCCTGCTCGAGCCCCCGCGTCGCAGCACCGACGCTGTCGAGCCGTCCTGCCGAAGCGACGCGCGGCGGCGTCCCCAGCGTCTGCTGCAGCCGTCGGACCGCCTCCTCCGCCTCCGCGACGCCCGGCGGGTTCTCAGTGATCCGCAGGGCGACGAGCTGGGCGCTCAGCTCGTCGAGGTCGCCGCCGCCGGCGATCTCCTCCGCGAGCTCGCAGATCGCCGCGATCGAGGCCGCCTCGCGGACGATCCGCCGGCTGCGCAGTGGCCGGCCGGCATCGTCGACCGCGACCCAACTCGTGGCACCGGCGTGCTCGAACGCGCACAGGTAGACGCGTTGACCCTCCGCCGGCTCGGCCGGCAGGACACCGGTCACGCTTTCCCCCGGCTCGGCCAAAGCCGCCGCTGTGGCGGCGATCCGCTCGAGGTCGTCGCTCAGCGACACGAGCGCGAGCATAGAACCACCCCTACACTCGGCGCGATGGCGCATGCCGCCTCGCCGCGGACGCAGGTCGCGCTGGAGCTATTCGCGCCGCTCGGTCCGACCTACGATCGCTACGCACGCCTCCTCTCGCTCGGGCAGGACCCGCGCTGGCGACGGTTCCTCGTCGACCGCCTCGAGGTGGGTCCGGACAACACGGTCATCGACGTCGCCGCCGGGACGGGCGCCGTCGCGCTCGAGCTCGTGCGCCGCAAGGCGTGCTCCGTCGTGGCGGTCGACCAGAGCCCCGAGATGCTCGCTGTCGCCCGCCGGCGGATCATGCTTGCCGCCGCGACCCGCCAGATCCGGCTCGCCGAGGCGCGCGCCGAGGCGCTGCCGTTCGAAGACGGCGCGTTCGACGCGCTCACCGTGACCTACCTGCTGCGCTACGTCGACGATCCTGCTGCGACGCTCGCAGAGCTGGCACGCGTCGTTCGCGGCGGAGGCACGCTCGCGTCGCTCGAGTTCGGGATTCCCGTCTCCCCGCCCGCTCGGGCACTGTGGGAGCTGTACACGGGCGTCGGCCTCCCCGCGGCCGGCCGCGTGATCGGCGCCGGTTGGCGCGAGGTCGGTGACTTCCTGCGCGGAAGCATCAAGAACTTCTACGAGCGGCTTCCGCTCGACCGGCAGCTCGCGCTGTGGCGTGCCGCCGGCGTGGAGGACGTTCGGTTCCGGCGTCTCAGCCTCGGCGGTGGCATCGTGATCTGGGGTCGACGCGCGTGAGCGCCGAAGCGCGGCCGGCCTTCTACGCGCTCCGGTCGGGCGGTTGGCGCGACTACGTGACGCTCGTCCACCCGCCGTACACGCTTTGGCACCTCAGCTACGTCGCGCTCGGCGCGGGGCTCGCGCCGGAGTTCCGCTGGAACCGCTTCTGGCTCGTGAGCGCGGCGTTCTTCCTCGCCGTCGGCATCGGGGCACACGCGCTCGACGAGCTCAGAGGGCGTCCGCTCCAAACGCGGATCCCGCGCGCCGTGCTCGTGGGGCTCGGTGCGCTCACGATCGCCGGAGGCGTCGCGCTCGGCGTCGCGGCCGCCGT
>Ga0126312_10003151_pt1 | contig 11102 bp, 10 predicted proteins | sample Plot104A_FD_92537 | JGI IMG/M metagenome (GOLD analysis project Ga0126312, IMG submission 92537) | Serpentine soil microbial communities from UC McLaughlin Reserve, CA, USA - Plot104A | ecosystem: Environmental > Terrestrial > Soil > Grasslands | place: USA: UC McLaughlin Reserve, Lake County... | reverse complement strand
TGGCTCGTCGCCGAGGAGGACGGCGCCATCGTCGCCCGCGCCGAGGCCGGGCTCAACTGGATGGCCGGCACGGACACGGGGTTCGCCAACGTGGCGGTCGCGACCGCGGCGCGCGGGCGCGGGATCGGCGCGACGCTGTACGAGCGCCTCGAGGAGCACCTGCGCGAGCTCGGCACGACGCGCGTTCTCTCGATGTTCTTCGAGACGCCCGCCGCCGTCGCCTTCGCCGCGCGGCGCGGGTTCAGGGAGGTGCGCGCCGAGGTGCCGTCGGCCGTCGATCCGCGTGACGTCGATCTCTCGGCAGCGCCGCCGGTCGACGTCGTCCCCGTGCGCGACGTCCCGCCGGAGCAGATACACGCGGTGGACGAGACGGCGTCGCGCGACGTGCCGATGACCGAGACGATCGACAGCATCCCCTTCGACGACTGGCTCGACCACCTCTGGAACTTCCCCACGTTCACGCGCGACGGCAGTTTCGCGGTGGTCGAGGACGGGCGCGCGGTCGCCGTCTCGTTGATCCTGGCCGATCTCGAGGGCCGGCGCGCCGCGAACGCCTTCACCGGGACGCTGCGCGAGTACCGCGGCCGCGGCTACGCGGTCGCGGCGAAGCTCGCATCGATGGGCTGGGCGGCCGAGAACGGCGTCACGCGGATGGCGACGACGAACGACGAGACGAACGCGGCGATGCTCGCGATCAACCGCAGGCTCGGCTACCAACCGATGGGCCGCATGGTCGAGTACCTGCGCGAGGCGGCACTCGAAACGCGGCCGGGAGCGTCGTAGGAGAACCCGAGCGGGGCTTAGCGCCGTTCAACGCCGTCGCTCGCCGGCGCGGATGGTCGAGGAACAGAGGGGCGCGGAGGGTCAAACGTAGGGTGACGCCCGATTCCTCGGCGCTCGGGCCGCCGTACCGTCGATTCATGGCAATCGACGAAAGGATCGACATGACGACCACCGTCCTCGGCCGGCGCTCCTACGGGCTCGCAGCCGTCGTCACACTCGCCGCCGCGTTCGCGGCGGCCGCCGTCTTCGCGGTCATCGGAGCACGCTCGTCCGGCAGCGATGGCGCGGCGGCGAACGCGGCGGCGCCCGCCTGGTTCGCGCCGATCGCGAAGTCGTACGGCAACAACGCGAAGATCACCCCGCGCTTCGACTTCGCGTCGCTGTACGCCTCGTACCCGCGCTGGTTCGAGGGGATCGCCAAGTCGTACGGCTACAACCCGGCGATCACGCCGGACTTCGACTTCTCGTCGCTGTACGGCGCGCCGGACCTGAAGCTGCGCTGAACGTCGTTCGGTCCCTGGACGGCCGGCCGTGGAAAAGCCGCCGCAACCGCCATAGGATCGAACCACTGTGGTGGACGCGATCATTGGTCGCGATGCCGAACTAGGAGCACTCGGGCGCTTCCTGGACACTGTCCCGGCGGCGCCCCGCGCCTGTCTGATCGAAGGCGAAGCGGGAATCGGCAAGACGACGCTCTGGCTCGAATGCGTCGGCGACGCGGAGGCCCGTTCGCTCCAGGTGCTCCAGGCGCGCCCGGCGGAGAGCGAGACGACGCTCTCCTACGCGGCGCTCGCCGATCTCGTGGGCGACGTGTTCGAGGAGACGCGAAAGGCGCTCCCCGCCGTGCAGGAGCGCGCGCTGGCGGCGGCGCTCCTCCGGGACGCCGACGAGCCTGCAGACGCGCGCACGACGGCGACGGCGCTCGTCGGGATCCTCGCCGAGCTCGCGGCCTCGAAGCCGGTGCTGGTCGCGATCGACGACGTGCAGTGGCTCGACGCGGCGTCGGAGCACGCACTCACCTTCGTCGCGCGCCGGCTTCCGACGGGCGTCAGCCTGCTCCTGGCGCGGCGTGCGGACGGGCGAGGCGAGCTGCCCCTCGGGCTCGAGCGCGCGCTCGCGGAGGAGCAGCTCATTCGGATCGTCCCCCGTCCGCTCTCGCTCGCGGCGCTCCATCATCTGCTCGCCGACCGGCTCGGCGCAGCGCTCCCGCGACCGACGCTCGTCCGCGTCGCGGACGCCTCGGGCGGCAATCCGTTCTTCGCCCTCGAGATCGCGCGGGCGCTCGGGCGCGAGACGCGCGCGCGCCGAGCCGACGAGCCGCTGCCCGTGCCGCGGAACGTCGAGGAGCTGGTCGCCAGCCGCGTTGGCGAGCTCTCCGAGGTCGCGCGACACGTCCTCCTCGCCGCGGCCGCGCTCTCGCGTCCGACGGTCGCAGCCGTCGTCGAAGCGGTTGCGGACGGCGACGCGCGGGCGGGCCTCGTCGAGGCGGAGGAAGCCGGCGTGCTCGTCCTCGAGCCCGACCGAATCCGGTTCGCACACCCCCTCGTCGCGTCCGCGGTCTACGCCTCGGCGTCGCGCGAGCGCCGGCGGCAGCTGCACGAGAGGCTGGCGTCGATCGGCTCCGATCCGGACGAACGGGCGCGCCATCTGGCCGCAAGCGTGACCGCGCCCGACGGCACCGTCGCAGCGGAGCTCGAGGACGGTGCGCGGCGAGCGGCGCGACGCGGTGCCCCGCACGCTGCGGCCGAGCTCTTCGCCGCGTCTCGACGGTTGACGCCCGACACGAGGGCCGAGGACGCGACGCGACGCACGCTGGGCGAAGCGACCGCGCTCCTCGCCGCCGGAGACGCCGACGGCGCACAGAAGCTCGCCGAGGAGGCGGCCGCCTCGCCCCTCGACTCACTCCGAGCGAACGCGCTTGCGCTCCTCGGCGACATCGCGTGGGTCACCGGGAGCGGCGCACCGAGCACGTTCCTCGAGGCCGCACTCGCGGCGGCCCCCGCGGACCGCGAGCTCGCGGCGCGCATCTATCCGAAGCTCGTCACCGTCACGGTGCCGCACCCGGCGCGCGCGCTCGAGCACGCGGACGCAGCGATCGGGATGCTGAGCGCCGAGCGAGACCCGGCAGCGCTCGCCTCCGTGATCTTCGAGCGCCTCTGGGTGTCGGCGACGCTGGGGCGCGGCTGGGATGACGGGTTGTACGAGCGGTGGCGAGAGCTGGAAGCGAAGGCGGGGCCGGAGGCGCCGATGAGCCGGGTTCCGCTGATCTACCTCCACTCCGTCGACGACTTCGACGGTGCGCGCGCCCGCCACGCCGTCGAGGACCGGTGGTACGTCGAGCGAGGGGAGGATCTCTGGCGGGCCGAGCGGCTGGCGCACCTGGGATACGCCGAGCTTCGCGCGGGGCTGGTCGACCAGGCGGAGCGACACCTCGACGAGGGGTGCGATGGCATGGCGCATGTGCAGAAGGTCGGGCCGTGGGCGACGCCGATTCGCTTCCGATCGCTTCTCGACGCGCACCGCGGCCGGATCGACCGCGCGCGCGAGACGCTCGAGCCGCTCGCGGCGGGCGCCGAACGGGCGGGGCAGGCGTGGTGGGAGGCGCTGCTGCTGTCGGGCGTGGCCGCCGTCGAGTTCGCCGACGGCGATCACGCTGCGGTCGACCGGGCGCTGACGCGGATGCGCCAACGGCTGGACACGATCGCGGCCGTCGATCTCCTGCCCGACCGGAGCGAGCCGTTCCACGTCGAGTCGCTCGTCGCGCTCGGCGAGCTGGAACGGGCACGGACGGTTCTGTCGCGCCTCGAGGAGAGAGCGCGGGTCTTCCCGCGACTCTGGATCGATGTCACGCTGCCGCGGGCGCGCGCACTCGTCCTCGCGGCGGACGGCGACGTGCCCGCGGCACTCGCCGCGCTCGACGAGGTCGACGCCGACGTCGCGGTCAAGCTGCCGTTCGACCTCGCGTGGAACCGGCTCGTCCAGGGGCGCCTGCATCGACGCCTGAAGCAGAAGCGCGCCGCGGCGGCTGCGCTCGAGGAAGCCGTCGAGATCTTCGAGCGCCTCGGGGCGCCGCGGTGGGCCGAGCAGGCGCACCACGAGCTCGGTCGGGTCGGGTTGAGACGCGCGCCGGCCGAGCTGACGCCGACGGAGCGCCGCGTTGCCGAGCTGGCCGCGCAGGGGATGACGAACCGCGAGGTCGCGACGGCCGCATTCATGAGCCCGAAGACGGTGGAGGCCAACCTCGCGCGCGTCTACCGCAAGCTCGGCATCCATTCGCGTGCCGAGCTCGGCGCGCGGATCGCACAAAAGTAGGCGAACGCCCGATTACTCGCCGGCCGTTCGCCCGTACGGTGGAACGCATGGCAAACGGAGCCAACCGCCGAGCGTGGGAGACCTACCTGGTCGAGCAGTACCGCCCCGGATCGGAGGTCGACGGCCTGCGGCAGACGGCGAGGGACGTGCACGAGAGCGCCGGCGAGCTCGAGCGCGAGGGAAGGCCGGTCCGGTTCCTTCGCTCGACGATCATTCCCGCCGACGAGGCGCTCCTGTGTTTCCTCGAGGCCGAGTCGGAAGCGCTCGTGCGAGAGACGTACGACCGCGCCGGCGTCGCGTTCGACCGTATCTCGGCCGCGTTGCCGGCCGAGCCGTGAGGCCGGCGCCGGTGGCAGCCGCGTTCGGAACCGGCATCGTCGCGCCCTTGTCGCGCGTCCCAAAAGGGACGATAGTGGCAGGAGGAGCAAGAATCCTGAAGCGCGGAAACCTCTCCGGCTGGCTCTTCGTCGTGCTCGTCGCGGGGCTCGCGGAAGTGATCGTGCGCGCCGGTAACCTCGGGGACAGCGTCGCGGCGCCGTCGGCCGCGGTCCGTGCGCTCGCGAGCGAGCTGTGGGCCGGGCGGCTCTCGCAGGCGATCGTGACGACGCTGCATGTCTACGCGGAGGGACTCGCCGTCGCGATCGCGATCGGAGTCGTCGCCGGGATCGCGATCGGGAGCTCACGGACACTGCTCGCCGCCTCGTCCGTCGTGCTGGAGTTCCTGAGGGCTGTTCCGGCCGTCGCGCTCATCCCGCTCGCGATCCTGTGGTTCGGGCTCGGCGTGCCGATGCACCGGTTCGTGATCGCGTACGCGGCGACGTGGCCGATCCTGATCGCGACGCTGTACGGCGTGCGGGGCACCGACCGCCTCCTGCACGACGTCGCGCGGACCGCGGGCGAGACGAGGCTCGGCACCGTCGTCCGCGTCACGGCTCCGGCCGCTCTTCCGGGAATCGCGGCCGGCATCCGACTGAGCGCGGTGATCGCGCTCAACGTCGCGGTCACCGTGGAGTTCATCAACGGAGGCGGGGGGATCGGCGCGTACATGCAGCGGCAGCAGAACGCGTACAACCTGCCGGAGCTGTACGGCGCAATCGTGCTGACGGCGCTCCTCGGGTATGCGATTCACCTCACCCTGCGGGCGGCGGAGCAGCGTGCCCTGTTCTGGGTCGGCGAGCACCGGCTGGAGTCACGATGACCGCGTCGGCTGCGCGCGCCGCACGCCCGCTGCTCGGTGCCGCGGTCTTCTTGGCCGTGCTCGGACTGTGGCAGGCGGAGGCTCGCAGGCATCCGTCATACCTCTTCCCTGCGGCATCCGCCGTCCTCGAACGAGCGTCGCACGTGTGGCCGACGAGCGAGTTCCTGAGCGACGTCGTCTCGAGCCTCGAGCGGCTGGGGGCGGGATACGTGATCGGGGCGGGCGTCGGCGTCGCCCTCGGACTCGTGCTCGGCTCGTCCGTCGGGCTGCGGCGGCTCCTCGAGCCGCTGACCGAGCTGCTGCGCGCGACGCCCGCGATCTCGATCGTGCCGGCGGCGATCGTCCTCTTCGGGCTCGGCGAGGCGATGCACGTCGCCGTGATCGCGTTCGCCGTCTGCTTCCCGGTGCTCGTCAACACCGTCGAGGGCGTTCGCGCCGTGTCCCCCGAGGTTCGCGACACGGCCGCGATGCTGCAGGTCGGTCCCGTCGAGCGCGCCGTCCGGATTCACCTCCCGGCGGCGCTCCCGCAGATCTTCGCGGGGCTCCGGATCGCGCTGTCGGCGGCAGTCATCCTGCTCGTCATCTCCGAGTTCGTCGGCGCCGGCGACGGCGTCGGCCACTACATCACCTTCCAGCAGTCGCAGTTCAACACCGAGGAGGTCTACGGCGGAATCCTCTTCCTCGGCCTGCTCGGGTACGTCCTGAACCGGCTCTTCCTCGTCGTCGAACGCCGCGTCCTCGCGTGGCACTACGGAGCCGTCGGTGAGTCGGGTCGCTGATCCGATGCCGAGAGCGGTCGAGCAGGAGGCTCACGCGGGCGTCGTGCTGCGCGTCGACAGCCTGTCGAAGCGCTACGCCGAGAATGGGCCACCCGCGCTGAGCGACGTGGCGTTCGAGGTCCGGCGCGGCGAGCTGCTCGCGGTCGTCGGGCCGTCCGGCTGCGGGAAGACGACGCTCCTCCGCATCGTCTGCGGGCTGACGAGCGCGAGCGCCGGCACCGTGTTCCTCGACGCGCGCCCGGTGCTCCGGCCGCCGAGGGAGATCGCCGTCGTCTTCCAGGACTACAGCCGGTCGCTCTTTCCGTGGCTGACCGTCGTGCGCAACGTGATGTTCCCGCTCCGCCGCACGCAGGCGTCGCGCGCGGAGCGGCTCGCGACCGCCGAGGCGGCCCTCGAGGAGCTCGGCCTGCGCGGCGTCGCGCGCAAGTACCCGTGGCAGCTCTCGGGCGGCATGCAACAGCGGGTCGCGATCGCGCGCGCGCTCGTCTCGCGGCCGGAGATCCTGCTGCTCGACGAGCCGTTCGCGTCGGTCGACGCGCTCACGCGGGCGGAGCTCCAGGACGTCCTCCTGCGCGTCCACGGCGAGCACCGCCGCGTGACCATCGTGCATGTCACGCACGACATCGACGAGGCGGCCTACCTCGCGGACCGCGTGCTCGTCATGACCCCGGCGCCCGGGCGGGTGGTGCGGCTCGTCGACGTCGAGCTCCCGCGACCGCGCGCGCAGACGGCGACGCGCAGCTCGGACCGGTTCCTCGCCGTCCGCAACGAGATCCAGGAAGCGATCACCGAGCAACAGGCCCTACAACGAGGAGGCGAACGACAATGAACGAGATCGGACGTGCGTTCCTGCGGGCGTTCGCCGTGTGCACCGTCGCCGTCGCGGTCACCGCGACGGGCGCCGCCGGCGCACGGGTCCCGGCGGCGAAGCAGACCACGGCGCTGACGCCGGTGACGGTCGCGGTGGTGCCGATCGAGCCGACGGCCCAGGCGATCTACGCCAAGGACGAGGGATTCTTCCGCCGCCAGGGGCTCGACGTGAAGATCGTCCTCGTCACCCAGCCCCAACAAGCGATTCAGTCCGTCCTCACGGGCGACGCCGACTTCTCGTCCACGAGCATCGGCGGCCTCGCGCTGCTGAAGCTCCGCGGGATCCCCTTCCGCGTCGTCGGCGCGGGCTCGCTCCACCGCCCCAAGGCGCCGACGTCGGCGCTCATCGCCGCGCCGGGCGTGCGGATCACGCGCCCACGCGACATCGTCGGGAAGAAGATCGGGCTCGACGCCGAGAACCAGCTCGCGCACATCGGCCTGCTCACGTGGCTGAAGCGCAACGGCATGTCCGGGTCGGACGTCCACCTGACGTACGGCGTCCCGTTCAGCGACATGCTCGGGCCGCTGCTGCACCACGACTTCGACGCCGTCGTGATCCCCGAGCCGTTCCTGACGGAGGCTCTCCAGAAGGGCGCGAAGATGATCTACCCCGTCCTCACCTCCGTCTGCCCGCACGACTGCCTGAGTACCGCGTGGCTGGCTCGCAAGAATGTCGACCGCGACGTCGCGGCGCGCTTCCGGAACGCGATCCAGGCCGCGTCGGTGTGGGCGAACAAGAAGCGGACGAAGCCGGCGAGCGCCGTGATCCTGTCGAAGTACTCCGGCGTCAAGGCGTCGGTGATCGGCAAGACGACGCGCGTCACCTTCGCGACCCGCCTGCGTCCGGCGATGGCGCAGCCGTGGCTCGACGCCTACGCGGAGTTCGGCGTCATCCCGCAGTCGTATCCCGCGATCGACCTCGTGAAGTAGACGACGCTCATCCGCGGTCAGGCGGCCTCGCCCGCGTCGCGCGCGGCACTGATCCACACGTGGTCGCCGATCGCGACCTGCAGGCCCTCGACCGCGCTCGCGGGGTTTCCGCGCACGACGGTGAGCCAGCCGCGCGGGTCGAAGATGACGCCGTAGTCGCCCGAGGCGAAGTCGGCGTAGGTCTCGCCCCGACGCGCGACGGCCGAGGCCGCGATCCCCTCCACGGAGAGGACGCGCTCGGCGTCGAGTCCGGCCGCGGCGAGATGCTCCTCCCGCACGTTGAGCTGCACGTTTCCAAACCGGTTGAAGTCGATCACGTGGCAGCGGATCTTCCCGCGCTCCGTCTCGGGCTCTGCGATCGTCAGCGTCATCAGCGACCGCGGGTCGATCGAGGGTCCGACGCGGTCGAGCGGCATGCCGGCGGCGAGATGAGCCGCGGCAGGACACAGCGTGTCCCGCGCGCGGAACGATTGCGCGATCGGCTGCACGATCACGTCCTCCGAAGCGATCTCGGCTGCGCTGCGCACGCCTCCGGCGGCCGCCCACGCGAGTGAGAGCAGGCCGTTGTCCGGCCCGACGAGCATCCGCCCGCTCTCGACCTCGACCACCACCTCGCGGTCCTCGCCGACGTTCGGGTCGACGACGGCGACCACGACCGAATCGCTGGGCGTGAACCGGAGCGAGTCGGCGAGGAGCAGCGCGGCCGACGCGACGTCCAGTGGCCGCACCAGGTGCGAAAGGTCGATGACGCGGCTCGCGGGCGCGATCCGAGCCATCACGACATGGCAGATCCCCACCCACTCGTTTGCGATCCCGAAGTCGCTCAGGAACACGATCGGACGGGCGGCGCCGGACACCGCGCAAGCATCCTCCCCTGCGCGGGCTCGCGCAAGGGTCGCGGCGAGGCGGCTTGTGACACTGTGTCACAAGCCGCGGCCCGCGACGACGACCGCCTACCGGAGCGGGAACGGCCGTTTCGCGAGCGCGGCCAGCACCTGCGAGGTGACCCAGACGGGCGTCGCGACGTAGCGCGCGGAGTACCGGTAGCTGCCGTCGGCGCGCCTGAGCCGCGCGAGGTACGCGAACGCGGACCGCGGCGGCTTCCGGCCGGCGGCGACGAGCCCCTGGATCGCCCACGCCGTCGACTGCGCGTCAGACCCGCGTCCGCGCGTCAGCTCGAAGCCGCCGTCGCCGTTCTGGAACGAGAGCAGGAAGCGCACTGCGCGGTCGACCGGCTTCCCGCGCACGCGCGCGACGGCGAGCGCCTGGAGCGCGGCCGCGGTGTCGTTCGAATCGGCACGGCCCCCGGCGTTCCACGCGAAGCCGCCGGACGCCGCCTGGTGGCGGAGGACGAAGCCGACGGTCGACGGCGAGGCACGCCCGAGCGCCAGCACGCTCCAGTACGTCGAGTTCAGGGTCGGCCCGATCTGACCCGACGCCCGCGCGGCGGCGCGCAGCCGCGCGAGCAGGGGCTCGGGCCTCGCGCCGAGCGCCTGCTCGGCGAGGGCGACGAGAGCGACATCGGTCGTCTGCGCGAGCTCGTCGTGGCGCGCCTGGAGGTAATCGAGCGTGCCCGGCGCGTCGGCGCGCGCGGCGCGGAGGCCGAGCACGGCCCACGCGGTGATCGCGGCGTCGGCGGCTCCGCCGGCCTCCGCGTATGCGCCGTCGGCGGTCCGGTGCGCCTGCACGAACTGCACCGGCGTTGCGGCGAGGACCGCGGCAACGACGACCGTCGCTATGCCCACACGACCTCCGTCCTCAGCCTCCGCCGGTAGCGCTCGAGCATCCGCCGCAGCTCGGGTCCGGCCGCGAGCGCGATCGCCACGTTCCCGGCCGCGTGCGCGGCGTCGAACCAGAGGCCGCGGCCGAGGGTCGCGCCGAACGCGGCCCAGGTGTGCGGGAGGAACGACAGCCAGAGCCAGACGTCCATCAGCGCGCTGAAGGCGAGCCCGAGCGCGCCGCAGAAGAGCGCGAAAGGGACGCGGCGGCGGATCAATCCCGCCGCGGCAGCGCCGGCGGCGCCGCACGCGCCCCACCCGAGCATCTGCCAGGGCGTCCAGAGGCCCTGGCCGAGAAAGAGGTTCGAGGTGAACGCCGCGAGCATCCCGACGGCGATCCCGGCGCGTGCGCCGAGCGCGGCGCCCGCGGCGACGGCGATCACCGTCACCGGCTGCACGCCTGGGACCGCCGCGAAGAGGACGCGACCCGCGGCGGCCGCTCCCGCGAGCGTCGCGACGACCGCGAGCTCGCGGGCGGAGTCGGGACCGGCCTCGAGCCAGGCAGCGCCGGCGACGACGAAGGCGGCGGCGACGAGCAGCAGCGCAAGCCCCGCGTTCGCGGGCGCGGCCGCGGCCCACACCGCCGCCGCGAATGCCGCGCCGGCCGCGGCGAGAGCGATCGTCCTAGGCATGCGCGCCCTCCTGGACCGCGCTCGCATCGAGCGAGACGATGCGGTCCGCGACCTCCGCAGCCCACGGCAGGTCGTGCGTCACGACCAGCGTCGCGCGCCGCGGCGCCTCCGAGCGCAGGAGCCGCGCGAGCTCCTCCTTCCGCTCCGGGTCGACGCCCCGCGTCGGCTCGTCGAGCACGAGCAGCTCCGGCTCCGTCACGAGCACCGCCGCCAGCGCGAGCCGCTCGCGCTCGCCGGAGGAGAGGTCGCGCGGGTGGCGCGCGCCATGTCCATCGAGGCCGAAGCGGCCGAGCGCCGCCCGAGCCAGCTCGAGGTCGGCGGCGAGCGCGACCTCCTCGTCGGCGCGTTCGGCGACGACATAGCGGCCGGGATCCTGCGACAGGTACGCGGCCCGAGCTCGCTCCACCGTGCCGCTCGACGGCTCCAACAGGCCTGCGGCGATCTTCGCCACCGTCGTCTTGCCCGATCCGTTCGGCCCCGTGAGCGCGACGATCTCGCCGCGCCGCAGCTCGAGCGACACGCTGTCGAGGACGCGGCGGTCGCCGTACGCGAAGCCGACGCCGGCGAGGCGACACACGACCTCCGGCGCGTGCGCGAGGTATAGCGGCCGGTTCGCCGCGAGCCAGTCGACGGCCGCGTCGCGCGGGCCGTCGAGGAGGATCCGACCGCCCTCCATGAAGAGGACGCGGTCGCAGTGCGCGAGCGGCCGCGCGGGCCGCTGCTCCGAGACGACGACCGCGCACGCGAGCCGCTCCACGAGGTCGAAGAACGCCTCGGCGGCGTCGGGATCGAGTTGCGAGGTCGGCTCGTCGAGGAGCAG
>Ga0126312_10003150_pt1 | contig 11104 bp, 13 predicted proteins | sample Plot104A_FD_92537 | JGI IMG/M metagenome (GOLD analysis project Ga0126312, IMG submission 92537) | Serpentine soil microbial communities from UC McLaughlin Reserve, CA, USA - Plot104A | ecosystem: Environmental > Terrestrial > Soil > Grasslands | place: USA: UC McLaughlin Reserve, Lake County... | reverse complement strand
CGATCGCCCACCAGGCCGCAATCGCGAATGCGTTGCGGACGGTGACGTCGTAGCCGCCGCTCTGGAAGGCGAGCCCGAAGACGGCGACGGCGACCCCGACGGTGAGCCCATAGCGGCGAAGCGCGGCGCCGATGCGCGCGCTGAGGCCGTCTCCGGTCCGGGCGGGAGCGCCCGGAGGAGCTGCCGCTTCGACCGGCTCCGAGATGGGATAGCTAGGCGCGGGCACCTTGTCGGCCGGCGAAGGCCGTGCTCAGCACGCCGACCGTGATCAGAAGGACCACGAGCCCGAGCAGCAAGGGGTGTGCCGGATCGCCGGCATCTGCGGCGGCCGGTGACGTTGGTACCGACGGCGGGGCCGATGCCGCTGCCCGGGGCTGCTCGTGGGGCCGATTCCGCCGCTCGCGCTTATGCCTTTGGTGCTTCCTGTGAGCCGTCGGCGCTCTCGACGGTGGGTGGTTGGGTGTGGCTTTTTCCGGCCGGCTCGAGGTGCCGGACGGTGTCGCAGGAGTCGGGGTGGCGGGAGCGGGAGCCACCGGTTTATCCGGCTGCGGGGGATGAGCGGGCGACTGTCCGCCGCCCGTGGGGACGCTTTCGACGTACTCGTTCGGGGCCGAGGTCGGCTCGGGGCTTGTCGTGGTCGGTGTGGTCGTGGTCGGCGTGGTGGTCGTCGGCGTGGTCGGTGTGGTCTGAGCTGGGGGTTCCGTCGTCTGAGTCGGCGCCTCAGTCGTCTCGGTCGGCTCTTGGCCATACGCCGGCACGCCGGAGCCCACGATCAAGCCTGCGCTGAGCGCAGCGATCAGGGCGGCACGCCTGCGGAGGACGCAGCCCGGGAAGCGACCCGCGCCGGCGCGGCCTGGCGGTGGCGAGTCAGTCATCGAGAAAAACCCCTTCCTGCCCTGCAGCCGCAGGCATCCCACCCGCAGCACGACTCGTCGTCCTGCTCCTGAATAACACAGGACAGGTGGTTCGGCAAGCCGGCTCGGTCACTATGCGCGCGGACTCGACGCGCAGAGTAGACCACGGCAGGACCTCCAGGGTCCCGGAGCGTCGCCGCTTGCTGCTCGACGATCTGATCACGTTCAGACGGCATCGCGCGCAACTCCCCTAACCCACGCGGACGCGAGTCGGAGCGACGCAATGGGCGGCGAGTCGGGTGGGGCCGCCCGTTCAAGCCGCAATGGACCTGTGCCTCAGTAGAACCAGCTGACCACGCTGTAGCGCTCCCCGCGCGTCACCGGCTTCACCTCGTGCGCCATGTCGCTTGGGAAGGCGATCACGGAACCCGTCTCCGCCGTGACTGGCAAGCCGACCATGCCGCCGCGGCCGTCATCGATCAGCCCGTAGAGGGTCAGGGCACCTCCGCTGTGGGTATCGGGCACAGGATCGGCGGATTCTCCGTTCAGGAAGAGCACTGCGGACACGCGGCGCTCCCCGGCGAAGCGGGGGGCGTCCTGCGCGGGATCTCGGTCCCGGTGCATCCGGAAGAAATCGCCCTTTCGGTAAACGAGGAACTGTGGATCCTGAATGCCGCTCACGTCGGCCCCAACCGTCTCCGAAATCTCATCGCGCAGCCCAAGCAGCCGCTCGGTGACTAGAGAGGAGGCCGCCGACGACACGTCCACCCGACGTGTCTTGCGATAGCTCTCGTCGACGCCGAACGTGCCGCCTTCCTCACCGACCGTCACCGAGACCGCGGTGGCTCCGGCGATCTCCCGCCGCAGCCCCGCGCATGCCTTGGCATCGAGAAAGCCCGGCACGCCCAGCAGGCCGAAGTTGTTGAAGAAGGAAACCGGCGGCACGAGGACAGACTAGGTGCTCTGGGGCCTTCCGGCGAACCCAAGGAAGAGCTGCGTTAGTCGCCTGGCCGCGCTTCCCGGCTCGCCCGCCACCACGCGGTGAACGCCGGCCCCGACACCCTGAGAAGCCAGCCGAAGCGGCGGACGTAGGCGAGCGCAAGTCCGGCGGTTCCTCGACGGGCGACGGGGTACCAGACGCGCATGAAGGCCGGCTTCGGAAGGAGCCTTGGAGCAAGGATCCGAAGCTTGGCCATGAGTCCTGGGGTTGTCACGACACGGTCGACCGTCCACGACGAGTAAGGCGCCCCGTCGGCGAGCATCCGGGCCGCCGTGCTTCGCTCGTTCGGTAGCTCGAGCTCCGCGCAGAGTGGCGCTCCGGCGGGCTGCATGCGGAGACCCGTCGCAAACGTCGCCTCCGCGCCGAGTCGCTTGGCAAGGCCGGCCGCCTCCCTCCAGGTCTCGAAGTGCAGCCGTTCAAGGGCACGCGATAGGTCGAGCATTGGCTTCTCGGCGGCCGCCCCGGAGACCGCCGCGTGGAGAGCAATGTGGAGTGCTCTCCCGGACTCCGAGAGGATCTCGACCTCTTTGCCCGCGACGATCAAGCTGTCCGTCTCCGCGGCGAGCACCTCCCAAGGGTCTACCTCGGGCCTATCCGCGCCACCGAGCGTACGGTGGAGATCGATGTACATGTGGTCGGAGGGTCGGACCCAGACCCTGGCGTGCTCGACGTTTCTCGACGGCTCGCGGTCGGCCCGCTCTCGGTAACCGAGGCTCCCCAGCACACTCGCCGCGCTACCGGCAGCGAGGCGAGGGACGAGCAGGTCGATATCGGCGTACAGCCGCGCCTCCTCCGGCTCGTACAGCAAGGCGTCGAACGAGGGGCCCTTCAGAAGAATGCTTCGGACGCCCGCGTCGCGAAGGGCGAGCACTGCCTCGACGGTTGCCGTGTCGATCGCGAGGCCGACCGCCGCCGCCGTGAATGGGTCCCATGGCAGCCCCTCGGGCGTGCCGGCTTGATCGCTCGTCGCGTACATGAGATTCACTGCCCTCCAGCGATGCTACAAGCGATCCTCCGCGCGAGGGACGCCATAAACGGCGGTCCACTTCCGCCTTTAGGGTCTAGGGTAATGTCGTGGAAGCGCCGCTTTTGGCCCTTACGGGCTTGACTCGCAGCTTTGCGGACCGAACCGTCGTCGGTCCACTCAACCTCCAGCTCGAAGCCGGCGAAAGGGTCGCTCTGCTGGGACCAAACGGCTCGGGCAAGACGACGATCCTACGGTGCGCCGCAGGCACGCTACTGCCCACGAGAGGCGAGGTGCGCGTGGTCGGCCACCTGGCGGGTAGCCCGAGAGCGAAGCATCTCGTGGGGGCGTCGCTGTCGCAGGAGCGCTCCTTCTACCTGCGGCTCACCGGACGCAACAACCTCTTGTTTTTCGCGAGCCTGCGCCACTCCCGTCGGACTGACGCGGCCAAGGAGGTGAGGGCCCTCGAAGACGAGCTGGAGATCGACGGGATCACCGCCAACCGGATGGACCGCTGCTCGACCGGGATGCTCCAGCAGGTTTCGTTTGCCCGTGCGCTTCTCGGGAGCCCACGGTTGCTGATTCTCGACGAGCCGACGCGGTCGCTCGACGTCGACGCTGTCGAGCGGCTCTGGGCCGCGCTGGACCGGCGACCCGAGACCGCGGTCCTCATCGCGACACACCGAAAAGATGACCTCGATCGCTGCACCTCCCAGGTCGACCTCCGCGACTAGACCGCTAAGGCTCAGCGCGATCGTCGCGCTGATGCGGCGGGACTACTTGATCCGGACCTCGTACCGGCTCGTGCTCGTCCTGGACTTCTTCATCGGTGTGCTCGACGTCGTCGTCTTCTATTTCATCTCCCAGACCTTCAAGGACGGGGCGACCGCCTCGCTCGGGGCGGCGCCGTCCTACTTCGCGTTCGCGCTGGTGGGGATCGCGGTGACCGCGGTGGTCCAGGCCACGAGCTCCGGCACGGGCATCGCGATTCGCGACGAGCAGCTGACGGGCACGCTCGAGGCGCTCGTAACGCAGCCGCTGAGCGCCATCGAGATGGCGGTCGGCATGTGCGGGATGCCGTTCCTGCTGGCGACGTTCCGGGTCGGCCTCTATCTGATCGTGGGAGGCGCGCTGCTCGGCGTGAGCTTCGACCACACGAACTGGGCCGGACTCGTCCTCGTGCTGATGGCAACCGGAACCGCCATGTCCTCGATAGGCATCGCGACGGCCGCGGCGGTCATCGTCGTAAAACGCGGTCAGAGCCTCTCCGCCTTGATCATCTTCGGGATGGGATTCCTCGGCGGCGCCTTCTTCCCGGTCTCTGTGCTGCCAGACTGGCTGGAGCCCCTCGGCTCGATCGTGCCGCCGCACTTCGCCTACGATGGCCTGCGGCACGCCCTGTACGCGGGCGGCGGTTGGTGGACCGATGCGCTCGTGCTGTTCGCCTTCAGCGCGGTGGCGGTCCCTGTGGCCATATGGCTATTCGAGCGCGCGCTCCTTCACGGCCGCCGCGCCGGTTCGCTTGCGCAGTATTGATCGAGCGCGTGCGGTCGGTCGCTCGACAAATCCAAGCACCTGACTTATGGTCAATTTCGAAAGGGGGATTGCGTTGCGGCTCGACAGCGAGGTCGTCAGCAGGAAGCTAGGGGACCGGTTGGTGTTGGTGAACCTCCGGACGAATCGAATCTACGAGCTCAACGGAACCGCGTCCCGCCTATGGGAGCTGCTCGAAGCGGGCTCCGGCCGAACGGAGCTCGAGGAGGCGCTCCTGAAGGAGTTCGACGTGGATCGTTCGGTGGTCTCGCAGGAGATCGATCGGACCATCGCACGGCTTTCCTCGGAAGGCCTGATCTACGAGCCAGAGGCAGCCTGACTCCCCCGTGGCTGGGAGCGGCAGTGGGCCCATCGGTGTGAACGCTTCACGATCGACGCATGGGCCCTGGCCAATCGGTCGCCGGTTGCGGTCGATCCACTGGCATGTTCGCACCTGGAGCGACGCCTGGCTCGCCATCCGCATGCTCGCGTGGCGCGTGGTGCTACCGGTTCTCAAGGGAGTCCTTCCGCTAGGCACGCTCGCGCGAGTTATGAGCGGCGGCCACGGCGGGCGGCCAGAAGAGGAGAGCGTCATACGGCTCGCGTCGTGGATCTACGGCTCCCGGCCGCTCACCGGCGGGGACAATTGCCTCGAGCGAAGCTTGCTCCTCTACCGCTATCTATCCCGAAGTAACCCCGAGACTCGGCTAGTCGTGGGGTTCCGCGACGGGGACCGAGCGCTGGAGGGCCACGCGTGGGTTGCCGTGGGGGACCGCCCGCTGGGCGCCGATACGGACGAGCTCAAACCGTTTGCTCCGGTGGTTTCCTTCGGACCCGAGGGAAGCCTCGTCGAGAGGACAGGTCATGGCGGTTGACCTCGGCCCCCTCGAAGTCCCGCTCGAAGAGGAGTTCGGACAAGGGCCGCCTCCAGCGTGGACCGCCCGCTTTGGGGGCTCGCCCGCACGGCTCGCTGTGGTGACCTCGCCGGAAGGCTCGACTGTCCAGCTTGCGACGGAAGGCCCCCGCAGCATCGTGTTCGACGGTTGCCTGCACGACCGAGACGAGCTCATTCGCGTACTTCCGGATCTCTCTCCCGAAGCAGCCGATGCTGAGATCGTGCTCCGGGCGTGGAGGCAGTTTGGGCCCGATTGTCTGAGGAAGCTACGGGGGTGCTTCGCGGTGGCGCTCCACGACGCCGACCGAGGCGAGCTCAGGCTCGCACGCGACCCGTTGGGGGCGCACTCGCTTTTCTACGCGCGCACCGATCCGGGGCTCCTCGTGTCACCCTCGACCAACGCGCTCATACTTGAGCCTGAGGTCTCCGGCAGAGTCAACCGAGCGCTCTTGGCGGACAACTTCTGCCGGCGCTGGTCTGTCCCGGACGAGACGTACTACGAGGCGGTGAAGCGAGTGCCGTCGGGACATGTCGTTCGGGTACATGGCGACTCGCTCGAGGCGACGAGGTACTGGGATCCCTCGCCCCCAGGCCAGCCGGTCAACTGGGCAAGCGACGACGAGGTCGACCGCTTCGACGACCTGCTCGACCAGGCGATCGAGCGCTGGCTGGCGTTCGGGCCAGCGGCAATCTATCTGAGCGGCGGACTCGACTCCGTAAGTGTGGCCGCGGTCGCTGGAGACAGGACGAGGCTCCGCGGGATGGCCCCCCCGCTCGCCTTGTCGCTGGCCTTCCCCGACCCACAGTCGAATGAGGAGGAGATCCAGCGAGCCGTAGCCTCGAACCTCGGGCTGTCCCAGATCATGCTCTCGATCGACGAGGTCACGAGCCAGGATGGGCTGCTCCCTTCGGTGCTCGATCTCAGCTCAAAGCGCGGCGCACCAGTCATCGGCTGCTGGCTTCCCGGGTACCGTCGACTCGGTCTCCGGGCCAAAGGCGCCGGGTGCAACACCATCTTCACCGGAGCCGGCGGTGACGAGTGGCTCGGCATCACTTTTTATCTCGCCGCTGATCTGCTTCGCTCCTTCGACCTGAGAGGATGGACGCGACTCGCCCGCACCGTTAGGCGCTCGTTCAACTCCACCCGCGCGTCCTTTCTGCGAAATCTCCTCTGGAAGTTCGGGTTGCGGCCGATCCTTCGGGAACAGGCAATACGTGGGCTGAAAGCGACCGCGCCGGAGGTACTTAGGCGCCACCGGAGGCGGCGCGCGTCCGACGCGATGCCGGACTGGGTCGCCGCCGATCCAGACTTGCGTGAACAGCTTCTAGCGAGAGTCGAGGAAGGCGTGGGAGACCGCGAGTGGGAGCGGTCGCGCAGCTTCTATCTTCAAGAGGGGCGCATCAGCCTGGACCATGCGATCGTCTCGATGGAGATGGAGGAGGTCTTCGAGAACGGCAGGCATCTGGGCGTCCGTATGGCCCAGCCATACTGGGACCCGGACCTTGTGGATCTGCTGTACCGGATCCCGCCGGATGTGCTCAACCGCGGAGGCCGGGCCAAGGGGCTCGTCCGGCAGACGCTCGCGCGGCGCTTCCCCGACCTTGGGTTGGAGCGCCAGAAGAAGGTAATTGCGACCGACTACTTCACGTCGGTCATGCTGGGTCAGGGACGCGAGATCTGGCAGCAGATGGGAGGCGCTCAGGCGCTCGCCGAGCTCGGCGTGGTCGATGGATCGCGCGTGCAACAGGCGGCCCAGCACCTCTTTTCGAGCGGAACCGCTCGCGCAGCGAACCGGATCTGGAATATCCTGAACCTAGAAGCTTGGGTCAGGCCCCGTATATAGGAAGGAGGTGATCCCAAGATGGGTGATGACAAGCGCAAGGAGTGGGAGGCTCCGGAAATCAAGGATGTCGGCGAAGTGGGCGAGGTCGTACAGCAGGGCGGAGGAAAGCTCAGCACCGACAACCCGGAGCCAGGTGAGCTCCCCACGAAGCCACCCGGCCAGTAAGCCTCGCTCCAGGGAAAGAGTGGGCCGGGGGACCGACGCCCTCGGTGGCCTCCTCAAATTGAGTGTGAGGCGGCCACCTAGTCCCCCTGCCTACTCCCCTGACGGGGCGGCAGTGGAGCGGTGGCACGATCGAGAGGGTCGGCTCGCCGGCTATGGAGACGCCGAGCGAGGTTGGCTCCACCTGCTGGGCGTCGGCACGTTCACGTTCGGCCCGGGGATCATCGAGGTCTCCGCCCAACCGGGGCTAGGGCTGGATGCAATTCACGATGCGCATCGACGCCTCGCGCTACCGCTCGTGCTTGCAGCCCTGGGTCACCAGGTCCTGCATGGAAGCGCGGTGCTGATGCCCGCGGGCGTCGTGGCTCTGTGCGCGCCGTCAGGAGTGGGGAAATCGACGCTCGCCTACGGGTTTACGCGCCGCGGGCTGACTGCGGTTGGGGATGACGCCGTCGCCCTTGAACCAGCAGCGCCGGTCCCGCTGGTTATGCCGCTGCCGTTCGCGCTCCGCCTGCGGGCCCCGTCTCGAGCACACTTCTCCACCAATGGGGAACTGGCTACCCAGCGCGAGGTCGCGCGAGAGGGCCTGCCCCTGGCTGCCGTCTGCACTCTTGAGCGTGCGGTCGTCAGCGCGCCTCGCGTACAGCGCTTGCCCCCCGCGGACGCCTTTCGGTCGGTGCTGGCGCACGCATACAGCTTTGGGCTGACCGACGCTGCGCGAAGACGGCGTATGGTCGACGCCTACCTTGGGCTGGCGTCAAGCGTGCCGGTGTTTCGCGCAACCGTCCCGGAGGGCTTGGAAGTGCTGCATTCGACTCTCGACGCCATCGAACGCGCGGTCACATCGACCTACCGTTGACTATGCCGAATGTCTCCTTCTTCAACGGCTTTGGTCTCCTCGGGGTGCAGGAGTTCCTGACTGCTGAGCAATGTCGGGCGCTTCGCGATGAGATCGCCCGTGCCAGTATCTCACCGGCGACGGTCCGCGAGGAGGGGAGCGAGTACGGGGTCGATGAGGGCAGGCGCAAGACGCGCTGGGCGGAAGTCTCCCCAGAGGCGTCTGGGCTCGTGGTTGACCGCCTGAAGTCGCTGATGCCTGAAGTGGCGCGAAGGCTCGGCGTCGAGGTGAGCGATGTACAGCGTCCACAGTTCCTGCTCTATCGGGAGGGGGACTTCTTCCGGCGGCACCGAGACCGCAATCCGGACGAGGCCGCCGCCAAGTTCGCCCGTGAACGCCGGGTATCCGCCATTGTGTTCCTAAACGCTGAGTCCGCCCAGCCTGCGCCGGACTCGTATGTCGGCGGCGCGCTCACGCTGTACGGGCTGATGGACGACCGAGATGGGCGAGCGATCGGTTTGCCTGTAACCGGGGAGACGGGCTCCCTGATCGCCTTCCCGAGCGACATGGTCCACGAAGTCACGCCGGTTTCCCACGGCGAGCGCTACACCGTCGTGAGCTGGTTCTACTGAGTTCGGCCGGGCAGCAACGCTTAAGTCAGCAGCGCCTTGCGGGCCTCACCGCTACTTCACCGAGCTGACGGCGCGGCCGTCCGTCGCGCGGGTCATCGACGAGGCGCGCTACCGCCACCTCTTCCCGCTGCCCTGGCCCGACTACGCGCAGTAGCCCGCCGGGAACGGCTATCGGCTGAGCCTACGCAGCCCTGACGGTCGTGTTGGGCCGGCTGGCCAGGTCCTTGTTCTCCGGGACGAACTTGCTGGCGATGAACGTCGCGCCCTGCGGATCGGCGATGACAGTTATCCGGACCCAGGGGGCGTCGAACGGCGGGACCACGACCTTGCCGCCGAGCTCCGCTGCGCGCTTCGCGGTCGCGTCGGCGTCCTCGACGGCAAACGTCACGCTCCAGTGCGCGGGGACCTCGGGTTGGTCGTCCGCGATCGGGTTGATCGTCGCGACCAGGTCCTCGAAGCCCGCCTGAGCGCCGCTCTCCGCCATCCGCTTGGGGAGGCCGGGATCGCTCCGCTCGAGGAAGTCGCCGTACCCCGGCAGCCGCCACACCTCGGCGCCGCCTTCGAGGCGGAGCGTCTTCCATCCGTACACCGAGCCGTAGAAGGACTTCGCGCCCTCGGCGTCGCGGGTGTTCAGGCCGTTGAAGTTCAACGAACCGGGCTCGTTGACGATTTGCGCGCCCTTGTGCTGCTTCGCCTGCCAGACGCAGAACGCCGCCCCTTCGGGGTCGCTGAACACCGCCATTCGGCCCGCGTCCATGACGTCGAAGGGGTCCGTCAGCACACGCCCGCCGGCGTCGGTCACCTTCGAGGAGGCCTCGTCGGCGCTCTCGACCCAGATGTACGTGTTCCACGCCGCCATCGGCGGCCCGCCCTCGGGCTGCGACCCGACGGCGGCGACGTCGCGGCCGCGGAGGCGGGCGAAGTAGTACTTGCCGGGTGCGTCGGGCGGCATCGCGTCCTCGAACTCCCAACCGAACAGGCCGGCGTAGAAGTCGAGCGCGGCGTCAGGGTCGGGCTGGCTCGTGTCGACCCAGCACGGGACGCCGGGCATGTATCCGTCTCGCTCGAGCATTGGGGGCTCCTTCTGGCTCGTTGACATCGCGGTCGCGGACTCTAGGGCTGATTTAGGTCAATATCTGTCCTAAAGCGAGAGGACCATATTCCGAAGGCGATGAGCCAGACCTCGAGCCGACTCCTGGAGCTGCTCTCCCTGCTCCAGGGACGCCGCGACTGGCCCGGCGCGGAGCTGGCCGACCGGCTCGAGGTGTCCGGCCGAACCATTCGGCGCGACATCGAGCGCCTGCGCGAGCTCGGCTACCCGGTGGAGTCGCTCACCGGCCCCACCGGCGGATACCGGCTTCGGGCCGGGACCGCGATGCCGCCGCTGCTGCTGGATGACGAGGAGGCGATCGCGATCGCGGTCGGCCTAGGGACCGCCGCCCGCGCCTCCGTGAGCGGGATCGAGGAACCCGCCGTGCGAGCCCTCGTGAAGCTCGAGCAGGTCCTGCCGGCGCACTTGCGTCGCCGCGTCGGCGCCCTCGGGGCGGCGACGTTCACGCTCCCGGTCCCCGGCCCGACCGTGGATCCGCACCATCTGGCGGTGATCGCGGCCGCCGCTGGTATCTCGTCGCCTGGGATCGTCGCCGTGACGACTGGCGGACCTTCCGTATCGATCGCCTGGCGAAACCGGCCTCGACGGGCGTGCGTTTCGCGCCGCGAAGCTTGCCGACGCGCGATGCCGCCGCGTACGTCGAGCAGAGCATCGCCGGAGCGCCCACTCGCTTCGAGGCGAGGCTGACACTGCACGCTGCCGCGGACGAGATCTCGCGACGCGTCCCGGCCTACTGGGGCACAATCGAGCCGATAGACGAGGACACCTGCGAGTACAGGACCGGCGACGACGACCTCAGATGGCTGGCTTTGCGCGTCGCGATGCTCGGCGTCGACTTCGACGTGCACGAGCCGCCCGAGCTCGTCGAGCATCTAGGTGAGCTGGCACGCCGGCTCCGGCGCGCCGCTCGCCGAGCCGGCGACCGATGAGTCTCGTGCCGGGCCTCGGTCTTCAAAGGTGGGATTCCATTCCAGATGCGCCGGAGGTCGGCGCGGAAAGGACTGACCATGGGACAGCCAGTTGTGCACTTCGAGATCATCGGAAAGGATCCGGAGACGCTCCGCGGCTACTACAGCGACCTGTTCGGATGGGAGTTCGACACGAGTGGCCCCGTTTCGGAGGCCATTTCCCAGCCGAACGACTACGGGTTCGTGGACGGCGACACGAGCAGCGACGGAATCGGGATCCCTGGCGGCGTGGGAGGGGGCGCCGGCTACGACAGCCGCGTGATCTTCTACGTCGGCGTTCCCGACGTCGAGGCCGCGCTCCGG
>Ga0126312_10003149_pt1 | contig 11105 bp, 10 predicted proteins | sample Plot104A_FD_92537 | JGI IMG/M metagenome (GOLD analysis project Ga0126312, IMG submission 92537) | Serpentine soil microbial communities from UC McLaughlin Reserve, CA, USA - Plot104A | ecosystem: Environmental > Terrestrial > Soil > Grasslands | place: USA: UC McLaughlin Reserve, Lake County... | reverse complement strand
TTCGGCGGCGATGTCGCCTGGGGGCCGATGCCGGTGGAGACCGTCGACCGGATCCTCTCGCTCGATGCTCTCGCGCTCAGGGGCAATGCTGATCGAGACCTCGGCGACGACTGGCTCGAGCAACGCCTCGGCCCCGAGCGCCTCGAGTGGCTGACAACGCGCCCTGAGCAGATCGAGCTCGACGTCGAGGGTCTCGGGCGGGTGCTCTTCTGCCACGGCTCGCCGAGGAGCGACGAGGAGATGCTGCTGCGAACGGCACCGAAGGAACGCCTGGCCGAGATCCTTGCGGGTGTCAAGGCCGACGTGATCATCTGCGGCCATACCCATATGCAGTTCGATCGCGTCGCCGGCGACAAGCGCGTCGTTAATGCCGGCAGCGTCGGCCTTCCGTACGGCGCGACGGGCGCGCACTGGGTCGAGCTCGGCCCGGAGGTTCGCCATCACCGCACGACGTACGATCCGGCGCCGCTACGCGCCTCGGAGTGGCCGCGTGCCGCCGAGATCATCTCCGTGATTGAGGCCCCGCCCACTGAAGACGAGGCAATCGCCGAGTTCGAGCAGCTCATCGCCGCAGGTCGCGACGCTACCCTCATCCAGTGACCACGTTCGACCTCAGACAAGCGAAGCTCCGCCCCGGGGAGGAGTACCGCGACGAGCAGGAGATCACGCTGTCGCCGTTCGAGCTCGGCGGCCAGCGCTACCTCCCGGTGCCCGAGAACGTCAAGGGCGAGCTCGTCATCAACCGCGGCACGAGCGGGACGACGTTCGAGCTCAACTTCCCGGTCCGGCTGCACGGGCCGTGCTATCGGTGTCTCAACGACGCCGTCCTCGATCTGTCGATCCGTGCGCGGGAGTACCAGGCGACGAGCCCGGGCGAGGCCGAGGAGCTGATAACGCCCTACGTCGGCGACAACCAGCTCCAGCTTTCGAGCTGGGCCCGAGACGCGATCGCGACCGATCTTCCGCAGCAGATCCTGTGCCGACCGGACTGCGCCGGCCTCTGTCCGATGTGCGGCGAGGATCTGAACGAGAACCCGCATGAGCACGAGCTAGAGCACACCGATCCCCGCTGGGCCGCGCTCGAGAGCCTCAAGGAACGGCTTTAGCTACACTCCGGCGCCGCGATGGCAGTCCCCAAGCGAAAAACAACCAGGTCACGCCGCGACAAGCGCCGCGCCACGCACAAGCTCGAGGCGCCACGCCTGAACGAGTGTCCCAATTGCCACCGCCCGATGCGGCCTCACCGCATGTGCCCGAACTGCAAGACCTACCGCGGGCGCGAGGTCGAACCACTCCGCGCCCCGGTTCCGTAGAATCGGCGCGCTCTAATTTCCTACCGCAAGCGAGGTGACATGGCAGCGTCCCGCGACGAAGTCTTCGAGCGCATCAAGGAAGTTCTGTCCGAGCGACTGAGTGTCGACGAGGCAGACGTCAACGAGGAGGCCAATTTCCAGGAGGATCTCGACGCCGATTCGCTCGACTTGGTCGAAATGATCATGGAGCTCGAGGATCAGTTCGGAATCAAGATCCCGGACGAGGACGCCCAGAAGATCCAGACGGTCGGGCAAGCTGTCGACTACGTCACGTCGCACCAGTAACAGCGGCGCCCAAGCGGGGAAACCTGCTCGACTTGCGACCCTGATCGAACAACTCCCGGCTGAGCTGGTCGACAATGCGTTCACCCATCCCTCGTGGGCAGCCGAGCGCGCGAATTCGTATGAGCGGCTCGAATTCTTGGGTGACAGCGTCCTCGAGCTCGCCGTTGCGCGGGCGCTGTACGACCGCTATCCGGACCTGACCGAGGGCCGGCTGGCGAAGATCCGCTCGCACGTGGTTTCGCGCGCGAGCTGCGCCATCGTCGCCCGGGAGCTCGAGCTCGGGCCGCGCCTGATCGACAAGGGCTCCGGCATCGTCCCTGGAGACGAGCTCGAGCGGCTCTCGCGGAATCGCAACGTGCTTGCGGCGCTGCTGGAGGCGGCACTCGCGGCTCTCTTCCTCGAGCACGGCTTCGAGCACGTCGAGCAGCCGATCGTCGAGGCGTTTTCCGGCCGGATCGAGTATGCAGCGACGACGCACGTCGACTTCAAGACCGAGCTCCAGGAGCAGCTCGCCGCGATGGGTCGGCAGGTGAGCTACTCGGTCGTCGAAGTCGAGGGGCCGCCGCACAACCGACGGTTCACGTCGGCCGCCGTGATCGACGGCGACCAGGTCGGCGTGGGGGTTGGGCCCTCGAAGAAGGCCGCGGAGCAGGAAGCCGCCAAGCAGGCACTCGAGAAAATCTGTCGCTAGGAGGCATGACGGCCGCCCTGCTAGCGCCATCCGCCTGAGCTACTAGCGTTCGGCGCGCGTGCATCTCCGCGCGATCCGCATCCGCGGCTTCAAGTCTTTCCCTGAGCCGGTCGAGGTTCGACTCGAGCCGGGCGTCGCCGTGGTCGTCGGGCCGAACGGCTCGGGGAAGTCGAACGTCGCCGACGCGCTCCTGTGGGCCTCTGGGAGCCTGAGTCCCAGCGAGCTCCGCGCCGAGAAGCCAGACGACGTCCTCTACGCCGGTGCCGCCGGCCGCCCGGCGGCGCCGCACTGCCAGGTGGAGCTCGTGCTCGACAACGAGGATGGGGCGCTCGCCGACCTGCCGTTCGCCGAGATCTCGATCATGCGGCGGCTCCATCGCGGCGGCGAGGGCCAGTATCTGATCAACGGGACGGCGGTTCGGCGCACGGACCTCGTCGAGCTGCTGGCAGACGTCGGCCTCGGCGGGGCCGCCGGATCGGTCATCTCGCAGGGCAAGGTCGAAGAGATCCTGGCTTCCAAGCCGGAGGAGCGCCGCGCGCTCGTCGAGGAGGCCGCCGGTCTCGGCAAGTTCAAGCGCCGCCGCCACCGCGCGGAGCTCAAGCTCGCACGCGTGGCCCAGGACGTCGCGCGCGCCAGGGACGTCGAAGCCGAGGTCAAGAAGCGGCTACGGCCGCTCGCGCTCCAGGCGACCGCGGCCCAGCGGGCCGAGAAGCTGGGACGAGAGATCGCCGGCTTGGAGGCGGCCATCGCGACGCTCGATCTCGGTGCGATCGACGAACAGATCGCGTCGGCACAGGAGCGGCGCGGCGCCGCAGAGCATGCCGGGAAGCGCAGCACGTCACAGCTCGAAGACCTGCTCGCGGAGCGGCATCGCGCGGAGGAGGAGCTCGCAGATGCCGCAGGGCGCCGCGAGGGGGCGACGGCCGCCCTCTACCGGCTGCGAAGCGCCGCGGAGCGGGTTGCGCTCAGGCGCGAGAGCGCGGGGGCGCTGCTCGACTCTTTGAAGGACGCCGCCGCAAAGCCTCGCCTGCCCATTGATCTGAGGCGGCAGAGGCTGCGCGAGGAGGCGCGGGAACGGCTTCGTGCACTCGAGCGGATGCTCGCGGAGCGTGAGGGCGTTCCGCCGGCCGCCAGGGCCTTCGCGGAGGCCGGTCACGCCCTTGTCCTGTCCGAGCTGGACGTCCCTCCTGGGGACGAGCGGGCCGTCGCCGCCGCGCTTCGCGGGCGCGGTGCCGCCGTCATCGCCCCGGACGAGCGGAGCGCGCTCGCGCTCCTGCAGGAAGCGCGCCGCCGGGGGCTCGGGAGCCTCACCGTGGTCGTCGGCGAGCAGCAGCTCGAGGACTTCGCCATCGTCGAGGAGCACGAGCTCCTGTCGGCTAAGACGCTCGCCGTCACGCGAGACGGAATCGCCTTCGACCGAGAGCGGAACGAGCTGTGGTTCGCGGGCGAGGCGGCCGAGGCCGTGCTGCTGGAGCTCGAAGCGCGGCGTCGAGCGCTCGCGGACGAGGTCGCCGAGCTCGAGCGTGACGATCTGTCGGCGACCCCGGTCGTCGACGACACTCGCTATCGGTTGCTGATCGCGATCGCCGAAAGGCTCGAATCGGCGCTCGCGGCAGCCGATGCGAGCGCGGCCCGTTCCGAGCCCACTCTTCGCGCGCGGGCGGACGCGGGCGCCACACGAACCGGCGAGCTCGCCGACGAGCTGCGGAAGCTGGGAGCCGCCGAGGCGGAAATCCGCCGCGAGGCCGCCGAGGTCTCGGCGCGAACGAGCGCGATCGACGTCGAGCTCGCCCGGCTGCAAGCCGAGCGGCGAGAAGCGGAACGGAGGCTAGAGGCCGCCGGAGCCGAGCCGGCCGAAGGCGACGATCGCGAGGCTCTCCTCGACCGCGTCGACCGACTCCGCCGCCGGCGCGAGGAGCTTGGCCGGGTCAACCCCCTCGCGGCCGAGGAATATGAGCGCGAGAAGGAGAACCTGGCGGAGCTCACTGCCCAGCGCGCGGACCTCGAGCAAAGCCTCGACGAGCTCGCCAAGCTCCGGGACGAGCTCGACGCGACCGTCGAGCACCGCTTCGCGGAGACCTTCGACTCGGTCAGCACGCACTTCGAAGAGGTGGCGCAGACGCTCTTCCCCGGCGGCAAGGGGCGCCTACGCCTGACCGGCGAGCAGCAGGCCGAAGGCGAGGACACGGCTCCGGGCATCGAGGTCGAGCTCCAACCGGCCGGCAAGCGCGTGACGCGGTTGTCGCTACTCTCGGGCGGCGAGAAGGCGCTCGGGGCGATCTCGTTTCTGTTCGCGCTGTTCCTCGCAAAGCCTTGCCCGTTCTACCTTCTCGACGAGGTGGAGGCGGCCCTCGACGACGCCAACATCGGACGAGTCGTCGAGCTACTGCGGCGCTACGCCGATCGAGCCCAGTTCATCGTCATCACGCATCAGAAGAAGACGATGGAAGCGGCGGACATCCTCTACGGCGTCACGATGGGCGCCGACGGCGTCTCCCAGGTCGTTTCCCGGCGGCTGCCGCGCGAGGCTGCTACGGAAGCCGCGGCCTAGCTTCCCCGTCCCCTTGAGTAGTGTCTGGGTGGCTGGCATCGGGACACGGCCCGGCGGGAGGAGGCTAGCCTCCCGCGATGGCCAGGAGCTGGGGCGAGTTTCTCGGCGACGCGGATACGCCGGACGAGACGGAGGCACAGCAGGAGGGCTTCTTCTCGCGCTTGCGCGACTCGCTCGGCAAGACGCGTCGCGCGATGACCGAGCAGCTCGCGGCTGCGGCATTCGATCCCGCGGACGACGAGGCCTGGGAGCGGCTCGAGGAAGCGCTGCTCGCCGCCGACGTCGGCGTGCCGACGACGGCCGAGCTCGTCCGCCGACTCGAGGCCAGGTCTGAGGTCGGCGAGCTCGGCGAGGCGCTCGCTGCGCAGGCAGCCGAGTTACTCGGCGAGCCCGGCAGGCTAGGACTCGACGGCAGGCCGACCGTGATCCTCGTCGTCGGTGTCAATGGGACCGGGAAGACGACCACGATCGGCAAGCTCGCGAGCCGGCTGAGCGAGCACGGACATTCCGTGATCCTCGCCGCAGCCGACACCTTCCGGGCCGCCGCCGAGGAGCAGTTGGAGATCTGGGCCCGGCGCGCGGGCGCCGACTTCGTCGGGTCGGAGCGTGGGGGAGACCCTGCCGCCGTCGCCTACGACGCGATCGAGGCGGCGACCGCTCGTGATCGCGACGTCGTCATCGTCGACACCGCCGGCCGGCTGCACACGCAGACGAACCTGATGGAGGAGCTGGCGAAGGTGCGCCGCGTGATCGAGCGGCGTCTGGAGGGCGCGCCGCACGAGACCCTGCTCGTGATCGACGCGACCACCGGGCAGAACGGGCTTCAGCAGGCGCGGCTCTTCGGCGAGGCCGTCGAGGTTTCCGGCGTCGCGCTGACGAAGCTCGACGGCTCCGCGAAGGGCGGCGTCGCCCTGGCGATCGCCCACGAGCTCGGTCTCCCGGTGAAGCTCGTGGGCGTCGGAGAGGGGATTGAAGACCTGAGGCCGTTCGATCCCGACGATTTCGCTCGCGCGCTTCTTGCCGAGCCCTAGCGCTCGACCTCGAACGCGATGTCGACGGTCGTCCGGTACTCGCTGATCCGGTCGTTCTCGACCACGGCGCTCATCGACGTGACATGCGCCCCATGGATGCCACGCACCGTCTTCGCCGCCTCCTGAACGGCGGCGTCAGCTGCCTTGGCGAAGCTCTCGGGAGACGAGCCGATGATCGTGATGACCTTCGCGATGTTTGCCATACGTGCTCCTCTCCTTTAGGGGTTGCTGAGGACGATCCGATAGTCGTGAAAGGACTGGCCGCCGCGCTTCTTGACCCAGATTTCCTCGATCCGGGCCTCCGCTCCGTCCGGGTGGGACTCGAGCGCCTTGTCGACTGCGTCTCCGAATCTCTCCCTCCAGCCCTGCTCCCAGGCGGAGTCGTCGATTCGGTACATCTCTGGATCGCGTTTCATGCTCACGGGGACCTCCCTCGTCGTGTCGGAGTGATCCTATGACGATCGCGCGGATGAGGTTGCGATACGCCTGATCCCGGCCAGGTTCCCTTTGCGCTCGTATTCGCGCACCGCCCCGTCGGCGTCGCCCACGGCGAGGAGCGCCCGGGCCCTGATGTCGCTGTAGTCGGTCGGCTCCGCGAGCTCGACGGCCTCTCGCGCCAGGGCGAGGTTACGTGTGGCGTTCGCGCGTGCGACTCGCCACATCACCTGGGTCGCAACGTCAAAGTCCGCGGCATGCTGTTCGCTCACCTTCGAGTAGTGAATCGCCTCGTCCATCGAACCCTCGGCAGCCAACGCGTCCGCGAGAAATGCGGCTACCGTCGACGTCGTACTGGTGATGCCCATTTCCCGCAGTTCGCCGAACGCCCAGCGGAGGATGGCGGTTGCCTCGCTGGGAGACCCGGCAAGCGCTTCGATTTCGGCTGCGATCAGAGATCTCGCGGCAATGCGGAAACGCTGACCGAGCTCTTCATAGAGGCCGCGTGCAACCGCATGCAGTCGCCGTGCCTCGTCGACGTCTCCCTTCATGGCGCGGAGCCCGGCGATGGAGCCCGTGACCGACGCCCGAAGCGAGCGATCATTCGGAAGCTCGGCGAGCAGGTTTTCACAGCGGTCGATCGCCTGATCGACGGGGCTCGGCCCGCAATACAGGGCCAAGGCAAAGTGCGAAGCGAGAGTCGACTGTTCGCTCTGGTCACCCGCGGACCGCGCGTACTGGAGCGCGCGTTCGAGGTTCTCGGCCCGCGCGCCCCACCGACAGGCGTGCACGTGCACCTCGCTCTTCAGGAACCAGGCTTTCGCGAGGCCGAGGTCGTCGCGGAGTCGTTCGAGCAGCGGTATCGCCTTGTCCGCCACGGCGACGATCTCCTCGACGGACTCCTCCGGGCTCGTGAACGCACGGAAGAACTCGCGCTCGATCAGCGTCCGCAGCTCGAGCCGGGTATCGCCCGCCGCCTGCGCCGCCTCGAGGGCCTCGGTCAAGGCGCCATCGGCCCGCGAGAAATCGCCCGTTCGCATCAGGGCGCTTCCGAGGATCGGTAGCAGCTCTCGTCGCTCCGCGTGCGAGTCGGGAAGGAGTGCGGCTGCCCGCGTCAGGAGACTGACCGCCCCCGGCAGGTCGCCGCGCCGAACCGCCCGCCGACCGGCTCGGGCCAGGCGCTCACCGGCCGCCGTGGCGAGCTCCGGCTCGGCGGGCCCCAGTTCCTGCCGGTACCGGAACGCCTGCTCGAGGTGGTACCCCACGAGCTCGTCCAGCTCGCCGGCAGAGCCGAGCCAATCCGCGTATGCGAGGTGCAGCTCGGCGCGAGCCTCCTTGGCGAGGCCGAGATAGGCCGCGTCCCGGATCAGCACGTGGCGGAACCGGAACCCGTCGTCGCCCTGCACGAGCGAGCGGTCGGGTTCGATGAGCTCGCGACGTACCAGCGAAAGGAGCGTGGAACCGACCGACTCATTGTGCGAGAGTGCCGACACCGCGCCCCTGGTGAACTCGGGTCCGATGACGGCAGCGCGCTCGAGCACCGTCCGTTCCGACGGCTCCAGGCGATCGAGGCGTGCGGCCAAGATCGCGTGGATCGACGGCGGAATCGTCTCCTGTCGTCCCTCTTCGTCGAGAGCGAGGAACTGCTCGAGGAAGAGCGGGTTACCCTCCGCGGCTGCGCTGAGGCGCGAGCGCTCAGCCGGCGCGATCCCGCGTTCACCGGCGAGCGCGTCCGCGAGCTGCTCGGTTTCGGTCACCGACAAGGGACCGAGCGAGATCGTCATCGGCCAGGACGGACGCTGTTCACCGAGCTCCGGCCGGCTCAGGCCGAGGAGCAGGATCGGCGCGTCCGCGGTCCAGCCTACGAGGTACTCGATCAGGTCGAGGAGCGTCGGCTCCGCCCACTGCAGCTCGTCCAGCCCGACGATCAGCGGGCGCTCGCGCGCGAGGTGCTCGAGGAAACGCCGGACGGCCCAGAAGGTCTCCTCGCTCCCGCTCGCGGCCTCCGCCGTCCCGACCGCATCCGCGAGCAGCGCGGCGATCCGGCCGCCGTCGTCGGCGTCTTCCAGGCGCTCGGCGATGCGCTCCGGGCTCAGGTGACCCACGGCCCCGAGGACGATCCCCCGAAGTGGCCAGTACGTGACGCCTTTGCCGTAGGCGAGGCAGGTGCCCACGAGGGTCGTCGCCTCCTCGGTGGCCCCACGGAGCAGCTCGTTGGCGAGCCGGGACTTGCCGATCCCGGCCGGCCCCGCGATCGTCGCCAGCCGGCAGCGCCGCTCGTTTACGGCCGTTTCGAACTCCGCGCGGAGCCTGGCAAGCTCGGGTCCGCGGCCGATCATCGGCGTGTCGAGCCGTCGGGGGAACGGGGGAGCCCCCTCGATGACACCCAGCAGCCGCCGGGCCGGAACCGGCTGCGCCTTGCCCTTGAGGGTGAGCGGCTCCACCGGCTCGACAAGGACGGCGTTGGCGACCAGCCGGTAGGTCGGCTCGCCCATCAGGATCTCGCCCGCCCGGGCCGAGGCCTCGAGCCGTTGTGCGGTGGCGACGGCGTCTCCGGTGGCGAATGCCTGGCCCTGGGAGGGGTCGCCGGCGACGACCTCGCCGGTGTTGACCCCGGTTCGGATCGAGACGGTGACGCCGTGATCGCGCTCAAGCTCGTCGTTGAGCGTCGAAAGCGCGACGCGCAGATCGGATGCGGCCCGGACCGCCCGCAGGGCGTCGTCGTCGTGCGCGACCGGGATCCCGAACGCGGCCATCACGGCGTCGCCGATGAACTTCTCCACCGTGCCGCCGTGCCGCTCGAGCGCGAGGCGCACGGCCTCGAAGTAGCGCTGCTGGATGCGGCGGTGGACCTCGGGGTCGATGCGCTCGCCGAGCGGCGTGGAGTCGACGATGTCGCAGAAGACCACCGTCACGGTCTTGCGTGCGGCCATTTCAGGAGTGTAGGACGGGACTGGCCTCGTCTCTACACTGTCGAGCCGCATGTTTGACACGTTGGGCGACAAGCTGAACGCTGCGCTCGGACCGCTTCGCGGCCGCGGCAAGCTGGACGAAGAAGTGATTTCGCGCGCAATGCGCGAGATCCGTCTCGCCCTGCTCGAGGCCGACGTCAACTTCAAGGTGGTCAAGGAGTTCGTTGCGCGCGTCAAGGAGCGGGCGACTGGTCAGGACGTGGCCCGGAGCCTCACTCCCGGCCAGCAGGTCGTGAAGATCGTCCATGAGGAGCTGACTGAGCTGATGGGCGCGGGGAGCTCAAAGCTGGCGATCGCGGGCAAGCCGCCAACCGTGATCCTGCTCGCCGGGCTGCAGGGCTCGGGGAAGACGACGGCAGCCGCGAAGCTCGCCGTCCTGCTGCGCAAGGAGAACCACACGCCGGCGCTCGTCGCCGCCGATCTCCAGCGGCCCGCAGCCGTCGAGCAGCTCCAGCAGCTCGGCCGCCAGATTCAGGTGCCGGTTTCGACAGGGGCAGACCCCGTCAAGGCGGTCACCGAAGGGATCCAGCGAGCGAAGGATCAGGGTGCCGACGTCGTCATCCTCGACACGGCCGGGCGGTTGCACGTCGACGAGGAGCTGATGGACGAGCTCGCGCGCATTCGCGACGCCGCGAAGCCGACAAACGTCCTGCTCGTGCTCGACGCGATGACGGGCCAGGAAGCAGTGTCCGTCGCCGAGGCTTTCCAGGAACGGGTCTCCTTCGACGGGGTCGTTCTGACCAAGCTCGACGGCGATGCCCGCGGGGGCGCCGCGCTTTCGGTCAAGGCGGTCACCGGCAAGCCGATCAAGCTCGCCTCGGTCGGCGAGAAACTCGACCAGCTCGAGTACTTCCACCCAGATCGGATGGCCTCCCGCATCCTCGGGATGGGGGACGTGCTGACCCTGATCGAGAAGGCCGAGGAAGCTGCGTCCGATGAGGACCAGGCCGAGCTCGAGGCCCGGATGCGAGCCGGCGAGTTCAGCTTCGACGACTTCCTCGCCAGCTACCGGATGCTGCGGAAGATGGGGCCGCTCAAGGGCGTCATGTCGATGATCCCCGGGCTCGGCAAGCAGCTCCAGGGCCTCGACGTGAACGAGGCGGAGCTGAAGCGGGTGGAGGCGATCGTGCTCTCGATGACACCGCAAGAGCGCCGGCTGCCCCATTTGATCGACGGTTCGCGGCGGAAGCGCATAGCGGCCGGTAGCGGCACGACGATCCAGCAAGTAAACAAGCTGCTCTCGGCCCGAAAACAAATGCAGAAGATGATGAAGCAGATGGGCAAGGGGAAGCTCCCGGGCCTCCCGCAGGAACTGCTGAACCAGCAACGCAGATGAAGCGGATCCGGTATACCGCCCGAGAGCGACAACGACGCGCCGCCGGAGCGCGGCTTTGCCGCGCGGGAGGCCCACAAACGCGAAGAACGGCGGGTGAAGCGGCTGCGATGCCGGCTCCGCCGACTGTTGACGAGAGACCCCGTCCGCAAGGAGGGGGTCCATGGGGGAACCAGGGGTTCCCCCATGTTTAGGAGGTGAGATGGCAGTACGGATGAGGCTGACTCGGGTCGGCTCGAAGAAAAACCCGATCTACCGCGTCGTCGTGGCGGACTCACGCTCGCCGCGCGACGGCAAATTCATCGAGATCGTCGGGCGCTACAACCCGCAGACGGACCCCTCGACGATCGAGTTCGACGAGGAGAAGGTCAGGGCGTGGCTCGAGAAGGGCGCACAGCCCTCTGGGACCGTCTCCCGCCTGCTCAAGATCAAGAATCTTGGCTGACCTGCTCGCGTACCTGGCCCGGCAGCTCGTAGACGATCCCGACGCCGTC
>Ga0126312_10003148_pt1 | contig 11107 bp, 10 predicted proteins | sample Plot104A_FD_92537 | JGI IMG/M metagenome (GOLD analysis project Ga0126312, IMG submission 92537) | Serpentine soil microbial communities from UC McLaughlin Reserve, CA, USA - Plot104A | ecosystem: Environmental > Terrestrial > Soil > Grasslands | place: USA: UC McLaughlin Reserve, Lake County... | reverse complement strand
CCGCCCCCGCCGCAGCCCGCGAGGAAGCCGGCCGCCATCAGGGCGGCGGCGAGCAGAACGACGTTTCGAGTGGAACGTTGCCGTACGGGCGACTAGGGTAATCGCCATGGCCCAGCATCACATGGATCGCCTGAGCTCGACCGACGTCTCGTTCCTCACCAACGAGAGCTCGGCGAGCCACATGCACGTCGGCGCGATCATGATCTTCGAAGGCCCGGCTCCGAGCTACGACGACCTGGTCGACCACATCCGCAGCCGCTCGCACGCGGTGCCGCGATTTCGGCAGAAGCTGGCCTATCCCCCTGCCCAGACCGGGCGTCCCTTCTGGATCGACGATCCGAACCTGAACCTCGAGTACCACGTCCGCCATTCCGCGCTGCCGGCGCCCGGGTCCGAGGAGCAGCTGCGGCGGATGGCCGGGCGCGTCTTCTCGCAGCAGCTCGATCGCTCAAAGCCGCTGTGGGAGCTGTGGCTGGTCCAGGGCCTGACGCGAAACCGCTTCGCCCTGCTCACCAAGACCCACCACGCCGTTGTGGACGGGGTGTCGGGCGTGGACATCGCCACCGTGCTGTTCGACCTGAATCCCGTCCCGGAGCCGGCCGAGCCCGACGATTCCTGGACTCCGAGCCCCGAGCCCTCCTCGGCCACGCTGCTCGCGCGCGGCATCGAGGATCTGGCGCGAACGCCGGTGCGAGCGGTCCGCCGCCTGGAGCAGGTCGTCGAGCATCCCGAGAGCGCGGTCCGCCAGGTACGGGACGCCGTCGAGGCGGTGAGCGAGGTGGGCTGGAATTTCGCCAACCCCTCCCCGAAGGTTCCGCTCAACGTGGAGATCGGCTCCCACCGCCGCTTCGTGTGGGTAAGGAGCGACCTCGATCACTTCAAGCGCGTCAAGGACCGGCTCGGAGGGACAGTAAACGACGTCGTGCTTGCGGTTGTCACCGGCGCTCTGCGGAAGTGGCTCCGAGGGCGCGGGATCCGAACCGAGGGGCTCGAGCTGCGCGCGCAGGTTCCAGTGAGCATCCGGGCCGAGGACGAGCACGGCCAGCTCGGCAACCGGCTTGCGGTGATTCGCGCCCCGCTTCCCGTCTACATCGCCGACCCGATTCGCCGCCTGCAGTCGGTGAGCCATGCGATGAAGGGGCTCAAGCAATCCAAGCAGGCGCTGGGCGCCGAGGTGATCTCACGCTTCAACGACTTCGCACCGCCGACCCTGCTCGCCCAGGCGGCGCGGATCAACTTCTCAACCCGCCTCTTCAACCTCACCGTGACGAACGTCCCCGGCCCCCAGGTCCCACTTTACGTGCTCGGCCGAGAGCTCGAGGACATCTTCCCGATCGGCTTCCTGCCACCCAATCAGGCGCTGTTCGTCGCGATCATGAGCTACAACGGCGGCGTCAACTTCGGCCTCCTCGCCGACTACGACGCGATGGACGATGTCGACGTGATCGCGCAGGGCATCGAGGACGGGATCGCCGAGCTGGTCGACGCCGCCGGGGCGACGGCCGAGCGGGAGCCGGAGACCGGGGCAACCGCCGGATAGTGGCGGGATCGCGGGTCTCGATCACAAGGAATCCCCGCTCAGGCGTACTATTCAGGGTGAAACGCTATGGAAGGTGAGGGAGACCGGTGAGCGACGAGCGCTCAGACAACACGCAGACGACGCAGTTCCATTACCACCTCGAGCTGACGCCCGCCCAGCTCAAGATCACCCACACGGCGCTGCGCTCGCTCCTGGACGACTTCGGGCACGACGAGCCCGGCGTCATCAGGATCATCCACGAGATTCTGGACAAGCTGCCCGATGAGCACGCGATCCGCGCGATCCAGCTCGATCGCGAGGTCGAGCAGCGACTGGTCGCGGGTGACGTCGACGGCGACGAGCCTCCGCCAAGCGCCGCCTAGCGGGAACGTCCTACCGCTAGCCTCGGCTCCATGAGCCTGGCGGTCCAACTCGGCCTCCTGCTCGCGCTGGCGACGGCCTTCGCGTCGGTGGTCGGCTTCCTCTACAAGCATCGCGGCGCGGTCGAATCCCCCGCCGTCGAGCTCCGGCGGCCGATTCGCACCTCGCTCGCGCTGTTTCGATCCCAGTGGTACGTCCTGGGGATCGTCATCGCGACGGCATCCTGGGGCCTTCACGTAGCGGCGCTTTCACTGGCGCCGATCTCGCTCGTGCAGTCGGTGATCGCCGGCGGCCTCGTTCTCCTGACGGTGACGGCCCATCGGCTGTTCGCTCACGAGGTCACGCTACGGGAATGGATCGGGGTCGGCCTGGCGGCGCTTGGGCTCGCCTTCCTCGCGGCGACGATCGGTGGGATAGGTGACAGCGCCCACTCCTCATACGAGCTGGCGCGCCTTTGGCCATGGGTGGGTGCCCTGGCGGCGGCCGCGTTCGTGGTCGCGTTCGCGAGTCGCGGCAGCCTCCACGCGGGCGTGATGCTCGGCGCCTCGGCCGGGCTCTTCTGGGCGGCATCGGACACCTCGATCAAGGCGTTGAGCGACCATCTCGGCGACGGCGTCGCAGCGGTCCTCCTGAGCCCGCTGGCGGCGGTCGTGGCACTGGCTTCCGCTGCGGGCCTCGTGGTCTCGGCACGCAGCCTGCAGGTAGGAAAGGCGGTGCCGGTCATCGCGGTCACCAGCGTGGCGGCGAACCTGTTCACGATCGCGGCGGGCCCGGTCGTCTTCGGCGAGCCGATGCCCGATACGGCGGTCGGGGTTGTCGCCCGCATGCTCGCGTTCGCGCTGGTGATCTCGGCGGCGGCGCTGACCCCGGCGCCGGTACGGGCGGCGCCGGACCCAGCGGGTTAGCTCAGCCCAACCCCGCGTACCACAGCCCGAACACGACCCCGAATAGGCCGAGGGCCGGAATCAGAACTCCGCGATACACCGGCTCGATCACGGGCCGGGTGAGCACCCAGGCGAACGCCGTAGTGCAGGCGGCCATCGAGAACACCGACATCGGCGCGAATACGGCGAGGCCCAGGGCGGCCTCCAGCCGGGTCGGCAAGGCCGCCAGCAGCAGCACGACGATGGCGCCGGTTCCCGCGAGACCGTGCAGAAACCCGATCGCGAGGGCCTGGCGCGGAGTCCGAACGTTGCGGTGGCGATGCGACGGACGCTCCCCACGGCGCAGATGGCGATGCGCGTCCCCCTCCGGCGCATCGCCGCTCGGGGCGCTCGAGTGGAGATGGCGTCCCGCGCGGTAGTCGCCGCGCACCCATTTCAGGATCACGCGCGCCGCGAGTATGAGAATCACGATCCCGACTCCCCGCTCGGCGCCGGTCTCGAGCCAGGGCGGCAGGCTCGACCTGAGCGCGATCAATGGCAGCCCGATCAGGACGAGTGTGGCGGCGTGGCCCACGCCCCACCAGATCCCCAGCCGAGTGGCGTCCCGGGTTCCGGAGTCCGACCCCGCCACGAGCGAGGTCACCGCGACCAGGTGGTCCGGGTCTGAGGCATGCCGGAGACCCAGGGCGAACGCGATCGCGAGCGCGGCCAGCAGCGGGGCGCCGGCCAGCAGTCCTGTGAGCCAGGAATCGAGCCCCTCGAGCGGCCGGAACAGGAACTCGAAGTCGATCCCTCCGGGCACGGGCTGAACCACTGCCAGCGCGCTCACCCGAGCCCCACTCCCGGCATCGCGCGAACGGTGATCATCGCGCCCACGACGACGATCACCGAGGCGGAGATCGCCGGAAGCGCGCCGGCAAAACGGGCCCCGAACAGGCGTCGCTCGGGCCTCAGCCGCGCCACGAGCCGGCCGCCGTAGATGACGGCGAGGCCGATCGCGGTCAGGGTCGCCGCCAGGCCGAGGCTGAATACGAGGATCAGGATCATCCCGAGGCCGATCCGGTGCTGGGAGATCGCCGCGATCAGCACCACGAGCGCCGACGGGCAGGGCACGATCCCGCCCGAAACGCCGAGCCCGACCAGGCTTCGCATCGTGATCGGTCCTTCGGGGGGCTCGTGGCTGTGGCCGTGCCCGCCGGCGTGGCCGTGGCTGTGCGGGTCGCTTTCGTGGTGACCGCCCGCGCCCGCCCGGAGCGCCCGCCAGCGCCGGAAGCGGGAGCGCATCACGCTGAACCCGATACATACGACCAGCAGTCCGGAGAGGACCCCCAGCCACGGGTAAAGCCGCTCCGGAAGGATGTACTGCGAGGCCGCGAGGGTCACGAGCCCGAGCGCGAACACCGCGATGGTGTGGGTCGCGGTGACGGTGATCCCAAGGATCGCCGCGTGGCGAGGCGTTCCACGTGTGCCAACGAGGTATCCGGCGACCATGGTCTTGCCGTGCCCTGGCGACAGCGCGTGAAGGGCACCCCAGCCGAAGGCGGCCGCGAGGAGCAGGAGGATCAGCACGCCATGCGTGTTGCCGCCGGCGAGCGCGTTCGCGAACCCGTCTAGCGACCGATCGCTGGTGGGGTCGTCGGCAGATGGTCCCGCGGGCGCCGTCACCCTGCCGGACCCGGGCGTCACGTCGAACTGGGCTTCGCGCTGGGTCGGCGGGCTCGAGAGGAGGCTCTGCGGGTAGGCCCGCAGACCGTCCGTCGGATCGGTGGCCGGAACGGTCGACGTCACGTCCGTCCCCGTCCCCGGCAGAATTTGGATCGCGTCCCAGCCAACGTGGCCGGAGAACGCATCGTTGGTCAACTCGATCCGCCGCGCGCGTGCCGGAAGCCTCGCTGCGTAGGAGACCTCGACCCTTGTCAGCGCGAGTCCGCCCTGGCCGGGTGGGAAGTCGAGCGTCTGATCGCGAGGCGGGCCGAGCGCGATCGGCCGTCCGTCGGCGGTGAGCCGGAGCCCGGACGAGATCTGAGTGAGCAGGTCGTCGAGCACCGCTCGCTCCTCCCCGGCCGTGTCGATGGCGCCGCTGCCGTCCGCGTCGAAGCGCTCGCGCTGCTGAAAGGTGGGAATCTCGGCCTGGTCGAGGACGTAGTGGACGCGCGCCGCCCCGCGGTCGATCCGGACCTGGGCAAGCTGGTTGATCGTGAAGTTGCCGAGCGGGTGTGCCAACGCGCCACCCGGAACCGCCAGGCAGGCCACGGCGGCGCACGCGGCGGCGATCATCCCGATGCGCAGCCGCCTGGCCGTCATCCGAGCCCCTCCAGCGCCCGATGCGCCCGTGGCGCGTACAGCGGACCGAAGCGCGGGCTCTTCGCATCCAGACGCCCCAACAGACGGCGTGCGTCGTCGTCGCGTCCCGCTCCCCTGGCGATCATGCCCGCGTGGTAGAGGAACGAGGGATCGCGGGAGCCGAGCCGCATCGCCTCGGCGGAGAAGCGCGACGCTGGACCGATCTGTCCGGCTCGGTCAAGCGCCCACGAGTAGGCGTCGGCCGAGCGCACGCTCGGGGCCTGCTCCCAGGCGCGCCGGCCCAGGCGGACCGCTCGATCCGGGCTGCCGTGGTTTGCCTCGAACAGGGCGAGGTCGACATCCGTGTTGACGCCATTGGCCTTCAGGAGCCTGATCTCCGTGCCGACAACTCCGTAGTCCCGCTCCGCGGCCTGGGCCCTGCCCGCCGCCGCCTCCGTCTCCCCGAGCGCGATCGCGTACTCGGGCAGCGGCAGGCGCTCCACGACCTCGCGATAGCGCCGGATCGCCGCGTCGAAGTCTCCGCGCCCAGCATCCACGCCGGCCAGCCCGGCGGTCGCCGGCGGGTACCCCGGGTTGATTGCGAGCGCCTGCCGGTACGCATGCTCGGCGGCGCCGTAACGCCCCTGGTCGGCCTGCAGCTTGCCCAACAGCGACTGCACATACGCCTCGCCCTCCGGGCTGCCGGCTCCGGCCGAGACCGCGAGCCGCATTGCCTGAAGCGCCCCGTGGAGATCGCCATGGAGCTCCCGGAAGTACGAGATGCGCGCGTATGCGGTCAGGTTCGGCTTCAGCCGCACGAGTCGGTTCAGCGTCCGCGCCGCGGCGCCGTAGCGGCCGAGCTCGATCTGCGCATCGGCGAGTGGTGCGTAGGGACTGGCGAGTCCGGGGGCGAGGCGTCGGGCGCTTTCGGCGAGGCCGAGGCCACCGCGGAAGTCGTGGCGAGCGAGGGCCAGCGTCGCCTGCCCGGTCGCCGCGGTCACATTGGAGGGGTCACGGTCGATCGCCACGGCAAACGAGCCGTCGGCGCGGGTGTAGTAGCTGGGATCGCCGGTCTCCCGGGCGCGCTGGTAGTAGGCGTCCCCCAGGAGGGCATAGGTCTGCGCGTCGTCCGGCTGGGCGCGCACCGCGGCCTGAAGCTGCTCGATCTGGCCTTCGGTGTCGAGGCTCGCCGACTGGCGAGCCAGGTTCGAGGTGCCGTCTCCGGGGTTGGCCGCCGGTGCCGGCGCCGAGGAGCGGTTGACCAGCGCCAGGACGACCAGGATCGCCACGAGGACGACGGCGGGGGTCACCCACTTGATCAGCTCTTGTAGGCGCAGCGTCCCGAGGCCGTTGGTCATGCCAGCTCCCTCTCCAATCTGTTTGGTTGACCGCTTCAAGTTCGCTTTCTCATCGGCCCGAGGTCCCCGGCCGGGGGACGGAGCGCCGCCAGGCGGCGCTCCGTCCGTTCCCGGCTGGGTACCGATACCGCCACCCTCCTACGGGCCACCTGGCGGTGTCGGATCGTGAGCCGGCTCGATCCGTTGCGACGGATCCGAGGCGAATCCCGAGTCGGGTGCGGCCAGGTACGGGAAGTGGGAGAGGAACAGCTTGTCGTTCCTGTCCACCCCGTCCCCGAGCGGCACCTGGTTACCGACGAGGAATCCGGCAACGACCTGAAGGTCGATGTCGACGACGTCGTCGGTCAGCCGGCGACCATTCGGGTAGCCGGCGTTGTCGCCGCCGAGCACTCCGAATCGGCTCGGCGTCGGGCTCGGTGGGATGCCGAGGTTGATCTTCAGGGTGTCAACCGGCGTCCCCGCGTTCGGACCTGAGTGCTCGTTCAGGTCCGGGATGCCCTGGAGCACGGCCTGAACGATGTCGTTCCGGCCGTTCTCGGGGGCGCCAACGCCGAACAGGGCGTTGAGCGTCGCGGCGAGCTCCGGCTTCACAACGAAGGAGCCGTAGTTGGCCGCATCCTTGTCCGGCGTCGTGCGGTTGAACTTGTCCTTCTTCCCGAGCGGGATGATCACCTCGTTGACCAGCGGGTTGCCCAGCCGCGAGACCTGCACGAAGTCGTTCGGCTGGCCTCCCACATTGCTCGGGGATCCCCCGGTCGAGTTGGCGTTCTGGACCTCCAGACGGCGCCGCTCGGTGCTCGACCAAACGCCGACGACGGCGTTCGACGCGCCCGGTGCGGCGACCGGCTTGTGATTCTTCGTCACCCGTGACTCGGGGATCTGGAGGATCGTGGCCGACGTGTCGGTTCCCGAGAGATCGTCCTTGCCCTGACCCTCGTTTCCGGTGCCTTGACGCACATTGATCGCGTCGAATGTGGCACCGAGATCGACGAAGAACGGGTCGTCGCGCGATCCCACGAACACCTTCGTGCCGTCATGCAGCGTCCTGATCGACTGCTTGACGAACCTCGGGTAGTTGGGGAACGTCTTCGGCCCGATGTTGGGCGGCGCGACCGGCAGGCCCTTCGCGATCGTCTTCTCGCTCGTGACCTCGCCGTTCCGCATGACCTCTCGCGTGAGGTCGTACCGCTGCACCACGTTCAGGCCGGGATCGTTGAAATCCTGCGTCCCCGGACCCGCATACAGGAAGGAGTTCGGGTTCCGCGTCTCGGTGTTGAACTCGAACTCGTACCTGAGGTCGGCAACCCCGTCGCCGGTGTTGTCGATGTTCACGTAGTAGTGCGCCCGGTCGTCGAACCGAAAGAAATTCGGCCCGTTGGCCGGGACCTGACCCGGGATCCAATCCGCCGCGATAGTGAGCGCCTTCGGCGCGTCGTCGGCCGTGTACGCGTACACATCCGTGTTGTCCGCGGCCGGATCCAGGGCGATGTTCGGCGCCTCGCGGTGGCTCGAGCCAAACCCGAGCGGAACCGCGATCGCCGCTGCGAGGACCGCGGCGAATATGACCGCGAGGCCTCTGTAGTGCGATTTGCGCATCTTCCCGGCACCCCTTTCTGAGTGCTCGTTTTCACTTGCCGCGGGAGCCAGGAAGTGCGATCAAGGACTGGGGTGGCTGATCCGTGCCTCCCTTTCCCACGTAACCCGCACTGCGTGCCGACTTCGAAAACGGATCAATCGAATGGATTCCGGCCCCGATGGACCCGCCGCGTCGCGTGCCTGGCCGCCGTGGCGCTGGGCGTTGCCCTATCCGCCTGCGGGAGCGGCTATGGCGGTGGAAGCGGAGAGTCGACTCTCCCCCACCCGGGCGCGCGGCACTCGATCGACGTGGGCGGAACGCCGGTGGCGGTCGCGGTCGGCACAGGCGGCGTCTGGGTCGTCGACAACAGCGGGTCCCGCGTCATCGAGCTCGACTCCATGAACGGCCGCCCGGTCGCCAAGCCGATCCCGGTCGCGGCCGGCCCCGAGGCGATCGCGGTCGGAGAGGGCGGCGTTTGGGTCACGAGCGGCGACGGCACCGTGACCCGGATCGACCCAGGCACCCGGACGCCGCGCGAGGCGGCGGCGCACGTCGCCGATCCCGGTGGAATCGCAGCCGGCGGCGGATCCGTATGGGTGACGAGCCGCGCCAAGGGAACGGTCATCCGCATCGACCCGCGGACCCTGAAGGCGGTGGACGATCCGGTCACGGTGGGCGCGGGACCGACGGACGTGGCGGTCGGGGGCGGTGCCGCATGGGTCGCGAACACGGACGACGGCACGGTCACGCGAATCGACGAATCGAGCGGCCAGCCCGGGGATCCGATCCAGGTTGCCGACTACCAGGTGCTGGGCCTTTGCTTCGGGGAGAACGCCGTCTGGGCGGCCAAGACCGACGACCGGCTGGCGAGGACGATCGACGTGGTTCGCATCGACCCGAGCGCCTCCCAGGTGGGCGACGACGCGGCCCGCGTTCCAGCGGCGATCCCGGTGCGGCTCGCCGCGGGCGAGGGAGGCGTCTGGGCCACTCTGGTGGGCGGCGTGAGGCCGCCGGAATCAAACCCACGTCCCGGGCAGGTGGCCCTGCTCGAACCCGCCAGCCTCGGCACCGCAGCACAGCTGCTGCGGGCGGGCGACCGTCCGGCGGGCATCGCGGTCGGCGAGGTAGCCGTGTGGGTGGCGGATTCCGGGAGCGGGAGTGTGACGCGAATCGCCGTCGAGCCCGACCCGGGCTCTGCCGAATAGCACCCCACCGCAACTTGGCTGGGGCCGCGTTGTTTTATCTCCGAGAGCGGAGTGTGTAACCAGGAGAAGGAGGAGGCTGTGAATCCGAACGCCGGCGCCAGGAAGGAAAGTGCGCATGGGTTCTCGGGGAGGGTCCGGGGCCACCTGCGCTCAAACGTCGTGGGCTACGTTGCCCTGTTCTTGGTGCTCACCGGAGGGAGCGCGTACGCCCTCCAGGGGTCGAACACGGTGTTCTCGGACGACATCGTCAATGGCCAGGTAAAGACCGACGATCTGGGGCTGAACGCGGTTCGGACCGGGAAAATCGAGGACGGCCAGGTCAAGGCTCTGGATCTGGCCCCCAACTCAGTGGGCACAGCGAAGATCGCCAACGGAGGCGTGCAGAGCGCCGACCTCGCATTCGGTTCGGTTGGGAGTTTTGCGGTGGCCGATGACTCGCTCACGGGCGCCGACATCAACGAATCCAGCCTCGGCGCCGTGCCGCAGGCAGGAAACGCGAGCACTCTCGACAATCGCAACTCGACGACCTTTGGAGTCGGCACCATGGGCGGCCTGATCGACGGACTGACCGCCGGCAATACGGCGAATCACCCGCCGATCGGCTTCAGTTCGACCGCCGGCAGTTTCGTGGCGCCGGCCGCCGGCCGATTCGTCGCCAGGGACCTGCGGATCAAGCTCACTTCGAACCTGGGCGCGAACCAGACACGGAGCTTCGCGTTCGTGCGAGGGGGATCGGTGACGACCCTGGCATGCACCGTGGATGCCAATGAGGACACGTGCTCGGACACCACCAACGCGGCGGCGGTGAATGCCGGCCAAAGCTATGCCATCCGGCAGACGAGCTCGACCGGCTCACCCGCGAACGTGGACGTCCAGTTCGGGTGGCGCGCGCTCTCGCCGTAGCTGGCCGAGGCTTCACTGAGCCATAGGGGACGGGGCGCCTCGGCCGGGCGCCTCGTCTCCCTACCCGTTCTAGATCGGCGCGCTCTCGATGCCTGCTGGCGCTGAGATAGGGTTTTCGAAGGATGCTCTCTGCGGTCGCTGTTGGAACCGACGGGCTCGCCCACGGCAAGCGAGGCGGTCGGGATGGCGGTCGACATTGCCCGGCGATTCGGCGCCGAACTCGTTCTCCTGAGGCCGCCCTGTTCGTGGCGCTCGGCGGGACGGCTTTCGCCGCGGCGACGATCGGCACCAGCGATATCGAGAACGGCGCGGTTACCAACAAAAAGCTCCACAGGAGCAAAGGTCAAGAACAACTCGCTGACCGGCACTGAGCTCGACGAGAAGGCACTGAACCAGGTGCCAGCCGCGAACCACGCGAACAGCGCCGACACTGCGAACAGGGCGATCACTGCAGTCACGGCGAACAACGTCATGTCCGCCGTGGTGGGCAAGGGGGCCCAGGGTTGCACCCTCCTTCGAGCCACGCAGCCAGGCACTAGCGCCGAGGTCGCTACCGGCCACCAAGGGACTCCCAAGGCCAGTGCCTGCTCGGTCGCCTTCCCGCGAGACGTCACGCAGTGCACATACGTCGCGGGAATCGGTGAGAACCACGCCGGCGAAGCAACGGCCGGGCTCACGACCACCGCTCCGTCCGTCGGAAATCCCCAGGCTGTTTTCGTCAGGACGATGAAAACCAACGGGGAGTACGCCGTCCGCCCGTTTCACTTGCAGGTCATCTGCTGATCCATGCCGAGCCGGGTCTTTCGACCCCGGCTCGCCTCCCCATTCAGCAAGAAGCCCGTATCCGGTTCGCTCAGGCTGACGCCTGAGTCGCCCGGCACCGACCGCGAGTCACCACCATCTCCACCGCGAGGCGATCCTCCCCCGGATGGTGCGGTGGCGGGTTCCGGCCTCATCTCACGCCGCGGCGCTCCCTCGCGGCGGCGAGCGGCCGATTT
>Ga0126312_10003146_pt1 | contig 11115 bp, 7 predicted proteins | sample Plot104A_FD_92537 | JGI IMG/M metagenome (GOLD analysis project Ga0126312, IMG submission 92537) | Serpentine soil microbial communities from UC McLaughlin Reserve, CA, USA - Plot104A | ecosystem: Environmental > Terrestrial > Soil > Grasslands | place: USA: UC McLaughlin Reserve, Lake County... | reverse complement strand
GAAGGGGAGGCGACCAACTGGGATGCGAAAGAGCTCGCCGTCCTACTCCCGAAGCAGACGGTCATCGCGCTGGATCGGAACGGCCAGACCTATCGCGACGGGGGCAGTGAGTGGACACGGTTCTTGGGCAAGGTGAAGGTGTCGACGATTGCCTACCCCGGCTGATCAGGTGCACGGCGCCTGAAATCCGGCTGCTGGGGGGTCCGGTACTCGGGGCCGGCCGATGCCCAGCCCCTGGTCACGCGGAGGCTCACCTCCCGAGCAGCGGCCTGCACTGTTTATCCACAGAACAGTTCACTCAAGGTGACGCGATAGCTCAACCGCGGCACACTCGGGCCGATGAAGCTCGAGATAGCGCTTGCGGTGGCCGGGGAGTTGCTGCTGGGTGCGGCCTGCCATGGCTGCTCAGAGCCCTGGTGGGGGATTTGCCCTCGGTGCCGCTCGGCTGTGCTGAGTTATGGCTGCTTCGTGGCCCGTCCGGACCCGTGCCCCGTCGGCTTTCCCTTCACGGTCAGCGCTGCACCGTACGATGCGATCTTGAGGCAGTTCGTCGCTGCTCACAAAGAGCGGGGTGCATTCAACCTGACCCCATTCCTCGCTGGCCGGCTGGCGGCTGCGATCGGGTGCGTTCTGCACCTCACGGCCAGCCCGGCGAGCGCCGTGGTCCTGGTTCCGGTGCCATCTGCGCGTGCCGTCGTGCGGGAGCGAGGCTTCGACGCGACCTGGGCTCTGGCGCGGGGAGCCGCTCGACTGCTCCGACGGCAGACACCGGTCCGGGCCGGCAGGCTGCTGCATCAGGCGCGTTCGGTACGCGATCAGGCGGGACTCAGCGCCGCTCAGCGAGCCACCAATCTTCAGGGCGCCTTCCGCGTCACCAGCGCGGCACCTTGTCCGCCCCTGATCGTGGTCGACGACGTGGTGACTACTGGCAGCAGTCTGACGGAGGCGGCTCGAGCCTTGCGGGAAGCGGGACACCACGTCCTCGGCGCGGCAACGGTGGCGGCGACTCAGCGAGACCGGTCAGTTTCCCGACCTTGATCGTCGATGGCTTGATAGATCGGACCCGGCGTGGAAATACGGGCACGAGGGGACTAGCGTCGGGATATGGCGCTCCTGCACCAGATTGCTCCCATGCTCGAAGGGACTGGTAGGGAGCGATTTCTCTTCCGCCTCGACGCGCCTCGGATCGCAGCGTAACGGGACGGCCGTCGGGGGCTCGCACACCAGTTGGAGGCTGACATGGATGTTGTCGTCAAGGGCCGGCACTGCACGGTGTCGGAGGCGTTTCGCGCCTACGTCGAGGAGAAGATCACTCGACTCGAGAAGCTCGACGGCCGGGTCATTCGGGTCGACGTCGAAGTCTCGGCGGAACGGAACAAGCGACAACACGATCAGGCCAGCAGAGTCGAGATCACCCTGCGGAACAAGGGACCGGTGATCCGGGCTGAGGCCGCCGCCGAAGACCAAATGGCGGCGTTCGACATGGCCCTCGACAAACTGATGGCCCAGCTGCGGAAGGCAGCCGACCGCAAGCGGGTCCATCGCGGGCAGCGCACACCGCAATCCCTGCAATCGGCTGCCGCCCAGCTGCCGCTCGCCGATGGCAGCGAGCCCGTCAACGGCGCCGACGTTCACAGCGTCGCCGGGATGGAAGTGCAGGGTGATGGCCCGCCGGTGGTCCGCGAGAAAGTTCACCCCGCCGTGCCCATGAGTCTGGACCAGGCCCTGTTGGAAATGGAGCTCGTGGGGCATGACTTCTACCTGTTCATCGACTCGGAGCGGATGACGCCGAGCGTCGTCTACCGCCGCCGGGCCTACGACTACGGGGTGATCCGCTTGGACAGCGCAGGTTCTTCCTTGGCCAACCTCGCTTCCTGACGGGATGGCCATCGCCGTCGATGCCGCCGTAGGGTGCGGCCACTCGTCAGCGATGAGCGCCCCAGCGGCCGCACAGCACGCCGGCGCCTCAGGTTGGTCGATGAAGCAGGCACCCGGGTGAATGTCGGCGGGCCCAGCTAGCCTGCCGCAGGTGAGATCGGAGAAGTTGAGTCGAGCATCGGCGCGGCGGGTGGCGCTCGCGGCTCAAGGCTTCGGACGGCCGCGCCCCGAGCGGACGATCGGCATCCGCGACATCCAGGTGGTGATCGACCGGGTCGCCCAGTTCCAGATCGACTCGATCAACGTCGTGACCCGGGCGCACTTCATGCCGTTGTTCTCCCGTCTTGGTCCCTACGATGTCGCGCTGCTGGAGCGGGCTGCGCATAGTCCACCCCGCCGGCTGTTCGAATATTGGGGACATGCCGCCAGCCTGATCGACGTGACCCTGCAGCCGCAGCTGCGGTTTCGGATGCAGGCCGGCTTCCGCGATGTGTGGGCCGGTGTGGAGCGGGTCGCCCGGAACAACCCGACCCTGGTGGATCTCGTGCGTGAGGAGGTCGCCGAGCGCGGGCCGATCAGCGCCCGCCAGCTGGAGTATCAAGAGGAGCGGAGCCGGGACAACTGGGGCTGGAACTGGTCGTCGGTCAAGACCGTCATGGAGTGGTTGTTCTATACCGGTGACATCACTTCGGCACGCCGGAATTCTCAGTTCGAGCGGGTGTACGACCTGCCGGAGCGAGTGCTGCCCAAGACGGTGCTCCAGGCACCAACGCCTACGCCCGAGGACTCAGTGCGGACCTTGATCCGGCGGGCAGCCCGCGCGCTGGGCGTGGGCAGTGAGGCCAGCCTTCGAGACTACTTCCGGACCCGGCCGGCCATGACGCGGGCGGCCATCGCGGATCTGGTCGACGCCGGTGAACTGATCCCGGTCCAGGTCGATGGCGGGACGAAGGCGGTGTACCTCTGGCACCAGGCGCGGATGCCGAGGAAGATCGATGCTCGCGCGCTGCTCAGCCCCTTCGATTCCATGGTGTTCGAGCGCAGCCGGCTGGAGTGGCTCTTCGATTTCTCGTACCGGATCGAGATCTACGTGCCCGAGCCGAAGCGAATCTACGGCTACTACGTCTATCCCTTCCTGCTGGGAGATCGGTTCGCCGCCCGAGTCGATCTCAAGGCGGACCGGACCAGAGGAGTGCTCCGAGTGAACTCCGCTTGGCTCGAGCCTGGTCAGGAAGCTGGGCAGGTCGCGGCGGAGTTGCATGCGGAGCTGACGACCATGGCGTGCTGGCTGGGGTTGTCGGAGGTCGAAGTGACGCCGCGAGGTGATCTCGCTTCGGCACTGGCGAGCGCCTGTTCCCCGCTCTGATCCGGACGGGCAACACGGCCGAGAGCACTATGCGTTCACCGAAGGATAGGGCTGGTGCCGCCGGCGTCAGTTGTCACCCGTCTCCCGTGAACGCACGACGCTCACAGAGACTGGCCTACGATGGAGGACGCGCCGGAGGAACAACTTGGCGCCTGGAACGGTAAGTCTTTCAAGAAATCGAGATCAAGGGAGCCAGTTTCCGTGGCTTTGATGGACAGGCTGCTCCGCATCGGCGAGGGCAAAATCCTCAAACAGCTCAAGGGCGTCTCCGAACAGGTGAAGGCCATTGAGGACGACTATCTGGCGATGAGCGACGAGGAGCTTCGCGGCCAGACGGGTGACTTCAAGTCCCGCTTCGACAAGGGCGAAACGCTCGAATCCCTGCTGCCGGAGGCGTTCGCGACGGTGCGGGAGGCCAGCCGCCGGGTGCTGGACAAGCGGCATTTCGACGTCCAGATCATGGGCGGGGCGGCGCTACACCTGGGCAACATCGCGGAGATGAAGACGGGCGAGGGCAAGACCCTGGTTTCGACCGCACCGGCCTACCTCAATGCGCTCACTGGTCGCGGCGTACATATCGTGACTGTCAACGACTACCTGGCCAAGCGTGACGCAGAGTGGATGGGCCGGGTCCACCATTTCCTCGGTCTCGACGTGGGCGCGATCTTGTCGCAGATGGATCCAGCGGATCGCCGCAGGGCGTACGCCGCCGACATCACCTACGGCACCAACAACGAGTTCGGTTTCGATTATCTGCGTGACAACATGGCGCTCAGCCTGGCCGACTGCGTGCAGCGCGAGCACTCCTTCGCCATCGTGGACGAGGTGGATTCGATCTTGATCGATGAAGCTCGAACGCCGCTGATCATTTCCGGTCCAGCAGAAGACTCTCACCAGTGGTACCCGGAGTTCGCTCGAATGGCCGAGCGGCTGAAGCGCGACGAGCACTATGAGGTGGACGAGAAGAAGCGCACGGTCGCGATCCTGGAAGCCGGTATCGACCTGGTGGAGGACAGGCTCGGCATCGACAATCTTTACGAGTCGGCCAACACACCACTCATCTCCTATCTGAACAACGCCATCAAGGCCAAGGAGCTGTTCAAGCTCGACCGGGACTACGTGATCTTGAACGGCGAGGTTTTGATCGTCGACGAGCACACGGGACGAACACTGATCGGCCGCCGCTACAACGAGGGTTTGCACCAGGCGATCGAGGCCAAGGAGAAGGTCGAGATCCGTGATGAATACCAGACGCTCGCGACGATCACCCTCCAGAACTACTTCCGGATGTACGAGAAGTTGGCCGGCATGACCGGTACGGCAATGACCGAGGCGGCGGAGTTCCAAAAGATCTACGGCCTGGGCGTGGTGCCGATTCCGACCAACAAGGACATGATCCGTAGCGATCAGCGGGACTTGATCTACCGCACCGAGGAGGCCAAGTTCACCGCAGTCGTCGAGGACGTCGCAGCTCGGCACGAGAAGGGCCAGCCGGTGCTGATCGGCACCGCCTCGGTCGCCAAGTCGGAGATCCTGTCAGGGATGTTGAAGCAGGCCGGCGTCAAACATGAGGTGTTGAACGCCAAGCAGCACGAGCGTGAGGCATCCATCATTGCCGTCGCGGGAGCCAAAGGCGCAGTCACCGTGGCGACCAATATGGCCGGCCGCGGAACTGACATCATCCTGGGCGGAAACCCCGAATTCCTCGCCGACAAGAAGCTGCACGACCAAGGCATCGACGCACTCGAACGGTCGGATGAGTACGAGAAACGCTTCCCGGTCCTGCTCCGCGAATTCGAGCAGGCAGTGCAGGCGGAACACGAGGACGTCGTCAGCCTGGGTGGTCTCTACGTCGTCGGCTCTGAGCGACACGAATCGCGGCGGATCGACAATCAGCTTCGCGGCCGGTCGGGCCGCCAGGGTGATCCGGGCGAGAGCCGGTTCTATCTCTCGCTCGGTGACGACCTGATGCGGCTGTTCAAGTCCGACATCGTCGAGTGGGTGCTGCAAGCCCTCAAGGTGCCCGACGACCAGCCGATCGAGAACAAGCGGGTATCGGCGTCTATCGCCAGCGCGCAGTCTCAGGTCGAGGCACAGAACTTTGAGATTCGGAAGAACATTCTGAAATACGACGACGTCATGAATCGCCAACGCCATGCCGTTTACGGCGATCGGCGAAAGGTCCTGGAGGGTGCCGACGTCGAGGCTCGATTGCGCTCGACCGTGGACGCGGTGGTCGAGCAGTACGTGGTGGGGGCGACGGAAGGCTTCGCCGAGGAGTGGGACCTCGAACAATTGTGGACCAGTATGCGCACTCTGTATCCGGTCGGGCTCAACCGCGCCGAGTACGAGGAACGGGAGGATCTCGACCGGCAGATGCTCATCGAAGACTTCAAGGCTGACGCTCAAGCGGCCTACGACAGACGCGAAGAGTCGCTCGGTCCCGAGGTCATGCGTGAGCTTGAGCGCCGCGTCCTGCTGACTGTTCTGGATCGAAAGTGGCGCGAGCACCTGTATGAGATGGATTACTTGCGCGAGGGCATAGGGCTAAGGGCGATGGCGCAGCGCGACCCGCTGGTGGAGTACCAGCGGGAGGGCAGCGACATGTTCAACACCATGATGGAAGCGTTTATGGAGGAGGTCGTCGGCTTCGTCTTCCACCTCGAAGTGGAAGTCGAGCAGGCTTCGGACGCGGGGACGGGGGTCGGCATCATCACGGGCGAGGACGGGTTGCCGGTGCAGGTGGCGGCCGCTGCTGCGACGAGCAACGGTCACGGCCGAGCTCAACAGCACCTGATCGAATCCGGCCCGGACCCTGATGGCACCGGAATCGAGGTGCACGCGGTGGGCGACGACGCTGAGGCCGCGGCCCTTGCCGCGGACATGACCGAAGTGCTCGACGACGCACAGCTAGCCAGGCTCGAGCTCGCCGAGCGGGAAGAGACGCCGGTCGCACGTCCTCGGGTGAGCGCCAAGGGCCTCGGCGGCACCGGTTCTCGACCCTTGACCTACTCGGCGCCAGACGAAGACGGTTCGGTCAAGACAGCGGCCACTGGCGACGACGCGAAGGACCCGTACGCGGGGGTCGGGCGGAATGCACCCTGCCCGTGCGGATCCGGCAAGAAGTTCAAGATGTGCCACGGCCGTCCTGGAACGGCTAAGCCTTAGGGCCGAGCTCAACAACGGTGCAGAGCCAGCGACCGTAGAACTCCTCCAACCGGAAGGCCAGCGCGATTGAGCGGCGGCCGAGCCTGAAGTGAGCGGCGACCTCAACCGCCAGCGGTGTGGGGAACTGCAGGTGGACCGAATGCAGGGTTGCCGGGCGGGTCGGCCGTGAGCGTGAATGGCCCGCGGTTCGTTGTCGGCGTTGGATGGTGATCGCCGCCAGCACCTTCTCGTCAACCCAGCGATTGAGTTGTCCGATGGGCCGCAGGTCCTGCAGAGTCTCGATCAAGACTCGCGCGAGCGAGACACTCCAGGCCTTCGGGTCTGGCAACTCCGCGGGCGGAGCGGCCATCCAGGCGCCGCCGGTGCTTGCCTGCACTTGTGGTTCGCCATCGAAATCCAGCATCGGTTGAGAAGCGCTGGCACCGTCGGTGAGCCGTGGCAACCACGTCTGTGCTGGGGGCCGACTCTCGATGGCCGGCCGCAGGTTGAGCCTCGATCGAGCAATGGATGCGACAGCCATTCATCTTCCTCCCTGGCGCAGTGGTCACCAGCGTGGGCGAAATGCCGGTAGTACGGAAGGGCAGGCGGCGAATTTGTGGATAAATTGCAGAGCACTGTCAACGGCACACACAATGTAAGGCGGCCGCTGATGCAACCTTTTGCATGAGTCTTGAACGAGCTCCTGGTGCGGCTGGACTCACAGCCGGCATGAAGTTGGCCGGACGTCCATCGCGACCTACCGCCAGACCACGGAGGCAGTGGGTCGAGCGATCGAGCACGGTGGCCATAACGACCCTCGGTGGGTAGCTGCCTCGGACCCTGCGTGGGTAGCTGCCTCGGACTCCGCGTTCGCCGACCTCACACCACCAGCGAGCTCTCGATCGAGTAGTGGGCGGCGTGGTACATGTGCCGGCCGAACTCAACGAACTGGCCGACGTCGTCGTAGGCGATTCGATCAACCGTGAGGCAGGCTGCTGGTGTTTCCGTGTCGAGCAGTTCTGCTTCCTCGTCGGTCATGAGTCGCGCGGAGATGCGCTGGTGGCCGATCTTGAGGTTGACACCGATCGAGCGCAGACAGGCATAGAGCCCCTTGTCCGTCAGATCCGCCTCACCGATCTCGAAACGGCTAGGCAGATAGTTCGTCAAGATGGCCAGCGGCACATCGTCAGCAAGCCGCAGCCGCCGGATCTTGATGAAGGTCTCGTCGCTGACATTCTCGGCGTCGATGGCATCTCGCACATCTTGATCGAGGCTCCCGACCGAGTACTCCAGCAACCGAGTGCCCGGTACCTTGCCCGCCTTCGTCAGGTCTTCATTGAAGCTGCTCAAGCGCTCATCGCGCCGGAACTGTGACCGCACGACCTGGGTGCCTACCCCGCGCTTGCGAACAAGCATTCCCTTCTTCACCAACTCTTGAATCGCCTGACGGGCAGTCGGCCGGGACAGGCCCAGCCGGCTGGTCAGCGAGAGTTCGTTCTCCAACCGGTCACCGGGGGAGAGGGCGCCGGTGTTGATCGCATGCTCGATCGATTGAGCCAGCTGGTGGTAGAGCGGAACGGGCGAGTTGCGCTCCAGCGTGATGTCCAATTCACGCGCAGCGGGCGCCTCCGTCATGCGAGAAGCATAGGATCAGCCGCCGAACTTCTCAGCCGAGCCGCATGATTTGTTCGCACAAAGGACCACGGAATGCGAGCGCTCGAGCTCACGGGGAAAAGAGCAGGACGAGGCCCGCACAGGTGTAGCCGATCATCACAGCCAGCATCGGCCATTGTCCGGCGAGTGCGCGGTTCGGCGGTAGCAGACGGACCGCATTCTCGTGCGCGACGATGATCGCCAGCAGGTGACCACCGACGATGGCCACGAGCTGGATCAGCGCAATGATCGTCGGGTGATTCACGATCGAGGCGTTCACGCCCATCTCCGCGGAGCCGAAGAGATTCCAGCCGCGGCCCAGCGGGTCGGAGAAGTTGATCGCCGCTCGCTGCCCTTCCAGGATCAGCAGCGTGGCGTAGTGCGCGACCGCATAACCGACCACGATGGGCACCACCGAACCGGCCATCAGGCGTGGATAGACGCGAGCTGGTTGCGAGGTGAAGCACCCCATCCAGCACGCTGCCAGGCTGAAGCTGGTCAGCACGATGAGGATCATTCCGAGCAGCCCGGCCGTCTGCCAGACCAGTGATGGCACGGTTGACTCCTGAACGGTCTGGATCCACCAGCTCGTGTTGGCGAAGCTGTCGTAGGCCGTGCCGCCCAGTAACGCGGCCACGGCTCCCACCGCGCCTGGCGGCGGGGTCCATGCACTCAGACCGGCGAGCGGATTGACGAGCGACAGATTTCCTTCGATCCGTCGCCAGGCCGACAGTTCGGCGACCGTGGATGCGTACGCCTCGAAGGGATCGGCGGCTGCGATCCAACGCTGGCTGAACACGATCGCACCGATGATCATGATCACAAACCAGGCGACCGCCCACAGCCTGACCACCGACAAGGTGGTCCGGTCGGGTTGCACCAGCTCCAGCCAGCTGAATGCGAAGATGCCCGCGGCCGCCGGCCAGACACCGATCGGCTTCGGTATGGTCATCAGGCGGTCCGCAGGGTGGAGGCGCGCGACCGTGCACAAACCGGCGTGAACAGTCCGGAGGGGGTTGGTCGCCCGCCAGAACCAGCCGAGGAGCAGCGAAATCGGCACCAGCCCGACCCACATCCAGACGAAGACGAAGCCGAAGATCGGGTTGGTCAGCCGGTCCTGCCCAGCCATCACCGCCAGCGCCGCGATGGCGAACGCCGCCAGGACCAGCAGGCGTGCAGCCCAGCGGACAACAGAATGGTCGACGACCGACGTGAGCCTGGGTAGCGGCACCCCTCTCAGGGTGGCAAAACGAGGAGTTCGCCACGCGAAGACGAGCACGACGAACGAGATGATCAGGGCTCCGACCGCACCTACCACCACGAATGTAAAGGGCAACGGAAGATCCTGTCGCGTTGCAATGCCATGCAGCGGAACCAGAACCGAGGTCACGGTGCCGACTTCCGACGCCGGCGTTCCCATCGCGCATCCAAAGCCGACGTCGCTGGCAGCCACCGGGTTGATCGACTTCTGCGCACGTTCCCCTCGATCTCTGTTGCTGGACACTGTGCACCGCTGAGCTCCGCTGGCCGAGCCCATTGCCGGTCAAGTGTTTCAGGCGCGGCCGTGCCGGCACACCGGTCAGCAGCACTCGGCTGGCCCGTCCGTGTCTGCGCCTCAGCTGACCGTCTCCGAGGTCGGTCACGGCTGCGGCGCGGGTAGTACGGTGAAGATCTGCCATTCGCGGTGGACTCGACTGTGCAGCCGAAGGGATTTCCATGCCACGGCGATTGACCCCACTCGACGTGTCGATGCTGGCGTTGGACACGGTACGAACTCCGGGACACGTCGGTATGGTCGACATCTTCGATCCTGGTATCGAGGGCTTCGATTACGAGCGGCTCATCGCCTTGATCCGTGATCGCATCGAGTTTGTGCCCCACTACCGGCAGCGGGTCCGGCCAGTCCCCGCACGATTGGCCGCTCCGGTGTGGGTCGATGACGAGAACTTCGACCTCACCTTCCACGTTCGTCGCTCCGCGCTGCCGCGTCCGGGCACCCTTGATCAACTTCGGGAGTTCGTGGCCCGCGTGCTGGCTAGGCGGCTCGACCCGTCCCGACCGCTTTGGGAGATCTATCTGGTCGAGGGGTTGGAGGAGGGAAGGTTCGCGCTGGTGAGCAAGACCCACTTGGTCCTGGTTGATGGCGTCGACGGAGTAGACCTCGGGCAGGTTCTGCTGGACGCCGATCGCCGGCCCCCGGTGACCCCGACCACAGCCTGGGAACCACTACCCGAGCCTGGGTCGCTGGATCTGGTCGGGGGAGCGCTCTGGGAAAGTGCCAAGGATCCGGCCCAGGCGATCGAGAATCTCCGGGACGCCGTCACCAGCGCATTGGGCATCGTCATAGCGATCGGGGAGGCGGTGGGCGGGATCGGAGGCGCTCTTGGCGAGCTGGCCGGAGAAGCACTCCGTGGCAAGCGTCCGGCGGCCGGCTCGCCTCTGGCCGGCGAAGTGTCCGAGCAGCGCCGGGTCGCCCTGCTACAAGTGCCGCTGGCCCGGCTGAAAGCCATCCGCCAGGAGCAGAACCACACCGTCAATGACGTCGTGCTGGCGGTGGTCACTGGCGGCCTGCGGGCATGGCTGCTGACCCGTGGGGAATCCATCAGTTCGAGCAGCACACTGACCTCTCTGGTTCCGATGAGCGTGACCGAGGACGACGATGAACCCACCTCCCTCGGCAGCCAAGTGGCGCCACATTTGCAGAGCCTGCCGATCGGGGAACCAAGCCCGCTGATGCGGCTGCATCAGTTGGCTTACGCAACCAAGGCACACAAGGAAAGTGGCCGTGCCGTCGGTGCCCGGTCGTTGTCGGACATCGCCGGCTTCGCGCCCTCCACCCTGCACGCCTTGGGCGTACGGGTCTCCGCCGAGGTGATGCGGAAGCAGCACGACATCCTGATCACCAACGTTCCAGGCCCGCAGGTCCCCCTGTACGCCGCGGGTGCTCGGATGGTGGCGAGCTATCCGCTGCTGCCGCTGTCGGCGGCTCATCTGTTGACCATTGGACTGACCTCCTACGACGGCGAAGTGTTTGTCGGTCTCACCGGGGATCGGTATGCCATCCGAGACCT
>Ga0126312_10003145_pt1 | contig 11116 bp, 9 predicted proteins | sample Plot104A_FD_92537 | JGI IMG/M metagenome (GOLD analysis project Ga0126312, IMG submission 92537) | Serpentine soil microbial communities from UC McLaughlin Reserve, CA, USA - Plot104A | ecosystem: Environmental > Terrestrial > Soil > Grasslands | place: USA: UC McLaughlin Reserve, Lake County... | reverse complement strand
GGCAGCCGCTCACGGAGAATCGCCGCCGCGGCGAGCGTCTCCAGCGTCGGGACGTCTCCCGCGCAGCCGAGCACGACGTCCGGCTCCGCACCCTCGTCGGTGGACGCCCACTCCCAGATGCTCGCGCCGCGCGTGCAGTGCACGATCGCGTCCTCCATCGAGAGGTACTGGAGTGCCGGCTGCTTCCCCGCCACGATCACGTTGACGTAGTGGCGGCTGCGCAGGCAGTGGTCGGCGACGGAGAGCAGCGTGTTCGCGTCCGGAGGCAGGTAGACGCGCACGACCTCGGCGCGCTTGTTGACGACGTGGTCGATGAAGCCCGGGTCTTGGTGGGAGAAGCCGTTGTGGTCCTGTCGCCAGACGTGCGAGCTCAGCAGATAGTTGAGCGATGCGATGGGACGGCGCCACGGGATGTGGCGCGTCACGTTCAGCCACTTCGCGTGCTGGTTGAACATGGAATCGACGATGTGCGTGAACGCCTCGTAGCAATTGAAGAGGCCGTGGCGACCGGTGAGCAGGTAGCCCTCGAGCCAGCCCTGGCACATGTGCTCCGAGAGCATCTCGACGACGCGACCCTCACGGGCGAGGTTCTCGTCGGTCGGCTCGAGCGCGGCTTCCCAGACGCGGTCCGTCGCCGTGAGCACGTCGCCGAGCCGGTTCGACTCCGTCTCGTCGGGGCCGAAGATGCGGAACGTCTCCGGGTTCCGCTCCACGGTGTCGCGGAGGAACTTGCCTAGCACGCGGGTGGCCTCGCCCTCGGTCGTCGCGGGCTTCGGCACGTCCACGGCGTAGTCGCGGAAGTCGGGGAGCAGCAGGTCGCGTAGCAGCAGGCCGCCGTTGGCGTGCGGGTTTGCGCTCATGCGCCGGTCGCCCCGGGGCGGCAGCTCGGCGAGCTCGGGGAGCAGGCGACCCTCGTCGTCGAAGAGCTCGTCCGGCCGGTAGCTGCGCAGCCACTCCTCGAGCTGAGCGCGGTGCTCGGCGTTCTCCCGTGTCTCGGCGAGCGGGACCTGGTGCGAGCGCCAGCTGCCCTCGACCGGCTTGCCGTCGACCTCCTTCGGCCCGGTCCAGCCTTTCGGCGTCCTGAACACGATCGCGGGCCAGGACTTGCGCTCGTCGTCGTCCTCCACGCGCGCGGCGTGCTGGAGCTCCGCGATCCGGTCGAGCGCGGTGTCGAGGAGTTCTGCGAAGCGGCCGTGGAGCTCGACGGCGTCCTCGTCGTCGAACCCGCCTGTGAAGAAGAGCGGCTCGTACCCGTGTCCCCGCAGGAACGCTTCGAGCTCGTCCTCGGAGATGCGCGCGAGGACTGTGGGGTTGGCGATCTTGTAGCCGTTCAGGTGCAGGATCGGCAGCACGGCGCCGTCGGTACGCGGATTCAGGAACTTGTTGCCGTGCCAGCTCGTCGCAAGCGGCCCCGTCTCGGCCTCCCCGTCGCCGATCACGCAGGCGACGAGCAGGTTCGGGTTGTCGAACGCGGCTCCCTGCGCGTGCATGAGCGCATAGCCGAGCTCGCCGCCCTCGTGGATCGAGCCAGGAGTCTCGGGCGCTGCGTGGCTCGGAATCCCGCCCGGGAACGAGAACTGGCGGAAGAGTTGGCGCAGGCCCTCCTCGTCCGGGCCGACGTGGGCGTAGAGCTCGCTATACGTGCCTTCGAGGTACGCGTTCGCGACGACGGCCGGCCCGCCGTGCCCCGGGCCGCAGATGTAGATCGCGTCGAGATCGCGCTCGCGGATCGCTCGGTTGAGATGGACGTACAGGAAGTTGAGCCCGGGCGTCGTGCCCCAGTGCCCGAGCAGCCGCGGCTTGACGTGTTCGGCGGTCAGCGGCTCGCGGAGGAGCGGGTTGTCGAGCAGGTAGATCTGCCCGACGGAAACGTAGTTCGCTGTGCGCCAGTACGCGTCGAGCAGCCGCAGCTCCTCGGCGGTAGCGGTCGCGGCGGCGACGGTCTTGCTCGCGCTCACGCGCGCACGCTAACGGCTCTCGAGCGCGGCGCGCAGCTCGAGCAGGTGCTCCGCGAGCGGCGGCCGCCACGCGATCTCCCACTCGATGTCGCGGAGGACGCACGTGTCTTGGGCGGCGTCCCAGAACGCGCAGCCTTCGCCCGGGCACGGCTCGACGCGACCGAGAGCGCCATGCAGCGTGCAGCGGGCGGCAGGCCGCGGCGGCTTCACGTGCCTCTCATCACCAGCAAGCTTGTCGCGCATGCCCTCAGCCTGGCGCGCACGCACGCCCGGGGCATCCGCGGCCCCACCGAACGCCCTGCGGAAAAGCCGCAGCGCTACCAGGTCTTCGTGCGCACCTGCTGCTCGGGCCGGCTGACGCGAACACGTGCATCGACCGCGACGCAGCCGTCCTGGAGGGCCAGTACGGGGTTGAGATCGAGCTCCGCGACGGCCGGGAGCTCGTCGCCGAGCCGCGCGAGCCGAAGAACGAGGTCGGCGAGCGCGTCGGCGTCGGCCGGAGGCGCCCCTCGGAAGCCCGCGACGAGTCGCCCTGCCTTTCCGCGGGTCACGAGGTCGATCGCATCCGTGTCCGTCAGCGGGGCGATCCGGAACGCCGCCTCGCCGATGAGCTCGGCGAAGACGCCCCCCGGCCCGAACGCGACCAGCGGCCCGAAGACAGGGTCCTGCACGACGCCGGCGAGCAGCTCGGCGCCGCCGCGGATCATCTGCTGTACGAGCACGGCGCCGCCGATCCGCTCGGCCGCTGCCCGCACCGAGGTCTCGTCGCCGAGGTCGAGCGCAACGCCCCCGGTCTCCGTCTTGTGGGCTCCCGGCGCCGCGCTCTTGACCACGACGGGGAAGCCAAGCTCTTCCGCGGCCGCAGCCGCGGAGTCGGGGCTGTCCGCCACACGCTCTCCGACGAGCGGAATCCCGTACGCCAGCAGGAGCTCGCGCGCCTCGGCCGGCGGCAGCCAGGCGTCGTCGCTCCCGGCCAACGCGCGTTCGACCACGCTGCGTGCGGCATCGCGGTCGATTCCTTCGGGCTCGACCAGATCTCCCTGGGGCGCTCGCAGCCACTCCGCACGTTCCGAGGCCCGCCCCAGCGCGCGGGCCGCGGACTCCGGGTACGAGAACGAGGCGACGTGCCGGCCAAGAGCCCTGAGCGGCTCGGGGATCCCCTCGGCGGCCATGATCACAGCGAGGACCGGCTTACCGGCATCGGCGTCGCGGGCGGCTGCCTCGACCTCGAGCGCGACCGCCTCCGCGGTCGCCGCCACGGTAGGCGCGAAGAGCACGATGACCGCATCGACGCGAGGATCCGCCAGCACGTGCGGCACGACCGCCGCGTACGTCGACGCCGTCGCGCCTCCCAGCATGTCGACGGGGTTGGCGACGCTCGCTTCGTCGGGAAGCAGCTCGGCCAGCGCTTGCGCGGTTTCGGCGCCGAGCCTCGCCAGCTCGAGGCCGGCGGCCTCACACGCGTCGGCACAGAGGATCCCGAGTCCGCCCGCGTTGGTCAGGATCGCGACGCTACGGCCGAGCGGCTCGGGTTGAGTCGAGAGCAGCGCAGCCACGTCGACGAGCTCCTCAAGCGAGGCAGCCCGGATGACTCCGGCGTGGTGGAACAGCGCGTCGACGGCGGCCTCGGAGCCGGCGAGCGCCGCGGTGTGCGAGCTCGCCGCCCGGCGGCCGCTCGCGCTCGTGCCGCTCTTCAGCGCGAGGATCGCCTTCCGCCGCGCGACGCGGCGCGCGAGCCGTCCGAACCGGCGGGGGTTTCCGAATGACTCGACGTACATCAGGACGAGCGAGGTCGCCTCGTCGTCCTCCCACCACTCGAGCAGGTCGTTCGTCGACACGTCTGCCTTGTTGCCGATCGACACGAACGCCGACAGGCCCAGCCCGCGCGACTCTGCCGCCTCGAGCAGCGCAACGCCGAGGGCGCCGCTCTGGGACGAGAAGCCGATGTTCCCGGCCGGCGCCGAGCGCGCCGCGAAAGTTGCGTTGAGGCTGGGGCCGGCGACCGCGATCCCGAGGCAGTTGGGCCCGATCAGCCTCGCCCCGTGCGAGCGTACGAGCGCGAGCAGCTGCTCCTGCCGCTCGACGCCCTCGCTCCCGATCTCGACGAAGCCGGCGGAGATCACGACAAGGGCGCGAGTTCCCGCCTTGAGCGCCTCTTCTGCTGCCTGGAACACCGCGGCGCCGGGCAGCGAGATCACCGCAACGTCGACCGTTTCCGGGATCTCCGTCATCGACCGGTACGCGCGCACGCCGGCTACCGGCTCCCCGTCGCGGTTGACGGGATAGGCGGCACCGGCGAAGTCGCCCTCGAGGATGTTCCGGAAGAGCTCGCCGCCGATCGAGCCACGACGGCGTGAGGCGCCGACGACCGCGACGCTCCGAGGCTCGAAGAACGGCTGTAGCGACGCCCGCACGGACCGGTGGTCCCGTTCGGCGACACGCGTCTCGTAGCGCTCGGTCGGAGCGATCGGGAAGCGGACCTCCAGTTCGCCGCCCTGGAGCTCTCGCGTCAGCTCGAAGCCGACGGCCTCGAACACGCCGAGCATCTGCCTGTTGCCGGGAAGCACTTCCGCGACGAAGCTCTGGATTCCGACGCGGGCGGCCCGGCCCGCGAGCTGCTCGAGCAGGCGCGTGCCGACGCCCCGGCGCTGGTGCGCGTCGGCGACGGCAAACGCGGCCTCGGCGAGCGTCGGGTCCCGCAGGCGTACGTAGTTCGCGATTGCGACGACGTGCTCGCGGTCGCCGTCCGCCAGCGTCCCGAGGAGAGCACCGCGTTCGCTCCAATCCGGAGCGAGCAGCGGCTCGACGAGCGCGTCGCCGAGTTGCGGGAAGCCGTGGAAGCGCCGGTAGAGGCTTTGCTCCGAGAGCCCCGTGAAGAACTCCAGCAACGCGGGTCCGTCGTCGTCCCGGGGCGGCCGCAGCCGAAGCGTGCGGCCGTCCCGGAGGATGACGTCGGCGGCATCGGTTGCCACGACCTCCATTCTCACGCGGTCGCGACTGCCGGTGCCCGGCCGGGCTCCAGGAGGACGGGCTGGGCGCCGAGGATGACCTTCAGCGCGTTCGTCGTCGCCGCGTCGGCGAAGACGTCGTACGCCTCCATCGCCTCGCCGAGCTCGAACCGGTGCGTGGCGAACGCGGTCGGGTCGAGCCGTCCCTCGGCGATCAGCCGGAGCAGCTTCGGTGTCGTCGAGGTGTCGACGAGGCCGGTGGTGATCAGGACGTCCCGGATCCACAGCCGCTCGAGGTGCAGCGTCGCTGGGTGTCCGTGCACCCCGACGTTCGCGAGCCGCCCGCCTGGGCGGATCAGCTCGGCGCAGAGCTCGAACGTCTCGGGCACGCCGACCGCCTCGATCGCCACGTCGGCCCCGAGTCCGCCGGTCAGCTCCATCACGGGGGCGGCCGCGTCCTCGCCGCCGTTGTTCACCGCGACGTCCGCGAACTCGAGCGCCTTGGCGAGGCGGGCGTCCGCCAGGTCGATCGCCACGATCTTGCCCGGCGTGAACAGCCTTGCCGTCAGGATCGCCGCGAGCCCGATCGGGCCGGCGCCGACGATCGCGACCGTGTCGCCCGGTTCGACTCGCCCGTTGAGCACGCCGCACTCGAACGCGGTCGGGAGGATGTCGGCGAGGAACAGCACCTGCTCGTCGCTGAGCCCGTCCGGGATCTTGTAGACGGACGTGTCGGCGAACGGGACGCGGGCGTACTCGGCCTGCAGCCCGTCGATCAGGTGGCCGAAGATCCAGCCGCCGCCGCCGGTGCAGAGCCCGTACTTCGCCTCCTTGCAGAAGCGGCAGCGGCCGCACGAGGTGATGCACGAGACGAGCACGCGGTCGCCTTCGACGACGGTCGTGACCGCCGAACCGGCGGCGACGACGGTGCCAACCGCCTCATGGCCGAGAATCGTCCCCGGCTGCACCTCGGGAACGTCGCCCCTGAGGATGTGTAGGTCGGTGCCGCAGATCGTCGTCGCGTTGATCTTCACGACGACGTCGGTCGGCTCCTGGATGGCCGGATCGGGCACGGACTCCCAAGCGCGTGCGGCCGCCCGTGGTACACGAGCGCTCTCATGGTCAGCTCCTTTCGCTCGTTCACCGGCAGCGTCGCGCCGGGACTCGCCGCGGGCATCAGTCCGCTCGCGGATCGCGCGTGTGGATTCCGCACAAGACGCACAAAGACGGCGGAGCGGACCCGGAGGTCCGCCCCGCCGTCGGGTAGCCGCGGTGGTGCTTAGGTCGCGGCCGACGCTTCGAAATGCCGCTTGCTTCCCGGGACCTTGACCATCCCGAGCGCTCCACCGAGCGTCAGGACGAGGAAGCCGATTCCCGTGAAGAGCATCGCGATCCCCATCACGATCGAGAACATCGCGACCCGCTCTGCGAAGAACGAGGTGTTCAGCGCGGTGGTCAGCGCCGTCTCCGTCACCCACAGGTTCCGCAGGCCGTTCTCGACCGGCTGGCCCGTCTTCGGATCCTTGGCCGCGGCGTTCTCGTCGCTGGTCTCCTTGCCGCTCGCGGTCAGGAAGCGACCCATCTCGGCATACCGCTTGCCCGAGGTCGACTCGAGCGCGTGGTGCTCCATGACATCGGCGAACGCCTTGGCCTGAGCACCGGTCTTGATCGCCTGGCCGGGATCGAGCTTGCCGTTCGACAGCTCGCCGGCATCCGGCGTCGCCGTGATGTTCTGCTCGGCGATCGCGTCGCGCACTTCGTTACGCCCGTCGATCCCGATCGCGATCGCACCGATGCCGAACGCGACGAGGATGAGGCTGGCTGCAATTCCTCCGTATGCAAAAAGCTGTCGCATCTCCTTCTCCTTTTCGTCGGCCGTTACCTTGACCCCAGGATCGGCCTTGCGCGCCGCGGCGGAATCAGCAATGCCGCTGAATCTGCTGCGGGCAACTACGTACCGAGCCCGACCGTGAAGCGCGCCGCCGGAGCCACGGAAGAACGCACGGTGTCGCGCAGCCCGACGAGGCCGACGGGGCGCTCGTCGTCGACGACCGGCAGGTGATGGAACCCGTACTCCGACATCGTCAGCCCCGCCTCCTCGAGCGACGTTCCGGGAGGAACCGCGAGCGGCTGGGCAGTCATCCATTCGCGTGCGGTCCCCTCGCTCGGGTGCACGCGCTCCGCGTAGGCCCGAAGCAGATCGCGCGAAGTGATGATCCCGATCAGCCGGCCGTAGTCGCAGACGAGCGCGGAGCCGGCGTCGCGCTCCCGCAATTTCTCGGCGAGCTCGCCGAGCGTGTCCTCCGGCGCCACGACCAGCGGATCGGCGTTCATGACGTCCTCGACGACGCGTTCGCCGGGAAGAGGCGGCCTGCTCGCGTAGGAATTCGCGACCGCGGACGGATCGACCTCGACCTCGATGTCGAGGGCGCCGGCCGGCGGCGCCGTAGCCGACGGGCTCTCGACGCCCGCGATACCGGCGAGGAACGGCGCGAGGTAGCGCCCGACGATCTTCGCCGGCGGCCACCACAGCGGCTCGGACGCGGCTACGGATGTCTCGCCGAAGCCGCCCGTGATCTCGCGGCGGAGGAAGCGCGGCGCTCCGCCGGTGAGGAGGAGGCCGCGCAGAACCGGCCGGAAGGGAGACGGCTCCAGGTCTGCACCTGCGGCGGCGGCGATCGCCGACGCCGCGACCTCCGCCTGCTGCGCGGCGATGCCGCCTTGCTTGACGGGGAAGCTCGTGACGTCGCCGGCCGCGTACACGTCGCGCAGCCCGACGACGCGCGTGTGCGCGTCCACGGGAATGAAGCCTTCAACCGTCTGTGGGATCCCATGGATGCGGGGAACCTTGAGCCGTGGGAGAGCGATTGCTGCGTCGGCCGCCACCAGCTCGCCGCCCGCGACGACGAGCGCGCCGTCGCCGTATGCCTCGGCGTACGCCCCAGTCCGGAGCTCGATCCCGCGCTCGTCGAGCAGCGACTCGACCGCCGCGGTCGCCTCAGGTCCGAACAAGGCGAGCGGCTCGCGCTCGGGCGTGAGCAGAACGAGGTCGACGCCGCGGCCCTCGACGTGCGCAGCCGTCATCAGCGCGAGCTCGTAGGCGGGCAGCGTCCAGATCGCGCCGGCAGGGATGACGAACGCGAGGCGCCCGATCCTGCCGGCGTCGACGCGGTCGAGGAGCTCGCGCACCCGGTCCGTGTCGGCCGGCCCGTGAAACGTGAGTGCGCCCGGCACCGCCGGCTGCGGCACGGCGCCCGTGGCGACGAGCAGCAAGTCGTAGTCGATCTCGCCGCCGGACGTGCGCGCCCGCCTCTGCGAGGCGTCGACTGCCAGGAGCGCTCCGGGCGTGAACGTGCCGCCCGCTTGTGCTGCCAGCTCGGAGAGGTCGAAGTGACGGGTCGCGCCGAGGCCGAACGGCTCGCCGACCGACATCGGCCGGTACCAGAACAAGGGCTCGGGCGCGAGCAGCTCGACCGTGACCCGCTCGGCCGCCAGCGCCCGCAGCGCAAGCGCGGCCTCGAGCGCGGCGACGCCGCCTCCGGCAATCAGGACCCTGGTGGTGTCGCCGCGCATCGCTGTGCCTCCTCCGTTCAATGGACGATCAGGACGTCGCAGTGGGCGTGACGCTGAACCCCGCCGCTCACGCTGAACCCGAAGAGGCGAGACAGCACACCCGGCTCGCGCGTTCCCACGACGATCAGGTCGGCGTCGCGGGTTTCGGCGATCTGCAGGATCTCGGGCGCAGCCTCGCCGAGCGCGGTGACGTACTCGCCTTCGAGTCCCTGCTCCTCGAGGAACGCAGCGGCGTGACGAAGCTGCTCGTCGTGCTCTTCGATCGTGTCGACCGGGTCGGCAGGCCCGAGGCCGTGTCCGGCCGGGACGAACGCCCGCGCGACGCTGGTGACGACCAGCTCTCCGCCGAATGCCTTCGCCAGCTCGACCGCACGCGCAAGCGCGCGCTTCGCGGGCTCGCCTTCGTCGTATCCGACGACGATTGTTCGCATGGTGGACCTCCTGTGAGGTGTTGCCACGATGCTGGCGGCACCCCTCTCGAGGGCCAACCGCGAAAAACGCTCTTTGCGGCGCGGCTTTCTACGGATTGAGGAGGCGTCGCCGGGTGAAGAGCGGTCGAACGGCGTCGGGCACCAGCTCGGCGGCGACCATCCAGAGCATCGCGCCTGCAGCGAAGCCGAGGCCGAAGGGCAGGAGAGTCTGGAAGGTCTCCACAAAGAGGAAGGCGGGCACGGCCATCAGGGGTTGAGGGAGGCTCGAGAACACGCTCCAGCCGGCGGCACCGCGGACGGACACGCCGCGAAGGCGGGCCGCCGGCTCCTGCGAGCGACCCTGTCTGCGGGCTCGTACTCGATCCCGACCGACCTGCCCCGGCGATCGAGGCGAACGGCATCCGTCACACTTTCTGCTCGGACGATTGCCGTAGAGCCTTCATCACGGCTCCGAGGCAGCCGGCGTGACTTCCGATCCGTTCGGTGTTGACCTGTACTGGCTCCCGCTGGGCGCCGGCGGCCACTCGGTGCGCTTGAACGGCCGCGTTTTCGAAGCGATTGCGGCCCTGCTCGAGCGCCGTACGCGCTGTGACCTCTATCACTCGGCGCTCGAAGTGCGCGTGCCCGAAGGCCGCTTCGTCATCGAGCAGGCTCCGGCCGGGCGCGATCAAGGCATGCGGCGTGGCGTCGCGGCCGAGGGCCCGGTCGGAAGCCGCTGGGCCGGCCGGTTCAGGCTCTTCCGGTACGAGGTGCGGTGCTGGCACGGCGGGGTGATCCCCGACGCGGACGACGCCGTGGAGAGCCCGCCTCGAACTCGGTCGTCGCGTGGCTACTCGCCTCGGCGGGCCTCCCCGCGGCCTTCGTCCGACCGCCGACAGGCGGTCGCGCTCCCGGGTGGCGGGCAGGTGTCGCCGTCGCGTCGCGTCGGTGACGGATCCGTAGAAACCCGTAGTCGATTTTCAGCGGCGACGCTGACGAGGCCGCAGCGGGGTTCGCCGATCATGGGTCGGAGAAAACGACGGAATCCAGGAGGCCCCTTTCGATGTCCAGCTATCCCGCTACCGAGCCTTACCGCAGCCGCGATCACGGAGGATTCGCGGGCGTGGCTGCGCTGCTGCTCGGTCTTGCCCTCGGCGCAGTCGTGATCGTCTCGGTGTTCCTGGTCAAGGCTGCCGACGACGCGCGCGACGACGCGGCCGCCGTGACGAAGCAGGCAGCCCCGGCGTCCGCGCACGACCACACCGCCCATCAGCCGCTGCCGCTGACGAGCTTTGCGGGCAAGGCCGCGCCGAACGCGGAGGCGCTCGCGGAGGCGCACAACGCCTACCCGGCCGCGCTGCCCGCCGTCCCGGCCGGCAACCTCGTCCACGTGAACATGACGCTCAAGGACATGACCGTCGAGATCGCGCCCGGCGTGAAGTACAACACGTGGGCCTTCGACGGCCACGGCGCGCCGGGACCGATCGTCCACGTCCGCCAGGGCCAGACCGTCGAGATGACGCTGAAGAACGGCGGCTCGATCCCGCACTCGATCGACTTCCATGCGGCCCGCATCGCCCCGAACGTCGCCTTCCGCGACACGCAGCCCGGCGAATCGTTCACGTTCCGCTTCAAGGCGGGCGACCCCGGCGTCTACATGTACCACTGCGGTACGAAGCCGGTGCTGGCGCATATCGCCAACGGGATGTACGGCGCCATCGTCGTTAGCCCGAGAAAGGCGCTGCCGAAGGTCGACCACGAGTACGTGCTGGTCGCCAGCGAGTGGTACATGAACACCGACGGGCTCTCCCAGCCGGCCTCGCTGAGTATGGAGAAGGCGCGCGCGATGATGCCCGACTGGACGACCTTCAACGGCTACGCGAACCAATACGTCACGCACCCCCTCACCGCGAAGCCCGGCGAGACGACGCGCTTCTACGTCGTCGCCGCAGGCCCGACGCTCGAGACGGCGTTCCACGTCGTCGGCACGATCTTCAACCGGGCCTGGGTCAACGCCGACGTCACGAACCCGCCGCAAAAGGGCATCCAAACGGTGAGCGTCGCACCGGGCGGCGGCGGCATCTTCGACGTGAAGATCGACGAGGAAGGTCTGTACCCCTTCGTCTCACACGCGTTCGCGCACGTCGACCTCGGCCAGGTCGGGCTGCTCAAGGTGGGCAACCCGAAGGGCCACATGAGCCATTAGCCTCCGCGGCGATGCACGCGT
>Ga0126312_10003144_pt1 | contig 11117 bp, 14 predicted proteins | sample Plot104A_FD_92537 | JGI IMG/M metagenome (GOLD analysis project Ga0126312, IMG submission 92537) | Serpentine soil microbial communities from UC McLaughlin Reserve, CA, USA - Plot104A | ecosystem: Environmental > Terrestrial > Soil > Grasslands | place: USA: UC McLaughlin Reserve, Lake County... | reverse complement strand
TTCGGAGTGCGGTGTGAGCAAGACGAACTGGACCGGCTCCCCTCGAAGTGCGTGCAGGGCAGCGAGGACGCCCAGGTACGTCAGTTTCTCGCCGCCGCCAAGCTCCTCGGCTTTCGCGCTCAGGTCCTCGTTCACCGCGCCTCCTTTGCGCTCATACCAGGCGTTTGGCTGCACGAGAGGCACAGGGGCGACAGGACTCGAACCTGCAACCCCCGGTTTTGGAGACCGGTGCTCTACCAATTGAGCTACGCCCCTCGGTTGCAGCTACGGGAGTGTAGCCGGGGCGTTTGAGTGGCTTCGAGCTCGACCGCGATCGTTCGAGCACGGCGAGTAGGCTCGACGTCGATGCGCCAGCGCGACGCGATGGGGTTGCTTTTCCTGTTCCTCGGTTTTTCGCTGCTCGGGATCGCTCTCGGCGCCGCGCGAAGCAGCGGTGACGGCCTCGCGCGCTTCGTCGTCGGCTCGGCCGCGATTGCGATCGGCGTGTGGCTACTGAGCCTGTCGCTGCGTGTCTTCCGCAGCCGGTAGGGCGCCAGGAGCGGGAAATACGACTGTCGCGCCGTATCCTTGTCGCGTGGCCGAAGCGATCGACGAGCTCTGGCGTCAATACCGCGACTCGCGCGACAAGGCTCTCCGGGATCGTTTGATCCTCACCTACGCGCCGCTCGTCAAGTACGTCGCGGGACGGCTGGGGAGCGGTCTGCCCGCACACGTGGACGAAGGCGACCTCGTCTCCTACGGCCTGCTGGGGCTGATCGCCGCGGTCGACCGGTACGACCCTGGGCGGGACGTCAAGTTCGAGACGTACGCGATCACGCGCATCAGGGGCTCGATCCTGGACGAGCTGCGCGCGCTCGACTGGGTGCCGCGCTCGGTTCGGTCCCGAGCGCGCGAGATCGAGCGGGCGATCGCTGAGCTCGAGCGAAAGCTCGGTCGTGCACCGACCGACGAGGAGATCGCGGGGAAGCTCGCGATCTCGGGCGACGCGCTGGAGGAATCCCTGACGGACATCTCGCGTTCGTCCATCGGCGCGCTCGACGAGCTGTGGACCGTTTCGGGCTCGGGCGATCAGATCGCGCTGATCGACACGATCGAGGATGAGTCGGAGCCCGATCCACAATCCGCCCTCTCGCAGACGGAGGTCAAGGAGGCGATCGCCGACGCGATTGCGCGCCTGCCCGAGCGGGAGAAGCTCGTCGTGACGCTGTACTACTACGAGGACCTGACGCTGCGCGAGATCGGCGAGGTCCTCGGCGTCACCGAGTCGCGCGTCTCGCAGCTGCACACGAAGGCGGTCCTGCGGCTCAAGTCGCGCCTTGCAGGCACAGCGTTGCCGTCTGGCGTCGACGCATAGGGCGCACCTCGGCGCGGATACACTCGCGGCCGGACCCGGTCACCCGAAAAAGCGAGAAGTTTCAGGGAGGAATCACGCATGGCCCACGAGCCTGGAAGGATCCGCAACGTCGCCGTCGTCGGACATCGCGGGACGGGAAAAACGTCGCTCGTCGAGGCGATGCTGTTCCAGGCGGGCGCGGTCAACCGCCTCGGCACGATCGACAGCGGCTCGACCGTCTCCGACTGGGAGGAGGACGAGCAGCGACGACGGATGTCGATCTCCGGCTCGATCGCGCACTGCGAGTGGCACGACCGGAAGATCAACCTGATCGACACGCCCGGCGACGCCGGCTTCATCGGCGACGCGATCGCGGCGCTGCGGGTGGCCGAGGGCGCGCTCTTCGTCGTCAGCGGCGTCATGGGCGTCGAGGTGCAGACAGGCCGACTTTGGAAGCGCGCGGACGAGGGGAACCTCTCGCGCGTCGTCTTCGTGAACATGCTGGACCGCGAGCGCGCCGACTTCTTCCGCGTTCTCGGCGCACTCGACGAGCAGCTCAGCGAGCACTGCGTCGCGATTCACCTGCCGATCGGGAGCGAGCACGAGCTGACCGGGATCGTCGACCTGCTGCACATGTGCGCCTACACCTCGCCTGAAGGGCAGCGCGAGGGGACGGCCGTCGAGATCCCGGCCGAGCTGCAGGCGCAGGTGGAGGAGTATCGGACGAAGCTCCTCGACGCGGTGGTCGAGACCGACGAAGCGCTGATGGAGCGCTACCTCGAGGGTGAGGAGCTCAGCGTCGACGAGGTCGCGCACGCTCTCAAGGACGCCGTGACGCGCGGCGAGCTCTTCCCGGTCGCGTGCGGCGTGGCAACGAAGAACCTGGGCACGACGGCATTGCTCGACCTGCTGGTCGAAGGCGTGCCGTCGCCGCAGAAGAAGGGCGCGCCGATCACGGTCGACGGCGCCGAGACGGCGCTGTTCGTGTTCAAGACGATCGCCGACCCGTTCGCGGGGCAGATCTCCGTTTTCCGCGTACTCGCCGGAGCCGTCAAGGCGGACTCGACGCTCACGAACGTGCGGGCGCACGCCAAGGAACGGGTCGGGCACCTGCTCGAGCTGCAGGGGAAGGAGCACACGCAGACGAACGAGCTCGGCCCCGGCGACATCGGCGCGGTCGCGAAGCTGAAGGACACGCACACGGGAGACCTGCTGCTCGACGCCGAGCACGACGTCGAGCTGCCCGAGATCGGCTTCCCCGAGCCCGTGATGAGCTTCGCCGTGACCCCGAAGGCGAAGGGCGACGAGGAGAAGATGGCCTCGGGGCTCCGGCGCCTCGGCGAGGAGGACCCGACGATCCAGCTCAGGCGCGACGCGCAGACCGGGGAGGAGCTGCTCGCCGGCCTTTCACAGATGCACGTCGAGGTCGCCGTCGAGCGGCTCAAGCGGCGCTTCAACGTCGACGTCGACCTGCACCAGCCCCGTGTTCCTTACCTCGAGACCATCCGCAAGGAGGCGCGCGCACGCCACCGCTACAAAAAGCAGACCGGCGGCCGCGGCCAGTTCGGCGACTGCGAGATCGTGCTCGAGCCGCTCCCCGAACGCGAGGGGTACGAGTTCGTCGACAAGATCGTCGGCGGCGTGATCCCGCAGAGCTACAGGCCTGCAGTCGACAAGGGGATCCGCGAGGCGATGCAGCACGGCGAGCTCGCCGGTGCGCCCGTGCAGGGCGTGCGCGTGCGGCTCGTCGACGGCCAGTACCACACCGTCGACTCGTCCGAGATGGCGTTCAAGATCGCCGGTTCGATGGCGTTCAAGGACGCCTACGCGAAGGCGGACCCCGTCCTGCTCGAGCCGATCATGGAGATCGAGGTCACCGTGCCGGACGAGGCAGTCGGCGCGGTGAACGGCGACCTCAACTCCCGGCGCGGGCGACTGCAGGGGATGGAGCCGGCCGGCGGGATGACGACGATCAAGGCCGAGGTGCCGCTCGCGGAGGTGCTCACGTACTCGCAGTCGCTGACGTCACTGACGGGCGGCCGCGGCGATTACTCGATGCACTTCGTCCGCTACGAGGAAGTGCCCGCGCACATCGCACAGCGCGTGATCGACGAGTCGAAGAAGGACAAGGAAGCCGTACCGGCCTGACGAGCCAAGTCCGAAAGCGTCACGTCCTGGTGCCAGGCACCGGGACTAGGTCGTTTCGGACAATTTGCCGCACTTGCAGGTCGAACGCGAGACGGTACGCGTCCCGACACGCCACGTCCCAGTGCCAGGCACCGGGACGTGGCTCAACGAGACGAGGCGGTTTACACCGTGGCGGGCTGCTGTTGCTGTTGTCCTGCGTCCTCTTCGCGCAGGCGCTGGATCAGATCGCTCACGTCCGCGAGCTCCTGCTCGAGGTCGCGTTGGTAGCTCTCGAGCCGCTCGAGGACGTTGTCGCGGCTGTACCAGCGGCGCCCGAACGGGGGCCGGTGGGGTCTGCGGCGTCCGTGCATGGTCACCTCCTCTCGTAGCGGCGAAGGAATCGCGTCACGACGCTCTGCGTCTCCTGCAGCGCCTTCACCCAGGCGCGCAGGAGCTCGCGTCCCTGCGGGGTCAGCTCGTAGCGCCGGCGCGCAGGCCCCGGTGCGGCCGCGTCCCATTCGGAGCGGACGAGGCCGTCGTCCTCGAGGGCGCGCAGGACGCGGTAGAGATTGCCCATGTCGATTCGCTCTCCCGGCAGGAGCTCGGAGACCGGCTCGACAAGCTCGTATCCGTGCGCTGGACGCTCGGCAAGCAGCAGGAGCAGCGCCGGCTCGACGAACCGCTCGATGCGGCCGCGGACGTGCCAGCGGCCGTCGGCTTGCCAGCGCGTGCGAGGGCCGTATCTACCTGTAAGACGCATATAGGTGCGGACAGACGTTAGCAGCGGCGGACAGCGCTGCGCTAGCCTCAGTGGCCAGTGACCCGGATCACCCGCACCACCGTCGCGCGCAGCTGCGCTCTCTGCGAGCGCTCGCTCCTGATGGGCGAGCGCGTCGTTCGCTTCGCACCGCATCCGGGCGCGCCGTTTGTCGACGTCTGTTCGCTGTGCCAGGACGAGGCGCTCGAGCACGGCTGGGTCAAGGAGGGTGCCCCCAGCACCCCGCTTGTCGCGACGGAGAACCGGCGGCGCGCGCTCGACCTACGCTCGATCTTCGGTGCCAAAAGGATGCAACCGGAAGAGCCGGTGGCGCCGGAGCCGATCCTGCGCCGGCTCTCCGAGCGCGAGCTCGCGGTTGTGGAAGCCGCCGAGCTCTTCAATGCGAGCCAGCACCGGCGTACGGTCGGCGGCGTCGCGAAGAGCCTGGGAGCGCCGCGTGCGTCGATCGTGCGCCTCTCGGGCGCGCACGGCGACCTCGTGATCACCGTCGCGTGGGAGATCTCCTGGTACCAGTACCGCGTCTCGCCCGACTCGGCTCAGCCGGTGCGTCTCGAGGACCGCGGGCACGAGCTGGACGAGATCGATTCCCGCTACCGGGGCTGGAACGCGCGGGTCGAGCAGGAAGGGCGGCTCGTCCCGGACATCGCGCGGCTGTAGGTCGCGCGCCGGCGCTCGCGTCCGAACGTCGACGGCACCCGCACACGCTGTCTGGCGCCTGCGTGAGGCGTGCATACACTCAGCCCATGATCTACTGCGTGATCCCGCGCGAGCTCGAGCCGGAGCTGTTCGACAAGATGGTCGAGTACTACAGGGACAACCCGAACGTGACCGTCATCGTCGACCGCCGCGAAGGGCCGGACCGGCGGTCGGCGGAATCGGCGCTCGAGTTCAAGGATCGCCGCCAGATCAGAGACCGCAGGCGCGCGCGGATCCCGGGGACGTTTCCGGACACGGACGCCCCGGCAGAGACGTAGTTCACAAGCCCTGCGCGAACCGGAAAACCCGGTCGGGGTCGTAACGCCGCCTCACCGAAAGCAGTCGCGGCAATGCGGGGCCGTAGTACGCGTGTCGCCAGTCGACGAGCTCCGGGTCGATGTAGTTGACGTAGGCACGGCCGTCGACGTGGGGCCGGAGTGCCCCATGCACCCCGCGTAGCCACTCCAGCGCCGGCGCGGCTCGCCCCTCCCAGTAGGCGAGCTCCTGCACCGAGCAGATCGCGTTGTGATGCTGGAACGCGCCGTTCGTCCTCCGCAGCGCTGCCCCGTAGGAGTCCATCAGCACCGCGCCGCGCCCGGCGGGCTGCTCGAGTCGCTGCTGGAGCGTGCGCACCGCGGCTCCCGTCATCGGCCGGGTCATGTAGTCGGATTTCGCGGCGAATGTCGAGCGGCGCGGCGTCCGGCAAACAGCGGGGCTGTCGCCGAGACAGCCTGCCCAGCGCAGCATCAGATCGAGGTAGCTCGCCGTCCCGGTCCGCAGACGGGCGTTCCGGGTGACGAACGGGGGCAACGCCGCGCGCATTGCCGCCTCGCCGCCGAAGTACTGGCCGAAGACCTGCAGCGTTTGGCCGCTCCCGAGCGAGCAGAGCGTGAAGAACTCCGGCCGCGTGGTCGCGCACCACCGCTGCCACGCCGGGACGACGTCGGGTCCCTCGGTCCAGTCGTACGTGGCGGAGAACCAGGCGCCGCTGCGGACGGGCGTGACGCGCGCGCGGAACGAGGTCACGACGCCGAAGTTTCGCCCGCCGCCTCCGCGGAGCGCCCAGAAGAGGTCGCTGTGGTGTTTCACGTTGACGTTCAGCAGGCGGCCGTCGCCGGTGACGACGACCATTGCGAGGACGTTGTCGGAGGTGGTGCCGAGCTTCCGCGAAGCCAGCCCGATGCCGCCGCCGAGCGTGAGGCCGCCGAAGCCGACTGTCGGGCACGACCCGCCCGGAACCGTCCCGCCGTGCCGGCTGAGCGCGGTGTAGACGTCGTAGAGAATCGTCCCGGGGCCGATGACGGCTGTTCGTCCCGTGACATGGACGCCGCGGAGCGTCGAGAGGTCGAGGACGACACCGCCCGCGCCGGTCGAATAGCCGCCGTAGCTGTGCCCGCCGGAGCGCGGGATCACCCGGACGTTCCGGCGGCGCCCCCAGCGCACGACCGCCTGCACGTCGTGCGCATCGCGTGGACGCACGACCGCGAGCGGGTGCACATGCTCGTAGCGCTCGTTGAACACCAGCCCGGACGAGCTCGACGGCATGAGGACGGGCCCTCGAACCGCCCGCCGGAGCTCGCGCACGCGCGGGTCGAGTGTCGCGTACCGCTGTCCGACGACAGTCCACGCGGCTCCGAGCACGAAGTCGCGCCGGTCCACGCGCTGTTTGTAGCATCGCCCCATGGCGACCACGAGCACGCAGACGTTCAGGAATTACATCGGCGGCGACTGGGTCGACGCCGAGTCCGGCGAGACCTTCGAGAGCCGCAATCCCGCGACCGGAGAGACGATTGGCGCCTTCCCGAAGTCGAGCGCAGCAGACGTGGAGCGCGCGGTCTCGGCCGCGAAATCGGCGTTCGAAGAATGGCGCCTCGTGCCGGCGCCGAGGCGAGGCGAGATCCTGTTCCGCTTCGCGCAGCTCCTCCGGCAGGAGAAGGACGAGCTCACCGACCTGATGTCGCGCGAGATGGGGAAGGTGAAGGCGGAGGCGGGCGGCGACGTCCAGGAAGCGATCGACATGAGCTTCTACATGGGCGGAGAAGGTCGCAGGCTGTTCGGGCAGACGACACCTTCGGAGCTCCGCGACAAGTTCAACATGAGCGTGCGGATGCCGATCGGCGTCGTCGGCGTGATCACGCCGTGGAACTTTCCGATCGCGATCCCATCCTGGAAGATCGCGCCGGCGCTCGTCTGTGGCAACACGGTCGTCTTCAAGCCGGCCACGGACACGCCGCTGCTCGGCGAGAGATTCGTCGAGCTGCTCGCGGAGGCGGGAGTCCCCGCGGGCGTGGTGAACGTCGTGCACGGGGGCGGCGGCGAGGTCGGAGATGCGCTCGTGCGCCATCCGGACGTGCCGGTGATCACCCTCACCGGCTCGCGGGCGACCGGGGTCGCAGTCCTCCGGAATGCCGCCGAAGGGCTCAAGCACGTCCACCTCGAGCTCGGCGGGAAGAACGCGATCATCGTCCTCGACGACGCCGACGTCGACCTCGCCGTCGAAGGGATCCTCTGGTCCGCGTTCGGGACGTCTGGCCAGCGCTGCACCGCTGCGTCGCGGGTGATCGTCCAGCGCGGCGCGTACGGTGCGCTCCAGTCGAAGCTGGTCGAGGCCGCTGAGTCGCTCCGGCTCGGCCCGGGGTGGGAGGACGAGTCGGACGTCGGCCCCGTGATCAACGGCAAGGCGCTCGAGAAGATCCACTCCTACACAGGCGTCGGGCGCGACGAGGGCGCGCGGCTGCTGACGGGTGGCGAGGTCGCGTCCGAGGGCGACCTCGGGAAGGGGTTCTTCTACCGGCCGACGATCTTCGCCGACGTCGAGGCGGGCATGCGAATCGCTCAGGAGGAGATCTTCGGCCCGACGACGGCGCTCATCCCCGTCGACTCGGTCGACGAAGCCATCCGGGCCGCGAACGGCGTCCGCTACGGGCTCTCGTCATCGATCTTCACGCGCGACGTCAACACCGCCTTCCGCGCCATGCGCGACCTCGAAGCCGGGATCACGTACGTCAATGCCGGAACGATCGGCGCCGAGGTACATCTCCCGTTCGGCGGCACGAAGGACACCGGCAACGGCCACCGCGAGGCCGGCCAGGCCGCCCTCGACGTCTTCACGGAATGGAAGTCGATCTACGTCGACTTCTCCGGCAAGCTGCAGAAGGCGCAGATCGACACGGCGGAATGATCCGGGGGCGCTGAGGCAGTCGATGGACGGGCCCGTCGATCTGCGTCGCGCGCTCGAGACGTTCGACGAGCCGTTCGCGCCGCGAATCGTCGGCCGCTACAACGACAACAAGATCCAGATCGCGAAGGTGCGTGGGCCGTTCGTGTGGCACTCGCACCCCGACACGGATGACTTCTTCTACGTCCTCCGCGGAACGCTGACGATCCAGCTGCGCGATCGCGACGTCGAGCTCGGGCCGGGAGAGCTCTTCGTCGTGCCGCGGGGCGTCGAGCACCGGCCGCTGTCGGACGAAGGCGCCGAGATCATGCTGATCGAGCCGCTCGGGACGCCGAATACCGGCGACTCCGGCCTCGAGCCGCATCCCGAGATCGGGCTCGACCCTCAGCACGGGTGAAGCGCGTCGAGACCGAGCTTCGGCGAACGGCGTCCGAGGCACTCTTCGTCGTCAAGATCGATGAGCCGGCGTTCGCTTCAGCCCTGTCCGTACTCGCATTCGAGGTCGCGAACGGTGAGTTCACGCGACGCTTCCCGCGCGAAACGCCGGACGTGGAGAGGATCTTCGCTCGATTCGAGCGCCACATGCTCGAGCTCCTGGAGCAGACGGCGGGTCTGTGTCAGGTTCCTTGGGCGGACGCACTCGGCGAGACCGCGTCGCGGCTGGACGCTGCGGGCGCGGAGTGGTTCCTCGCCGGCAGCGCGGCCCTCGCAGTGCGCGGGATCGACATCCACCCGCGCGACATCGACATCGTGGCTTCGGAGCACCGTCTCGTTTCGGACGCGCTTGCGGACACGCTGATCGAGCCACCGTCGTACGACTCCGGCCACGGGTGGATCGCTGCCTGGTTCGGTCGCGCCTTCCTCGGCGCCCGCGTCGAGTGGGTGGCGGACGTCTACGACGACGTCGACGACCGCGCCGGCCCATGCGAGTTCGGACCCGCCGTCGCGGCGCGCCTCGATCACTGCCGCTGGAACGGTCGCGACCTAAGGCTCCCGCCGCTCGACGCCCAGCTCGCGGTCAACGAGCGGCGGGGGCTCGTTGACCGGGTCCGCGCCATCCGAAGCTTCGCGAACGAAACCGCCGTCGAGCTCGGGCCCGGCCTCAGGTGAACGTGAGGATGTGGTGCAGCTCGACGTCGAGCCCGTTTGCGCGGCAGGTCACGAGCTTTGCGATCCCGTCGCGCTCCTCGAAGCGCAAGACGAGCTCTTGGCCGGTGTCGTCCGCGGCGTCGAGCTGCTCGAGCCGGAACGCGAGCGCCGACGTCTGCTCGCCGGCGACGAACAGCAGGCGGGCCTCGACGTTGTTGGCGCGGCCGAAGTCGTGGCCCTCGCGCAGCTGGAGCTCCCAGCTCTGGCGCGGAGCCGCCCAGTCCTCGATCGTCGCGGCAAGGACACTCAGCTCTTCGTCGACCTCGACGTCGACGGGGACCTCCGCCCGTTCCTCGGGCGTCTGACGGGGATGGATCGTGATCGTTGGCATGGCGGGACGCTTCCCGTTCCTAGCGTCTCGAATCCAGCTCGGAGAGCCGAGCGATATTCGCCGCCTCGTCGGGATCGGGGGCTTCCACGCTCAGCCATGCGTTCACGATCTCCTTCGCCGTCTCCGGCGCCGTCCGCTTCAGGCTCATGACGAGGACGTTGGCATCGTTCCAGCGCCGTGCGCCCTCCGCGATCCACGGATCCCATGCGAGTGCCGCGCGCACGCCCGCCACCTTGTTCGCCGCCATCGAGGTTCCCGTGCCGGTCCAGCAGAAGAGCATCCCCTGCTCGGCCTGGCCGGCGGCAACTGCCTCGGCCACCTTTCGCGCCACGTCGGGCCACTGCTCCCGCTCGAAGACCGAGACCTCGTGTCCGCGGGCGCGGAGCTCGTCGACGACCGTGTCGGCGACGGCGCCTTCGTCGTCGGCCCCGACGGCGATCTTCATATCCTGAGCGTAGCCCGTGAAGGCGAAGCTCTCCACGGATGGCGGCGCGCGCGGGAATCCCGGCCCGGCTGCGTACGCCTACGTTCTCGAGGCCGAGGACGGGACGGTCGTGGAGATGCGAGGCGAGGCGATCGGCACGGCGACGAACAACGTGGCCGAGTACCGCGCGCTTCTCGCGGGGCTGGAGGCAGCGCGGCGGCACGGGGTGACGGAGCTCGAGGTGGTCTCGGACTCGGAGCTGCTCGTCAAGCAGATGCGCGGCGAGTACAAGGTCCGAAACGACGCGCTCCGCAAGCTCTCACTCGAGGCGGCGCGGCTCGCGCAGAAGGTGGGGACCGTGGCGTATACCGCCGTCCGTCGCGAGCACAACGAGCTCGCCGACCGGCTCGTGAACGAGGCGCTCGATGCGGCCCAGGATCCCGTCGGCGTGCGCGTGCGGCTCGACCACGTCGTGATCGCGGTCTCCGATTGGGAGCGTTCGAACGCGTTCTACCGCGATGTCCTCGGCGCCGAGGTCGTCGAACGCCCCGGCGGCTACGCCTATCGCCTCGGCGACCAGCAGCTGAACGTGCACGGGCCCGGCGTGGAGCCGTCGATCGTCGCCCGCGATCCCATCCGCCCCGGAAACAGCGACCTGTGCTTCGTCTGGCCCGGAACCGCGGAGGCCGCCGTCGCGCACCTGCGGGAGAACGGGGTGGAGGTGGAGCTCGGCCCCGTCGAGCGCCCCGGAGCGCGCGGGAAGGGCGTGAGCGTGTACTTCCGCGATCCCGACGGAGCCCTGCTCGAGCTCCTCAGTTACGAATGACCCAGGCTATACTGGCCGACCACGCGGATGTAGCTCAGTTGGCTAGAGCGTCTGCTTGCCATGCAGAAGGTCGTGGGTTCGAGTCCCATCATCCGCTCCTCGTAAACGCCCGCTGCGGGGGGCGTTCTGTTTCCGCGGATGGCGACACTCGCCGAACGGCAGTCAGGTTCTAGTCAGGTTCCACCGGTCGAGACTCCCCGCACGGCCGCGGGTCACACGCGCGTGACCGCGGACCGGGGTACCCCCGCGACGCGTCGACAGCGTGAGACTCCAGG
>Ga0126312_10003143_pt1 | contig 11117 bp, 11 predicted proteins | sample Plot104A_FD_92537 | JGI IMG/M metagenome (GOLD analysis project Ga0126312, IMG submission 92537) | Serpentine soil microbial communities from UC McLaughlin Reserve, CA, USA - Plot104A | ecosystem: Environmental > Terrestrial > Soil > Grasslands | place: USA: UC McLaughlin Reserve, Lake County... | reverse complement strand
CGTCGAGGCGCCCGACGTCGCCCGTCGCCATCAGGCCGTCGAGTACCTCCTTGCCGCCGCCGCCCGTGTAGCCCTCGAACTGGGCTGAGTTGCCGACGAAGATACGACCGGTGTGACCGGGCTCGACCTCGACTCCGTCCTCGTCGAGGATCTTGAGGACGGTGCCCGGCGGCGCCTTTCCGGCCGTCCCGGGGGCCCGGCGCAGGTCCTCCGGCGTGGCGATCGAAGCCCAAGCGACCTCCGTCGAGCCGTACAGGTTGTAGACGACGTCGCCGAACTCGTCCATGAACCGGCGCGCCAGGTCGCCGGAGAGCGCCGAGCCGCTCACCGCCACCGTGCGCAGCGAAGAGGTGTCGTAGCGACGGCGCGTCTCCTCGGGGAGGTCGAGGATCCGCTTGAGCATCAACGGGACCATCGGGCAGTGCTGCACGCGGTGGCGCTCGATGGCGAGCAGCGTGGCCTCCGGATCGAAGCGCCGCCGCAGCACGAGCGTGGTCGATAGCAGCAGGCCGAGCGTGAAGTGGGCGAAGCCCCACGAGTGGAAGAGCGGCGCGGCCACGAACGTCCGCTCGCGCACGCGATAGGGGATGCGGGACAGGATCGCGGCCGCGGCGCCGATCCCCGGACTCGTACGCGCCGCTCCCTTCGGCGTACCGGTGGTGCCCGAGGTGAGGATGACGGTTCGTCCCTCCTCGGACGGCGGGTCCACCGGCGAGGGGTCGCCCTGCTCGATCAGCGACTCGAGCGTCGGGTCGGGCGGTCTGCGATCGCCGTCGTGCCAGGCGACGAAGCGCTTGCGCCGCCGGCCCGCCTCGGCGAGCAGCTCCGAGAACTCCTCGTCGTAGACGATCGCCCGCGCGCCCTCCCGCCTGACGACCTCCGCGAGCTGGGGCGCGGCGAACGAGGTGTTCATGTACAGCGCGCTCGCGCCGAGCTTCGAGACCGCGACCGTGGCCTCGACGAAGCCGCGGTGGTCGCGGCACATGATCGCCACGCCGTCACCCTCGCGGACGCCAGCCTCGCCGAGCGAGTGCGCGAGCGCGTTCGTGCGCCGGTGGACCTCCGCGAACGTGAGCTCCCCGAGCTCGTCGACGATCGCCGGCTCGTGGGGAGTGCGCGCGGCCGTCGCGCCGTAGCCGGCGGCGGGCGTCGGCCCGAAGCGCGCGAGCTCGAGGCCCGCGCGGACCGCGCGGTCGGGACGCACCGGGGCGATGAGCCCGGCGCGCGCGAAGACACGGGCCGCTTCGAGCGCCTGTCCGGTGGCTGCGGCCGACTGCCGCAGCGCGCCCTTCAAGCGGTCGCCGCCTTCGGTGGTCGCCTTCCTCAAGTCGTCCTCCTGTTCGAGCTCGCGACGCAGATTGTGCAGGGAATCGCGCAGCCGGCGCGCGACGAGCGGAGCCGAGAGCCGATCGGCGACCGTGGCGAGCAGCCCACCCGGCGCCTGGTAGCTCAGGCGCAGCTCGACGTCGGTGGCACCCTCGCCGCTCGTGCGCAGACGCCAGCGACCGCGCTGATCGATCCCGGTGACGCTGTTCCACGCCATCTCCTGCGGCGGGTCGTACTCGACGACCTCGACGAGGCCTCCGATCTCCGCCGACCCGACATCGAGCCGGATCGCGTAGCGCGCGCCGAGGCCCATCTCGCGCTCGCCCTCGACGTCCCAGCGCGTGAGGGCCGCCATGAACCGCCGCGCCCGGTGCGGGTCACTCACCCACTCCCACACGCGCTCGATCGGCGCGGCGATCGTGAGCTGCTCCTCGACTCGCACGGAGCCGGCGCTTCTCAACCCAGCACCGGGAGGCGGCGCTCCTCGGCGAGGTCGTCGAGCGTGCGCTGCATGCGCCCGACCACGGCGTCGTAGATCCGACCGGCGTCCGGGTCCTCGCCGAACTCCTCGTGGAGCCGGATCGGGTTGAGGACCTGCATCGTGATCTTCGCCGGCAGTGGCACGTGGCCCGCCATGTCGCCGACGTTCACGCCCCACGGAAGCGCGAGCGAGATCGGAAGGACCTTGAGCCGGAGCATCCGGTCGAGCCGGAGCAGGCGCGCGAGCCGCTCGCCGCGCGTCAGGAAGAGAGCGGTCTCCTGACCGCCGATCGCGACGACCGGGACGATCGGCACCTCTTTCTCGAGCGCGAGGCGCATGAAGCCCTTGCGCCCGCCGAAGTCGACGCGCGCCGACTCGGTCGACGGCCGGTGCACCTCGTAGTCGCCGCCCGGGTAGACGAGCAGGGCGGCGCCCGAGTCGAGCGCCTTGCGCGCGTTCTCGCTCGAGGCCGCGACCGTGCCGTACTTGCGCAGGAAGCCGAGCCCGGGCATGGCGAGCACGAGGTTGTGGGCGAGCTGGAAGAAGCGCCGCTCGACGCCGAAGTACGTCGAGAACGCGAGCGTGAAGACGAGCGTGTCGGGGGTGAGGTTGCCGCCCGAGTGGTTTCCGACGAGGAGCACGGGCCCCTCGGCGTGGGATGCGGTGGAGCCCGCGCACGTCGGCGCGGAAGTAGAAGCTCGCGAGCATCCACAGACCGGGAAGCGTCTCGCGGATGTAGTCGGGGTCGCGCTCGTCGAGGTCCGCGGTCGGTATGCGGCTCGTGAGCGCGTGGGTGAGCGCACCGCCGAGCATGCCGGCGAGGCCGGGCAGCAGGCGCTCGACGCGGCCCGCGAGGCCGCCGTTACGTCGCTGCTCGGCCGACAGGGCGCGCTCCTCGCTCACGGCTTGGCCGCGGCCTCGGCCGCGCTCTGGGCCGCCCGCGCGCCCGGCAGGCCGACGAGCTCGGGCCACTCGCCCGGCGGCACGTCCGGACGCTCGACCCGCTCGGGCGCGCCCGGCGGCAGGCCGTCGAGCAGCTCCTCGTCTTCGGGGGCTCGCAGCTGCTCGGCGACCGTCCGCTGCGCGAGCTCGATCACCTCGTGACGCTGGCGGCCGCGCATCAGGTTGCTCCCCATGCGCGCGAGGTCGTCGGCGGTGGGTTGGATCAGCACGACCTCCGCGCCGCCCTCGCGCAGCCTGTGCGCCTCGCGCCCCAGCCGGCGCCCGGAGCCGGCGCGGACGGTGGCGGCCGCGCGCGCGGCCGGGCCGCGGGCGGCTATCTCGGCCAGCGTCGAGGTCGGGTTGAGGCAGATGACGAGGTCGAGGCCCTCGCGGCGGAGGACGTCGAGGTTCGAGCTCGAGTAGACGCCGCCGTCGACGTACGTGCGCCCGCCGATCGACACGGGGCGGTAGAAGCCCGGGATCGCGCACGAGGCCGCGACCGCGTGCGCGAGCTCGGCCTGCGGTGAGCCGGGGCGGCCGAACGCGACCCGGCGGCCCGTCGCGTAGTCGCAGGCGACGATCCACAGGTTCGGATGCGAGGACCAGCCGCGGGGGACGACGCGGCGAATCGTGCGCTCGAGCGGCCGGGTCGAGATCACGCCGCGAGGGAGCCAGCCGCTCACGACCTGGGCCGGCGTGTGGCGGGTCGGTCTGGCTAGCGACTTTACCCCGAGCCGCCACGAGCCGGGCCCGAGGGACGGCAGGCCGCGGTGCAGGCGGAAGGTCGCGCCGCCGTCGCGGTCGGCCTCGGCCGCGGGGCGGCCGTCGGCATCGAGGAGACCCTCGAACGTCTCGCCGGCGGAGTGGGCGACCATGAACCACGGCGGGACCCCCGAGGCGCACAGCGCTCCGATCATCGCGCCGGCCGAGGTGCCGACCACGTAGTCGGCGCTGGCCGGATCCCAGCGGGTATGGCGCGCGAGCGCGTCGAGGCCCCCGGTGAGCCATGCGCCCCGAGGATCCCTCCGGCACCGAGCACTAGTCCGACGCTCATGGCCTTCGCATTGTCGCCCAAGCGCAGGGCGGGCGCCGCGCCTCGCTTCGAGCGACGCCGCGCCGCGCGGCGAGCGACGCCCCGGCCGCGGCCGGACGGGCGAGCCGGGGGCGGCTAGGGAAACAGCACGAGCGCGCCCCTCACCGCACCCTCCCGCAGCCGCTCGAGCGCCTCGTTGGCCTCCTCGAGGGCCACCGCCGTGACCTCGGTGCGTACCGGGACCTGCGGCGCGAGGGCGAGGAACTCCTCGCCGTCGCGGCGGGTCAGGTTGGCGACCGAGCGGACGCCCCGCTCCTCCCATAGGAGCCGGTAAGGGAAGCTCGGGATGTCGCTCATGTGGATGCCGCCGCAGACCACGGTCCCGCCCTTGTCGAGAGCGGCGAGCGCGGCGGGGACGAGCTCACCGGCCGGCGCGAAGATGAGCGCGGCGTCGAGCGGCTCGGGCGGGGGCCGGAGCGCGTCGCCGGCCCACTCGGCCCCTAGCCCGAGGGCGAACGCTTGGGCCTCCTCGTCGCCCTCGCGGGTGAACGCGAACACGCGCCATCCCCGGTGGCGCGCGACCTAGAGGACGATGTGCGCCGCCGCCCCGAACCCGTACAGGCCGAGCCGCTCGCCGTCGCCGGCCATCCGGAGCGCGCGATAGCCGATAAGCCCCGCGCACAGCAGCGGGGCGGCCTGGAGGTCCGGGTAGTCGGGGGAGATCGGGAAGCAGAAGCGCTCGTCCGCGGCGGCGAACTCGGCGAAGCCTCCGTCGACCCCGTAGCCCGTGAAGCTAGCGCGGTCGCACAGGTTCTCCCGCCCCGAGCGGCAGAAGCGGCACTCCCCGCACGTGCGGCCGAGCCACGGCACGCCGACGCGGTCGCCGGCCGAGAAGCGCTCGGCCTCCTCTCCGGCCGTGACCACCTCTCCGACGATCTGGTGCCCGGGGACGAGGGGCAGCTTCGCTTCGGTGAGGTCGCCGTCGACGACGTGCAGGTCGGTGCGGCACAGCCCGCACGCGCGGACGCGTAGGAGCACCTGGCCGGCCGCGGGCTCGGGGACCGAAAACTCGCGCAGCTCGAGCGGTCGGCCGGGCCCGTCGAGGACCATCGCGCGCATCGTCTGCGGGACAGCCTCGCGGCTCGCGCGCGCCTAGGAGGCCGGCGGTCCGAGCGGGTCGAGCGCCATCGGCTCCCGGTGCCACTCTGTGGGCAGCGACACCTCGACGTCGAGCGGCCGTCCGGGCGGCTCGGGTGCGCGGTGCGGGACCGATCCGGCGAGGAACGGCGCGAGATAGCGACCGCTCACCTTGTGCGGCGGCCACCACAGGTAGTCGGGCGAGGAGACGCCCTCCCGCCCGACCGCGTCGACGTCGGCGCGCATGCTGAGCGTCTGGTCACCGGTGATGAGCTTGCCGCGCAGGACGGGCCGGAACGGCTCGGGGTCGACCGGAGCGCCGAGCCTCGCCGCGATGTGCTCGGCCGCCGCGTCGGCCTGCTGCGTGCCGATCCCGCCCTGCTTGAGCGGGAAGTTCGTGCCGTCGCCGGCGGCGTAGACGCCTTCGAGCCCCTTGACGCGGGCGTGCTCGTCGATCGGCGCGAAGCCGCCAGCGTCGTTGGGCAGCCCGGATACGGCCGGGCCGTCGATCACCGGGAGCGCGATCACGGCGGCCGCCTCGAGTGGCTCGCCCTCCGGCGCGACCAGGAGCTCTCCGTCGACTTCGCTGACGCGCGTTTCGGTCGAGACCACGATCCCGCGCGCCGCGAGCAGTTCGGCGACCGCCGCGCTCGCCTCCGCGCCGAACACGTTGAGGGGCGCCGGCTCCGGGGTAAGTAGCTGGAAGTCAAGAGTCGTGTGTCCTAAGTCCTGCGCCCGGCGCTCGGTCATGAGCGCGAGCTCGTACAACGGGAGCGGCCACGACACATCGGGCGGGACGACGAAGGCAACCCGCGTCGACGGCCTCGCCGCGGTCTGCTCGAGAAGCTCGTCGACGCGCAGCGGCTCAGCGTCGGCGCGGAAGGTGGTCGCGAGCGCGTACGCGGGCCGAGCGCGCCCTCCGACGCACACGACGAGCCCGTCGTACCCGAGGTCGGAGCCGTCGCCGAGCTCCGCGACCTGCTCCTCCGGGCGCACGCCGGCGAGCGGCTGCTGGAGGAACCGCGCGCCGAGCTCCCGCGCCAGCGGCTCGAGCTCCCGTCGCTCGGCGGGGGTGAGCGAGAAGGGCTCGCCGACGGCCAGCGGCTTGTAGACGAACTCGCGCTCCGGCGCCACGAGCGTGACCTCGGCGCGGTCGCCGGCGAGCGACCGGAGCGCCAGAAGCGCCTCGAGCCCGGCGATGCCCCCGCCGGCGACCACCACCTGGGCGCTCGCAGTCATCGGGGCTTCCTCGGCAACTCCCTCCTCACGCGGCCATTGTCTCACGAGGGAGCTTCGGGATGGGCGATCCTGGACTCGAACCAGGGACCTCTTCCTTATCAGAGAAGCGCTCTAACCGGCTGAGCTAATCGCCCTCGCGGGCGGCGATTCTAGCGCGGCCGCGGCCGCCCGGACCGGGTGTGAGCGGCCCACTCGGACCACCCAGCGCGGAGCTCAGGCCGCCGCTCGCCGCAGGATCCGCTCCGCGAGCTCGACGCCCTCGTGCGGGTTCTCGAGCTCGAGCTCCACGCGGTAAGCGCCGCGGCGCGGACGCACGCGCACCTCGCGGCCGAGCGCCGCGGTCAACGCGTCCTCGGCGGCGGCGAGCGCGTCGGCCAGGTCGGAGTGGAGCGCGATCGGCTCGCGTCCCGGCGTCCGGGCGGATCCGTCGTCCTCCTGCTTAGCGCGGCTCTCCGTCTCGCGGACCGACCAGCCGGCGGCGGCGGCGGCGCGCGCGAGCCGGCGGCGCGCGCCCTGGTCGCGGCACATGAGGATCGCCCGCCCATGACCCTCGGACAGCGTGCTCTCGGCGAGCATGGCGAGCACGTCGTCGGGAAGGTCGAGCAGGCGGATGAGGTTCGACACGGCGACGCGGCTGCGCCCGATCCGCCGGCCGAGCTCCTCCTTGCTCACGCCGAGGTCCTCGACCAGCGTGGCGCACGCTCGCGCCTCCTCCACCGGGTTGAGGTCCTCGCGCGCCACGTTCTCGACGAGGGCGAGCTCGAGCTGCTCGGCCTCGGCGGTCTCGCGCACGACCGCGGGAATCTCGTCGAGTCCGGCGAGGCGCGCCGCTCGCAGGCGACGCTCGCCGGCCACCAGCTCGTAGTCGCCGCCCGCGAGCGGGCGCACGACGAGCGGCTGAAGAACGCCGCACGCCTTGATCGACTCCGCCAGACCGAGGAGGGTCTCTTGGTCGAAGGCGCGCCGCGGCTGGCGCGGGTTCGGGCGAATCACGTCGAGCGCTAGGTGGCGAAGGCCGTCGGCCTCGCGCTCGCTCTGGGCGAGGATCGCGGCGAGCCCGCGTCCGATGCCCCGGCCGTGCGTGCCCGCCGACACCCCCTGCCACGCCTCAGGCACGCGCCGCGACCTCCTTGGCGAGCTTCAGATAGGCGACCGAGCCGGCGCAGTGCGGGTCGTGGCGGGTGACCGGGAGGCCGAAGCTCGGAGCCTCGCCCACGCGCACGTTGCGGGGGACGACCGTCTCGAACACGAGCTCGGGGAAGTGCTCGCGCACCTCGCGCTCGACGTCCTGGGCGAGCCGCGTACGGCCGTCGTGCATCGTGAGGATCATCCCCGCCACGCGCAGGCGTGGGTTGAGCTCGCGCGTGATCAGGCCGAGGGTGTCGAGCAGGCCGGCGAGCCCCTCGAGCGCGAAGTACTCGGTCTGAACCGGGACGATCACCCGGTCGGCGGCGACGAGCGCGTTGACGGTCAGCGGTCCGAGGGAAGGCGGGCAGTCGAGCAGGGTGAACAGGAATCGCTCGCGCGTGGCCCCGAGCGCGTCACGAAGGCGCGTCTCCGAGCCGGGAAGGCGCGGGAGCTCGACGTTCGCGCCGGCCAGGTCGGGCGTCGAGGGCGCGAGCCACAGGTTGGGCACGTTGGTCTCGCGGGCAGCCTCGGCGAGATCGGCCTCCCCGCCGAGGCAGGCGTACACGTTGCGCTCGAGGTCCTTGGAGACTCCGAGGGCGACGGTGGCGTTGCACTGGGCGTCGAGGTCGGCGAGCAGCGTGGGATAGCCCGCCTCCGCGACACAGGCCGCGAGGTTGACCGCGGTCGTCGTCTTGCCGACGCCGCCCTTCTGGTTGGCGATCGCGTAGATCTCGCCCACGCGCGCACCGTATTCGCGCGGCCGGTCGGATCCCCTGCGGCGCGCGCGGCGTGGCGCGCGCGACCGAGAGCGCGCGTAGACGCCTACGCCGCGAGGGGGCGCTTCGCCGCCACACCCGCCCGCCTGGGAAACCGCGCCGGCGTCGGCGCGACCTTCTCGAACGGATGCAGGTGGCGGCTGTGCGCGCCGGGGAAGGGCTCGACCCGCACGGGAGCGACCGGGCGCAGGCCGAGCATCGCCGCGGCCCGGTCGCCCGCGCGCTCCTCGTCCGGTCTCCGCGCGCCCTTCCAGCACACGAGCGTCCCGGCGCCCGCGAGCAGGGGCGCCGCGTACTCGCACAGGACGGCGAGCGGCGCCACCGCACGCGCGGTCACCGCCGCGTAGCGTTCACGCCCCTCGCCGCGCGCCCAGTCCTCGGCGCGCGCGGGGATCGCTCGCGCGTTGGTCGCCCCCGCCGCCGACGCGAGCCGCTCGATCGTCGCGCGCTTGCGCGCCACCGACTCGATCAGGTCGACGCACGCGCTCGGGAGCGCGACCGCTAACGCCAGGCCCGGGAAGCCGGCCCCCGCGCCCACGTCGGCGATCGCCTCGGACTCGCGGACCGCCCCCAGCTCGAGGCCCGCCAGGCTGTCGGCGATGTGCGCAGGGAGCGCCTGCTGTGGGTCGACCCCCGTGGTCGGCGGGTCGGGCTCTGCGGCCAGCGCGGCAAGCAGCCGACGGAACCGGTCGGCCGCGACCTCGGGCAGCCCGTGGCGGCGGCACAGCGCCACCGTTTCACGGGAAACGGTCAGGGGCGCGGGGGCTGCGCCCGACGAGGCGTCACGACGAGCCGTCGCTCAGGCTCCTCGCCCTCGCTGTGGGTCTCAACGTCGGCGTGGTCCTTGAGGTGCGTGTGGACGATGCGCCGCTCGAACGCGTTCATCGGGTCGAGCTCGACCGCCCGGCCGAAGGAGACCGCATCCTCCGCGGCCCGCTCCGCCTCGCGCGCGAGCGCGGCCTGGCGTCGTTCGCGATAGCCGGCGACGTCGACCACGGCCCGCTTGCGCTCGCCCTCACCTGCGCGGAAGGCGACGCGGGCGGCAACGTGCTGGAGCGCGTCGATCGTGGCACCGTGCTTGCCGATGAGCGGCCCGGCGTCGCCTGCGTCCTCGACGTTCACGCGGATCTCCTCGTCGTCCTCCTCGGCGGTCACGCGGCCGCCGACGTCGAGCGCCGCGAGCATGCGCTCGACCACCGCCGCCGACCGCTCGGCGGGAGCGCCGGGGAGTCCCGTGTCCACCCGAGCCTGCTCGGGACCCGACGAGCCGCTCATCGCCGCCGGCCCGAGCGCTTCTTCTTCTTACGCGGCGAGGGAGGCGGCGGGCGCGGGCTCGCGGTCTCGGCGGACGCACCGTCCCCCTTGCCGGCGCCGCCGGCCACCGAGCCGAGCGCGGCGAGCAGCCCGCGGCGCGGCTCTCCGTTCCCGGCGGACGCCGCGGCGGCGCCGGCACGCGCCGGCGCCGCCTCCTTGCCGTCGTCGCTCGAGATCGGCGTGGGCGTGGGCAGGAACTTCTTGACCATCAGCTGCTGCCCGAACGTCCAGACGTTGGTCGTGATCCAGTACACGAGCAGCCCCGCCTCGAAGTTGATGAGGATCGGGACGAAGATGATCGGCAGGCCGAGGATCAGCAGACGCTGGTTGCGGTCGCCACTGACCGCGGTCACGAGGCTGGCCGCGAGTTGCGTGCCCACGTACAGCAGGATCAGGACGATGAGGACGATCCCCGTCTCCGGCCGCGCGAGGTTGTCGATGATCAGGAAGCTCTCCTCGCCCCTGATCTCCGTCTTGAACTCGTCGCCGCGCAGCAGATAGAAGAGCGCAATGAAGAACGGGATCTGAAGCAGGAGCGGCAGGCACGAGGACGCCGGGTTGAACCCGTGCTCCTTGTAGAACTTCATCATCTCCTCGTTGAGGCGCTGGCGGTCGTCCTTGTAGCGCTCCTGGAGCTTCTTCATCTCGGGGGCGAGCCGCTGCATGTTCTGCATGCCGCGGATGCCCTTGTAGGTGAGCGGCAGGATCGCGATTCGAACCACCACCGTGAGCATCACGATCGACCACCCCCAGCTCAGTCCGACCGAGTCATGCCAGAAGCGCAGGATCGCGTCGGCGACGTCGATCAGCGGCTGGAGGACGTTTGCTAGGACGAGGGTCACGGCCGGGGAGCTGCGGGTCGGTCGCGGGGCTGGGAGGGACGGAGGCGGAAGAGGCGCTGCTGCTCGACGGGGTCGAGCCCGCCGGCGCTCCACGGGTTGCAGCGCAGCAGGCGCCAGCCGGCGAGGACGAGTCCCCTGAGTATGCCGAACGAGCGCAGGGCCTCGATCGCGTACGCCGAGCACGTCGGGTGATACCGGCATCGTGGCCCGAGCGCCGGCGAGACGATGAGCTGGTAGAGGCGGATCGGAGCGGCGGCGGCGGCCGAGAGCAGGCGCGAAGGAGCGCCTCGGTGCGGCGTCATGCCTCGAGCCCGGCGCCGGCGACGAGCTCGCGCAGGGACGCCTCGAACGCCGGCGCGCCCTCGCGGCGGGCGAGCTCCGCGGCGTCGGCGCGCGCGACGAGCACGAAGTCGTACCCGGGCGGCAGGGCGGGGGCGACCGCCCAGAACGTCTCGCGGAGCATCCGCTTCACGCGGTTGCGCTCGACCGCCCCGCCGACGCGCCGGCCGACCGATATCCCGAGCCGCGGATCCTCCGTCGGGAGGACGGCCTGGTCGCCTTCGGAGGCGCGGCGCGGAAAGGCGTGGAGGATCAGGTGGCGCGAGGCGAACGAGTGGCCCTCGCGGAACACCCGGTCGAAGTCGGCGCTGCGCGACAGCCGCCTGCGACCGCCCCGGCGCCCCGTCTGACGCTGGCCGGGGGTCGCCACCGGCCTACGGGGTGAGCCGTGTGCGGCCCTTGGCGCGGCGGCGCTTCAGCATCGCGCGACCGGCGCGAGTCCGCATGCGCGCGCGGAATCCGTGCCTGCGGGCGCGCTTGCGCGTCTTGGGCTGGTAGGTGCGCTTCATGGCTCGGCGCGAGTATAGGCAGGGCCGCGCGGTGCTCTCGGATTTCGCCCT
>Ga0126312_10003142_pt1 | contig 11119 bp, 10 predicted proteins | sample Plot104A_FD_92537 | JGI IMG/M metagenome (GOLD analysis project Ga0126312, IMG submission 92537) | Serpentine soil microbial communities from UC McLaughlin Reserve, CA, USA - Plot104A | ecosystem: Environmental > Terrestrial > Soil > Grasslands | place: USA: UC McLaughlin Reserve, Lake County... | reverse complement strand
TTCGTCTCCACATGGTGCCGGCCCTGGCTACGAGCCAGCAGGTGCAGCGCGCATCCCGCGCCCGCGGGAAATCCCGGCCGGTTGAGGAAGATGCAGGCACCGTCGACGACGCGGGTCTTGCGTCCGGGTTGATCACCGGCGCGTACGGTGTCCGCGGACTCCGTCTCGACCCAGCCACTGGTCCGCGCCGCGGGTTTGTACTGCCATAAGTCACTGGTCAGCTGTCGCATCGCACGCCGTACCCGCCGCTCATCCGCCTCGTCCGCGAAGTGGGCGCCCAGCGTGCAGCACCCGTCGTCCGGGCGATCGGCATAGATCCCTGCACATCCGCGGCCGAAGATGCAGGTCCAGTGGGATGTAAGCCAGGTCAGATCGCAACGGAAGATCTGATCCGGGTCGGCCGGATCGACGAATTCCACAAATGCCCGGGGAAAGCCGAGCATCACCTCTGGCACGACTCGCAGCCTACGCTGCACCGAGGAGGGCCGAACCGTGCCAACCGTGGACCGCTTGGTGGAGAGGGACCCCGCTACGCTGAGGGCGTGCCAGGACCCACTCAGGAGGCGTCTGCCATGACGCAGCCGGTGGTGTCCAAACCCGTCTTCGTGCCACCGGTGAAAGTCGGGTTATCGACCTCATCGGTGTATCCGGAGAGCACGTCCAGCGCATTCGAGCTGGCCCGGCGGTTAGGTTACGACGGCGTGGAATTGATGATCGGGATCGACCCGGTGGCCGCCGACATCAGCGCGGTCGAGAAGCTGCGTGATTACCACGGCGTCCCGGTGCTGTCCATCCACTCCCCGTGCCTGTTGATCACCCAACGGGTATGGGGTACTGATCAATGGGCAAAGCTGGACCGGTCCGCCGAGGCGGCCCAGCGTCTGGGCGCAAATATCGTCGTGGTGCACCCGCCCTTTCGCTGGCAGCGGGACTATGCGCGTGGATTTGTCGAGGGCATCCGCCGCCTCAACGAGAGCAGCGGGGTCACGTTCTGTATTGAGAACATGTACCCCTGGCGAACCCCGGGCGGTGAGCTGATGGCCTACCTGCCCGGCTGGGATCCCACCGACCGCGACTATTCGGATCTCACCTTGGACCTCTCCCACGCATCGACGTCGAATCAGCAATCCCTTGCCCTGGCGCAAGCTTGGGGCGGCAGGTTGCGCCATGTCCATCTCACCGACGGGCTGGGCTCACCAAAGGATGAGCACCTGGTGCCCGGTCGCGGTGATCAACACGCCGGACTGCTGCTGAACTACCTTGCGGAGCAACGATTCGAGGGGCACATCGTGGTGGAGATCAACTCACGCAAGAACGAGACCCGTGCCTCCCGGGAGGCCGACCTCGCCGAGTCTCTCGCCTTTACTCGGCTGCATCTTGCCGCGCCCGCTCACACGGCATACGCGGTGGACGCTGCCGGCGTGGCCCGCGTCCTCTAGTGCCTCGATTGGTGGGCTGATGCTCCGGCAAGCCCTGCTCGGTGTCTCCCAGAGCAAAAAGATCAAGAACCTCACGACTCGGGCTCCGATCGCGCGCGATGTGGTTCGGCGGTTCGTTGCTGGGGAGACGGCCGACGACGTGATTACTGCGACCCGGACGCTCTCTCGGTCGGGCTTGCAGGTCAGTATCGATCATCTTGCTGAGGACACCTGGGACACCGCGCAAGCCGACGCCATCGTGGCTGCCTACCTCGATGTGCTAGCACGGCTGAGCGAGGCAGGTCTCACCTCCGCCACAGAGGTCTCGGTCAAGCTCACCGCACTTGGTCAGCAGCTGGCCGACGGCGAAAAGATTGCCTTCGAGAACGCCGAGAAGATCTGCGTTGCCGCCCGTGCGGCTGGGACGATGATCACCATCGACATGGAAGACCACACGACGACGGACGCCACCCTGGGCATTGTGCGCGAGATCCGGCGTGACTTTCCCGACACCGGCGCGGTCTTGCAGGCATACCTGCGCCGCACCGAGGAGGACTGCCGTGATCTTGCTATGCCCGGCTCCCGGGTGCGCTTGTGCAAGGGTGCCTATGCCGAACCGGGGAGCGTCGCCTTTCAAGATCGCCAGGAGATCGACCTGTCGTACGTACGGTGTCTGAGGATTTTGATGGCCGGGCAGGGCTATCCGATGCTCGCGACGCACGATCCGCGCCTGATCAAGATTGGTCAGCGGCTCGCCGCCGACAATGGGCGCGCCGTCGACGGATACGAGTTCCAGATGCTCTACGGCGTCCGGCCAACGGAGCAGCAGCGGCTGGCCAGCATCGGCCACCGAGTGCGCGTCTACCTGCCCTATGGCACCGACTGGTACGGCTACCTCATCCGTCGGTTGGCCGAGCGACCGGCCAACCTGACCTTCTTCGCCCGTTCCTTGATCAGCAGGGATTGACCCGCCATTCGCGGTACTCGACGGGTCAGAGCCAAGATACCCGTGGTGACAGGACGGAATAGCCGATGAACGCCGCAAGGTCCAGGACCGAATGGGCGACCACCAGCGGGCTCACCCGCTTCCAGCGCAGATAGATCAAGCCGAAGATCACTCCCATCAGGAGATTGCTTCCAAACCCGCCGAAACCTTGATAGACGTGGTACGCGCCGCGGAGCAGGGCACTGGACGCAACGACCGCAGCGACCGGCCAGCCCAGTTGACCGAACCTGATGAACAGAAAGCCGACCATGATCACTTCCTCGACCATGGCGTTTTGTACCGCAGACAAGATCAACACCGGGGTGGTCCACCAGTTCTCCGCCAGGCCGGATGCCCGGACCTGGGTGTTCAGCCCGATCTCCCGCGCCCCGAAGTAAAGCGCCAGCCCCGGAATTCCGATTGCCACCGCAAGAAGCAGTCCGCGGCCGATGTCAAAGCCCGGCCGACGAAGATCAAAGCCGATGCGCTCGCCCGCCGGCGGATCGGTCAGCTGCAGCAGGTAGAGCGCCAGGATCATCGGGACCAGTGCAAAGGCAATCCCCACCAGTTGATACGTCAGATCGAGCCATGGCCGTTCGGGAGTCACCGACGGATTCATGGTGGACGTCTGTTGCGCAAGGGGGACACTGCGAGTGAGCCTCTCGATGATCCGCAACATCGAGTAGACCGCCGACTGCCCGAGCGACACTCCAAGTACCAGAACGATTTCCCAGGCGGCCCGGCTTCGGAAAGTCAGCGTGCCGTCGGCGACCTGGTCCACGGCGCCTATCTTCCACGCATCGGTAACAACGGGTGCCACAGCGGCAAGGTTCTAGGCTGACGGCATGCGGATTGGAGTCTTTGGTGCTACCGGACAGGTCGGCGGTGTCATGCGCAATCTGCTCGACGACCGCGACTTCCCGGTTACCGATATCCGCTACTTCGCCTCGGCTCGCTCGGCTGGCATCAGATTGCCCTGGAAGGGTGAGCAGATTTCGGTTGAAGACACTGACACTGCAGACTTCGACGGGCTCGACCTTGCCCTGTTCTCCAATGGCAAGCAAGCCTCGCTGGCAACCGCTCCAACGGTCGCTGCCGCCGGCGCGATTGTCGTGGACAATTCCTCCGCCTGGCGGATGGACCCCGGCGTTCCTTTGGTGGTCGCCGAGGTGAATCCTGAGGACGCTTCGCGGCCGGCTAGGGGCATCATTGCCAATCCCAACTGCACGACCATGGCCGCAATGCCGGTGCTTGCGCCGCTGCATCGCGCGGGGCGGCTGGTACGGCTTCGGATTGCCACCTATCAAGCCGTGTCGGGATCCGGCGGCGCCGGCGTGGCTGAGCTCGACAACCAAGTGCGGGCGGCTGGCGACTCGGCAGCCCAGCTGACCTACGATGGCCGCGCCGTGCGGCTGCCGGCGCCGCAGAAGTACGTCAAGCCAATTGCCTACAACGTGTTGCCGCTGGCCGGCTCGATCGTCGACGACGGTTCTGGGGAGACCGACGAGGAGCAGAAGCTTCGCAACGAGTCACGCAAGATTTTGCACATCCCGGATCTTCTGGTGTCCGGGACCTGTGTCCGAGTGCCGGTCTTCACCGGTCACTCGCTCGCTGTTCACGCCGAGTTCGCCGACGATCTCAGTCCGGAGCGTGCAACCGAGCTGCTCGCGGATGCTCCCGGTGTTGCGCTGATGGATGTACCCACTCCGCTGGATGCCGCCGGCCGAGATCTCAGCTTTGTCGGACGGATCCGTGCCGATCAATCCGCCCCTGCGGGCAAGGGGCTGGTGCTGTTCATCTCGAACGACAACCTCCGTAAGGGGGCTGCGCTGAACGCGGTTCAGATTGCCGAACTGGTTGCCGGCCAGCTGGTGGCAGAGCGCCAGCTCATTGCGGGCGGGCAGGCCTGAGCCGTGACTGATCACGACCTGCTCGCCATCCTCGGAGCCGGAGTGATGGGGGAGACGGTGCTGTCCGGCTTGCTACGAGCGGGTTGGACCGCTGATCGGATCATCGCTACCGACCGGCGTCCGGAACGGCAGGCAGAGCTTGAGGCCAAGTACGGGATCACGATGATGACTAACACGGAAGCCGCCGCGAAAGCAGACACGGTGATCCTGGTTGTCAAGCCGCAGGACATGCGCGATCTGCTGGGCGAGATAGCGCCGGCACTGCAGCCGTCGGCCTTGGTAGTCTCGCTCGCCGCTGGCGTCGACACTGCGTCGATTGAGGCACTGCTGCCGGAGGGCACTGCGGTCGTCCGGGTGATGCCCAACACCCCAGCCCAAGTCGATGAGGGGATGGCTGCCATCTCGCCGGGCGCTCACAGCGACGAGGAGGATCTCGCCCGGGTGACCGAGATTCTGTCCGCCACCGGGAGGGTGGTCACAGTGCCGGAGCGCTACCAGGATGCCGTGACTGCGATCTCGGGCACCGGGCCCGCATACCTGTTTTTCGTGGTCGAGGCCATGATCGAAGCAGGGGTCCATCTTGGCCTGCCCCGAGACACGGCGACGGAACTGGTCGTGCAAACGATGCTCGGCTCGGCAAAACTGTTGCGCGAGACCGGTGAGCATCCGACCGTTTTGCGTGAGCGGGTCACCTCACCCGGCGGTACGACGGCTGCGGCAATCCGTCAGCTGGAAGCTCATCGAGTCCGCGCCGCGTTCATGACAGCCATCGAATCTGCACGAGACCGGAGTCGGGAGCTCGCCAAAGCTGCCCGGGAAAACGGCGCCCGGGCCTCGTGAGCGGTCGCATCGTCTTCTCGGACGAACTCACTCACTATGACTTCGGCGTCAATCACCCGATGGCTCCGGGCCGGGTCCGGAACACCATCTCACTCGCTCGTTCGCTCGGCGTGTTGGACCAGCTCGAGGTGGTGCCTCCACCGGAAATCGAGTTGGAGTTGCTGAAGACGATCCATACCCCCGATTACGTCGAGGCTGTACGCAGGGGTGAGCAGGATCTGGGGTACGGGCTCGGGACGCCGGACAACCCGGCGTTCGTCGGCATGCACGAGATTGCCGGGCGGGTGGCCATGGCGACGGTCGAAGCTGCCCGCGGAGTGTGGAGCGGCGAGGTCCTCCGCGCCTGCAACATCAGCGGCGGACTCCATCACGCGATGCCGGACCATGCCAGCGGCTTCTGCATCTACAACGACGTCGCGGTCGCCATCCAGTGGCTGCTAGATGCCGGCTGCGAGCGGATCGCCTACGTCGATGTCGACGTCCATCACGGGGACGGGGTCCAGGCCATCTTTTACGACGACCCCCGGGTCCTCACGGTCAGCCTCCACGAGACCCCCGCCTGTCTATTTCCCGGCACCGGTTTCCCCTACGAGAGCGGCGGTCCGCATGCTCGCGGCAGCGCGATCAATGTCGCGCTGCCACCGGGCACGACAGACGCCGGCTGGTTGCGGGCCTTCCATGCCGTGGTGCCGCAGGTCGTCGCCGAGCACCGACCCAGCATCCTGATGTCCCAGCATGGCTGCGATTCCCACCAGCGAGATCCGCTGGCCGACTTGAACCTCAGTGTCGATGGGCAGCGAGCGTCCTACCTGGCGGTGGCCGAACTGGCCGATCATTACTGCGGCCGGCGATGGGTCTCCACCGGCGGGGGCGGTTATGCGGTGCTGAATGTCGTACCTCGGGCCTGGACGCATCTTCTGGCGATTGTCAGCGGGCGGCCACTGCTACCAGAGGCAGCGATTCCTGCGGAGTGGTGCGAGGAGGTCGGTGCGCCCGCGGGGTTGACCATGAGCGATGGCGCGGAGGCCTCGTACGTTCCGTTCGAGGCCGGCTTTTCACCCGAAAGCAGCGTGGATCAGGCGATTCTGGCCACCCGGCGAGCCGTGTTTCCGGAGCTTGGCTTGGACCCCGAGCTCTAGGGAGTCAACGACTGCTTCGGGCGTGTCGCAAATTAACCTTTGTATCTGCTGTACCTGAGGCATCGTTTGCCACTACTCTCACATCTGTAGGTAAGTGCCCAGAAACCGGCGTTGACCGGTACCAGAAACGAGTTCGGAGATGGCTGAGAAGTCCGAGGGCGGGGGCGTGACTCCATTCAGTAGCACGTCTGGTGGGGCGTTCCTCACCGTCGCGGAAGTCGCAGCAACGCTGCGGGTATCGAAGATGTCGGTCTACCGATTGATCCATTCTGGACAGCTGGAGGCGGTGAGATTCAACCGCAGCTTCCGGGTGTCCGAGAAGGCGCTGGATGCCTATCTGCAGTCGGCGTTCTACGACGTCGGCTGAGTCGGCTCGGTAAAGATCACTGCGAACTGACGCGGACTTGGCCACAGCGCGTGCTGGGGCAGCACATCGATTCCACACGAACGCGAGCCCAGGCCGTGCATCGCGTCGTCGAGAAACAAGTACGTATGCTCGCTGGGGCCAAGCTCATGCGGATGTCGAGCCCGGTCCAGTTGCTGGGGCGTGTGCCGGGTCAACGTGAAACCAGGCCGATGTTCGAAGTCCTGGAGTACGGTCCGAAGGCGTAGCCGCACAGTTGAATCGTCAGAAATTTCCAGGGTGCGCAGTTCAGCCCGGTGACCAGTCTCCTGCGGCCGGGAGTAGCGGACAGCGAGCTCGTCGATGTTCGCCGTAAACCGGCCGACTCGGGCAGCCCTTCGTGAATCGGGGTATGACTCGGCTGGGCCGGATCCGAACCAGCTCGCCCGGACCAAATCCGCCGGCAAGTCGAACCGGATTCCGACGCGCGGCCAGGTGCAGTCCCAGTTATCTGACGGGACTACCTCCACATCCAGCCGGAGCTCAGCTGTTGACCGGCCAAGCTGCCATCGATAGATCACATCGACCCATTGCGGGCTGGCTGCCGCGGCGGACCGGACTCGCACGGTGAGGTGCTTCTGACCGTGATCGAGGCGTACGAGCCGGTGGGTAAGCCGATCGAGACCCCGCTCTCGCCAGCGCTCGGCCGACGAAGGCCCAGGTGCGCCCTCGCCGCCCGTGTCCTCGGGGCGGCCGAGTTCGAAGGACCCCCGGAAAGAGCTTCGGTCGTTATCAGTTGGTGCCCGCCACAGCTCCAGCCTTGGGCCGTCGATCTGCAAATCAAACAGCCGCCGCAGTCGCCCGGTCAGCAAGTCGAACCTGCCGGATCCTAAAGTGGCCAGCCCTTCACCAGGCTTCGGGTGCGTTTCGATGGTGTCACCGCGTGTTGCACCGGACCGGGCCTCATCTTGTCGGAGGCGGGACGGCCGTGGTGTCAGATCGAACTGGGACCAGGCCACCACATGACCGGCCGGTGCCCAGGGCGCATCGGAGGCGAGCTCGGCGTGCACCGTCAACCAGGTTTCAGAACTCGGGTCCGCTACCAGCGCTTCGCTCGGCAACCGCACAGTGGTACGCGCTCCCGCAGCCAGAGACGGAACGGAGAATTCGATCTTGGACCGCTCCTCACCGGCCACCTCGTTGATCGCGACGAAGCGAAGGTGATCTGTGGTGAGAGTGTGATACCGGCTGCGGACCTGCAGTGCCGCTCCATCCAGCGAGAAGACGAGGGGAGCGTTGACCGCGGCGAACTCCGCCAGGCTGGGCATGGGTGTGCCATCCGGCAGCAGCATCCCGTCCATCACGAAGTTGCCGTCGTGGACCACCTCGCCGAAGTCGCCGCCGTAGGCGTAGTACTCGGTGCCCTCGGCGGTCCGGGCAAGCAAACCATGATCACGCCACTCCCAGATGAACCCACCGTGCAGGCGGGAATAGCGTTCGATCAGCTCGTCGTACTCGGTCATCCCTCCTGGACCATTGCCCATGGCGTGCGCGAACTCGCACATCAGGAACGGCTTACTCCGCACTCGATCAGCGTCGGCTGGACCGCAGCCAGCAATCACACCTTCCTGTCCGGCGATCGCCTCGGTCTCGATCAGATTGGGATACATCCGGGAGTAGACATCGGAGTACTCGGCGACAGCATCACCTTCGTAGTGGACCGGCCGGCTCGGATCCCGGGTATGTACCCAGCCCGACATCGCGGCCAAGTTCGGGCCGGTGCCGGCCTCATTGCCCAGCGACCAGAGAATCACTGAGGTGACGTTCTTGTCCCGCTCGACGGTGCGCCGCATCCGATCGAGGAAAGCTTCGCGCCAGCGAGGATCCGCACTCGGGTTGCCACGCCAGCCGGCGAATACGAAGCCATGCGTTTCAAGATCGCACTCGTCGATCACCCAGAAGCCCAACTCGTCGGTTAGTTCCAACAACCGTGGATGGGCCGGGTAGTGGCTCATCCGAATGGCGTTCACGCCGGAGCGCTTCATCAAGATCAAGTCATTACGGGCCTGACCCTCATCGAAAACCCGACCCAACTCCGGATGGGTCTGGTGCCGGTTCATCCCGCGGAAGATCACCTGGGTGCCGTTGACCTTCAAGATGTCGCCAGTGATGGTGACCGTACGGAACCCGACGCGCAGCGAGATCGCCTCGCCGCGCGAGCGCACCGTCGCGTCGTACAGCCGCGGCGACTCGGCGCTCCACGGTTCGACCGGGCCGACTGCGAAGCCGTCAAGCTCAGTCGGATCGTTAAAGCGACGCGTGATGTCTAGGTCTGCAAGCTCAATCCAGATCGGAAAGGCGTCCGCTGGTGCCCTGACCTCCGGCTCGATCCTGCCGGTACCGTCCGCTTCGTACGATGCGCGCAACCATAGGTCCGCGATGGCGCCAGCCGGCCGGCCGAGCAAAGTGACGTCGCGGAAGATGCCGGGCAACCACCACTGATCTTGGTCCTCCAAATAGCTTCCAGCGGACCATTGCGAGACTCGCACCATGATCACGTTGTCACCCGGCTTCACGATCCCGGTGATATCGAACTCTTGGACCAACCGGCTGCCCTTGCCGATGCCAGTTTCAACCCCGTTGACCCACACTCGATAAATCGACTCAACGCCGTCGAACCGCAGCAGCACACGCTCGACCGGCCAGTTCGGCATCTGAAAGCTGCGGCGGTAATCGGCAGTGGGGTTCTCATCCGGCACGTACGGCGGATCCATCGGAAATGGATAGCGGACATTGGTATAGATCGGGCGACCGTAGTCACCATTCGAGTGCAGCACCCAATGCGAGGGAACGGAGATCACGTCCCAGTCGGAGTCGTCGTAGCCCGGATGCGCTGGATCCTCGCCTAGATCACGACATGCCGGCGCGAGGCGGAAACGCCAATTGCCATTGAGGCTGAGCTGAGGCGCGTCCGATCGGACCCAGGCCCGGGGCGGGCTCCGCCGACCTGCCCCAGGGCCGATGTCTTCGAGATATCCGGACACTGAGAGTGAGCCTAGTGCGCCGGCGCCGCGCTGTTGATCACCGGCCTAGGCTGCCGTGGGCGAAACTCGCGCGGCGCTGCAGCACGCGGGTAACATGCCGTACTTGGCTGGCGAAGGTCGTCACGCCCCAAGGCATTCGAGTGTCGGCCAGTTGATCGCCGGCAGTGAAAGGTCACGCATCGTGGGTTCGGTCATCAAGAAGCGCCGCAAGCGGATGGCAAAGAAGAAGCACCGCAAACTGCTCAAGCGCACTCGCATCCAGCGCCGTCGCGCCGGCAAGTAGGCCGCTTTCGAACCCATGTCGCGGGTCGTGCTGGTCACCGGAGTCTCCCGAGATCTCGGATCCAGATTCGCCCGTGCACTTGCTGCGAATGACCAGTTCGAGGTGGTCGGCGTGGATGTGGCACCACCGCGGCACGATCTCGGAAATGTGACTTTCCTGCGGGCCGATATCCGGAATCCTGTGATCTCCAAGGTCATCGCGAGCCGCGGGATCGACGCAGTGGTCCACCTCGCCATGGTGTCCAGCCCGGCAGGTGCCGGCAGCCGGTCGTCGATGAAAGAGATCAACGTCATCGGCACCATGCAGCTACTTGCCGCCTGTCAGAAGGCGGAGGCACTGCACAAGCTCGTGGTACAAAGCTCGATCTCGATCTACGGTGCATCACCGCGCGATCCGGCGGAGTTTACCGAGGAAATGACGCCACGAGTCCAGCCACGGACGGGGTTCGGCAAGGATTCGGTGGAGATCGAGACGTACGTCCGCGGGCTGGCGCGGCGGCGGCCGGACATCGTGGTCACCACCTTGCGACTGGCCAACCTCATGGGAGCCGGCGTAGACAGCCAGATCACCCGCTATCTGCGGCTTCCTGTCGTGCCTCGAATTATGGGGTTCGACGCTCGGCTCCAGTTCCTGCACCCGTCGGATGCGGTGCGGGCTCTACGGCTGGTCACCGAACAAGACGTGCCAGGCACGTTCAATGTCGCCGCCGACGACGTGATCACCTTGTCGCAGGCCTTGCGAATGATGGGACGGCCTGCCGTTGGCGTCTTTCCCTCGCTGGCCCCAGTGGTCGCCACGATGGGCCGCCAGGCCAGGCTGCTCGACTTTTCAGCGGACCAGATCGCCGCACTCAGGTACGGGCGGGCGATGGATGCGACGAGGTTTCGTGCCGAGACTGGGTTCGTGCCGGATTACACAAGCCGGCAGGCGTTAGAGGAATTCGTGGCCACTGCCGAACCTGGTCCACTGAGCCGCGATCGGATTGATGCGGTGATCGACAAGATCAGCCGAGTAGTTGGCACGCCCTCTCGGCAGGGGACAGTAGATGGCTGACGCGGAGATCATCGACCTCAGCAGCCGCGAACCCCTGGGAGCGCGCAGCTCCGGCGCATCGGCCGGGCCGAAGCCAGAGCCAAGCGAATCGCGAGTCGAGGAAC
>Ga0126312_10003139_pt1 | contig 11120 bp, 9 predicted proteins | sample Plot104A_FD_92537 | JGI IMG/M metagenome (GOLD analysis project Ga0126312, IMG submission 92537) | Serpentine soil microbial communities from UC McLaughlin Reserve, CA, USA - Plot104A | ecosystem: Environmental > Terrestrial > Soil > Grasslands | place: USA: UC McLaughlin Reserve, Lake County... | reverse complement strand
GGGCGGGGGACCCACATGCGGACCCAGCAGGTCCTTGGGGTGAGTCGCCAGCGGTAGCTAGCGTAGGGCTTAGCTCTTTCGGCCCGAACCCGACAGCTAACCTCGCAGGCGCAGGAGAAGGAGATCTGGTGTCCGAGCGACGATGCCCGCGTGCGTTTTACGCCGACGTTCCCCAGCGGCTGGTCGGGCGATCGTAGTGGCTAACACGACGACAGCGCCCAAGGGCCCCACCGAGCGGTTCAAGCGCTGGTTGCTCGCGGAAGTGGTCGAGGACGCGCCGGGACCACAGGCGAAGGAGGGCCGCTCCGAGCAACACCCGTGGTGGCAGGTCGTGTGCCTGACCGGCGTCGACTACTTCTCCACTTTAGGCTACATCCCGGGCATCGCGGTAGCTGCGGCCGGGGCGCTCTCGCCCATCGCCACCCTCTTCATCGTGCTGCTTACCCTCTTCGGGGCGCTGCCTATGTACCGGCGAGTCGCCGAGGAAAGCCCGCACGGACAGGGCTCGATTTCGATGCTCGAGCGCCTGCTCTCGTTTTGGAGGGGCAAGGTGCTGGTACTCTGCCTCTTGGGGTTCGTGGCGACAGGCTGGTTGGTCACGATCACCCTCTCGGCGGCGGACGCCGCCATCCACGTCGCCGAGAACCCGCTCGTGCCCTCCTTCTTGCACGGCCGGGAGGTGCTCATCACGCTGGTGCTCCTGGGGGCGCTGGGCGCGGTCTTCCTAAAGGGCTTCAAGGAGGCCATTGGCATCGCGGTCTTCATCGTCGCGGCCTACCTGCTGCTCAACCTCGTCGTCGTGGGCGTCGGCTTCTACGAGATCGCATCGCACCCCCAAAGCTTTGTCGGTTGGCAGAACGCGCTGTTCGCGAACTACGGCAACCCCCTGCTTATGCTCGGGGCGTCGCTGCTGGTGTTCCCGCAACTGGCCCTGGGGCTCTCCGGCTTCGAGACCGGCGTCGGGCTGATGCCGCTTGTGCGCGGCGAGGAGGGAGACAACCCGGAGCGCCCCGAGGGGCGCATCCGCAATACGCGCAGGATGCTTACCGTCGCGGCCCTCATCATGAGCTTCTACCTGATCACCACCAGCTTCGTGACGACCCTGCTCATCCCGGCTCGGGAGTTCGGGTCGGGTGGCGGCGCCAACGGCCGGGCGCTCGCCTACGTGGCGCACGAAAACCTGGGCGACGCCTTCGGCACTGCCTACGACGTAAGCACGATCCTCATCCTGGCGTTCGCGGGTGCCTCGGCGATGGCAGGACTGCTGAACATCGTGCCCCGCTACCTCCCCCGCTACGGCATGGCCCCCGAGTGGGCGCGAGCCGTGCGCCCGCTGGTCCTCGTCTACACCGCCATATCCGTCGTCGTCACCATCATCTTCTCCGCCGACGTAGATGCCCAGGCCGGCGCATACGCCACGGGCGTCTTGGCGATGATGTCCTCGGCGGCCTTCGCCGTGACGCTCTCGGCTTGGCGCGGGGGATCCAGGTTGCCCGCTTTAATGTTCGGGTTGGTCACGGCCGTGTTCGTCTACGCGCTCGTGGCGAACGAGATAGAGCGCCCCGATGGCATCATGATCTCCCTGTTTTTCATCGCTGCGATCGTCGCCACCTCGCTCGTCTCGCGGGTCTACCGCTCTACGGAGCTGCGACAGGAGCGCATAGAGTTGGACGAAAAGGCCCTGCGGTTCATCGACGAGGCGAGCTACAAGGGTGAGATTCACATCGTCGCCAACCGGCGCCAGAAGGGGGACAAGGAGGAGTATGCAGCGAAGGAGAAAGAGCAGCGCGAGGACAACCACATCCCCAAGAACGTGCCGATCCTCTTCCTCGAGATCGACGTGGAGGACGCCTCGGAGTTCGTCGACGTGCTCGAGGTGGGCGGCGTGGAGGTCAGCGGTCACAAGGTGCTGCGCGCCGTGAGCTCGGTCGTCCCGAACGCGATCGCTGCCCTCCTGCTGCACCTGCGGGACACCACCGGCAAGGCACCGCACTGCTACTTCGGCTGGACCGAGGGAAACCCCATCGTGTACCTCTTCCGCTTCCTCCTCTTCGGTGAAGGGGATACCGCCCCCGTCACCCACGAGGTCTTGAGAGAGGCCGAGCCAGACCCTGACAAGCGCCCCGCTGTCCACGTCGGCGGCCGGTGAGGAGCAGCATGGACAACGATCTTCACGCCTCGTTCCGAGTAGACCTTGATGATGTCCGCAGTCTGGAGATCAGCTACAGCCGCGCGAGGCCGGACAAGGCTCATCTGGCCGTCGAGTACGTCGGGGGCCGGGTCAGGGTATTCGTGGTGGACAGGCACCTGATCGAGGGCTTGCTAGGGGCTCTGGAGCATGGGGAGACTGGGGAGACGTAACCCGCTGTAAGTGTCTAGCGTCGGTGAATTCACGAGAGATACGCATAGCCCCGGTCCTATACGGCAAGGCATCCAGAAGATCAGCGCCCACCGCTCCGATGCCGATCACCCATGTGAGCAGCAGCGCCATCAGGACGATGAGTCACTCTGGCAGTAAAATGCGGCGGTGAACTGGGCACCCCTGGGTGGGGATTAGCCCCAGAACAAGGGAAGGAGGCTCGGCGATCAGCATAGTCTTCGGCCTCTTCATGATCTGTCTGGCCACGATGCTCGCCGTTGGTGGGCTGGTCTTGGTGCAACGCCTGGTACCTATCGAGGTGCGTCAGCTACACAACGACGTAGCCGGCTTCATCTACGCGGTCGTGGGCGTAGCCTACGCTGTGCTGCTGGGGCTCATACTCATCGCCGTGTGGGAGCAATGGGAGGTGGCCAAGATCACGGCGGACGACGAAGCGAGCGAGGTGGCCGAGGTCTTCTGGGTTGCCAACAGGCTGCCCCAACCCGAGGGCCGTCATATCCAGGAGCTCGCCCGCTCCTACGCCCAGGTGGTAGTAGAGGAGGAGTGGCCGCTTATGGAGCAGGGCAAGGCGAGCCCGAAGGCGTGGGTCATACTCGACGACATCAGGGACAGCATCCAGAACCTTGATCCGAGCACCGACGCCCAGCAGGTGCTCTACGATCAGGGGCTCGAGCGGGTACACGATCTTTCGGACGCCAGGAGAGAACGGCTGCTAGAAGCCCAGGAGGGTATACCCGGCATCCTATGGGTCGTATTGCTGGTCGGAGGAGTTGTGACGGTGGGCTTTACCTACCTCTTTGGCTTGGAGAACACTAGGACGCACATGCTGATGGTGGCGGCGCTGACCTTGGTAATCTGCTTGGCACTTTTCACCGTCGCTGCCATGAACTATCCGTTCAGGGGAGATGTGAGGGTTGGCCCCGACGCCTTCGAACAGGTGCTGGGAAGGTTCGAGAGCAGTAAACTCTGAGGGCCGAGTCTTAGCGTCCTGCGCTGATCAAGGGCGGGGCGGAGGCATCGACGAAGAGCAAAACGCAGACCCCACCAATACCTAACGGTGCACCTTCTTTGCGAAGTCTGCCGCGTAGATTATTGGCCCCTTCGGCTCCTCCCGCGGAGAGTGCCCAGAACAGGAGAGCCAGCACCGAGCAGGAACCCGAAGTCATACCAGTTTCCACTTCTTGCCGCGTTGTAGAAGGGAAAGTCCTCCCAACCGCCAAACACGTGGACGATAAGGACGACCCAAGCCGTAAGGCCGTTCCAAAATCCCCACAGTAAGTCTGTCCACCACACGATAATTCTCTCCTTTCCATCTCGTTGCCCGAGTCACCCGCTCATCAAGTTGTCTTATGTAAACCGATCTGCCGCTGAACGTCGTCTGCAGATTTCGGCCAAGGTAATGGATGGCCGGTGCCAAACATCGTGAGGCCGGAGCAGGTGAACGCGATGTGAGAGTTCGAGCCATAGGTGCGGGAGGTGCCGAAGCCGGGCAAGTCGGGTGCGAAGACCCGGTGATGGGGGCCAGCCGTTCGGCGGTCGGGACCATGTAACGGCTTGTGACTACCAGCCCGTGCACCAGCACCACCACGGTACGTCCCTCCGGCACTGGTTTATCGGAGGCGCGGGCGTGTATCCGCAGGCCGCCCGCCCGGGTCCAGCTCGTCTCGAGCTTGCTGTTGTGTCCGATGGGACCTTCTCCTCTTCTCAGTCTAATGCTTGCCTATGCGGGCACTTCGCAGCGCCGCCCTCGGTAGTGGCTGGATTAGACACGAGTAAGGGCATTTGGCCAGGGCACACCAGAACGAGGCCCGTTGGTGCGACGAGGCCGAGGCCCTCCCCCTAGCCCTCTCTCCGATCACCGGACTGCTTTGTCTGGACGAGTTCGATGCCCTTTCTCTCCTCCGCCGTACGGGCGAGGACGGCGTTTATCTCCAGTCCCAAGAGCACCATGAGACCCGTTACGTAGAGCCAGAGCATGAAAACTATCACCGTCCCGAGCTGGCCGTAGATTTGCCCGTAGTTACCTAGGTTCGCGACGTAGTAGCTCAAAGCGGCATCAGACACGAACAGCAGCACCGTAGCGATGAACCCGCCCGGCGTAATCCACTTGAACGGCAGCTTCGCGTCGGGGGCCAGGTAGTAGAGAAGGTCGAGGGCGAGAGTGATGGCAACGAAGACCATGGCCCAACGCAAGAGCTTCCAGAGACTCGTGGCAGTTTCCGGCAGACCGGCCATAGGCGTGACGTAGGCCCCGACGTTGAACACCGCGAGTGTTAGGACCGCGACGAGCAGCGTAAATCCCAAGGTTATGATCAGGCAGGCTCCGCGCAACCGCCAGAACGGCCGGCTCTCCTCCAGCCGGTAGGAGCGGTTCGCCCCCTTGGTAATCGAGATGGAGGCGGCCTGGCCCAGCCACAGGGCGCCCAGGATACCGAGGACGAGCGCGCCGGTGCTCGCAGTGCGCAGTGTGCGGTCGACGTAGTCGACCACCAGCGTCTGGGCGTTCGCGGGCAAGAGCCCCGTCAAGGCCTCGAACAGGCTCTTCAGGCCGGCCTCGGGGTTGCTGATCACGAGGCCCGTCAGAGAAACGAGGAAGATGAGAAACGGGAAGAAGAATAGTAGGAAGAAGTAGGCGAGTTGGCCGGCGAGCCCGAGCAGATCGTTGCGACGCATCCCGAGCACCACTTCCCAAATCATCCGGAGGCCGAGGATGCTTTTCAAGTCCGAGTAGAAATCGTCCATGCTTATGTAGGATACCCGATTCGGTGTAAACCCTACTTGCCGGACGACATTTCAAGCGGCCTCGGTGAAGACCTTCTCGCGGGCTCCATCTTCTCGGTCATCTCGGACGCCGGTACCCTCGCGAGCCGCTGCTCGCGACCCCTACCCAGGCCCTTGCCCAGCCCGTCAAACGAGTCCAAAAAGGGCTAGAACCCCTGGAGAGCGTAAGAACCCTGGCCGGTCGGCCGCAAAGGCGGCGCGTTATTGAAGCGCGTCGGCCAAGGTAAGTACGGCTGCGAGGACCATGAACATAGCGAACCCATATCGGATCACCCGCTGCGGGGCGAGCTCCCGGAGGCGGACCCCGAACCAAGCACCGAGCATGGAACCCACGATCAGGGGCGGGAGGCTCAGCAACTCTTCCCTAAATCCGGTCGCGATATAGCCGGCAGCGCCCACTATCGCCGTGAATAACACCACGGCCAGGCTGGTCGAGACGGCCCTCTTGGTTTCCAGGCCGAGTCCCAGCACCATCAAGGGTACCAGCAACACCCCGCCCCCGACGCCTACGAGCCCGGAGAGCGTACCGATGAAGAACCCCGCGACGAGGACAAGGGGAAGCAGTGCCTTCTTTCGGGCCCCACCGTACTCAATGGGTCCGCGGGTCGTAGGGTAGGCTAGCGCCAAAAGTAGGGCGGCGAAGGCTACCTGGACGACGGTATCCGGGGAGATGCGGCTTATGTAAACGCCGATCAGGGAGGCGGGAGCCGCCGTCGCGGAGAGAAGCGCCGCTACCCTCCAGTTGACTGGGTCCTCGCTCTTGAGGTTACGCAGCGTGCCGGAAAGAGAAGCGAAAATCACGACTACCAAACTAGCAGCCACGGCCCCTTTGATGTCCCAGCCTACGACGTAGACTAGTGCCGGTACGAATATTATCCCACCGCCGCCGTCGACTAGGCCGGAGAGCACCCCTCCCAAGACGCCCAAAGCCGCCAAGAGCAGTAGTTGCACCACGTCCACTGCCCGATTCTAGCGCAGCGCCTAAGTAGGGAGGACCGGGGCTCCTACTGAGGATACCCCGGCCCGGTGGACTTTCAGGGAATAGAAGACCCTTTGTCTATGCGGGGCTCGCAAAATCCAGCAACGCTCAGCAACCCTAGACCGCGCACTCGTAATGAGATGAGCTCAGTGCTTTGAGTTAGCTCGTGGGTTCTCTTGTTTCGGGTTATCTAAGCCGAATTGTCGCCGACCTATCGAACGATCCTCGGAGAGTGAGTGGCCTTTTGCTCCGCGACACTCGGCTCGAAACGCGTTGCCTTCACTTCGTTGATAGGGAAGTGATAGGGAAGGCATCGTTCACGACGACAAAACCCTTCATCCTGCGGGTTGTGCAAGTACTTTGCCTAGCCAGGGGAGGCCTTTACTCCGTTGTCTTTGCCTTCTCTGAGCAAATAAAACGACCATGAGAAGCAAGCATCTGCACAATCTTGGCGAAAGTCGTTGACAGTAAAGCGAAAGTCTGTCTATTATTCGTAACAAGGGAAGGAGAAGATGAGCGATGAGCTTGTCAGAAAGGGAGGGCTTCAGCGCTATCCCTTGGTAGAAGATAGGGTCCAGGCCGAGATCATGGCCTACGTCAGGGCCGAGGCTGGGCCGATCTCGAGGGCTCGACTGATCGAAGCGCTGAACTCCAGCCGCGGCAAGATATCGGCCGAGGTCGCGAGGCTTATCGAGAAGGGACTATTGGCGGAAAAGGGTCTTGCGCAATCTGATGGAGGACGCCGCTCCTCTCTGCTCGGGATCTCGCCCTCCGCCGGCTTGATAGCCGCTGTGGACATCGGCGCCACCTCGATCGACGTCGCCCTGACGACACTCGGAAGCGAGTTGCTCGCCCGTCGGGGTGAACCGGCCGATGTGAGGGACGGTCCGCAGTCCACCCTCGGCCGGGTCAAGTTCCTTCTATCAGAGCTCCTCGACGAGCAAGCTGCAAACGCGAGGGACGTGCTTGCAATCGGTGTCGGGGTGCCCGGTCCTGTCGAGCAGGCCTCTGGTCTGTTAACGGTGCCCCCGATCATGCCGGGCTGGGACCGCTTCCCGATACGCGAGGCCTTCGCCGGGGAGTATGCTGCCCCCGTTTTCGTGGACAACGACGTGAACGTGATGGCACTCGGCGAGCACTGGAGCGGGGTGGCGAAGGGCGTCGACGATATGATGTTCGTCAAGATCGGCACGGGCATAGGTAGCGGGATCATCATCGGCGGCCACCTCCACCGCGGCACCCAGGGCTGCGCCGGGGATTTCGGCCACATCTGCGTGGATCCCGACGGTCCTCTCTGCACCTGCGGCAACGCCGGTTGCCTCGAGGCGTTGGCAGCGGCCCCGGCGATCGTGTTGCAGGCCGAAAGGTGCGCGAGGGAAGGTGAGTCCCCGCTCCTCATGGCCCTCCTGCGGGAGAAAGGCGAGCTGACCATGAAGGTTGTCGGGGAGGCTGCCAGACGTGGTGACTACTGCGCCCTCACAATCATCCGCAAGTCCGGGAGGCTGATCGGCCAGACGTTGGCCTCGGCCGTCAACGTGGTCAACCCTTCGATGATCGTGATAGGCGGTGGGGTTTCCCGCGTAGGTAACGCACTTCTGGCTGAGGTGCGCAGCGCCGTCTACCAGCGGTCGTTGCCGCTCGCCACGCGCAACCTCCCGATAGTCATGAGCGAACTGGACGACGTGGCGGGCGTCGTGGGCGCGAGCGCGATGGCCGCGGGGGAGGTGCTCTCTCTTGCGGGCCGTTAGCAGTGATGTCCCTCCGCTAGGAGTTCGGGCGGGGAGAGAGGAGCGCGAAGTGGGTAGAGGCGAGGAGAGAGCTCGAAAAAGCGAGGTCGGCGGGCAACGGGCGCCGTTTGAGATCTTCGGCGGCGCGCAAGAAGGAGAGGACAGGATGCTCGGACGGAGGACTATCGGCAAGACCCTGGCGCTGGTGGTGTGCTCGGTGGCGGTGGTGTTCGCGGCTGCCTGTGGCGGTGGCGGTCAAGGCGGGAATGGTGGGGGGCAAGGCAACGAGGGGCCGTTCACCATCGGGGTCTCCAACGGCTTCATCAGCAGCGAGTGGCGGACCCAGATGATCGACGACTTGCAGACGGTCAACGATGAGTACAAGCAGGAAGGGCTCACCGAGGATTTGGTAATAGAGAGCGCGGACGTCGATGCGCAGGGCCAGATCCAGCAGATGAGAAACCTCATCAACCGCGGGGTGGACGCCATCATCGTCAACCCTAACGACGCTACTGCCCTCGACCAGGTGATCGGTCAGGCTGAGCAGGCCGGAATCCCGGTGATCGCGGTAGACCAGGAGATCGACGCCCCGGGCGTCACGAACGTCGTGATCGACCAAGGCGAATGGGCGAGCATGGGTGCCGAGTGGTTGGTGGAAGAGCTCGGCGGCGAGGGTGACGTGGTGGTGATCAACGGCATCGCTGGCCACCCGGCTAACGAGGCCCGCTACGACGCCGTGAAGGAGGTCTTCGCCGAGAACCCGGGCATCGAGGTGGTCCAGGAGACGAACGCCGACTGGGACCAGGCGACGGCCCAGCAGGAGATGTCGAACATCCTCGCCTCGCAGCCGAACATCGACGGCGTCTGGACGCAGGACGGCATGGCGCGCGGCGTGCTACAGGCCGTTCAGGCCGCCAACCCCGGGGAGTACCCGGTGATTTCTGGCGAGGCCCGCTCCGGCTACATGAGGCTGTGGCAAGAGGTGCGCCAGGAGAATCCGGACTTCGCCTCTTACGGCCCCGTCAACCCGCCCGGGGTCGGTGCGAGCGGTCTGCGGGTGGCGGTGGAACTCTTGCAGGGCAAGGAGATCAAGCAGAGCGAACTCCAGGGCAAGGCAGGCAATACCCTGTACGTGCCGATACCCGGGGTCGTGACCAACCAGAACCTCGAGGAGGAAATCCAGAAGATCGATGTCGAGGGCGAGTACGTGCTCGACGGCATCATCAGCCGCGAACAGGCGCAGTCCTACTTCCAATAGGCAGGTAGAGATGGCTGACGTCTCCCTCTCGGCCCAGCACCTCGTCAAGCGCTACGGCGGTGTGGTAGCGCTCGCCGACGGCAACCTGGACGTGAAGTCCGGCGAGGTGCTGGCGCTGATGGGGGCCAATGGGAGCGGCAAGAGCACGCTCGGCAAGATCATCACCGGAGCCGTCGTCCCCGACGACGGAAGACTGCTCCTAGATGGCGAGGAGGTGAGCTTCTCTTCACCCCAGGCGGCTCGCCGGGCGGGGATCTCTGCCGTCTACCAAGAGCTCAGCCTGGTTCCTGATATGACGGTCGCCGAGAACATCTGGCTCGCCAACGAGCCGGTAGCCTTGGGCCAGGTCCGGAGGAAGGAGCGCAAGGAGCGCACCACGCGCCTCCTCTCTCTCTTCGAGGACGCTCTAGGGCCCTCCGTCGGTCCTGACTCGCTCGTATCGGCCCTCTCGCCCAGCGACCGGCAGATCGTGGAGATCCTCAAGGCGTTGAGCCGCGAGCCGCGCGTCATGATTTTGGATGAGGCAACTGCGAGCCTGGGGGCGTGGCAGGTGGAGCGGCTCTTCGAGCTCGTCAGCGAGTGGAAGGCTCGGGGTATGGCCCTCGTTTTCATCTCGCACCGTATGGAGGAGATCTTCCAGATCTCCGACCGGGCGACCGTGCTCCGAAGCGGCAGGACCGTGGGCGTGGCGAACCTGAAAGAGACGAGCGAGGAGGAACTGGTAAGTCTCATGATCGAGGGCGGCGTCGCGGAACGCCACATCGAGCACCCCGCGGGAGCCGCTGTCGAGAGAACGGTGCTGCTGGAGACCGAGGGCCTCCGGACGTCGGTGCTAGGGGGGGTGAGTCTGAGACTGACGGAAGGCGAGATCCTCGGCCTCGGTGGGTTGCAGGGACAAGGCCAAGCAGAACTGCTGCTCGCCCTTTTCGGGGCCGTCCCTCACTCGGGTACCGTCCGGCTCGCCGGCGAGGAGGTCCGCTTCTCCCACCCCCGGCAGGCGATGCGGAAGGGCCTCGCTTTCGTCCCCGGCGACCGGGGCGGCGAGGGCCTGCTGCCTATACGCTCTATATTGGAGAACCTCCTCTTGCCCTCTTGGTCGCGCTACGGCACGTTCCTGAACATACGGCAGGCGCGGAGGGACTCCGAAGAAGTGTCGCAAGGCCTGAGGCTCAAGATGGGCTCACTTGACCATCCGGTGAGCTCGCTGAGCGGCGGCAACGCGCAGAAGGTGGTCCTGGGCAAGTGGTTGATGCGGGACCCGAAAGTGCTCCTGCTCGACGACCCGACGAAGGGGGTTGACGTCGGCGCCAAAGGGGAGTTCTACAAGATACTCTCCGACCTTCGGCAAAGAGGGGTGGCGATCCTACTCCACAGCAGCGACGACGAAGAGCTCTTGGGCTTGTGCGACCGGGTGCTCGTGATGCGTGACGGTGTCGTGCGTAAGGAGCTCTCCGATGACGACCTGAACAAGTCGGCCCTCGTCTCGGCCAGCGTGGGCGCAGCCTCGAGTCCCTCCGATAGCCCGCCTTCCGATAGCCCGCCTTCCGATGGGGCGGCCTCAGGTGGGGCGGCGTGAGCGCGGCTCGGGCTACCGTGGGGCCGCGGCTGCGCCGGGTGGCGCTTAGGCAGCCGTACGCTTTCGCGCTCTTGCTCCTCGTGGTTGCCGTAGCGATCAACTACCTCCTGCAGCCGAACTTCTTCCAGCCCGGGATACTGAGCGGGAACCTGTTGCTCTTCGTGCCGCTCATGCTCGTCGCCGCTGGGCAGACGGTTGTCGTGATCGGGGGCGGCATCGATCTGTCTTTAGGCGCGATCGTCTCGATGGCAAACGTGGTCATAGTCAGCCTCATGGGCCAAGAGCCGTCCCTGTCCCAGATCGTGCTGTCGCTGGCCGCGGGGTTCCTGGCCGGTACCGTGGCCGGCGCGCTTAACGGCTTCTGCGTGGCCGTACTGCGCTTCCAGCCGATCGTGACGACCTTCGCGACGAGCTTCGTC
>Ga0126312_10003138_pt1 | contig 11123 bp, 10 predicted proteins | sample Plot104A_FD_92537 | JGI IMG/M metagenome (GOLD analysis project Ga0126312, IMG submission 92537) | Serpentine soil microbial communities from UC McLaughlin Reserve, CA, USA - Plot104A | ecosystem: Environmental > Terrestrial > Soil > Grasslands | place: USA: UC McLaughlin Reserve, Lake County... | reverse complement strand
GCGCCGGCGTCCGTCTTGTGGCGCACGGAGGGCGCCGCCAGCTTGACCGCGACGCTGCCGCCCAGCTCGGCCAGCGCCGCCACCGCGTCGTCCTCGCCGTCGACCGTGCGTCCCTCGACCACGGCCACCCCGGCCGCCCGCAGAAGCTCCTTGGCCTCGTGCTCCGGCAGCCAGCCGACGCCTCCGCGGGGAGCGGCGCGGCGGCGGCTGGCGGCGATCTCGCGCAGGCGGGCGGGGTCGGCGCCGGAGCGCCCGAGCGCAGCGGCGCAGCCGAGCCCCGTCCGAAGTCCGGCCACGGCCGGAACGCCGGCTGCGGCAAAGCGCGCGGCGGCCGCGTCGTCGAGCAGCTCAGGCAGGGTCGCCGCGACCATAACCGGTGTACGGCTCGCGCCCGCCCCGGCGAGAATGCCTTCGCGCACCGCCGCCCACGACCGCTCCGCGGCGCCGTCGATGCCCACCGGCTGGTCGTAGAGCACCAGCACGCGCTCCACCGCGGGATCGTCCCCGACCGTGGCGACGATGTCGCGCAGGGTCTCCACCTCGCCCCAGATGAGGGCCGTGTAGTCGAGCGGATTGCCGATGGTGGCCGCTCGCGGCACGAGCTTCCGGAGGCGTCGCTGCGTCCGCGCACCGAGCCGCGCCAGCGGCAGTCCTAGCCGCTCGGCCTCGTCGGCCGCCAGCGCGGAGTCGCCACCCGAGCAGGTGAGGACTGCAAGCCCGCCGTCCGCCCGCGGGCGCCGCGCGCCGGGCACCGCGAGCGCCTTGGCCAGCTCGAGCAGCTCGTGGGCGTCCGCCGCCCAGGCGGCGCCGGCCTCCTCGACGAGCGCACGGAACACCCGCTGGTCCCCGGCCACGGCGCCGGTATGGGCCGCGGCCGCGGCCGAGCCGGCGGCCGAGGCGCCCACCTTCAGCACGGCCACCCCCACGCCTTTCTCGGCGCAGCGCGCGAAGGCCTCGCAGAGCCGTTCGCCGTCCCCGTCGCCCTCGAGGTAGAGAGCGATCGACCCCACCGCCTCCTCGCCGGCCAGCTCCACCACCCAGTCGGCGGGGTCGAGCGCGACCGAGTTCCCGCACGAGACAACCGTGTGGAGCCGAAGGCCGCGCCGAGTGGTGAGCGCGTTGACCGCGAGATTGCCGCTCTGCGAGACGAGCGCCACACCGCCGGCCTCGAACGGGGGTAGGGCGTCGCCCACAGCGCCGCGCGCGCGTGTAGCGCGACGATGCCGTTGCCGTTTGGACCGCAGACGGGCAGCCCGTGCCGGAGCGCCGCCGCCCGCAGCGCGCGCTCGTGCTCGGCGCCCGCCGCCGCCTCGGCGCCGCCGCCCAGCGCGTCCTCGCCGCCGGCGGCCGTGAGCCCCGCCCCCAGCGCATCCGCGCCCGCCGCCATCTCTCCGAAGCCGGCCCCGTACACCACAGCGCCGCCGCACCCGAGGCCACCCGCCTCGTCGATCACGGTGGACACCGCGGGGGCCGGGATCGCGACGACCACGGCGTCGGGTACCTCCGGAAGGTCGGACAGCGCCGGGAAGCAGGCGCGTCCGTAGACCTCCGTCCGGCCCGGGTTCACGCCCCACACCGGGCCCGGGAAGCCCGCGCTCGCGAGGTTGAGGAGCGTCTGGCCCGCGTAGGAGTCTTCGCGCTCTGTCGCGCCGACGACCGCGACGCTGCGCGGGTGGAGAAGCCGGCCGAGATCCATCAGTGCAGCGTGCGCTCGACCCCGCGGCGCTCCAGCGCCCGGGCGATGATCAGCCGCTGGATCTCGCTCGTGCCCTCCCAGATGCGGTCCACCCGCAGCTCACGGAAGAAGCGTTCGGCCACGTTCGTCCGCATATAGCCGCGACCGCCGAAGATCTGGACGGCGCGGTCGGCGCAGCGGCCCGCCGCCTCGCTCACGAACAGCTTGGCCATCGAGGCCTTGGTGTGGACGACCTTCGGGTCGGCGCCGGCGTCCGCCAGGCGAGCAACCTCCATGGTGAGGAGCCGGCCGGCGGCGGCGTCGGCGGCCGAATCGGCGAGCGGGAAGGAGACACCCTCGTAGTCCATGATCCGCTGCCCGCCCTGCTTGCGCGCGAGCGCCCAGGCGGTGGCCTCCTCGATCAGCCGCCACATCGAGCCGACTCCGCGGGCGGCGATGCCAAGCCGCTCCTCGGTGAACCAGGCTCGCTGCAGCTCGTCTCCGCCGCCCACGCCACCGACCACCGCGCCCTCGCCGACCTCCACGTCGTTGAAGCGGATCGTCGGGTGGCCATGCGGATACGTGTGGGTGAAGGGCGGGTCGTCGACCAACTCGATGCCGTCCAGGCCGGCGTCGACGAGGAACAGCGTCGGGAACCTCTCGCGGTCGACGAGCGCGCCCGCCATCACGATGTAGACGGCGGCGACATCGCCATAGGTGACGAACCACTTCTCGCCGTTCAAGACCCACCCGCCGTCGATTCGTACAGCGGTCGTGGCGATGTGCGAGGTGTCAGAGCCCGCCTCGGCCTCGGTGACCGCGTAGGCGTCGTGAAGCTCGCCCCGGAGAGCCGGCTTCAGGTAGCGCTCGATCTGTCCCGGACTGCCGCTCGCGAGCACGTTGTACGCGCCCGGCATGTGCCAGGAGAGCGCGTTGGTCGAGCGCCCGAGCTGCTCCTCGACGAGGAACCACTCCAGCTTCGTCCAGCCCTGGCCGCCGTGCTCGGGCGAATGCAAGCCGCCGGACAGGCGCGCCTCGATCGCCTCGCGCTTGATGCGCCGCTTCAGCTCGTCGGGGATCCTGCCGCCGCTACGCTCGGCGAGCTCTTCGTTCGGGATCAGCATCTCGTCCACGAAGCGCCGGGCGCGGGCCTGGAGGTCCCGCTGCTCGGGTGTCAGATCGGCCGCGGTGGTCGGCGGGGGAGCGGCGGGGCTGATCGTCATGCGCGTCCTCCTGGAAGTCCCAATTTCAAGTTGTCGTGATTGTCGATGACGTCGAGCACCAGCTCGCGCGCTGGGCCGGGTGGCGCGACTCGGGCGAGCTCCAGTGCCTCCCTCAGGTAGGCCGTCCATGCGCGCCGGCTCCCGCGCGCTACCAGCCTCTCCACGCGCGCGTCCTCGGCCGCGATCGAGGCCGGGCTGGGCGGCCCGCCGTCACGCAGCTCCGCGACCGCGGCGGGAAGCTCGCGTTCGGGTTCCGGGGTGATGGAGAGCCATGTGTGGCGGGCGCCGAACGGGGCCACCGGAACATGGTATCATGTGACTGATCACAAAGTCAGGATGGGCTCGCCGTGGCAAGCGCAGGGCATTCCCGCAGTGCAGAGACTTCGAAGGCAGTATCGCCGGCGCTCGAGACGCGCCTCTACCGGGACCCGGAGATCCTCGAGCGGGAGCAGGTCCGCATCTTCGCGCGCAGCTGGCAGTTCGTGGGCCACGTCTCGCAACTGCCGGAGGCGGGCGGATACATCACCACCAGCGCGGGCGTCGAGCCCGTGCTCGTGATCCGCGACGACGAGGGCGTGCTGCGCGCCTTTCGCAACGTCTGCCGCCACCGGGGCTCCCGCCTCCTGAGCGGGTCGGGCGAATGCGGCAAGGCGATCCGCTGCCGCTACCACGGCTGGACATACAAGTTCGACGGCCGGCTGATCGGCGTGCCTGAGGGTCGCGCCATCCCGGGTCTCGACAAGTCCACGCTTGGCCTTTTCCCGGCGCGCGTCGAGGTGCTCTGCGGCCTTGTCTTCGTGAACCTCGACGTGCACGCCGCGCCGCTGGCCGAGCAGGTGTCGGGCCTGCCCGAACGCCTGGCGCGCTACGGACTCGAGCGCCTGCGGCCGAAGCGAGAGAAGGCAACCAGCCAGCCGGCCAACTGGAAGATCGTCGTGGACAACTACCTCGAGGGCTACCACGTGCCGATCGCCCACCCCGGGCTGATGCGGCTGCTCGACTACAAGCGCTACGACGTCGAGTTGCACGACGGCTGGGTCTGGTTCGACGCCCGGCTGCGCGACAAGCCGTCGGGTAACCGGATGGAGCGCATCTACCAGCGGCTGGTCGAGCCGATGCCGGGTCTCGCCGACGAGGACCGGCGCGTCTGGCACTACGTGTTCATCTACCCCAACACCACGATCGACCTATATCCCGATCAGGTGGGGATATGGCGCATCGACCCCGACGGCCACCGACGTACCGCCGACCTGAGCCTGACGCTGCTGCCCGAGCGGCGCGGGCTGCGGACCCGCGCCGCCCAGTACGCCAACAGGAGGGTCAACACTCTGGTGAGCGACGAGGACGTCGATCTCGTGGCGAACCAGCAGGCCGGCCTCGAGACTCGCGGCTTCGAGGCAGGTCCGCTCTCGCGACGCGAGGCGGCGCTCGGCTGGTTCGCGGACAGGATCCGCGCCGACATGGCCGAGGCCGCGTGAGCGAACCCGCGGCGGCGGCGCCGGTCGAGCGCGGCGCCCGCGATCGGATCCTTGCGGCGGCGGTGGAGCGCATCGCGAGCGACGGCATCGACGACGTCCGCATCGCCCGCATCGCCATGGACGCTGGCGTGTCCACCTCGCTCGTGCACTACCACTTCGAGACCCGCGAGGCCCTCCTCGAGGAGGCGCTCGAATACTCGTTCGAGCTGGCCGGCGACGTGCGCATCGGGGAGGGGGAGGGCGAGGCGCCGGATCACACTCACCGGTTGGCCGCGATAGTCGACCAGTGCCTTCCCTACCCGGGCATGCTCGAGCGCGACTTCATCCTCTGGGTGGAGCTGTGGCTTCGGGCGTCGCGCCACCCGGAGCTGCGCCCGACGGCATCCAGGTTGTACGCCCGGATGCACGAGTGGTTCAAGGAGGCGATCGCCGAGGGAGTCGAAAGCGGTGAGTTCCGCTCGAGCGACCCCGATCGGCTCGCCGACCGGCTGCTCGCTCTGCTCGACGGCTTCGGCATCCGCGCGCTGATCGGCGACCTGCCGATTGAGCACGCCCGCGTCGAGGTGTGGGCAGTGCTGGCGGCGGAGCTCGGGCTTGACCCGGAGCCTCCCCGCCGTTAGGTTTTCTGAATAGCCGTTCAACTTACTCGAGGGGGTAAGGCGATTGAGCCCGCGACCGCGGCTCGACCACGTACGGCGCCCCGAGCTCCTGGCCGCCGCGGCCGACGTGATTCGGGAGCGCGGGCTCGAGCACGTACGCGTTGCGGACGTGGCCGATCGCGCCGGCACCAGCGCACCGTCGGTCCTCTACTACTTCGCCTCGAAGGCGGAGCTCTTGAAGGAGGCGCTGACCAGCGCGGAGGAGCGCTTCTACGAGGACCTCGAACGGGAGCTCGCGGGGATCGACGGCGCGCCCGAGCGAATGCTCAAGATAATTGAGTCGGCCTGCGGCGAGGGCGACTACGACGCGGCGCTGTGGATGGAGCTGTGGGCGCGGGCACTGAGAGATCCTGAGCTAGCGGTGACCCGCGCCGAGCTCGACGGCCGGTGGAGGAAGGCGATCGCCGAGGTGGTGCGCTACGGCCAGGAGCGGGGGGAGTTCGGCCCGGCCGACCCCGACGAGCTTGCGGTGCTCTTGGCAGCGCTTCTCGATGGACTCGCCGTGCAGATCGCCTTGGGGGACATGGAGGTGACGCCGCCGCGGGTGCGGGAGCTATCTGTGCGCCTGGCCGAACGCGAGCTCGATTGTGAGTTGCGGGCGGCGGTGTGAACAGGAATCCCAACCGGCGCGAACTGCTGCAGGGCGGCGCCGGGGTGGCCCTGGGCCTCGGCCTCGCCGGCTGCGGCGTGGGCAACGTCAGCCGGGGCGACAAGGCGGCCACAGAGAAGCCCATCAAGAAGCGAGTGGACGGCGACCTCGTCTACTTCAACTACTCCGAGTACATCGACCCGGACCTGGTCAAGGGGTTCGAGAAGCGCTACGGCGTGAAGGTGCGCGAGTCGTACTTCGACTCGATGTCGGCGATGATGGCCAAGCTGCGCGCCGGCATCAAGTACGACGTGGTCTTCCCGAGCGCCGAGTACGTGCAGCGGATGCTCGCCGGCAACCTCCTGCGCAGGCTCGACCGCGACCGTCTGGCGAACGTCGACACGGTCTACTCGTACTTCGACGATCCCTGGTACGACAAGGCCTCGGAGCACTCGACGCCCTACGGCCTGTACGCCACCGGTCTGGGCTACCGCGCCGACAAGGTGACCGGCATGACCGGCTCCTGGCGCGATCTGGGCGAGGCCGACTCGGGCGACCGGAGCTTCCTGCTGGACGACTACCAGAAGGCCATCGGGATGGCGAACCTGGTCAATGGCTATCCGCTGAACGAGGTCGACGGTGACAAGCTCGATAAGTCGAAGGACTACCTGGTCGACCTCAAGCCAAAGCTGCGGGGCGTCTCTGCCGACACGATCACGAACATGGCGAGCGGCAACGCCTGGATCCAGCACCTCTGGAACGGCGACATCGTCAACATCCGCTACCAGGTCGACAATCCCGAGGACTACCGGTTCCAGAAGTGCCGGGAGGGGCTCCCCGTAGGCAGCGACAACTTCGTGATCCCGGTCAATGCCGAGCATCCGGGTACGGCGCTGCTGTTCATCGAGTACATGCTGGAGCCCGCCCACGCCGCGCAGAACGTCGAGTGGATTGGCTACCCGATGCCCTACGACGGCGCCGCCACGGAGGCGTTCCAGGGTCTCGTCAAGGACGACCCCGAGATCAACGTGACCGTCGAGGACCTCGAGAAGGGCCAGCAGTTCGAGAACCTGAAGGGGGAGGGGCGGCTGGCGTGGGACGAAGTGTGGACCGAGTTCAGGGTGGCGTAGGACGGATGCCGATCCGCGCGCACTCGGCCGAGCCGAGTGCTTACGGCCGATGACCGAGAAGCGCTTCGCGTCTCTCTTCCTCGTCCCCGGTGGCGTTTGGCTGCTGCTGCTGTTCGTCACGCCGCTCGTGTTCCTGCTGGCGATCTCATTCGGCTACACCGACGACCTCGGCGAGGCGATCTACAGCACCCGTCTCGGCAACTACGAACGCCTGGTCGATCCCGACTACCTGCCCGTGCTGTTCCGCTCGGTGGGGTTCGCCTTCGCCGCCGTCGCCCTGTGCCTGCTGATCGGCTACCCGGTCGCCTACTACATCGCGATCTTCGGCGGCCGCTGGAAGAACGTGCTGATCGCGCTGGTGGTGCTGCCCTTCTTCGTCAACTACCTCATTCGCACGTATGCCTGGATCGCAATGCTCGGCGACGACGGGCTGGTCAACGGACTGCTGAACACGGACGTGCGCTTCCTCAACACGCCCTACGCGGTGATCGGAGGCCTCGTCTACGGCTTCCTGGCGTTCATGATCCTGCCGGTCTACGCGGCGCTTGACCGCATGGATCCGTCGCTCATCGAGGCGGGCAAGGACCTCTACGGCGGCCCCTGGCAGACCTTCCGCCACGTCACCTGGCCGCACACGATCCAGGGCGTGCTCGCCGGCTCGGTGCTCGTGTTCCTGCCCGCCGTCGGCGACTTCGTGTCGGCCTCGCTCTTGGGCGGTCCGGGGGAGGTTATGGTCGGCAACCTCATTCAGCAGCAGTTCCAGGCTTCCGACAACTGGCCCTTCGGCGCCGCGCTGACCGTGGCGATGATGGCCTTCCTGATGATCTTCATGCTGCTCTACCTGCGGGCCGCCGCGCGCGAGACCAGGGAGGCCACGGCGTGAGCACGATCGAGTCCCGTCCGCCCGCGCCCACGCCTGCCACCGTCGCGGCCGACGCCGGACGTGCGCGCGGCAGGCCGCCGAAGGGATTCGACAGGCCGCGCTTCCTCAAGCTCTTCATGGGCGTCTTCTTCCTGTTCCTCTTCGCCCCGATCGTGCTCGTGGTGTTGTTCTCGTTCAACTCGAGCCGCTCCTTGCAGGACTTCCAGGGCTTCAGCACGCGCTGGTACGAGACCTTCTTCGATTCGGAGTCGCTGCGCGACTCGCTCATCGCAAGCCTTCAGATCGCGTTGATCACCATGGTGATCGCCACGATTCTCGGCACGTTGCTGGCCTACGGGCTGGTCCGCGCCCGGACGCGCGTGTCGGGCGGCCTCAACATGCTCATGCTCGTCCCACTGGTCACGCCGGAGATCGTGGCCGGCGCCTCGGCGCTCCTGCTGTTCACGCAGGTGAAGCTCGAACTCTCGCTGACCACCATCATCCTCGCGCACATCACCTTCTCGATCTCCTACGTGACGGTGGTGGTGCGCGCCCGGCTGGCGCAGCTCAGCCGCGAGGTCGAGGACGCCTCGATGGACCTGGGCGCCACCCGCCTGCAGACGTTCCGGCTCATCACTCTGCCGGCCCTGTGGCCCGCGGTCCTGGCCGCCGGCCTGCTCGTGTTCGCGCTGTCCTTCGACGACTTCGTCCTGTCCTTCTTCACCACCGGCGAGAGCCCGCAGCCCCTGCCGGTGCGCATCTGGACGCAAATCCGCTTCGGCGTCAGGCCGACGATCAATGCAATCGGGACCTTCATGCTCGTCATCTCGATCCTGTCCATCGGCTTGGCGCTGCTGCTGCCGCGGCTGTTCGGCCGGCGCGAGAGCGGGCTCAAGGTACTGCTGGGAAGGGAAGGGGCATGAGCGCAATCCGCTTCGACGCAGTGACCAAGCGTTTCGGCGAGACGGTTGCCGTCGACGCGTTGGATCTCGAGATCGAGAAGGGGGAGTTCTTCTCGCTCCTCGGACCGTCCGGCTGCGGCAAGACGACGACCCTGCGCATGGTGGCCGGCTTCGAGCAGCCGAGCGGGGGGCACATCTATCTCGACGGCGAGCCGGTCGAGGCCGTGCCGCCCTACAAGCGCAACGTCAACACGGTCTTTCAGAGCTACGCGCTCTTCGAGCACCTGAGCGTCGAGGACAATGTCGCCTTCGGGCTGAAGCGACGAAGGGTGGCGTCGGACGAGATCCGCTCCCGTGTGGCCGAGGCTCTCGAGCTCGTGGAGCTGCACGGGCGCGAGAAGTCGCGGCCGCGGGAGCTGTCGGGCGGGCAGAAGCAGCGCGTCGCGCTGGCGCGAGCGCTCGTCAACCGGCCGGCAGTGCTGCTGCTGGACGAGCCGCTGGGCGCCCTCGACCTGAAGCTCCGCAAGCAGATGCAGGTCGAGCTCAAGGGCATCCAGCGCGAGGTCGGGATCACGTTCCTCTACGTCACGCACGACCAGGAGGAGGCGCTCGCGATGTCCGATCGGATCGCGGTCATGGAGGACGGCGAGGTGAAGCAGTGCGGCACGCCCGAGGAGGTGTACGAGCAGCCGTCCGGGGCGTTCGTGGCGGGCTTCATCGGGATCTCGAACCTGCTCGCCGGCGTGGTCCAGGACGGCGGCGTGCGGCTCGCCTCCGGCGCGACATGCGTGGCGGACCTGCCGGACGACTGCGGGCAGGGCTCCGAGGTGCACCTCTCGGTACGCCCGGAGAAGATCTGGCTCGACGAGCTCGAGGACGGGATGATCTCGCTCGACGGGACCATCATCGAACGCGTCTATGTGGGCACCACGACGCAGGTGATCGTCGAGCTCGGCCCCGGCATGCGCGTGACCGCGCTCGAGCAGAACACGGCGCGGGCGCACTCGGACGACCGCTGGCAGATCGGCGACCGCGTACGCCTCGGCTGGCACCCCGAGCACGCCCGCGTGCTTCGGTAGATCTAGCGGTTCAGGCCCTCGTCGGGCGTCGCGAACAGCCGCTTCGACTTGTCGTTGAGGTCTGCGAAGCGCTCGACGATCTGGGCGGCCACACGCCAGCGGTCGGGCTCGCGGCGCAGCCGCCAGGTGTGGAAGCAGGAGCCGGTGAACTCCTCGCTCGTCGCTGACGGCGCCTCCCAGCGGCGCAGGAAGAACTCGAGCCTGGTGCGGGCGCTGACCTCCTCCTCGGAGGGCTGATCCAGCTCGAGCACGTCCTTGACCAAGTGGCTCTCATCGAAGAAGCCCTCCCGCTGAGAGAGGAAGTCGCGCAGGCCGTCGATTCCCTTCCAGAGCTTGCCGTCGACGAAGCCGGTCTCGAAGTCCTCGGTGAGCACCGCCGCCATCATCTCCTCGGCCGCGGGGTGGCGCTGGAGGAGGCCCAGGTACTCGGCCAGCAGCCCGCGCAGCTCTTGCTCGCTCATGCCCGGGACAGTAGGGGCAACCGCCGCCTCAGCGAGCGGCGGTCCCTCAGGATCCGCTGCGCGGCATTGTGCCCGGACGCCGCCATCACACCACCGCCGGGGTGGGTGCCTGCGCCGCAGAGGTAGAGGCCGTCGACGGGAGTTGCGTACTGGGACATGAGCGGCGACGGGCGCATGAAGGCCATTTGGTCGAGCCCCTGCTCGCCCTGGAAGATCGAGCCGTCGGCGAGACCGAAGATGCGCTCGATGTCGGGTGGGGCGAGCACCTCGTGGTGGATGAGCGCGTCCTTCACGTTCGGTGCGTGCTCGGCCACGATGTCGAGGCAGCGCTCGGCGTACGCCTCGCGGGCGCCGTCGGCCCAGTCCCGCTCGCGGTAGGGGCCGTATTGGGTGAACATCGTGAGGACGGTTGTGCCGTCGTCCGTCAGCGACGGATCGACGGCGCTCGGCACCTCCACCTCGACATACGGGCCTTCGGCCGGCACCCCGCGCACCGCGTCCTGCCAGGCGCGCTCCAGGTAGTCGAGGGAGGGGCAGAGGGCGAAGCTCGTGTGCAGGAGGCGCTCGCCGTCCTCGGCCGGAACGTGCTCGTAGCGAGGCGGCTCGGAGAGCACGCAGTTCACCTTCACCGAGCCGCCGCGGCTGCGGTAGCGGCGCATGTCGCGCACCACCTCCGCGGGGAAGTGCTCGGCGCCCGTCATCTCGAGCACGGTCGTGCGCGGGTGGGCGCCCGAGGCCACGATCGGGGCGCGCAGCTCCTCGCCGGACTCGAGAGTCACGCCTGTGACCCTCCCATCGCGAACGTCGATCGACCGCACGGGCGCTCCGGTGCGGATCGTCGCTCCAGCGGCCTCGGCGCTGCGGGCGAGCGCCTGCGAGATCCCGCCCATGCCGCCCCGCACGTGGCCCCACAAGCCGCTCACGCCGTTCAGCTCCCCAAGCGCATGGTGGAGCAGGTTGTAGGCGGTGCCGGGGGTGCGCGGGCCGGCCCAGACGCCCACCACCCCGGTGGAGGCGAACGAGCCCTTGATTGCATCCGACTCGAACCACTCGTCGAGCAGGTCT
>Ga0126312_10003137_pt1 | contig 11123 bp, 10 predicted proteins | sample Plot104A_FD_92537 | JGI IMG/M metagenome (GOLD analysis project Ga0126312, IMG submission 92537) | Serpentine soil microbial communities from UC McLaughlin Reserve, CA, USA - Plot104A | ecosystem: Environmental > Terrestrial > Soil > Grasslands | place: USA: UC McLaughlin Reserve, Lake County... | reverse complement strand
TCCGCGGCCGAGGCGAGACCCAGGAGGTATCGGATGGGGTGAAACTCGGCCTGATCTGAGAGCCGCACGGCGGCGGCGACGTCGAACGGCAGATCGGTTTGCTCCACAAGCGAAACCGGCAGGCCCGCCTTCTCGGCCGACTCAGCTTCATCCTCCAGCTGGCGCACCCGCTCGGCACTCTGCGTGTAGGTGAAGTTGGGCTTCCGCCGGAAATCGCATTCGATCCCGAGCTCGTCGACGTTGGCGGCGATCATCGCGAGCCCGGCCTCGTTCGCCGCCGCGTACGCGCGGGTCTTCTCGATCCCGTGGGAGCGCAGAAGGGAGGCGTACGTGAGCCCGTGAAGGGACGTGACCTTTGCGGTCGTGCGGCCCGTGACGCCCTGGCCGAGACGCCCGCCCTCGACGAGAATGACCTTCGCGCCGGTCCGCGCCAGCGCGAACGCGGTTGTGACGCCGATGATGCCGCCGCCGACGACCGCTACGTCCGCCGCGGCGTCCTCCATGAGGGGCTCCCGCGCGGCCGGCAGCTCGAGGTCGAGCCAAGGAGGAGTCGGGGTTCCCAAGGCGCGCGTCGCCGGCTCAGCCATCGAGTGGATGGCTACCCGCGGCGCGGACGCGCAAGCGCTAGGCCAGCTCGCGTTTCAGGACCTTCCCGGTGGCGTTGCGCGGCAGCGAGTCGAGGAACGCGACCTCGCGCGGGACCTTGTAGCGCGCGAGGTTCTTCTTCACATACGCCTTCACCTCGTCCTCGGAGAGCTCCTCCCCGTCGGTCCTGACGACGAAGGCCTTCAGCCGCTGGCCGAACTCCTCATCCTCGACGCCAATCACCGCGACCTCCTTCACCGCGCCGAGCCCCGCGATCAGGTCCTCGACCTCGCGGGGGAAGACGTTCTCCCCGCCCGAGACGATCATCTCGTCGTCGCGGCCGTCGATGAACAGGCGACCCTCGGAGTCGAAGTGGCCGACGTCGCCCGAGGAGAGCAGGCCTTGGTAGACGTCCTTCCCGCCTCCGCCCGTGTAGCCCTCGAACGCCATCTCGTTGCCGACGAACACGCGGCCGGTCTGGCCGGTCGGTAGCTCTTCGTCGCCATCCTGAGCGACGATCTTGACCACTGTGCCGCGGGGCGCCTTGCCGGCGGTGCCGGGGGCGGCCCGCAGGTCCTCCGGCGTTGCGATCGTCGCCCACGCCACCTCGGTCGAGCCGTAGAGGTTGTAGAGGTTCTCCCCGAACTGATCCATCCAACGCTCCGCCAGGGGGCCCGGGAGGGCGGAGCCGCTCGCGGCCGTCACGCGCAGCGATGGGAGGTCGTACCGGGCGAGCGTCTCCTCCGGAAGCTGGAGGATCCGCTGCATCATCACCGGCACCACGACGAGCGCCGTCGCCCCGCTCTCGGAGATCGCGCGCAGTGTGTCCTCCGGGTCGAACTTGCGCCGCACGACATACGTGGAGTTCAGAGCCAGCCCCAGCACGAAGTGCGCGAAGCCCCAGGAGTGAAACAGCGGTGCCGCGATCACGGTCGGCTCCTGGGCGTGCAGCGGGATGCGGGAGAACATCGCGGCAAGGGGGCTCAGGGTGTCCGGCTGGCTGCGCTGCGCTCCCTTCGGCGTGCCGGTCGTGCCCGAGGTGAGAATGACGAACCGGCTCGACTCGTCCGGTGCCGCGGGAGCGTCGTCGGAGCCACGCCCGATCAGCTCGTCGAGCGTGGGATGGCGAGCCGACCCCTCGCTCCAGGCCACGAAGCGCTTCATGTAGCTATCGGCCTCGGCGTCGAGAAGCCCCGCGAACTCCTCGTCGTAGATGAGCGCCACCGGCGCCTCCCGTTCCATCACCCCCTCTAGTTGCGGACCGGAGAAGGCGGTGTTGAGGTAGAGGCCATTCGCCCCGAGCTTGGAGACCGCGAGGGTCCCATCGATGAAGCCTCGATGGTTGCGGCACATGATCGCGACGCCGTCCCCCTCGCCAACGTCGCGCTCGGCGAGCGCGTTGGCGAGCGCGTTCGAGCGCCTGTGCAGATCGGAGAATGTCAGCTCTCCCGCCTCATCGCGAAGCGCGACGTCCCGCGGATGGTGGATGGCCGCCGAGGCGATCCCCGCCGCCGGGGAGGCCCCGTAGCGCACCAGCTCGACAACCGAACGCGCCAGCTTGTCGGGGCGGACCGGCGCGAGTACACCCGCCTCCGCGAGTGTCTTCACGTTGAACGGAACGTCGGTGACGGGGCCGAGCGGACCGAGTTTGATCCGCCTGCCGATGCCGCCGATGGGGCCGGGAAGCTCCACAGCCGAAGCTTAGGTGAGGTCGACGAGCGCGACCGCAAGGCAGGCGATCCCCTCGCCGCGCCCGATCGCACCCATGCCCTCGTTCGTGGTCGCCTTGACGCTCGCCGGGGCACCGATCGTGTCGCTCAGCAGCTGCTCCATCTCGGTTCGGTGAGGCCCGAGCCTTGGCGCCTCGCAGATCACGGTCGCGTCGACGTTCAGGACGCGGCCCGGAAGCTGGCCGATCGTGGCGCGAAGCAGGTCGAGGGAGTCGGCGTCGCGCCAGCGCTCGTCGTCGGCGGGGAAGTGCGTGCCGAGGTCGCCGAGGCCGGCCGCTCCGAGCACGGCGTCGATGATGGCGTGGGCGACCACATCGGCGTCGCTGTGACCCTCGAGGCCCTCGGGGTGGTCGATCTCCACCCCGCCCAGGACCAGGCGCCTGCCGGGCGCGAACCGGTGCGCGTCGTAGCCGATCCCGACCCTCATGGCCCCAGCCGATCCATCCGCCGCTCCCGCCCCTCGAACACGGCAACCTCGTTGATGCCCCAGCCCCTCATCCTCTCCACGGCCGCAGGGTATTCCCAGCCGACGAGCCCCGGCTCGTGCGCGTCCGAGGAGAGCGAGAAGACCGCCCCCGCGTCGACGAGCATCTCGGCGAGCGCCGCTGAGGGGTAGAGCTCGCCGGCCGGCTTGCGCAGCCCGGCCGTGGAGACCTCGACGGCAACGCCCGTATCCGCCACGGCCTCGACCAGCGGCTCGTAGTGGAAGCGCACGTCGCGCTGCGGCTGGGGCCTCCCGGAGCCCCACACCTTGACCAGGTCGGGGTGGGCGAGGATGTCGAAGAGGCCGGAGCGGGCCGCCTCCGCGACTATCTCGAAGTAGCGCGACCAGACCTCATCCGGATCACCGCTCCGCTCCCACGCGTCGTAGCCCTCGTGGTCAACGGCGCCATGCTCGCCGAGAAAGTGGACGGAGCCAAGCACGTAATCGAACTCGTGCGCGTCGAGAAGCGAGGCGATGCGATCCTCCGCGCCTGGGATGAAGTCCGCCTCGATGCCGAGCCGAAGCGGCGTGGTACGCACGAACTCGCAGTACGCCGCCAGGTCGTCAGTCGCGTTCGCCTCCCAAAAGGGGTGCCGCCATAGCTCCAGGGCGGGCGCGAAGCGGTAGATGTGCTCGGAGACGCCGAGCTCCTCGACGCCGGCGTCGCGCGCCGCGTCCAGGTAGCGCTCAGTGTTGGCCTCGGTGAAGTGCTCCGCAGCGGTCGCGCCCAGGTCGTCGGGGCGCAGGTGGACGTGATAGTCCGTGAGCATGCGCCGGTACGCTAGCGGGGTGCTTCGCCGCGCCCGCGAGGGACCGCCATGGTTCATCTGAGGATCGTCGTCCCGAGCTATCAGGCCGAGCACGCGCTCGCCCTTTTGAACGGCACGCCGTCGGTGTGCAACCTCATCTACCTCGAGCGGGCGGCCAAGCGCCCGGAGGGCGATGTGATCCTGTGTGACGTGGCCCGCGAGGACGCAAGCGTGATCATCTCCGACCTCAAGGAGCTGAACATCGACAGCGAGGGGTCGATTGCCCTGGAGGACATCGACTCGCATGTCTCGTCGACGGCGGCGATGGCGGCGGAGGAGGCGGGCGAGGGCCTAGGGGCCGACGCCGTCGTGTGGGAGGAGGTCGAGGCGCGGACCTCCGAGAACGTGGAGCTCTCCGCAAACTTCCTCGCCTTCATGGTCCTGGCGATGCTGATCGCGGCGATCGGCATCTTCACGGATCAGCTACTGCTGATCATCGGCGCGATGATCGTCGGCCCCGAGTTCGGACCGCTCGCGGGCCTCTGCGTCGCGATCGTGCAGCGCGAACTCCCACTCGCGCGCCGTTCCCTGAGAGCACTGGTCATCGGCTTCCCGCTCGGCATCACCGCCTGCTTCCTCTTCACGCTCGCGCTGAGGGCGCTGGGGGTGGTTGGCCCCGACACGGACTACTCCGACCAGAGCTTCGTCGAATTCATCAGCCACCCGGACGGGTGGACCTTCGTCGTCGCGTTCCTGGCCGGAACCGCCGGCGTGCTCTCGCTGACATCCGCGAAGTCGGGCGCGCTGATCGGCGTGCTGATCTCCGTGACGACCATCCCCGCCGCCGCGAACATCGGAATCGCCGCAGCCCTCGGCGACTGGCACAACTGGGGGGGCGCGATGCTTCAGCTGACCGTCAACCTCGCGATGATCGTCATCGCCGGGGTGAGTACGCTCTTTCTGCAGCGCCGCCTCTACCTCCGGCGACGGCTTGCCCATCTCCATCACGAGGCTCGGGAGGTCGCCGGGCTCCCGCTCGGGCGCAGCCGAAGGGTCGGCAGCGCGACCTACCAGCGGCCCGAGTGAACCGGACCGTCGCCGATCTCGCGATCCTGCTCGGCACATTTGCCGTCGCGGCTGCGCTCGCAGCCGCGCTCGGGGCCGCCAACTTCGGCACCGCCCTCGCCTTCGGGCAGATCGGCTTCGCGCTGGCCCTGGTCTACGTGCTGGTACGCCGCTAGCGCACCGCCGAACGTCCCTGGATGGTCGCTATAGGCCCCACTCCGGGACGTTCAGCGTGAGGTGAGCAGGGCTGCCGCGATTCGCAGATCGTCCACCGTCGTCACCTTCAGGTTGCGAGCCGGTGCGGGGGCGATCAGCACCTTCCCCCCTGCCTTCTCTACCAGCATCGCCTCGTCGGTCGCGGACTTCACGCGCTGGGGATCCGCGTCGAGCGCGTCGCGGAGGGCACCCGAGCGAAAGGCCTGCGGAGTCTGGGCCGCCCACAGGTGATCGCGGCTCTCGGTCTTGGCGATCGTCGGGCCGTCCCGCTCGATCTCCCCCTGCTCGGGTCGCGGCTCGCGGGCCCGCTTCACGGTGTCGGTGATCGCGGCGGCCGCGATCACCCCGTCGGCGTCCGCTCGGGATGCGAGCTTGCCGACGACCTCGTCGATCAGCTCAGTGGTGACCAGGGGGCGGGCCGCGTCGCAGATGACGATGGCGTCCGCGTCCACCGCCTCGAGCGCGCTCGCCACGGACTCCGCTCGCGTTTCGCCACCGGTCACCACGTGTGCCCCGGACGCCAGCTCCCCGAGGCGTTCCTCGTGGTCCGGCGGTGCGGCGATCACCACCGCGCTCACGGTATCGGCGGCGGCGACCGCCTCCAGACACCAGGCGACGAGCGGCTTTCCCGCCAGCTCGACGAGCGCCTTCGGCAGCTGCGCCCCCAGGCGCTCACCGGCGCCGGCGGCCGCGATGACCGCTGCCGCAGAAAGCTGCGCGGCGGTCATCGCTGTCCCGGCCGGTCGTTCGTGCTAGGCCGTTGCGGCGACCTTGTCGCCGAACCGCTGCTCCAGCAGCCCGTCGATGTACTCCTCGGCGCCCTCGGCGTCCGTGTCGCGGGCGTACATGAACTCCGACGCGAGGATCTTCTTCGCCCGGGTGTACATCTGCTTCTCTCCGGTGGAGAGGCCCTTCTCCCACTCCCTGATCGCCAGGTTGCGGACGACCTCCGCGAGCTCGAAGACATCGCCTGTCTTGATCTTCTCGCGGTTGTACTTGAACCGGCGGTTCCAGTTCTTGGGCATTTCCGACACGTCGCCGGTGAGAACGTCGATCACCTTCTTCACGTCGTCCTCGTCGATCACGCGACGCAAGCCGGCGCGGTGCGCGTTCTCGCAGGGGACCATGACGGTCATCTCGTTGTGGAGGATCTTGATCGTCAGGTAGTCCCGCTTCTCGCCGAGGAGCTCCTTCGTCTCCTTCTTGAGGACCATCCCAGCCCCGTGGTGCGGGTAGACGACGTTGTCGCCTTCGTCGAACGTGCACTCGACGGGGCCTAGCTCCGCGTCGAGGTCGATCGCTTCCTCCTCTAGTGCTAGCTCTGGAATTGTGTTCTCCCTTCTCGAAGAAACGGCCGCCGGGTAGCGGCGGCCGTCTTGGTTACGTGTACCGGTCGACGAGGTCGACCTCCTGAAGCCTGCGCAGGCCCTCGCGAATGTCGCGGGCGCGCGTCTCCCCCACGCCGTCGATCGAGGCCAGCTCGTGCTCGCTCGCGCCCATGATCGAATCAAGCTCGCCGTAGCGGTGGACCACCCGCTGGGCAACGAGCCGCGGAAGCCGCGAGATGCGCGACAGGGCTCGGTAACCGCGCGGGGCGATCGGGAACTCGACGGTGCTGGTCTTCCGCTCGTAGCCGAGCAGCTCGGCGAGGCGGCCGAAGTCGAGCACCTCCTCATGCGGCAGCGCGGCGAGCTCCTCGAGGATCCGCTCGGTGCCCTGCTCGGTGTCCTCCCGCGCGTAGTCGCGCACGAGCGCGACCCGGTCGGCCATCACGCCGACGACGGTCTCCTCCAGCTGCATCTCGATCAAGCGGCCCTCTGACCCGAGCTCAATGATGTAGCGCTCGACCTCGGAGGCCATCCGGGTGACCATCTCGACCCGCTGAAGTGCGGCGAGCGCGTCGTACAGGACGGCCTCTCCCCCGAACTCGGCGGCGGTGAGCCGCGCCGAGACCTGATCGAGGCGCACCCGGTACTTCTCGAGCGTCGCCAGGCCCTGGTTCGCCTTCGAGAGGACCGAGGGGATGTCCTCGAGGATGTACTTGATCCCCTCCACATAGAGTGAGACGACGTCGCGGCGCGCGGAGATCGCGATCACCAGCGCATCGGTCTGCTTCGAGACTCGCTCGGCGGTTCGGTGGCGGGTGCCCGTCTCCATCGAGAGGATCGTCGGGTCGGGCATCAGCTGGACGTTGGCCCATGAGATCGTTGTCGCGCCAGGGTCGAGGATGATGGCCCCGTCCATCTTCGCGACCTGGTAGAGCAGCGCGGGCGTGTAGTCCACGTCGAGGCGGATCCCTCCGGAGAAGAGGAACGAGATCTCGTCGGGCTCGCCGATCACCAGCAGGCCGCCGGACCGGGCGTGGATGATGTTGTCGATGCCCTCCCGCAGCGAGGTCCCGGGAGCGACCATGTCAAGCGCGCGTAGGAGGCGGGGGTCCAAGCGAGACTCGAGCTCGTGCAGCTCTTCGGAGGCGGAGGCCACGCGGGCTAACCGTGCACTTGGGGCGTGGCTGCACTCATCGCCAACGATGATGGCAAAGAAACCCTGCTCGCGACCGTGCGCCCAATCCCGTGTGGAGAGGTCGGATTCGGCCTTGTCAAGGCGAATACCCGCTTCAGGGTACGTCCGTGCCTACGCAGCTTCCGGAACCGCCCTCGGGCGGCGCCCGCGGCCCGCTCGCAGAGCGTCGCGAACGGTGGACTGAGCGCTCAGTCCTTTCAGGCGCTCCCCGGCCGCAGGGGCCAGGACGGGCTCGAGCCCGAACTTGAGCGCCTCGCCGACGCGGCGATCAGCGTGGGCGACATGACGCAGCTCCCCGGTGAGCCCGACCTCACCGAAGCACGCGAGCGGACGCCCATCCGAATCCGCGAGCGCCTCGCCCCGGTGGGCCGAGGCGAGCGCCAGCGCGACCGCGAGGTCCGCCCCCGGCTCGTCCACGCGCACCCCGCCCGCGACATTCACGAAGACGTCCGAGGATGAGAGGGATGGGCCGCCGTGGCGAGCGAGGACGGCGATAACCATCGCGAGGCGGTTGCGGTCGATGCCGGTGGCAATGCGGCGCGGAGGGACGATCTCGGTGGGGGCGACGAGCGCCTGGACCTCGACGAGGAGCGGGCGGCTGCCCTCCATTGCGCACAGCACGACCGAGCCGGCCGCTGCGCTCGCCTCGCCGACGAAACGGGCCGATGCATCCTCGACCTCGACGAGCCCTCCGCCCCGCATCTCGAATACCCCGACCTCGCTGGTCGCGCCAAAGCGGTTCTTCAGCGCGCGCAGCGTGCGGTAGCTGCGCTCGCGCTCACCCTCGAAGAAGAGCACGCAGTCCACGAGGTGCTCGAGCACCCGCGGGCCGGCGACCGCCCCCTCCTTGGTGACGTGCCCCACCAGGACCACCGCCGACCCCACCCGCTTCGCAACCTCCATGATCGCGTTCGCCGCCTCGCGCACCTGCCCGACCGAGCCGGGGGCGCCCGTCATCCCCTCGGCGTGCATCGTCTGTATCGAGTCGATCACGCATGCTTCGGGGCGTTCGGCCTCCAGCGTCGCGAGGATCGACTCGAGCGAGGTCTCGGCGAGCACGGGGACCGCAAGGGCGGCCTCGCCGAGCCGCTCGGCGCGAAGGCGGACCTGAGCCGCCGATTCCTCGCCCGAGATGTACAGGACCTTTCGCCCCGCGGCGCCGAGGTTGCCCAGCGCCATGCCGGTGAGCGTCGACTTCCCGATGCCCGGCGAGCCGCCGAGCAGGACGAGCGAGCCCGGGACCAAACCGCCGCCCAGGACGCGATCGAGCTCCGCGATCCCGGTGCGCAGCCGATCGACCGAAGGCTTGGCCACATCGCGAAGCGCGACGGGCTTGCCGGCCGCCGCCGATCGGGGGCGCCCGCCGCCCTTGGGAGCCGTCGGCGCCGGTTTGGTCTCGACGAGCGTGTTCCACTCGCCGCAGCCCGGGCAGCGACCCGTCCACGAGAGCGCCTCGTGGCCGCACCCCTGGCAGACGAACTTCGAGCCCTTCCCGGCCATAACCCGATGCTGTCAACCCCGCAGGACGCCACCGCGCCCCCGGTTGAGCCGGTCTAATGCTTCAGGGGCTTGGCACAGACGCCGTAGGCGGTGAAGCCCTGCATGAAGTCGCCATAGTTGTCGACCCAGGACTCCCAGCCGCGGGTCCCGGGCGTACCAGTGCCGATCGGCCGGGATGCCGCGCCGAAGATGTGTCCGTTGTCATTGGGTACGAACTGGCCGCCCCCGACGATGCGGCGCTTTCCGTCGCATGTCGCGAACGCGCTTTCCTGCTCGTCGGGATCAACGTCCACGGAGTGTTGCGCGAGGGTGACATCGAGCTTGGCGCAGACGGCGGTGGCCTTGAGGGTTGGCGACGTCAAGGAAGCGTTGTAGACAGCGAACTCCCATTGCCGAGCAACGGGGGACGGATAGCTGTCGATCTCGACGACCTGAGAACTGCCCGTGGTCCCTCCGGAGATCGGCCATTCGCCAGGCTTATCGCAGGGCAGGCTCCAAGAGATCACCGCACCGTCCGCCTCGACCTCGGTTCGCTCATACCGCGGCTCCGGTGCTGCACAGATCGCGTAGGTGTAGACGTCCATGGCGTCGAGGTAATTGAGCACCGCCTTCCAGCCATCGTCGGGGCGGCGGTCCTTGTCACCGCCGTCGAGCGGCGCGGAGTGCCCGACGACGACATCGCCGAAGCCCTGATCGTTGTACGTGCCGCCGCCGTAGACGTGCGTGCCACGCGGGCAGGGCGCCTCGAATGCGCGCGAGATCTGGGTAGGGGGCTCCGAGACCTGCCTGTGCTTGGTGACGTACGTGAACCCACCCGATGAGTTGATTGCTCCGAGAGCGGAGCTGGCGCATAGGGCGGAAACCAGCGCCACACTCGCGAACGCCGCAACCCTGCCCACTCCGTGAATCCGCCCCCCTCGCATCTGCCGGGGGCAGTCTCGCACAGCCCGCGGGCCTCCGCAACCGGTCGGGACCTTGCGCGCGGCGGGTACCCCCGGGGACCCGTTTGGGTACCCCTGGGGTACCCAACGCTTGAGCGCTACCCCCGCATCCGGCGGAACGCGATGTGTTCCGCGGAACACTCGTGCCGGGAGTGTGACGTTCGTGTCGCGACAGCGACCGAAGCGTGCCCCGGGCTAAGCGCGACGGCGCACTCGCTGCGCCGGCCGGTTACTGCTAGCCCTCGGAGCGGGGGTCTGAGGGGTCGCCGCTCTTGGCGTCGGGCGACGGGGCGTCCGGGTCGGCCGCAGGCTCGTCGCCGCCGCGGCCGCCGACGCCGGCCGGCTCCTTCTTCCGGGCCGGGCGCTTGCGCGGCTTGACCAGCTTGAGCTTCAGCGGGCGGTCCTCCTCGTCGCCGGAGACGTCGCGATCGACCATCACCGTCGTGCCCGGCGTGATCTCACCGGCGCGCAGGACCTCGTCGGCAAGCGGATCCTCGATGTAGCGCTGGATCGCGCGGCGCAGCGGGCGGGCGCCCATTGACGGATCCCAGCCCTTCTCCGCGAGCAGGTCCTTCGCCTCTGCGGTGAGGTCGAGCTGCAGCTCGTGCTCGGCGACCTGCGCCCTCACGCGGCTGATCATGAGGTCGATGATCTCCTTGATCTCCTCGCGCTCGAGCTTGTGGAAGACGATGACCTCGTCGATCCGGTTCAGGAACTCCGGGCGGAACACCTTCTTCAGCTCGCCCATGATCCGCTCCTTCATCTCGTCGTAGGAGGCGCCAGTCTCGTCGGAGGTGCCGAAGCCGAACGAGACGTTCTTGGCGATGTCCTTCGCGCCGATGTTGGAGGTCATGATCACGATCGTGTTGCGGAAGTCGACCGTGCGCCCCTGGGCGTCAGTCAGGCGCCCGTCCTCCAGGATCTGGAGCAGGATGTTGAAGACGTCGGGGTGGGCCTTCTCGATCTCGTCGAGCAGCAGCACCGAGTAGGGCTTGCGCCGCACGGCCTCGGTGAGCTGGCCGCCCTCGTCGTAGCCGACATAGCCGGGCGGCGAGCCGACAAGGCGCGAGACGGCGTGCTTCTCCATGTACTCGGACATGTCGATGCGGACCATCGCGTCCTCGTCGCCGAACAGGAACTCGGCGAGGGTGCGGGCGAGCTCCGTCTTGCCGACGCCCGAGGGGCCTAGAAAGATGAACGAGCCGGCGGGCCGCTTCGGGTCCTTGATGCCGGCGCGGGAGCGGCGGATCGCCTTGGAGACGGCGGTGATCGCCGGCTCCTGGCCGATGACGCGCTTGTGCAGCTCGTCCTCCATGCGGACGAGCTTCTT